>JACCEC011839579.1_pt1 | contig 11303 bp, 7 predicted proteins | sample 7450121 | NCBI WGS metagenome assembly JACCEC01 (sample SAMN15323455, study PRJNA562643) | freshwater metagenome | isolation source: river surface water | place: USA:Blue River Watershed | collected 2017-08-18 | reverse complement strand
GTTTGAGACAACATACGTTTCTTACATAGATAATGGTGAGTCACTTACGTGGTTTGCATCATCCATATCCGACAAGGTTTTCCTAGAGGTTAATGACGATCCTGAATACTTTAAACAATATGACAAAGAGCCTATGCTAATTACATGGCGAGCATTACTCGATGAATTCAGAGCGCTGAATTACAACGATCAATTAATGTATGTGTATGGTTGCGACAACTATGTGCCAAATAATATTTTTGCAGCAGCTGGCAACCATCTATATCCAAATGAAACTGTATTAGCATCTGTACTTATTGACCCGGATCAATACGCAAAGAACGAGTTGCATTGCAAGACAATAGATATTGATGGACAAACATGTGTTCAATTTAGTAGTACGCCAAACGAATTAGTCGGTGTATTTAATCCCGGAGATAAGTTCACTATGTTTAGCGCATTACCACTAGGCATCCTTGCTGACAAGTATAGGTACGGAATATTTGATGAGACAATCTACGACTTACTACTGGCAGTCACAAGCAGTAAGTCAAGCTTGACATCATTGACAGACGAAATGAAGAAAGAGTTATTTGGAGAATAAAAATGTTTAACCCGCGTGATCACTTTATCAATCTAAAAGGTAAGCAGTACCTACCAGTCGCAGCTCGCATTGCTTGGTTCAGAGACGAATGTCCTGACTGGACAATCAACACGTATGCAGTACCCGATCTTTCGGGTGCTGACTACTGTACATTTGCAGCAGAAATCCTTGACGTCAATGGGCGATTAATTGCCAAGGCACACAAAACAGAACACGAAAAGCACTTTGCTGATTATCGTGAGAAAGCAGAGACAGGTGCTATTGGTCGTGCGCTTGCGTTGTGTGGGTTTGGTACGTTGTTTGCTCAGGAGTTAGAAGAACCTATTACTCCAGCTGGTGACATGCGTATTGTTGACACACCACAACCAACAAAAGCAAAACTGTCGCCGGGTAAACAGTTTGCTTTCGAATGCAAACGCATATGGGGATCAGACATTACACCGTCTGATATGAAACGTGTGTTCTTTAAACTAGCAGGACACAACGACACTAGCGATGAGAATCTCAAGTTAGTAGTTGAAGTATTGATGGGATTCAATACACCAGAAGAAGCAGAGTCAGTGTTCTTGGCAGAGGAGGCCTAAATGGATACAAGTAAGTTTGACATTATTGGAGATAGCTACTACGAGATTGAGACCGGCGAATATGCCGGTCCAGTTGACGGCTGGCTTGGTGAAGAACTGGCATCAGAGGACCAAGTGCTGCTCGCTATGCAAAAGTTATTACAATACGAGACGGAACTCAAAGCCCAGCAACTTGCTATGCAGTCTGTTGTTGAGCGAACCAAAGCTATGGTCAAGGAGAAGGAGCGCAAAGTCCAATGGATACAAGCACGGTACGGCGCTCAAATTGCAGACTTTGCTAAAAAACAACTGACTGGTAAAGCCAAAACATGGAAGTGTCCATGGGGTCAAGTGTCATTCCGCACATCAACTCCTACACTGTCAATCATTGATGAAGAGAAGGCAGCGCTAGTAATACCCCTTAATTTAGAGGCAGTAAAAGTGGAGGCAAAGATCTACAAAAGCAAGATACCAAAGGAAGTACAACTCACACTTGTTGAACAATATCCAGAATTGTTCAGCATGACAGAAGCTACTGAAAACTTTACGGTAAAAACATTGACAGCAACCGATACTGAGGAGTAAGATTGCAGTGCTCCGTACCAATATTCAACGGAGCACAACTACCAAATGAAGGGCCACGGACGTCAACACCGTGGTCCTTTTGTATCCATAAAGGAAAGAGAATGAGTGACGAATTAGTTTACATAGGTAGTATTCCAGACGCAGTAAGCGTAACAGATGTTGGGCTACAGTTTAATCACGACATTGAATATGATCAATGGCTACGTCTAATGGCTACACTTCAACAACTTACAACAGCATTTCAATTTGCAATTGGTGACGCATTAAACTACGGACAAAAGAGATATGGCGAAAAGTACGCGCAAGCAATGGACGCAACTGGCTGTGCTTATCAAAGCCTTGCTAACTGGAGCTGGGTGGCTAATCATGTGCCTATTAATAACCGTGTGGCTGGGCTTAGTTGGACTCATCATAGGATTGTTGCCCATGTCGGCACCGAACAACAAAAGCAACTATTAGAGTCAGCCAAGGCTAGGACTTTATCAGTAACAGATTTTGAACGAGAACTCAAAGGAGAACAAGAAGAAGAAGAAAAGAAGCCAATTAAACAAATTACTATCCCTGAAGGTTGGTCTGTAGACGATGCGAACAAAGCATTGGAAATGATCAGCTCGTACAAGGATGGACTTAACGCGCTCTGTGAAGCAATAGAAACAAAGACAGAATCAGTGCAGCGATACTGCTCTGAATGTCCATATAACAACTAGAGGTAAGGCATGATTACTGTATTTAACGGCAAGTCTTTTGGCTTGTCTGGTGAGCGTTCGTCTGGGTTTGTTCAGATAGATCGCTTGCTTGTTGACCACATAAAAACATTTACTCCATCTGGATTCGTAGTATTTATGGCACTGGTAATGCACGTAGACAACAACGGATACTGCTGGCCTAGTATCAAACGACTTGTTGAATGTACTGGCCTATCAGAGACTACTGTCAAGACTGCACTACATTACTTGACAGGCATGAGGATAAACGACAAGCGCATTCTTGCAGTAAATCCTAGAACTTCTCCTAACGGGAGAACAACAAGCAATGGATACAAACTATTTCCTGACACAATTGACCACGCCGGTGATGTCACCGTTGTAACTGCTGGGTCAACTAAAACAGAGAAAGCTAAGGAGGAGGATCCAGCATATCCACTGTACAAGACATTTAAGCAAACCGTATCTGGTTTTAATCCTGAAGCACCTATTACCGACAAGGAATGGAAAAGTGTACGCCTGACCATTTGGGAGATGCACAAAGCAGGTGTAACACATGATGACGTAAAATAGCGAGTCAAGGTTTTACTGGGCAAGTGGTATCAAAACCAAGATATGATTACGGTTCGTTCATTGTGGAGGCACTGGGACACACATGCTAAGCCAAAACAAACTATAAGCAATGTGAATACAACAGTAGAGGAGTGGTTTAAATGACAGCAACAGATAAGTTAATGGCAGTACTTTCACAATTGCCTAGCAGTATTCAATGGAGTGAGACAAGTCAAACTGTGTATCGTGTAGCGATAACCGGGTGTAATGATGCCGACATTGTTTATGGGTTACGGCGCATTCTTACACGTGCTAAGTTTCGCCCTACACCATCTGAAGTGTTACTTGCCATTGCAAGAGAAAAATATGGCGATTATTTACCTCAGTCAATTACAAATGACATCTCTGAGGCTATACGTCTTGGTACTCCATTACATAAGTTACATCCAACTGTACAGATGGTTGTTGGTAAGACAGGCGGATTAAAGGCATGGAGGATGGAACCACCCGTCAATGGGCAGCAATTACAGGACGTAATTAATGATGTCTTACTAATAAGGATAACGGAGTACATGGATGAGCAACGTGCAGACTAAAAGCTTAGGCTTTAATATTGAGATCCCATCGGACGTTATGAGTGAGCAATCACTCATAGCGTCTGTTCTTCTTGGTGGCAATAGGTTATTTAAAAGCCTGTCACACATTGATAAAGGTATGTTTTATCGTGTGTCTCACAGCCTCATATGGGATGCATATGAGGCAATTGACAAGGCTAGTCAGGACATTGACATTGTTACTGTCAATGAAGAACTAACTAAGCGCAATGCTCTTGAAGCATGCGGTGGACTTGCGTACATCATGCAATGTGCCGAGCTACTTCCCACTACGTCTAACTACGAGAGTTACGCAAAGTTAGTAATCGAGTATCACCGGCGTAGGGAGATCATCTTTTCATCAGAACTTGCAAGTAAAAAGGCATCAACTGGTGACATGGATGTCGATTCAATCATAGCCGAATTAAATAAATCTGTATCGTTTACCAATTCCGGAAACACTACAGATGATTTATCTAAATTAATTTTGGCTGCATCAGACACAGCGATACGCAGAGAGCAAGACGAGACAACATTCAGTGTACCTAGTGGCTTCAATGACGTAGATTCTGTCACTGGAGGCTGGCGTGACGGAGAACTTATCATTGTAGGTGGTAGACCATCTATGGGTAAGTCTAGCCTTGGGTTACAATATGCATGGAACGCAGCCCGTTCAATGAGAGGACTCGACGAGAAGGCAGGTGTGCTGATCATAAGTGCAGAGATGTCCAAAGACATGGTAACAGCACGTATGTTATCTATCTACAGTGAAGTAGACAGCCAAGTTATTCAGACCAAAAAACTGAATAACTATCAGAAAGATAAGCTACAGGTTGTAGCTCAGGAGGCAAAGTCACTTCATGTTAGGATTGTCGCAGATAAAACTGTCACCCTTGGAGGAATCCGAGATGCAATCAGAGACACCCAAAAGTCTTTTCATGTTGGCTTGGTGGTTGTTGATTACCTACAGATGATCGCATTACCATCATCCTACAAATCTGAAAATCGCACACGTGACATTGGTGTGATTAGTCGTGGCCTTAAAGATATAGCCAGAGAATACAAATGCCCAGTCATTGCATTATCTTCACTCTCACGTGCAGTAGAGCAGCGACAGGACAAAAGACCAATGATGTCAGACCTGCGTGAATCCGGAGACATTGAGTCCGATGCTGATGTTATTCAGTTCATATACAGAGCTGGATACTATGAGGCAAAGCAGGTGGATCAAGAAGAAGCAACTATTGACAAGGCAGAAGTAATCGTTGCTAAAAACAGAAACGGACGTACTGGAGTTGCGTTGTTAAACTTTGAACCCCGGTACGCCCGCTTTACTGAGTACGACTTATTAGGGCTTTAGCAACGTAACAGTTTTATTTACGTTGTTTATAGTAATCGTACATTGTAACCATAGAGATAAATCCCTGACACCGATGTATCGCTTTCCATCACGAGTGATCAACGGTGCAGGGATTATTTCATCTCCCCACATAGCTCCGTCATCGGTTGCTTTTAAATTAACAAGCACTTCATGTGGTGTAAAAAACATTTGCAATGTATTGCGCAAAGGAGCGTATATACGACTTGCGTGATTAATACACTCAACCTGCTTGTTTCTTACCTTCAATACCCACTCGTCCTCATGCTGAATCATTGATGTCCAACGAACAAACTTAAGGTTTTCTGGCAATCTGTTAGCAAAAACATTAGGTCGCCTAGCAACTAAATACCCATTACGGCTACCATTATTATTGCTGTTACCTTCAATGCTCCCAAAGACACCGTCGCTGCCTTCAGTGTCAACAATGCCAATGTGATATGCGTCATCACCGCGATGACATAAAAATAAGTCACCAGCACTTGGTGAAGATGTCAAGAGTTGTCGCTTTCGTGCCCAGCTATAAACCACGTCACAATCAGCAGTAATAGGCACAGGCCAGCTAACATCATGAACATCCTGAAACTCTCTACCAACAGCAGACACAAACGAACAACACCAAAAACTTCCAACTGGAACATTACTTTGTTGATTCCATTTGTCAATCAATGTGCCACGATTGCTGCCGTGAGGATCTTCAGCAACACCCACATACTTATTGGCGATAGACAAAAGTCCTTTTGCTAGATCATTGTTGTTCATTGTCACCCTGTCCGTTGTACTGAATCAATGCTCTCGTGACGTTATCAAGAGGCAATCTAAACTTCTCTTTCAATTTCTCTCGCGACTGTGATTCATCAGCAGCAATACCAAACACTGCGTTACTAGGATCCTTTACTGGCCAACCAGTAAATAGATTCTGCGGTTCTTTACGCATAACCTCAAACAGGTTAGGGTAGTCATACCAATCTTTAATCATGTATGCAAATCTGCCAAAGGTCATCGTTGAATCCCCAAATTGAATTGGCTGTTTGTTCATCATTCGATAACCCTTCGGCTCATACATTATGTTAAAGCCAAGTAATCTAGGAACTGTACCCTTCCACCACAGCTCGTTTGCTTGATTTTTATTCACTTTCACCACGTTTGGTACAGATCCACTTGCAATCATTGTCTCTATAGAAGTACCTTGTTTAGCTGCTTCAGCAAACAACGCTAACTTTAACAAGTCATCATAATATGCTCGTTGGTGCGCCAGCGTCATTGTGTCCATTGCAAGACGGCTTTGTTGTGGAAAGAGGTATCCAGCAGGATGGAAATAAAATGGCGCTCTTACATCATTGGCAACAGCAACATTCAAACCAGAATCCTGCTCCAAAGCAGGTAATCCCTTAAATGTTTTGCCAGTAAACGCACTCATAATAAACTGACCACCATTATGGATTTTGTTTTTTATAAGTTGCTTAGCTAGCCCATTTAACGCAGCTTCTGTTTTTTCAAGAGGCCCATAATTCTCTGCAGAAACTGCTTCAGATATTGGCTTAATAGTTTGTGCGATACGACTAAACAATGGTAATGCAACAGTCCAGTTGTCATTTAACTCAGTGTATCCAAAACGTTTACTCATCAAGTCAAGCCATGAAGTCTTATCCTCTTCTTCATCAGGGCGTTCTTTCTGATGTCGTAAAAAGTTGACCGCACCATTAAGCGCACCAACGACAACCCATGTAGCAATAGACTTACCTATGTCACCTACACGTTGTTGAGTTGCCCAATCAGACCCATATTTCTGCATTCTGAGATCACTCTCAATATCAAACACTTCACCACGTAACCATGATGGACCTTTAGCTGTAGCTACTTTTGCCCATTCATTAATACCTTTCTTCATGTATGTTCCGGGACCACTGAATCCCCAGTACTGATTAAAGTTTCTAGTGTATGCAGGAGCGGTCATAAAATATTGAACTACACTTGAAAGCGCTCGCCAGATCGGTGCTTGGGTTTGACTCTTTGCGTGAGAGCCAATACCAATTTCTTTTGCAACCAGCATCAACCGTGCTTTGATATCACGGTCAACTTGATAGTCTTGTAAATCTGGACTATTAGGATCTAGCTGACGTTCTCTTGCGCGTTTGACTGTGAACAACGCTTGCTGCAACATTGACAAGTCAAGAATTAACTGGCGAGTCATATCAGCTCTGCGCCACATAGGAACCGTCGCACCGAGTATTCCACCTGTAAAGTTATTCTCGCGTTCACTTTCCCATGGTGTGTCAATAATAGTCTTGTATCGACTTGGGCTTGCCAACATATTTGCTTTTGATCGCTTATACCAGTCCGAATAACTAGACTGCATGTAATACGTATCCACTAACTCCGACATAGAAATTGGTGTGCTAAGTTGATGTACAGCATTAAACCTATCAACAGTATGATTCATAATGAAATCGTAGTAACGAGCATCAAGATTCAGTGCAGAGTCCTGCCACCTATTTCCTCCAGCCAATCGTCTCTGATGTCGCGCACTGTGCCATAGAGATCCTAATACCAAACCCATGTCAGATGACGACACCGTTGCTAACGACGGCAACGATAAAGCTAGTGATTTAAATGTTTGATATGGGGCACGTGCTAATAATGATCCAAGCTGGATTGCAAACGATGATGCGTCTAATCCAAGTACGCCTCTAAATATTTGCTGCAGTGGACTCAATCCATACTTCCACACATTATGTGCAGCCTCATTTAACTTTGGCGATGACGAGAAGTAAACATCATTGTCTTTACCATCAAGCGTAATAGCCTCACCATCTTTGACAGTCGTCTCATACTTAGTGCCCTTAAGCGGATCAAGTACCGTTTTATCAAAGATGTCGCTGGACACCTGAAGTACAACGTTATCTTTACCGCCAGACTGCATGATTCCACCTTTAGTTTTTGGGTCACGCTGATATGTAATCGTCTGTGGTATTTTGTATGCCCGTTCCTTTGCTGCTACGGCAAGGTCATCGTACACACCCTTACTAGACTCAATGTATGGATCTTCAGCGTCATTTATATGCAACGCTGTCTGTGGTTTCAATTCGGGGATGCTGTCCACTTCACCATCAAAATAACGAGGGCTACTTGAGAACCAAGTACCAGTACTCGCATCCTGCATCAAGTCAGATTCGTTATTGAAGAACATCTTCTGACCAATCTTATTGAAATCTGAATGCTTAGGAGTATCGCTATTCCTATCGCGAGCCAACAACAATTTTGCAATATGGTATTCCTCTTGCAACATTTTGTTGTTGATAATTCCCTGTCTCTTGTCTGCAACTACAGTCATGGCACTAGACTTTGCAAATGGATCTAACACCATGTCCATAAGACCAATTGGCATTTGAGTTCTGTAGTTGTCTGCATTTTGCCAATTGTTACCAGTGTCAACAAAAGACCATTTTGCATCCTTCTTGTCGTATGTACCCTTGATAATATGCATTCCGTTGTTAGATGTTGGAATATCTGGGTCAAGAATACTTACTCCAGTTTCTGCTATGTCAGCAACAGACATAGGAAGCATAAAGTAAATTGGCTCACCTTGAAGATAACCATAGCCAGCAGCTCGCTCTCCAGCTAGTGCTACAAGTGCTTCGCTAACACGATCAAAGTTATCCGTTCCAAGCAACTCTTTGGCACCAATGCTAATACCATTTGGCTTAGCGTCGAATGCGTAAGGGTCTTTCTTTGCAACTTCATTGGGCTTGCGAGTCCAGTTGTATTTTAAGTAGTCATCAACATCCTGTATGTTTTCATATGTTTCAACCCACTTATTAGTTCGCGAATCAAAAGTCCTAGATGGTGCAACTAAGTGAGTCTTTCCATCTTTCATGTTGATTCGATACAACGCGCCAGACTTAGATGCACCTACCTCATCAGCAGCAATATCTCTATCTGGTGACCTAATAATCACTTCACCCTTGTCGATGTCAGTAGAGACTAATTCATAACTCTTCCAGTTGCGCAACGCTGCATTGCGTATTTTTGCATCAGTGCGAACTATATGCTCGACTGTATTAAATAAGTTACGCGCCCTAATAACGTCTGGCAAAGTAACATTGTCATCTACATCTCCAGCAACAGCTTGCATGAATCGCAACATCTCTGATTCATTGGTAAATACTTTAGATGAGATATGGTCAAGTACTGCATGTGGCAAGACCTTCAATCCTGTTTCAGCACTGAACTTCAACTTAATGTCACTAGAGTTTGCATATGCTCGCATCACATACTCAAATTGCTCTGGTGTCTCATATCCATTAGCAATTTGACGTATTACGAGATCTAGGTCAATTTCTTTTCCGCCAGTAATAACAGTCTTACTTAAGCCAGACCTGCGGTACACATCTCCAGCAGGAGCTGGCGTTTCACCAGCTACAACTAATGCACCCTCTGCACTTGCAGCACTTGCCCCACGAATGTCTTGGTGTAGTTCGGCTATGCGTTGCGATAAGGTGCGAGTCGTTCCGGTAACAACCTCATTGTTTTCTGCAAACCACTTAGTTAACTGAGTACCAATCCATTGAGCTTGAAACTGTTGAAATGCTTGGTCAAAATTTTCAACATGCAAGCCAAACATTTGGTCAAAGAATACGCCAGCGTCTACCTTGACTCCATCAATGTCTACTAAGAATGAACGCTTTGGTGCAGCTGTAACACCTTCAGGTACTAATTCAGTACTCTTGTTCATCACATCAATTAAACTCGTTGCAGATGGATCAGAAAACAATTCTGCTCTTGCACTCACAAGGTCATTGTAAAAGCCAACAAGCTCTCCATAAGATCTAAATGACTGATCAAACACAGCATTGATAATCGGAGTAATTCCATTTTGAGATAACTTGTCAGCACTAAACGGTATAAATGAATACCATCCTTTACCAGACTTAATAATGTTTTGTAGTCGTACACCTAAAGGTTGATTCCTATCACCAGCCATAGCGTTACCAACAGTAAACGCATGTTGCTCTGTGATTCTGTCAATCAAGCCTAATGCAGTTGCTCTACGACCATCATCTTTAATATTACGTGCCCAACGATATAGATTGCGTGAGTGACTCTTGTTTCTCAACCAAGGGTGAGTTGCTGTTTGCTGTACAGCGCGAATGTCAGCCTGTGGTGTACGAGCAACTATATTCTTGATGTCCTTATCAAGAGACATTGCTAAAGGAACAGAAACTACCTCGTCCCATTTTGTGTAATCTCCAGTACGCATTGCCTCTGCTAACGCAGCATTGACACGTAACTCATATTCATATGTTCTCTGACCAGCAATGTTTAATACATTCTGATCTATCTTTGCCATCATGTTGTACAAGATTGACATAAACGATGGGTTACCTGCATCGCCAGAACCAACCATGTGGAAGTTTCGGCTAGTGTCTATATAATCGTGTCCGACAATGTATCTGACTGGTACGTCTAGCTGCGCAACTTTATTATCGCCAAGGTCAACATCCTTACCTTCATAAAGCGTATGCAATCGTACTTGGGCTGTGCTTTCAACAACATATCCGTAATCACCACGAGTCTGACTTTGAATCATCCGTCGCAATCCACTAGTCATGTCTACAATGCCTAGCCCATACCACTGTGTTCCATCACTTTGTTTGCGACTACTAACAAACCAGTCCTTACCATTAACCTTAAATGGATCGACTAATCGATTAGCAGTTACACGCTCACGCGCAATACCAACAACCCTGCCAGTTACTGGATATCCTTGTTCGTCTGCAGTGTTAGGATCTTGCTTGACAAATTTCTCATTACCACTCAAGCTAATCCGGTAATGTTTTCCATATTCCAGTGTTCTGCCATTAGCATCTTTCTGCTTGCTTAACGCAAGTAACTTGTCAGCAATTTCGTTAACTACATCACGATTTGTAATAACATTGTCTAAAACTTTAACAAGAGCATCACGACCACGGTCACTAATCAAGTCTTTGTTAGACATGATCACATCATGTATATCCACTACCTTTGTGCCAGTAGAAAATTTCTTTCCAACATCATTGATGAAGTGAACAAATGAGCCATGCTTCATTGGATAGAAAGCTCGTGTTACACCCATAACACTAGGTGACTTGACAAGTACTGATGATGGTGAATAGTAGAACACATTGGTTGGTTTTCCACCAACCATTGCATATGGTCCATACTCACTACTTAGAGACTTGGCAATAGGTGCAAGCACACGCTGTAAATTTACTAGTGAACTAGTTAAATCCTCAGCCACAGACAACCTGTCGTTTGGATTATGAACTACACCACTTTGCAGGATGAAGTTCATCATGCTAGTTG
>JACCEC011112062.1_pt1 | contig 11305 bp, 11 predicted proteins | sample 7450121 | NCBI WGS metagenome assembly JACCEC01 (sample SAMN15323455, study PRJNA562643) | freshwater metagenome | isolation source: river surface water | place: USA:Blue River Watershed | collected 2017-08-18 | reverse complement strand
CATGCATTACCTTTGGCTTCTTGGAGCGCATGCGAGTACCTTCACCGGCAGCTAGAACCACAACCGCTAGGTGCTTCTCGCTCATCTGACTCCTGTCGATTTTTGTCAATTTCTTGACTGGCTCCCCCACCAGGACTCGAACCTAGAATGCCGCATCCAAAGAGCGGAGTGTTGCCATTACACCATAGGGGAACATGAGCCGAGGCCCACCAGACAAGTCTGCCAGATAAGCCAGCGCTTCAAAGGTTGCTTTGGCTAATTGCCCTGTAGTTGCTCAGAAGTTTCTAGCCATTCCAGCTCTAACTGGTCACGCTTGGCGTTGTATTCGGCCTGCTTCGAAGCCATATCTGCAAGACCCGCGTAATCCCCTTGATCATGTGCTGCCATCTGCTCGTGCAGCTTGACCTCATCGGTGGATAGCTTTTCGAGGGCTCGTTCTAGGCGGCTTAGGTTTTTCTCGGCGTCGCGGAGGGCAGCGCCCGAGAGGCTCGGCTTGCCAGAGACTTTAGATTTTTCCGTGGCTCGCACGGTAGCCGAAGTGGCGTGCGTCGAAAGCGAGTGCTTACGCAGTTCAAGATACTGATCAACACCACCTGGTAGATGACGCAGGCTTCCGTCACCAAGCAACGCGTACTGCTGATCTGTTACGCGCTCAAGTAAGTAGCGGTCGTGAGAAACCACGATGAGCGTGCCTGGCCAGCCATCAAGCAGGTCCTCCATGGCCGCAAGGATATCGGTGTCAAGATCGTTGGTTGGCTCATCAAGAATCAAAACGTTTGGTTCTCCAAAGAGCAAGCGCAAGAACTGAAGTCTGCGCTTTTGACCACCGGAGAGATCCGAAATTGGAGTTTGCAATTGCGCTTGCGTGAAACCAAGTTGCTCAACAAGTTGGCCAATACCAACTTCTTTCTTGTCGACTACGAAAAAAGATTTCTCTCGGGCGATGAGGCTAAAGATTCTCTCCTCGGCAAATTCATCAAGCTCTCGCACCTCTTGGCTCAGAGTGGCAATGTTCACAGTCTTGCCTCGCTTGATAACACCGGCAGTTGGCTGCAGTCCGCCTTGAATCAATTTCAACAATGTAGTTTTTCCGGCACCGTTGACGCCAACCAACCCAACTCGATCTCCCGGGCCAAGTCGCCAGGTGACATCGTGAAGTAGTTCGCGACCGTCGATTGAATAATTGAGATTTTCAATATCTAGAACGTCTTTACCTAAGCGCTGAGTTGCCAACTTAGAAAGCGCAACGCGGTCGCGCGGTTCGGGTTCGTTGGCAATCAATTCAGCGGCGGCATCCATGCGGAATTTAGGCTTTGTTGTTCGGGCTGGGGCACCGCGGCGCAACCAAGCAAGCTCCTTGCGCATTAAGTTTTGGCGACGAGCCTCTGATGCAGCGGCACTTCTGTCGCGTTCGTTGCGCTGCAAAATGTAGGCCGCGTAACCCCCTTCGAATGGCTCGATGACTCCGTCGTGCACTTCCCAGGTGAGATTACAAACTTCGTCCAGAAACCATCGGTCGTGGGTCACCACAATTAATCCACCAGAATTATTTGACCAACGAGTTTTTAGGTGTTGCGCCAACCAGGCCACGCCTTCGATATCCAGGTGGTTAGTTGGTTCGTCGAGCATCACTATGTCGAGATACTGCACCAGCAGCTTTGCCAAGGCTACTCTGCGACGCTGACCACCGGACAATTCCCCGACCTGTTTGTTCCAGTCCAAATCATTTAGCAATCCTGAAATCACATCGCGAATCTTTGGGTTGCCTGCCCAAATGTGCTCCGAGACATCGCCCACCACGGATTGCCCAATCGTCTGCCCCGGGTCAATTACATCCGCCTGGTCAAGCAGGCCAAATGTCAGACTGTTTCGGTGGGTGATGCGACCGTCATCTGGTTGCATTCGCTTGGCCAACAACTTAAGCAAAGTTGATTTACCGTCACCATTCCGGCCAACAATCCCTATTCGGTCACCATCATTCACACCGATGGTGATGCCGTCAAAAACTTTCTTGGTTGGAAACTCTAGAGATACGTTCTCGGCACCCAGTAAATGAGCCACTAGTTTTGCTCCAAAAGCGTTCCCTTTGCAGGTCCAAAAGTTGGAATTGCAATGTAGCCCTCGAATGAAAGATGGTTGGCAATCGACTCCGCGGCTTCTTCAGATTCGGCCAGCATCGCTACCGTTGGGCCTGATCCGGAAACCATGGCGGCCAACGCGCCTGCGGCCAGCCCCGCGTGCATGGTGATCGAAAGTTCTGGCATCAATGCCACTGCGGCTTCTTGTAGGTCATTGTGAAGGTACTTGGCGACTTCTCGTGCATCACCTAGTTGCAATGCAGAAATTAGTTCATATGGCTTAGTAGGCGTCTCAACTTTTTCAGGGTCTTCACCGCGGCTCTTACGAATTTCATCGAGTTTGGCATATACCCGCGGTGTGCTCAGACCGGCATCCATCGGCACCAAGACCCAGTGAAGTTTTTGCACTCCCTCGATTGGTTCAAGTTCATCACCTATTCCAACACCGATAGCCGTGCCGCCAAGAAGTGCAAACGGAATATCTGCACCGAGTGCTGCAGCAGATTTCAATAAAGCTTCGCCATCGATACCGGTGCACCAAAGTTCATCAACCGCAAGCAAGGCAGCCGCAGCGTCTGCAGATCCACCGCCCATGCCGCCTGCCACTGGAACATTTTTTTTGATTTCAAAACTTATGGGTTTAGGATTTTCAATTCCCGCGAGCTGTGCAATTGATTTTGCAGCTCGAACAACAAGGTTTTCCTCACCGGTTGGCACAGCTGCAATTTGCTCAGCCGAAATTTCTCCAGAAACTTCGACCTGCCAGTTTTCGGCAGTGGCTACGGTTACCGTTTCACGCAAATCAAGCGCCTGATAAACGCTAAGTACTTCGTGATATCCATCAGCTTTGAGTGCGCCAACTTTGAAAAAGATATTGATCTTGCCCGGAGCTGTTGCAATTACGTGATTGGTCATTTCTGGTCCAATCTACGGTGCATCCCGGCAAATACCTCTTGCCAGTAGAGCTGCCGCGGCTTTATTTCGGATTCGTTCTTCAAAAGTTCATGAACGATGTTGGCTCGCACACCGGAATCAACAAGCTCAAAGGAAATAATTGCGCGGCTGTTATCTTCAAAAGCTAATTTAACTTGACCATTCTTTGCCGAGATTAGCCTTGGTCGATCAAAAACTACCCAGGCCGAAACATCGCTTAGTACCGAGAAAAGTTGCCCCATCCCGGTTTCGAAATCCTCTTGCACCTTGAACGCAATGGCCATTAACGAGCCCTCGCAATCGCAACGAATTGATGAACATCAAGTTCTTCACCGCGGGCTTGGGGACTTACTCCGGCTGCAATCAGAATGCGCTCGGCTTCAGCCGGAGATCCGGCCCAGGTGGCCAATGCCTGGCGCAAAGTCTTGCGTCGCTGACCAAAGGCAGCATCGGCAACTTCAAAGGTCGCTAGTCGAAGTTCTTCATCTCCAAGTGGCACTGCGCGCTTGGCGAAATAAACCAGGGCTGAGTCAACATTCGGCACCGGCCAGAAAATGTTGCGACCCACGTTTCCCGCCAAAGCAGAGTCGGCATACCAAGCAAGCTTCACGCTTGGAATTCCATAAATCTTTGAACCCGGTACGGCGGCTAGACGGTGAGCCACTTCTGCTTGAACCAAAACTAAACCGGTCTGGATTGAAGGAAAGCGCTCCAAGAAGTGCAGCAGAACGGGGACCGAAATGTTGTAAGGCAGATTTGCGACCAATGCATCGACGGCAGCTGGCAACTCTTCAACTCTCAATGCATCGTCCCGGACAAGAGTGAAATCTGCTCCCGGTGCTCGTTTGGCGATTGTGTTTTCTAACTCGGCCGCCATCTTGGGATCTATTTCAACCGCAATAACCTTTTTGGCTACTTCAAGAAGACCAAGAGTAAGTGAGCCAAGACCTGGACCAATTTCAACAACCGTTTCAGAACCGGAAAGTTTCGCCGCCGCAACAATTCGCCGAATGGTGTTTGGGTCGGTCACAAAATTTTGTCCGAGTTTTTTGGTTGGAGTGACATCGAGTCTTGCAGCTAGTTCGCGAATATCTACAGCGCCTAAAAGATCAACCATTAGAAACCCGCCGACCAATCTCCGTAGACGGTTTCGGTATTTAGAGCAAGTTGACTGCACAGCTGGTTCAAGTCTTCTCCGCGCACATCTGCCATGAATCTTGCCGTGACCGGAACTAGGTATGGCGCATTCGGACGGCCTCGGAATGGCTCTGGTGCTAAGAAGGGGGCATCGGTTTCAATCAAGATCAAATCTTTTGGAGCCATGGCTAAAGAATCACGCAAGTGCTGGTTTCGCTTGATGGTGATGTTTCCCGCAAATGACATGTACCAACCATTGTCCGCGCAGATTCTTGCTAGCTCGGTATCTCCTGAGTAGCAGTGGAATACAACCCTGTCGGGAGCACCCACTCGCTTGAGGGTTGAGACAACTTCATCGTGAGCATCACGGTCGTGAATCATCAACGCGATGTTGTTTGCTTTTGCGATTCGAATGTGCTCTTCGAATGAATGCTGCTGCAGCTTGATCGAGTTGTCGCCTTCGGTGCGGAAAAAATCCAGACCGGTCTCACCAATCGCGCGAACCCGAGGTTGCACTGCAAGAGATTCAATTTCAGCAATCGCCGCATCTAGGTTCTCAAAATTCTCATAGAGCGGAGCTTCGTTTGGGTGAAGCGCAACGGCAGCCAAAACACGCGGATCTTTAGTAGCCAATTCGGCACACCACTTGGAGCTTTCAAGAGTCACGCCAACCTGCACGACGCCTTTGATTCCAACGCCTTCCGCAATGTCTAGGTTTTCATTCCAAGGCATCACACCAAGGTCTTCGTCAAAAACAAACTCAAGATGGCAGTGGTTGTCGTAAATTGCTACTTCAAGCGGCTCAGGCGCCGGAGGAAACGCTGAGGCAAACGCAGGTGCTTTGCGTTGACTCACTTTTACTTCGCTTCTTCAGTGGTCTCTATGCGAGGGAAAAGCGCCTCTAGTTCACCGATGGCTGCTCCGACTTTGAACTGCCCCCAGTTGGCTGCTTCGCGGGTTAGCTGCGAGTCAAGCGAGCCTAGTGAACCACCGATCGCTGCCCAAAGCTTTGCAGTGGCCTTTGGCGTAATTGGATTAAGCAGCACGGCCAGAACACGCAAACCCTCGACAGTTGTGTTCAAAACAGTAGCCAAACGACCGCGAGTGGCTTCGTCCTTTGCAAGTACCCAAGGCTCCTGAACGGTGATGTAGTTGTTCAGCTCATCAACCAAAGTCCAAATGGCAGCGACGGCATCGTGGATCGCAACTTTTTCAATTGCCGCATCAGCATTTGCAACTGCAGCCGCGGCAATCTTCTGAACTTGCAAGTCGGCGTCGTTGAATTCACCGGCTGCTGGAATTACGCCATCGAAGTACCGGTGCACCATTGCAATCACACGGGAAGCAAGATTTCCGAATCCGTTTGCAAGTTCAGCTTGGTAGCGCGCTGAAAGGTCCTCCCATGAGAACGAGCCATCACTGCCGAAGGCAATTGCCTTCATGAAGTAATAGCGGAAAGCGTCCGAGCCAAAGGTCTCGGTGATTTGTGAAGGCGCGATTCCGGTGAGCTTTGACTTTGACATTTTTTCGCCGCCGACTAGCAACCAACCGTGACCGAAAACCTGGTTTGCCGGAGCAAGTCCGGCTGCCATCAACATGGCAGGCCAGATAACCGCGTGGAATCGCAGGATGTCTTTACCAACTACCTGAACGCTTGCTGGCCAAAGTGATTCAAATTTTGCCTTAGCCTCCGCAGAGTCTTCACCGTAACCAATTGCGGTGATGTAGTTCAAAAGCGCATCGAACCAAACGTAGGTGATGTGACCGTTGTCCCAAGGAATATCGATTCCCCAGTCAAACTTTTCTTTTGAACGTGAAATAGAAAGATCATCAAGTCCACGACGCACAAACGCAACAACCTCGTTGCGTGCTGAGTCTGGCTGAATAAAAGTTGGGTTCGCCTCGTAAAAATCCAACAGCGGCTGAGTGAATTCGCTCAGTTTGAAGAAGTAGTTGGTCTCCTGAAGTTTTTCAACTGGCTTTGAGTGAATCGCACATACCTGCTGGCCGGCAAAGTCACCTACGCCATCGATCAGGTCACCCTCGGTCTTGTATTCCTCACAACCAACGCAGTAGTTGCCTTCGTATGAACCCTTGTAGATGAAACCGGTGTCGTACAGATGCTGCAAGAAAACCTGGACATTCTTTTCATGACGCGGCTCTGTGGTGCGAATGAAATCCTGGTTGTTGATGTCAATCGTTTCAAGCAGAGGTAACCACGCTTCTTGGACCAATTTGTCAGCCCATTCCTGAGGCGTGGTCTTGTTGGCCGCAGCGGTGCGCAAAATCTTCTCGCCGTGCTCATCGGTGCCGGTAAGCAGAAATGACTGCTCTCCGCGCTGACGGTGCCAGCGAGCCAAGACATCGGCCGCGACTTCGGTGTAAGCGTGACCGATGTGCGGGGCGTCATTGACGTAGAAGATTGGGGTCGTTACGTAGAACGACTTTCCCTTGTTTGCAGGCATGGGTTCAATCTTAACCTAGGCAGGTTAGATGTTGTCTGCCTTGCGGCGATCCAGCACCAGTTGGTAAAGATCACTTTTGCTCGCTCCGGCAGCTGCTGCTATCTCAGCAACCGCCTCTTTTAGCTTCGCGCCATCGGCTAATAGCGCCAACACCTGTTCCACCAGATCAGCGACTTGAACCTCAGCCACCTCGGCGCCAGCGATAACTAGAACCATTTCGCCTTTGGGTTCCCCCTTGGCCCACTCAACGAGGTGCTGAAGCGAACCTCGCTCGGTGTGCTCAAATTTTTTAGTTAGCTCGCGAGACACCGTTGCCGAACGATCTGCGCCCAACTCCAGCACAGCGTCTTCGAGTGATTCCAAAATTCGGTGAGGTGATTCAAAAAACACCATGGTTCGGGGCTCGCGCGAAAGCGAGGCAAACATTTTGCGACGATCACCTTGTTTGCGAGGCAAGAACCCTTCGAAGGTAAACCTGTCAGTCGGCAACCCCGATACGGCGAGCGCGCTAAGAACAGCAGAAGGGCCCGGAATAACCGTGACTTCGATTTTTGCCTCGACCGCTGCCCGCACCAGCAAAAAACCAGGGTCGCTCACGGTTGGCATTCCAGCATCACTGACCACGAGCACCGGCTCATCCTGAGCAATTTCAAGAATCTGCTTCAGGCGGTCACCCTCGTTGTGTTCGTGAAGGCTAAACAGACGTGCATTTAGTTTTACACCCAGCGAATTTGCTAGCTTCAACAAACTTCTAGTGTCTTCGGCGGCGATGAACTTGGACTCCACCATGGCCTCAACCAGGCGCGGTGAGGCGTCGGCCAGATTGCCGATTGGGGTTGCCGCGAGAATAAGCACGCTCTATTGTCCAGCATTCTTGTCTAGCATTAGGGACGTGATTGCTTCCCTGACCAACTACCTAAACAAATCCGATGTGCGCAAGTTCATCGATCGTTTTGGCTCCTGGCTGATTATTGCCCTGGCTGCATTTCTGCGCCTTTGGCAATTGGGGTACCCAAGCAAATTAGTTTTTGATGAAACCTATTACGTAAAGGACGCTTGGACGCTTTGGAACACCGGATCTGAGAAAGCTTGGCCCAGCGAAGCCAACCTGGCCTTCGAGGCGGGTTCGGTCAACAGCTACCTGAGTGATCCAAGTTTTGTTGTTCACCCTCCCCTGGGTAAATGGATTATCGGATTCGGCATGTGGTTGTTTGGAGCAGAGAACTCTTACTCCTGGCGAATCACCACCGCCATTCTCGGCATCGCGGCCGTTGCGTTAGTGATTGCGGTAGCCAAGTTACTTTTCAAATCATCGGCTTGGGCACTGGCGGCTGGTTTCCTCTTTGCTATCGACGGCCATGCGATTGTTCTTGCTCGCACCGCACTGCTTGATAACTCGCTGATGTTTTTTAGTTTGCTGGCCTTCTACTTTTTACTAAGAGACCAGCAACTTCGTGACATAGACGCCGTGACCTGGTTTAGGCCTTGGTTAATCGCGGCTGGATTGGCCCTCGGAGCCGCTACGGCGGTGAAATGGTCGGGCCTGTACTTGATCGCTACCTTTGGTCTTTACATCGTTGTAAGCGAAGCGTTGGCTCGTCGAGCATCTGGTCAAACAAACTGGCTGACCAACGCAATTCTCAAGCAGGGCTCGCTTACATTTCTGAATCTCATTCCAGTGAGTGCGCTTGTTTATCTAGCGAGTTGGTCCGGCTGGATCTTTAGCACCGGCGGATACGATCGCAACTCAACCGCAAACTGGTTTACCTCGCTCATCGAATATCACAAGGCCGCTTATGGCTTCCACGTGGGGCTGCACACGCCACACTCATACTCCGCAAACGCGCTTAGTTGGCTTTTTGCCATTCGCCCCACGAGCTTCTTCTACGAAGGACTGAGCTTGGGTCAGGACGGTTGCAACACCGATGGCGGTTGCTCGAGCGCAATCACAGCGCTTGGCAACCCGTTCATCTGGTGGCCGGCAGCGGCATCGGTGTTCTTTTTGGCGGTTTGGTATGTAAAAACTCGTCAGCGACTAGCTGGATTGATTTTGCTCGGCATCGCTGGCGGATATTTGCCTTGGCTGATTTTCTTGAACCGCACCACTTTTCAGTTCTACTCGATCGCATTTTTGCCTTGGATGATATTTGCCTTGATCTTCGTGGCGCGGCACTACGTCTATCAAGCGGCTAGGCCAATTCGTGCTCAAGGTCTGTTCCTGCTTTACGCGTTCCTGGCATTTGCAGGCACCCTGTTCTTCTTGCCAATTTGGATTGGCACCTGGATTCCTTATTGGTACTGGCACATCCACATGTGGCTGCCGAGCTGGATTTAGCTCCAAGCCAGCGCCTTTAGGCTTTGAGTATGCCTACGTACGCCGTTACTTACCACTACACCGCTACAACCGAGCACCTCGCTGAAGTGCGCCCAATTCATCGCGAATGGCTCGCAGAGCGCCTGGCTGAGGGCAAGCTCCTAGCTAGCGGACCGATGGTGGACACACCGACATCGCTTTTGATTTGGCGAGCCGATTCTCTGCAGGAAGTTGCCGCAATTTTGGATCTTGATCCTTTTGATATCGCCGGTTGCATCGGTGAACGTGTAATTCAGGAATGGAATCCGGTTTTTGGCCCTTGGAGTTAACCATGGATAGCAAATCGATCGTTCAGCACAACCCAAAAATCAAACTAAACAATGGCCAGTTAATTCCACAGGTGGGCCTTGGGGTTTACAAGGTAGCCGGCGAATCAGCCGAGCCGCTGATTGTTCAGGCGTTTGAGGCGGGATACCGCCGAGTCGACACGGCTGCCTTTTATGGCAACGAAGTAGAGGTTGGCGCAGCCGTTCGAAACTCTGCTCTACCTCGCGAAGATATCTACGTGACCACCAAGATCTGGAAAGACGATCACGGCTTCGACCGAGCCTTGGCAGCGATCGATGAGAGCTTGGCTCGACTTAACATCGATTACATCGACATGCTCTTGATTCACTGGCCAAGCCCCGCACTGAATAAATTTGTTGACACCTGGGCAGCGTTTCAGAAGGCGCAAGAGTCCGGCAAGATTCGCGGCATCGGTGTTTCAAACTTTCAACCGGCACACCTAGAGCAACTACTAGCCGCAGGTGGCACAGTTCCTGCAATCAATCAGATTGAACTTCACCCTGGGCTGCAGCAGGCCGACGTCCGCGAGTTCAATTCCGCCCATGGAATTCTTACCGAAGCATGGTCTCCGTTGGCTAGAGGCCGATTCAACGAGAGTCCTGCGATTGAACACATCATGGCCAAGCACAATCGAACCGCTACCCAGGTGATTGTTCGTTGGCACCTGCAGCTAGGCAACTTGGTAATTCCAAAGACCGCCACCGCATCACGATTGCAGGGAAATATTTCTGTCTTTGATTTTGAACTCGATGCCGAGGACATGGCAGCAATCCAGTCTCTGGATGCCGGCCTGCGCACCGGACCACACCCAGAGGAGTTCTAAATGAGAGTCTTAATTTCAGGTGCCAGCGGGCTGGTTGGGTCCGAGGTTGCCAGGCAGCTCAAGGCAAGTGGGCACGAAGCTGTAAAGCTCGTTCGCCGCAAAGCCAAAGCAGCAGACGAAGTTGAATGGAACCCGGCTGGCGGTTCAACTCCTGCAGATCTAATGGACACGATTGATGCCGTTGTGAACATGGCCGGTGCTACAACCGGAAAAATTCCTTGGACCAAGAAATACAAGCAAGAGATTGTTTCGTCTCGATTGGATTCGACCCGCACCTTGGTGAAGGCCATGGCGGCCGCAAAGAATCCACCGAAGGTTTTTGTCAGCGGATCAGCATCTGGATTTTACGGCGACTGCGGCAATCAGCTTTTGTCAGAAGACTCCCCGAAGGGAACGGGATTCTTGAGTGACCTGGCAAACGAATGGGAGCAGGAAGCTCTGAAAGCTCCCAAGGGAGTTCGCGTGGTGCTTGCCAGAACAACAATGGTTATGTCGCGAGAACTCGGTGCGCTCGGAAGACTACTTCCACTGATTAAACTTGGCGTAGGCGGCCCGCTTGGAACGGGAAAGCAGTGGTGGGCTTGGATCAGCCAGGTTGACGAAGCCGCAGCAATCATTCACCTAATCAACACCCCAACTGCTAGTGGCTCATTCAACCTGACCGCACCAGAACCTTCAACTTGCAAAGACATAGTGATTGCTCTGGCAAAGCAATTGAAACGACCGGCCATTATTCCGGTACCTGCATTTGCTCTGAAGCTTTTCATTGGTGAGGCTGCTACTGAACTTTTGCTGTGTAGTCAAAACATGTCAGCTGAAAAACTCTTGGCAACTGGATTCAAGTTCACACATCCAAGACTTGAAGAGTCCGCGGCCTGGGTTGTTTCCAAGTAATAAATGATCTTCAACAAACAAAAAGAACCCTGCCTTTCGGCAGGGTTCTTTTTATAAAGGTTTAGAAGAATTACTTCTTCTTTGCTACCTTGCGAGCTGCTGGCTTGCGCGCAGCAGTCTTCTTTGCAGGAGCCTTCTTAGCAACAGCCTTCTTTGCAGCTGGCTTACGTGCTGGAGCCTTCTTAGCAACAGCCTTCTTTGCTGGAGCCTTCTTTGCTACGGCCTTCTTAGGAGCTGCCTTCTTTGCAACAGTCTTCTTTACAACCTTCTTAGCAACAGCCTTCTTTGCAGGAGCCTTCTTTGCTACGGCCTT
>JACCEC013080015.1_pt1 | contig 11306 bp, 11 predicted proteins | sample 7450121 | NCBI WGS metagenome assembly JACCEC01 (sample SAMN15323455, study PRJNA562643) | freshwater metagenome | isolation source: river surface water | place: USA:Blue River Watershed | collected 2017-08-18 | reverse complement strand
GGTGGGATTCGAACCCACGGTACGGTTACCCGTACACCGCATTTCGAGTGCGGCGCATTCGACCTCTCTGCCACCTCTCCGCAGAAGTGATCGGGACTGGCCAAAGCGCCGGTCCCCGGTCGGGAAGCGCGCGGTTAGCCGATGAACCGAGCCTTGCCAAGCCCTTCCATCGCGAAATTGGGGGATCGGACGCAAGCCATCGTTGTTTAAGGTCAAGGCAGCCCCTATATTGCGACCAATGGAACGCGCGACCTTCTTCTCACCGCAGGCTGGCAAGCATGTTGAGGCACCCCAGCGCGCGAAGGCGCGGTTTGGGATTGGCGATGTCGTTCGTCACAAAATTTTCGATTTTCGCGGCGTGATTTTCGACATCGATCCGGTCTTCGCCAATAGTGAGGAATGGTACGAATCGATCCCGAAAGAGGTGCGCCCGCACCGCGAGCAGCCATTCTATCACCTGCTCGCTGAAAATGGCGATTCCAGCTATGTCGCCTATGTCAGCCAGCAGAACCTGCTGGCCGATGGCGAGGCTGGTCCGGTCGACCATCCATCGCTGGACGAACTGTTCGAGGATTTTCGGAATGGTCGCTATCGCCTGCGCCGCTCAATGACGCATTGATCCGATCGGATCAGCCCTTCAGCTTCCAGCCACTGCGCAGCAGCACGTAGACCAACCCGGCAACCGCGAGGTTGAGCAGGCCCAGCCCCAATGCGCCATGCAGCACAGCGATATTGGTATCGCCAATGTCACTCTGCCCCAGGAAGCCAAAGCGGAAGCCCGAAATCACATAAAAGAACGGGTTCATCCGGCTGATCGTCTGGAACAGCGGTGCCAGGTTATCAATCACATAGAACGTGCCCGAGAGCAGCGAAAGCGGAGCAATCACGAAGTTGGTGACGGCCGAGTTGTGATCGAACTTTTCCGCCCAGAGCGATGTCAGCAAACCAATCAGGGCCAGCATCGTTGCCCCCATTAGCCCGAACCAGATCACGGCCCAGGGATGGGCAACATTGAGGTGGACACCCGGCCACATTAGCATCGCACCGCTGAGCGCCAGGCCGACCAGCACCGCACGGGTAACTGCAGCGCCAACCAGGGCAAGCATAAGCTCGGCATTGGAAAGGGGGGGCATGAGGTAGTCGATGATCGTGCCCTGGATCTTTCCGGCCAGGAAACCGAAGCTCGAATTGGCAAATGCGTTCTGCATCATGCCCATGACGATCAGCCCCGGAGCGATGAACGTCGCAAAGTTCACACCCAGCACCATCCGCCCTTCCCGGCCCATCGCGACGGTGAATATCACAAGGAACAGCAGGGTGGTAATTGCCGGGGCCCAGATCGTCTGGGTCTGGACCTTGAAAAAGCGGCGGACTTCCTTCATATAGAGCGTCCACAGCCCGATCCGGTTGAACCGGTGGAACATGGGCGCTCCTTGGGCCGGAAATGTACCATGCCCCATGCCCTGTTCGGGCAAGATGGGGGCGGCGTCCGCGTGTTGGGATACAGGTTGATCGGCCATGACATGGCGACTATCGGCAGGTCGCAAGAATGGCAAGCGCAAGCCCCAATGTTAGGGGCGACAGGGAAGTGACACGGGCATGAGCTGGACCGACGAACGGATCGAAAAACTCACCAAGATGTGGGAAGGCGGCGCAACCGCTAGCCAGATCGCCGAGGAGCTTGGCGGGGTCAGCCGCAATGCCGTGATCGGCAAAGCACACCGCTTGGGCCTGAAGGCCCGCCCCAGCCCGGTTAAGGCGAACGAGAAGGAAGCCGCCCCGGCACCAGCGCCGCGGGCAGCCAAGGCTGCGCCAAGGCCAGCACCCGCCCCGCGCCCAGCTCCCGCAGCGGCGGCCCCTTCGCGACCGGCACCGGCTGCTTCGGTCGCTCCGGCGACGCCCGCCGCCGAACCCGGTCCGCGCATCGTCTCGGTTGGCCCCGGCGGCTTCCTGCGTCAGGGCCCTGGCGATCAGCAGGCGCCGATCCCGCCAGCTCCGCCGCGCCGCCTGGTGCCGGCCAAGCCCAGCCCGGAAATCGCCGACAAGACCAGCCTGCTCGATCTCAACGATCGCATCTGTCGTTGGCCGATGGGCCATCCCGGCGAACCAGACTTCCACTTCTGCGGCGACAAGGTGAATCCCGGGTTCCCATATTGCGTCGAGCATTGCGGCCGTGCCTTCCAGGCGCAGCTGCCGCGTGGCCATCGCCGCCCGCCGCCGCCGCTGCCTTTTGGCGGTCCGCGGGTCCGCTAACGCCAGCTGACGGGCTCCTGCCGGGGCCTTACGCTTAAATCCGTCTGCGCCGTGCCGTTAACCTTGGCATGACCGCGCACGATTCCTCTTTGCACCGCCGCAGTGGCTTGCTGGGCTGGCTTGGGCTGGGCGGACGCGAGCCCAGCGACCAGCAGCCCGCACCCGTCAGCATAGACCGCCGGCAATCGAGCCGCGACCGCCACCTTGACGAGATTGGCGGGTTCCTCAGCTACCATCAGCTGGAAGTGAATGCGCAGACTTTGGCCATCGCCAGCAATTACCTGACGGGCAATGATCCGGATGTGGTCCGGCTGATCGACCGTCGCATCCAGGCCCGCGAACCGGTAACGCTTGATTGGCTTGAAGAAGCGCTCCGCGAACAAGACGCTTCCAGCGAGGCCAAACAGCTTGACCGACTAATGCAGCGCCTTGAACATGGCGTTGAGGAATTCGGCCAGACCAGCCGGGCTGCGCGCGAAGCAACCAGTGCCTACCACAGCGAATTGTCGGTCAAGGCGGGGGAATTGGAGGCAGTGCCAACCACGGGCGCGGTGATCACCGAACTGGCCAGCATTACCCGGGCCATGCTGCGGCGTACGGTCGAGATCGAAAAAGCCATGCTGCGCAGCGAGGAGCAGACCCGCAGCTTAAAGCATCGGCTGGAAGAGACCCGTCGCAGCGCCGAAGAAGACCACCTGACCGGCCTGCCCAACCGCCGGGCCTTTGAGGCGCTGTATCAGGCCGAATACCGCGCCGCTCGCGCAGCAGCGGAGCCGCTGTGCGTGGCATTCTGCGATATCGATCACTTCAAGCGAGTCAACGACACCCACGGCCACGATGCCGGCGACCGGGTGCTCAAGCTGGTGGCCGAGAACCTTGCGCGAATTTCCAACGAGCGCTGCCATGTCGCCCGGCACGGAGGCGAGGAATTTGTCGTACTGTTCCGGGCGGCCCGCGTTGACGACGCATTCGAAAAACTTGATCGGCTGCGGGCCCAACTGGCTGACCGCCGACTGGTCAATCGCGCGACCGACCTGCCAATCGGGCAGGTGACCTTTTCTGCCGGGATTGCCGACGTCTTCGCCTCTGGCGATCGGCGGCTGGCGCTGAAGGCGGCGGATGCCGCGCTTTACCGGGCCAAGCTCGACGGGCGCAACCGGATCATGATTGCCGAACCGGACGAAGCAAAGCCCCCGCGCATTGCGGCATAAGAAAAGGGGCCGCACCGAAGTGCAGCCCCTCTTTTATTTCAACCTGCCCAGGTAACTTAGTCGTCACCCTTCAGGAAAGCCGGCATGTGGTCGGGGTTACCGCCCTCTTCCCGGTCCCGTCGCGGGCCACGGTCACCACCGCGACCACCACGGTCACCGCCGCGGCCGCCGCGATCGCCATCACGGCGCGGACGGCGATCACCGCCACGATCACCGCGCGGTTCACGCGGTTCGCGGGGCGGGCGAGTGTCTTCCAGCTCGGCGCCGGTTTCCTGGTCAACGACGCGCATCGACAGGCGGACCTTGCCGCGCGGATCGATCTCGAGGACCTTGACCTTAACGGCCTGGCCTTCCGAAACGACATCGGTCGGCTTTTCGACGCGCTCGTTCTTCATTTCGCTGACGTGGACGAGACCGTCCTTGCCGCCCATGAAGTTCACGAAAGCACCGAAATCGACGATGGTCACGACCTTGCCGTCATAGACCTTGCCCACTTCCGGCTCTTCGACGATGCCCAGGATCCACTGCTTGGCAGCTTCGATCTGCGACAGGTCCGAAGACGAGATCTTGATCACGCCTTCGTCATCGATGTCGACCTTGGCGCCGGTGGTGGCGACGATCTCGCGGATCACCTTGCCGCCGGTACCGATCACGTCACGGATCTTCGACTTGTCGATCGAGATGGTCTCGATCCGCGGCGCGTGGGCCGAAAGTTCAGTCCGCGAGCTGCCGAGTGCCTTGGTCATCTCACCCAGGATGTGGGCGCGACCGCCCTTGGCCTGCTGCAGCGCGGCTTCGAAGATTTCCTTCGTGATGCCGGCCACCTTGATGTCCATCTGCATCGTGGTGATGCCTTCGCTGGTGCCGGCCACCTTGAAGTCCATGTCACCCAGGTGATCTTCGTCACCCAGGATGTCGGACAGCACGGTGAACTTGTCGCCTTCCAGGATCAGGCCCATCGCGATACCCGAAACCGGGCGCTTCAGCGGCACGCCGGCATCCATCATCGCCAGTGCGCCACCGCAAACGGTGGCCATCGACGACGAACCGTTGGACTCGGTAATGTCCGAGACAACGCGGATCGTGTAGGGGAACTCTTCATGGCTGGGCAGCACTGCCTGCAGCGCACGCCAGGCCAGCTTGCCGTGACCGGTGTCACGACGGCTGGGGGCGCCGAAGCGGCCCACTTCACCGACCGAGTAGGGCGGGAAGTTGTAGTGCAGCATGAAGCGAGAATAGGTCAGGCCCTCCAGCCCGTCGATCATCTGCTCCGCATCCTTGGTGCCAAGGGTGGTGGTGCAGATCGACTGGGTTTCGCCACGGGTGAACAGCGCCGAACCGTGGGTACGCGGCAGGAAGCCAACCATCGATTCGATCGGGCGGACCTGATCGACCTTGCGGCCATCGATGCGGGTTCCGTCCTTGAGGATCGCACCGCGAACGATGTCAGCTTCAACCTTCTTGACTGACTTGATCGCGACCATCTGGGTCTGCGCGTCTTCGTTCGCAAAGGCTTCCTTGGCCTTGTCACGAGCGGCATTCAGCGCTGCCGAGCGGGCCGACTTGTCAGTCAGCTTGTAGGCAGCAGCGATGTCCTTGCCGATCAGGTCCTTGAGCTTCGCCTTGATCGCCGAATTGTCGGAAATCGCGATTTCCCAAGGATCCTTGGCAGCCTTTTCGGCCAGGTCGATGATCAGGTTGGCGACCTTCTTGCACTCGTCGTGCGCAAACATCACTGCACCAAGCATGATTTCTTCCGAAAGCTCCTTGGCTTCGGATTCAACCATCATCACGGCATTGCCGGTGGCGGCGACGACGAGATCAAGCTCGCCCTCCTTGATCGCAGCTTCCTGCTTCGGGTTGAGGAGGTATTCACCGTCCTTGTAACCTACGCGCACCGCGCCGATCGGGCCCATGAAGGGCACGCCCGAAATGGTCAGCGCGGCCGAGGCGGCGATCATTGCCAGCACATCAGGCTCGCACTCGCCGTCATAGGACAGCACCTGCGCGATCACGTTGATCTCGTTGTAGAAGCCTTCAGGGAACAGCGGACGGACCGGACGGTCAATCAGGCGGGAAACCAGCGTTTCCTTTTCCGTGGCGCCGCGTTCGCGCTTGAAGAAGCCGCCCGGGATCCGGCCGGCCGCGAAATACTTTTCCTGGTAGTGGACGGTGAGCGGGAAGAAATCCTGCCCTTCCTTGACGCTCTTGGCGGCCGTGACGGCGCAGAGCACGACAGTTTCGCCATAGGTGGCGAGGACCGCGCCGTCAGCCTGACGGGCAATGCGGCCGGTTTCCAGGGTGAGGGTCTTTCCGCCCCACTCCATGCTTACGGTTTTGACGTCGAACATTCAGTTTTCCTTCGCCCGCGGGCCCTATTGCCCAAATGCTTTCGCGCGGGTTTTGCTGCCGGGGATCCCGTCCCGGTCCGGTGTGGGGCACCTTTGGCCCCGATGCGCCCCCTTCGCCGAATTGCGAATGGGGCGCTGATAGCAAAAGCGGCCCGCTAGGGGCCGCTCCGCTGGTTACTTGCGCAGACCAAGCTTGGCGATGAGCGCGTTGTACCGGTCGACATCCTTCTTCTTCAGATAGTCGAGCAGCGAACGGCGCTTGTTGACCATCATCAGCAGACCACGACGCGAGTGGTTGTCCTTGTGGTGCGCCTTGAAGTGCTCAGTCAGGGTCTGGATCCGCGAGGTGAGGATCGCAACCTGCACTTCCGGCGAACCGGTATCACCCTTGGCACGGGCGTTGTCGTTGATGATTTCCTGCTTCTTTTCGGCGGTAACCGACATATCATTTACTCCGCGACATCCGAGAGATTGAAACCCCGAACCACCGTTGCGGTGCCGCCAACAAGCTCCATCAGCGCCACGGGAACAGTCCCGCTTCGCGCCCAATGCAGCCCGTCGGTGTGGGGCAGCCCGGTCAGAACCCGGCCCTGTCGGACCATGCTTGCCTGTTCCGGACCGAGGTCAAGAGCCGGGATGTCGACCAGCCCTGCCTCCAGCGGCAAGAGTACGTTCTCAAGGGGAGCGCACTTACCCACTTCGTTCAATTTGTCCAGCGAAATCGCCGCTTCGATCCCGAATGGCCCGGCTTTGAGCCGCCGCAGCATCGTGACATGACCAACCGTGCCCAGTGCAAGCGCGATGTCGCGGGCCAGGCTGCGAATATAGGTACCCTTCGAAACGTGCGCGATCAGGGTGGCGCATGCGGCATCCGCAGCACTGATTTCCAACGAATGGATCGTGACTGCACGCGATTTCAGTTCGACCGTTGCGCCCTTGCGCGCCAGATCATAGGCCCGTTCGCCATCGATCTTCAGCGCCGAATAGGCTGGCGGCACTTGTTCGATCGGTCCCGTAAAACCCGGCAGCACGGCTTCAATCTGGGTCAGCGTTGGGCGCACCGGACTCTCGGCGATCACCTGACCTTCCAGGTCAAGTGTATCGGTCTGGGTCCCGAATTGGACCGTGAAGGCATAGGCTTTGCTGGCATCAAGCATCCGCCCGCACAGCTTGGTTGCCTCCCCCAATGCAATCGGCAGAACGCCGGTCGCCAGAGGATCGAGCGTCCCGCCATGGCCAACCTTGACCTTGCCCAGCCCTGCCTCGCGGCAGACGCGCTTGACCGCGCCGACCGCCTGGGTGCTGCCAAGTCCCAACGGCTTGTCGAGAATGATCCAGCCGTGCGGCACGCAGTCAGCCCCCGGCAAACAGGGTGGCAAGCGACATGTACTGGCCGGTCAGCCATTCAACCGGCGGGACAACCAGCTTGCCGATCGGATCGAAGCCCGGGACCAGCCAGGGTAAGACCACGATCAGCAGCAGCATGATCGGAAAGCCCAGCGGGCGCAGGCGCTCATATTGGGCAGCCGCGCGCTCGGGCAACAGGCCTTCGACAATGTGCGATCCATCGAAGGGCGGGATCGGCAGCAGGTTGAACAGCGCTAGGAACACGTTGATCGTGATGAAGTTGAACAGGTTAAGCGCGGCGAACCGCGCCGTGAGCGAAGGGGTCTGCGCATCCTGAAAGCTGCCGAACAACAGGCCAAGCAAGACCGCGCCCACCGCAGCCAGCAACAGGTTGCTGCCCGGCCCGGCTGCTGCAACGGCCATCATGCCAAAGCGCGGGTTGCGGAGGCGGTACTTGTTGACCGGCACAGGCTTGGCCCAGCCCATGATCGGCCCCTTGGCCAAGGCCAGCGCGCCGGGAACAATAATCGTGCCCACTGGATCGACGTGGCGCAGGGGGTTAAGGCTCAGCCGCCTCATCTGCGCCGCGGTCGGATCGCCCAGCAGGCGGGCGGTCCAGCCGTGGGCAACTTCGTGGAAGACGATCGCCAGGATCAACGGCACGATCAGCGCCGCAGCCTGGAACAGGGTTTCGTTCATGCGCTGAGCGCCTCGCTAAAATGCTTGCGGCACAGCGCCACATAGCGGTCATTGCCGCCGATCTCGGTCTGGGCGCCCTGCTTGACCGCCGCCCCGCTGGCATCAACCCGCAGGTTCATCGTTGCCTTCCGGCCGCAGTGGCATACGCCCTTCAGTTCGACCAGTGCATCGGCAATGCCCAGCAAGGCGGCAGATCCGGGGAACAGCTCGCCCTGAAAATCTGTGCGCAGACCATAACAGACCACCGGGATCCCACCTTCGTCGGCCAGCCGCGCCAGTTGCCAGACCTGCTCCTTGGTCAGGAACTGGGCCTCATCCACCAGCACGCAGGCCAGCGGCTGGGTCCGATGGGAGGCCATGACCCGCTCCCACAGGTCGGTCCCGGCGGCAAAGCGGTTTGCTTCGGCATGCAGGCCGATCCGGCTTTCGATCGCCTTGTCTCCGCCGCGATCATCGAGTTCGGCAGTCCACAGCATGGTGGTCATCCCGCGCTCGCGGTAATTGAAATCCGCCTGAAGCAGCGTGGTCGATTTGCCCGCGTTCATCGAGGCGTAGTAAAAATAGAGCTTGGCCATCGCCGCAGAGATAGGGGCTTTGGCGACAAAGGCCAGAGCGATTGACCCCACCATCCCCGACGGTCACGCCAGGGTTACTCTTCCAGGTCTCGCCGCACCTTAGGATCGGCCAGCAAGGCATCGATCCGGCTGGCCTCGTCAAAGCTCTCATCGCCCTGGAAGCGAATCTTCGCTGCGTATTTGAGGCGCAGCTTGCCTGCCACTTCCTTCTGGAAGAAGGCCGTGTTGGTGCGCAGCGCTTTAAGCACCAAGTCTTCGTCCGCACCCAGCAGCGGCTTCACGAAAACGGTGGCATGGCGCAGATCAGGGCTCATCCTCACTTCGGTGACCGAGACCGAGTGAGCGGACAAGACGTCATCATGCACCATCTGCCGCGTCAGCAGATCACTGATCACATGGCGCACCTGCTCACCAACCTTGAGCAGGCGAACCGAACGGGTTTCAGGCGTGGCAACAGCACGGACCATCAGGCGGCCCTCCCCGGCACTGGCGTGGGTATCGCGGTAGAGGTTGAGCGGGCGTAGAGCGTGGTCCAACTTTCGTCCCACAACTCCCCTTCCAGGAAGATCGCCTTGCGTCCGCGGCGGATCACCCGGCCCTTGCCCATCAGCGGACCCGCAGGGATCAGCTTGAGCAGGGTCATTGCGATCTCAAGGTTAAGCGGCGCTTCCTGCCCGCCAGTGGCCTGGACATGGGCCCAGCCCATCGCTTCGTCCAGAAACCCAGCGACCAGCCCACCCTGCACCCCGCCACGCGGCGTGATAAAGCTATCAGGCACAGTGAATCGCATCCGGATCGTCTCACTGGCAGGGTCGAAGTCGATAAACTCCGCCCCCATCAGCTCTGCATGGGCGCCACCGGTTCCCAGGAACCCCATCACAGCGTCCGTTCGCGCTCCTCGACCTCAAACACTTCGAGCATGTCGCCCGGCTTGATGTCGTTGGTATCCTGCAGCACGACGCCGCACTCCAGCCCGGCGCGGACTTCGGGAACATCGTCCTTGAAGCGGCGCAGCGAGGCGATGACGGTCTTCGAAACGATAACGTCCTGGCGGGTAAGGCGCGCGAACAGGCCCTTGCGGATCCCGCCTTCGAGCACCAGCAGACCAGCGGCCTTGTCGCGCTTGCCAGCCGGGAAGACTTCCTTGACCTCGGCGCGACCGACCACGTTTTCGATCCGCTCCGGACCCCAGATGCCGGCCATTTCCTTGGCGACGTCTTCGGTCAGGTGATAGATCACGTCGAAGTACTTCATCCGCGTCTTGTTACGATCGACCATTTCACGGGCCTTGGCGTTCGGACGAACATTGAAGCCGATGATCGGCGCGTTTGAAGCCGAAGCCAGCGAAACGTCGCTTTCGGTGATCGCGCCGACGCCCGAGCTGAGCACCTTGACCTTGATCTCATCGTTCGAGAGGCGGTTGAGCGCATTGACGATGGCTTCGGTCGAACCCTGGACGTCGGCCTTGATGACCACCGGATATTCGATGACTGTCTGCTTGGCCGACAGCGCCGAGAACATGTTCTCAAGGCTGGCCGGAGCCGTCGTGGTGCGCTTGGCCGTGGCCTTTTCCTGACGGAACGTGGCGACTTCGCGGGCGCGGGCCTCGCTCTCGACCACGGTCAGGGTATCACCGGCCATCGGCACGCCGCCGATGCCGAGCACCTCGACCGGCAGGGCCGGCGGAGCAGCCTTGATCTGGCGCCCCTTGTCATCCAGCATCGCGCGGACGCGGCCCGAATGGGTACCAACCACCAGGATATCGCCAACCTTCAGCGTACCGCGGGTGATCAGGACAGTGGCAAGCGGACCCTTGCCCTTGTCGAGCTTGGCTTCGATCACAGTGGCTTCCGCCGCACGGTCCGGGTTTGCCTTCAGTTCAAGCAGTTCTGCCTGAAGCAGGATCTTCTCGATCAACTGATCGAGGCCAGCGCCGGTCTTGGCAGACACTTCCACGTCCTGCACATCACCCGACATCGCCTCAACGATGACTTCATGCTCAAGCAGGCGCTCGCGAATTTTCTGCGCATTGTATTCGGCGCGGTCAGCCTTGGTGATCGCGACGATCATCGGCACGCCGGCTGCCTTGGTGTGCTTGATGGCTTCGATCGTCTGCGGCATGATCCCGTCATCACCGGCAACCACCAGGATGACGATGTCGGTGACATTGGCACCGCGCATGCGCATTTCGGTGAAGGCTTCGTGGCCCGGGGTGTCTAGGAAGGTGACCAGATCACCGCCCTTGGTCTTGATCTGGTAAGCGCCGATGTGCTGCGTGATGCCGCCAGCTTCGCCCTTCACCACATCGGTGCCGCGCAGGGCATCGAGCAGGCTGGTCTTGCCGTGGTCAACGTGGCCCATGATCGCCACGACCGGCGGACGCGCCTTGAGCGTTTCGGGCGCATCGACATCTTCGCTAGTGTCGATATCGACATCGCTTTCCGAGACACGCTGGATGTTGTGGCCGAATTCCTCGACCAGCAGTTCCGCGGTATCCTGGTCGATCGTCTGGTTGACGGTCACCATCATGCCCAGCTTGAACAGCGCCTTGACCAGGTCTGCGCCCTTTTCCGCCATGCGGTTGGCCAGTTCCTGGACAGTGATCGCTTCCGGCACCACGACATCGCGGACCTGCTCTCCGCGCGGCTGCGACTGGCCGGCGAAATGGGCCCGGCGTTCCTTTTCACGCGCCCGCTTCAGAGCGGCGAGCGAACGGGCGCGGGCACCCTCGTCTTCGTTCAGCGCGCGGGTAACGGTCAGCTTGCCGCTGCGGCGTTCATCGCCGCCCTTGCGGTCGCGGGTCGGGTGCGCAGGCTTTTTCGCCGGTTCGGGACGCTTGGGTGCGACCACCGGGGTAAAGCGGCGCGGCG
>JACCEC013055443.1_pt1 | contig 11306 bp, 5 predicted proteins | sample 7450121 | NCBI WGS metagenome assembly JACCEC01 (sample SAMN15323455, study PRJNA562643) | freshwater metagenome | isolation source: river surface water | place: USA:Blue River Watershed | collected 2017-08-18 | reverse complement strand
CTCGCGCCGGCCGCCGCCACCGCACCGGTTCCGACCGCCGGCGCTCCGGCAGCGCCGCGGCGTCCGCCGCGCGCCGCCGCCACGCCCATCCTGGTCGATGGCTCCGAGCATTTTCTCGCGCTGCAACTTCCCTCGCGCGAGCACCCGCGCTATGACGATGCGACCGCGCTCGTGAAGGAGAACGGCTTCGTCCTCGAGCCCTCCAATCGCAAGTGGTGGCTGCGCGATCGCCACAAGGTCCTCACGTTTCTCGGCGCGCATCTCTCGCGCCTCCGCACCACGTTCGACGCCGACTTCACGCCGAACTTCGAGCGCAACACGGCTCATCTCGCCCCGGCCGAAATCGCGGCCGACGTGACCGAGAACGGCGGCGAATTCTCGGTCTCCCTCGGCCTCCGTGCCGGCGGCGCCGACGAGGCCACCGTGCGCACCGCCATCGCGACGAACCGCGGCTACGTCGAGGCCGGCGGGAAGGTTTTCCTTTTCGATCCCGCCAGCGTTGCGAAACTCGCGACGGCCCAGCGCGCCCTCGCGGGCGACCCCGCCGCCGGCGTCGCCGCGCGCCGCACCGTCCGCGTCTCGGGCGCCCGTGCCGCCGAGGCGCAGGAGATTCTCGAGGAGCTCTCGCCCGGCTTTCAGCCGCCCGAATCCTGGAAGAGCCGGAGCGTGGCCCTCCGCAACCTCACCGCCCTCCAGCCGGCGCCGCTCCCGCCCGCGCTCGAGGCGCAGTTGCGTCCGTATCAGAAACTCGGAGTCGCCTGGCTCTGGCATCTCCACCGCCACGAACTCGGCGGCATCCTCGCCGACGAGATGGGGCTCGGCAAAACGCTCCAGGCCCTCGGCCTGCTCTCCGCCCTTCACGCCCGCACCGCCGCATCCGGCGCGCGCAGCACGCGCGCCACGGCCCTCGTCGTCGCCCCCGCGTCGCTGCTCGAGAACTGGCGCCGCGAGGCCGCGCGCTTTGCCCCGGGCCTCCGCGTCTTTGTCCACCACGGCGCCAGCCGCGTCGCCGGTTCCGCGCAGTTTTCCGCGCACGATCTCGTCATCACCAGCTACGGCACGCTCGCGCGCGACCAGTTGCTCTTCGCGTCGTTCCGTTTCGATACCGTCGTGGCCGACGAGGCGCAGCACATCAAGAATCGCCGCTCCCAGAATGCCGCCGCCCTCCGCGCGCTCGACGCCCGTGCCCGCTTCCTCCTCACGGGCACGCCGCTGGAGAACTCCCTCGACGATCTCCGTTCGCTCTTCGAGTTCCTCCTGCCCGGTTATCTGCAGAAGGTTCCGGCCGGCGTCCGCGGCGACGACCGCGCATGGTTCGACCAGCGGCTCCGCGCCCAGACCGCGCCCTACATTCTGCGCCGCACCAAACGCAGCGTGGCGCCGGAATTGCCGGCGAAACTCGAGCACGTCGTGTGGTGCGAATTCACCGCCGCCCAGGAACGGCTCTACCGCGAGACCCACGAACGCTCCGAGCGCGAGCTGCTCGATCTCGAGGCCGCCGGCGCCAGCGAGCAGAAGCTCAAGTTCGCCGCGCTCACGCAGCTCCTCCGCCTCCGCCAGATCTGCTGCGACCCGCGGCTCGTGTCCCCCGACGCCTCCGCCGACGTCTCCGCCAAGCTGGAAAACTTCAAGGAACTCATCGCCGAGGCGCTCGACGACGGCCATCGCGTGCTCGTGTTCTCCCAGTTCACTTCCCTCCTTTCCTTGCTGCGCGCGGATCTCGACGCCCAGGAGATCGCACACTGCTACCTTGACGGCTCCATGCCTGCCAAGGCCCGCCAGGCCGAGGTCGATCGGTTTCAAACCTCGACGGACATCCCGCTTTTCCTGCTTTCGCTCAAGGCCGGCGGCACCGGCCTCAATCTCACCGGCGCCGACACGGTGGTGCATTTCGATCCCTGGTGGAATCCCGCCGCCGAGGCGCAGGCCACCGACCGCGCCCACCGCATCGGGCAGACCCGCGTCGTGACCAGCTACAAGCTGATCGTCAGCGGCTCCGTCGAGGAAAAGGTTCTCGCCCTGCAGGACGAGAAACGCGCGCTGCTTGCCGATGTCTTCGAGGCCAGCGACGCCGTCGCCGCGCGGCTCTCGCTCGCCGACTTGAAGTCGTTGCTCACGTAGCGGCGTCCGCTGCGGTCCTGCATCCCGGCCCCGCAGCCGGCTATCGTGCGAAAGTTGATCGAGCAGCCGGAGTCCACGCCCCGGCCGGTCATGACAGACAGCACGCCACTTGGACGTTGAGCGCGACGCCGCGGCCGATGAGCGTTGTGGTCCCACTGTTCCATTCCGATCGATGCCCCAGCCTCTCCGCCTCTACTCCACGCCCGCCGGACTTGTCGTCGAGCATGACGCCAAGCTGCACCAGCTCGCCGCGGCCCTGACGCTCGACGTGCTCTTCGCGGCCCCCGATCCCGTCGGTCTGCTGCGCGCCGCCCTCGCCATTGGGGCCCCGCTGCCCACCAACGTTGTCGGCGCCCCCTTGCGCGCTCCCCTGCAGTCGCAGGAAGTCTGGGCCGCCGGCGTCACGTATCTGCGCAGCAAGTCCGCCCGCATGGAGGAATCGAAGGACAGCGGCGGCGGCACGTTCTACGATCGCGTGTATGAGGCCCCGCGCCCCGAGCTCTTCTTCAAGGCCACGCCGCACCGCGTCGCCGCGCCCGGCACGCCGGTGCGCATCCGCTCCGACGGCAAGTGGAACGTGCCCGAGCCCGAGCTCACGCTCGCGATCAACTCCGCAGGCCGAATCTTCGGCTACACCATCGGCAACGACATGTCGTCGCGCGACATCGAGGGCGAGAACCCCCTCTATCTTCCCCAAGCCAAGGCCTACCACCTCAGCGCCGCCCTCGGACCGTGCATCGTGATCTCGGATACGCTGCCGCCGCCGGAGACGGTCATCGCGCTCGAGATCCGCCGCGCGGGCGCCACGGCCTTCGCCGGCGAGACGACCGTCAGCCAGATCAAGCGCCCGCTGCCGTCGCTGGCCGAGTGGCTCTTTCGCGACAACAGCTTTCCCGCCGGCGCGTTTCTCATGACCGGCACCGGCGTCGTGCCGCCCGATTCCTTCACCCTCCGCTCCGGCGATGAGATCCGGATCACGCTCGAGCCCGTCGGCACGCTCGTGAATTCCGTCGCCTGAGTTCCCCGCTCCACCTCCGTCCCTTCTCGCCGATGTCCTCCCCGTCCTTCACCGCCCGCCACGCCCGCACGGGCGAAGTCCTCGGCACCTACCTCGAAGCCACGGCGGCGGCCATCGAGCAGGCCGGAAACTCCGCTGCTGCCGCCGCGCCCGCCCTCGCCCGTCTCGCCCCGGTCGCGCGGGCCGCTTTTCTGGAACGCATCGCCGACGAGATCGTCGCGCTGGGACAGCCGCTGCTCGACCTCGCCCATGCCGAGACCGGTCTGCCGTTGCCCCGCCTCGAGGGCGAACGCGGCCGCACCGTCGGGCAACTCCGACTCTTCGCGGCGCTCGTGCGCGAGGGCTCGTGGGTCGACGCGCGCATCGACCCCGCTTTGCCCGAACGGAAACCGCTCCCGCGGCCCGACCTGCGCCGTATGCTCGTCCCGCTCGGGCCGGTCGCGGTCTTCGGCGCGAGCAACTTCCCGCTCGCGTTCTCCGTCGCCGGGGGCGACACGGCGTCCGCATTTGCCGCCGGCAACCCCGTCGTCGTCAAAGCCCACCCCGCCCATCCCGGCACCAGCGACTTGGTCGCGCAGGCGATCCAGCGCGCCGTCGCCGCCGGCGGGCTTCCGGCCGGCACGTTCGCTCTGCTCCACGGGGCCAATCCCGCGACGAGTGTCGCTCTCGTGCGCCACCCCGGAATCGAGGCCGTCGGCTTCACCGGGTCGCAGTCGGCCGGTCGCGCATTGTTCGACGCCGCCGCGACGCGGCCGCGTCCGATTCCCGTGTTTTCGGAAATGAGCAGCGTGAATCCGGTTTTTCTGCTGCCCGGTGCGCTGCGCGACCGCGCCGCCGCGATCGCCGAAGGCCTCGCCGGTTCCTTCACGCTCGGCGTCGGACAATTCTGCACCAAGCCCGGCCTCGTCGTCGGTCTCGCCTCGCCGGAGTGGGACGCCTTCGGCGCCGCCCTCGCCGAAAAGGCCCGCGCCGTCCCGGCCGGCACCATGCTGCATGCCGGCATCGCCGCCGCGTTCCAACGCGGGATCGCGGCGCTCCACCACGTGGAGTGGCTCTGCTCGGCGCAGGCGCACGTCGCCCGGGTCGACGCCGCCACGTTTCTCGCCCGGCCCGAGCTGGCCCACGAACTCTTCGGTCCCTACACGCTCCTTGTCACCGCGCGCGATGCCGGCGAGGTCCTCGCGGTCGCGTCCGCCCTCGACGGACAGCTCACCGCCACGCTGCACGGCAACGCGGCCGATCTTGCCGCGGCCGGCGATCTCCTCGCGGTCGTCACCCGCAAGGCCGGACGTGTTCTGGCCAACGGCTTCCCCACCGGCGTCGAAGTCGCTCCCGCGATGCACCACGGCGGCCCGTATCCGGCCACCACGGACGTCCGCTTCACCTCCGTCGGCACCGCCGCCATCGACCGCTTTGCGCGTCCCGTGTGTTTCCAGAACATGCCCGACGCCCTCCTGCCTGAGGCGCTCAGGAACGCCAATCCCCTCGGCCTCCTGCGCCTCGTGGAGGGCAAGCCCACGCGCGACGCCCTCGCGTAACACCGCCGCCGCTCGGGCGGCCGACTTTCCGGCTCCCGCCCCGCGCGCCGCGGCTTACCGCGTGCGCACGATCTCGCTGGCCAGCGCCTCCATTACCAGCGTCCGCAGCCCGTAGCCTTCGGCCTTCACTGCTTCGTGGATCTCCTCGATGACGTAATCGTCGAGTGCCTCCATGTGCCGGCCCGTGGCGTAACTCAGAATCTGCCGGATGAGATGCCGCGCAAAGGCATCTTTCCGCCCCGCCACGAGGATCCGCTTGAACTCGTGGTAGTCCGTGTAGGTCTCGCCCGAGTTGAATTCGCCGCTGGCGTCGACCTTCGGCGCGGGCGCGCTGCCCTTCGGTTTCGGATAAGTCGTCCGCCAGCGGCCGATCGGGTCGAAATTCTCCAAACTGAAGCCGAGCGGGTCGATCTTCCGGTGACACTCCGCGCACGTGGGGTCCGCCCGATGCTTGGCGAGCCGCTCCCGGATCGTGGTGGCGCCGCTTACATCCGGCTCGATCGCCGGCACGACATCCGGCGGCGGCGGCGGCTTGGTGCCGAGGATGTTCTCCATCACCCACACGCCGCGCGTCACCGGTGAGGTCTCCACGCCGTTGGCACTCACGGTCAACACCGCTGCCATTCCGAGCAGCCCGCCGCGCTGCCGGCTCCCGGCGAGGTTCACGCGCTGAAATCCGTCCGCGAGGCGCAGCGTTTTCTGCTCGGGCAGATTGTAGAGCTTCGCGAGGCGCTTGTCCGCAAAGGTGTAGTCCGCGTCGAGGAACTGCTGCACCGAGCCGTTCTCCCGCAGCAGGTGCCGGAAGAAGAACCGCACCTCCGACTTCATTGCCTCGGGCAGGTTCTCGGCGTAGTAGACGCGCGTCGTCTCCCGCGGCGGCGGCATCCCGCCGATCTCCCGCAACCGCAGCCACGCATCGAGAAATCCGTGCACAAAGCCCGTTACCCGCTCGTCCGCGAGCATCCGCTGCGCCTGCCGCCGAATGTCCGCCGGCGTCGCCAGCCGGCCGGCCTTGGCCGCCTGCCGCAGTTCCGCATCCGGCGGTGCGCTCCAGAGCGCATACGACAACCGCGACGCCACATCGTAGCCGTCGAGTCGCGCATCCTTTTCGTCCGTGATCTCGCTGAAGTAGAGAAACGACGGCGAACACAGGATCAGCTTCAGCGTATCCAGCGCGGCCTGACGAGGCGTCGCCTGTTCCGCGAGGCGCTTCCGGTGGATGTTGCCGATGCTGCTGCGGTCCGCCTCGGTCAGCGGCCGCCGATACGCCCGCTCCGCAAACGCCAGCAGCTGCTCCAGGGCGCGCGCCGGCTGGAACCCGCCCGGCCCGAATACCGCGATCTCCTCCGCGGCGCCGCCCTCCTCTGCGACCGGCCCCGCGATCTTGATTTCGCCGATGCGGATGTGCGGCAACTTGCCCTCGCGCAACAGGTGCGTGCGGCTCACGCCGGCGTTCGCAAAGCGGCCTTGGAAGTCATCCTTGTAGCGCCGGTTGATCTGCAGCACCGCGGCGCGTGATTCGTAGGGACCGTTGGGAAAGATGAACCGCGGTGTCTGTCCGGCCTCGAGCCAGACCCGGAATTTGATCCATTGCGGCGCATCGTCGGGCACCGTCGCCTGCGCGAGCAGCGGCTCGATCGCCTGCGGATAGTGGATGTGATTCTTCTTCGCGTCGCCGGGCACCACGCCGAGGAGAAACGGCTCCGAGAAATCGATGCCGAAGATCGTCGGATCGTAATGCGTGTCGCGGTGCAGGGCCTGCGCGTGCACCTCGATGTCATAGAGTCCCGATACCGGCACGCCCTTCAGGAAGTCCTCGATGTGACCGTAGCCACCTTGCCGCGTGTCGGTGTTCGGCTGCTCGTAGAGACACAGATACTTGTAGTTGAACGCCGCCTTGTGCGGCCCCGACAGCTCCTCGTATTGCACGAAGTTGCCGGTGAAGTGCCACGACTGCTGCGGTGTCTCCGGCCGCCCGAGCCGCATCTCCACCAGCCGGTTCGCCGCCTGGAAATACTGGTCGAGCAGGAAGCCCGAGGTCACGAGCGACTTCCCGATCGTGTCGATGTGTTCGCTGGCCTTCTCCTTCGGAAAATCCGCCGTCAGTCCCAGCGTGTCGACGCGCCGCCCGAACAACGCCGCGAGCGTGTTCTCGTATTCGCGGTTCGACAGCCGCCGCAGCACCGTCCGCGCCGATGTGCTCGCGATGCGCCCGCGCGCCTCCGCGATGGCTTCGCGCAGCGCCCGGATCGTCGCGAGGCGTTCCTCGTCGCTGGGCTGCTTCGCTTTCGCCGGCGGCATGTCGCGCAGCGTGAGCTGGTCGATGATGTCCTTCGCCGCAATGAGGTCCGCCTCTTTCCCCAGCGGCAGCCTTAAAGTCTCGAACTCCCGGTCGCCCTTCTCGGTCTCCTTGTCGTGGCATTTCAGGCAGTATTGCCCGACGAATTGCGCGACCGCCTTGTGGCCCGCCGACTCCGCGGCGCCGCCGGATGCCGTCGCCAGCGCCAGACCCGTTCCCAGCATCCGCGCCCACCCCCTCAGCCCCCGGCCGGCTACCCGGCCGCGCGTCCTCATCGCCGCCTGCCCGCTCACGCGATTCCGAAGCGTCCCGTGCTGTTGCCAAACGCATCCACCTCGACGCCCATCCGCTGCGCGAGGTCGACGTAGAGATTGCACAGCGGCACCTTGTTCGGGCCCTGCGCCGGCAGTTTCTTGAATTCGCCGTGCCGGTAGCCGCCGCCCGCGAGCACGATCGGCAGATCGGAGTTCTTGTGGGTGTTGGAGTCGCCGATGCCGCTGCCGAACAGCACCGTCGTGGAGTCGAGCAGCGTCCGGTCGCCGTCATCCATTTTGGCCAGGCGAGCGACAAATTTGCCGAACTGCTCGATCTGATACGTCTCGAGCGTCACCAGGTGCTTGATCGCGGCCTCGTCGTTCCCGTGGTGCGAGAGGCCATGGTAGGATTTGTCGATGCCGAGATCCTGCGGCAGGAAGTCGCCGCCGATTTCCAGCGTCGCGATGCGCGTCGAGTCCGTCTGCAGCGCCAACGCGATGAGTTCGTAGAGCATCGGCAGGTCCTGCACCTTGTTCCGGTTCTCCGGCCGCGCGAACGGCGCCTGCGGCTTGGGCAGACTCGACCAGCGCTGCCGCAGCTCCAGGCGTTTTTCCACATCGCGGATCGAGGTGAAGTATTCGTCGAGCTTGTCCTTGTCCTCGCGATTCACGCGGCGCGAGAGGCTGTTTGCCTCGGCCAGGACCGAATCGAGGATCGAAGCCTGGAGCGTATTCTCGCGGCTGCGCCGCTCCTGCCGGTCCGGCGAGTCGCTCACGAACAGCCGGTCGAACAACTCCGCCGGGCCCGTGATCGGCGGCACGCGCACGCCCGACTTCGTCCACGCGATCTGGCACCCGCCGTGGATGCCGCCCTCGGAGCCCACCGTGAGCGACGGGAAACGCGTCTCGTGCCCGACTTCGTCCGCTATGAATTGATCGATGGAAACGTTCCCGTTCGGCCGGTTCTGCGCCTCGGAATTCAACACGCCCGAAAGGAACGAATGCACGGCGAAGTGTCCGCCCTTCACGCCGTGATCGAGCCCGCGATACACGGTCATCAGCTTGCGCACGTCCCAGAGCGGCTTCAGCAGCGTCGTCTGCTCGTAGGCGGTGCCGGTCGTCTCGGGAAAGAAATGTTTGGCCTGGTAACCGAGCAGATTGCCCACCGCCACGAAGCGCCGCGCGCCTGCGCCCGCGCCTTTGGCGACCTGCACCGTCGCCGTGCCGCCCACCGCACTCGCGAGCAGCGACGGCAGGGAGGGCAGCGCCAGACTTGCCCCGAGCGACTTGAGAATGAAGCGCCGCCGATTCATGGGGGTGGATTCCAGGGGCATGGTGGTGACGAGGTGGGGAGAGGTCAGCCCGGTCGGTCCGCCGGCCGAGGCACACCGAAAACACAGCCGCCCCCACGCATCCCGGCGAGGAAAAACCCGCGCGTGGGTCCTCGGGTTCGCGATGCAGTTTTTCCGCCTTAGCCTTCGCGGCGCCGCAGGGCACGCCGTCTCCCGTTTCGGCCTGCCGCGTTCCGCGCTTGAGCCGGCCTCGCGGCGTCATCCTCATGCGTCCACTCATGGACCCGCTGCTCGACTCGGCCAACCCCGCCATCTACGCGCTCCGCACCACCGCCCAGGGCCCCGCCGGCCGCCTCCCGCTCGAGCCCGGCCAACTGCGCGCGATGTCCAGCGGCGATCTCTTCGGCTGGACCCAGAATGCGGGCATGGGCTGGTCCCCCGCGGCCATGCTCGGAAAACAGTTTCTCATCCTCAGCACGCAGGGCGGCATCCGCGCGCCCGACGGCTCGCCCATCGCCCTCGGCTACCACACGGGCCATTGGGAAGTCGGCCTGCTCATGGAGGAAGCCGCCCGCACGTTCTCCGCCGCCGGCGCCATCCCGTTTGCCGGCTACGTCTCCGATCCCTGCGACGGCCGCACCAACGGCACCGCGGGCATGCTCGACAGCCTCGCCTACCGCAACGACGCCGCCGTCGTCCTCCGCCGCCTCATCCGCTCGCTGCCCACGCGCCGCGGCGTGCTCGGCGTGGCCACCTGCGACAAGGGCCTGCCCGCGATGCTCATGGCCCTCGCCGGCACGCTCGACCTGCCCACGATTCTCGTCCCCGGCGGCGTCACGCTCATCGCGGAAGACGCCGAGGATACCGGCAAGGTCCAGACGCTCGCGACGCGTTTCGCCCGTGACGAGATCACCCTCGATCACGCCGCCGAGATGGGTTGCAAGGCCTGCGGCTCGCCCGGTGGCGGCTGCCAGTTCATGGGCACGGCCGCGACCAGCCAGGTCGTTGCCGAGGCGCTCGGTCTCACGCTGCCGCACGGTGCGCTGGCGCCCTCCGGGGCGGAAATCTGGCGCGACCTCGCGCGCCGCTCCGCCAGTGCGCTGCTTGCGCTCGAGAAACAACACCTCACCACGCGCGACCTCCTCTCGCCCGACTCGATCCACAACGCCCTCGTCACCCATGCCGCGTTCGGCGGCTCCACCAATCTCACGCTGCACATCCCCGCCATCGCGCACGCCGCCGGTCTCCCGCGTCCGACGGTCGAGGATTGGGCGCGAATCAACCGCTCCGTGCCGCGCCTCGTCGATGTGCTCCCCAACGGTCCGAAACACTACGCGACCGTCCAGGTGTTTCTCGCCGGCGGCGTTCCCGAAGTGATGCTGCACCTGCGCGATGCCGGCCTGCTCAAGCTCGATGCGCGCACCGTCTCCGGCCGCACGCTCGGGGAGAATCTTGCCTGGTGGGAGAAATCCGAGCGCCGTCAGCGCCTGCGCGAAAAACTCACCGCCCTCGATGGCATCAATCCCGACGATGTCATCATGTCGCCCGCGCGCGCCCGGGAGCGCGGTCTCACGAGCACGATCACGTTTCTCCGCGGGAACCTCGCGCCCGAAGGCGCTCTCGTGAAGAGCACCGCCATCGCCCCCGATGTCATCGGCGCCGACGGCGTCTATCTCCACGAGGGGCCCGCGCGCGTCTTTACCACCGAAGCCCGCGCGATCGCCGCGCTGAAATCCGGCAGCGTGAAAGCCGGCGACACCATGGTGCTCATCGGCCTCGGCCCCGGCATCGGCATGCCCGAAACCTATCAGATCACGTCCGCGCTCAAATACGTGAAGGAAGGGAAACGCATCGCCCTCATCACCGACGGGCGATTCTCCGGCGTCTCCACCGGCGCGTGCCTCGGCCACGTGAGCCCCGAAGCATGGGCCGGTGGTCCGATCGGCAAGGTCCGCAACGGCGACCTCATCCGCCTCCGGATCGATACCCGCACGCTCACCGGCTCGGTCGACGTCCTCGGTGTTCCCGAGGCCGAGTTTGCCGCGCGCGCGACGCATCCGGACCTCACGATCGATCCGCGCGTCCCCGCCGACACCCACCTCTGGGCCGCGCTCCAGAACGCCAGCGGCGGCCCGTGGGGCGGATGTGTCTATGACGCGGCACGCGTCACCCGGCTCATCGAACTCGGCCTCGCCGCCGAACGCAGCGCCGAGTCTCCCATTCCTCCGGCGCGCTGAGCATCCGCGAACGCACCGCGTTTCGTTCTTCCTCCGCTTCCTGTGCTCCACGTGCGCGCGCCGTCCTTCCTGGAAACGGGTTGGCTCAAGTTCATTCTCGGGCGTTTCTGCCTGATCCTGTTTTTGTCGGCCACCGCATTTGCGGCCGTCCCCGCTCCGGCGCCGGAGCCGCCCACCTTCCGCGACCTTCAACCACGCTGGCCCCAGCCGGAGCAGCCGCCCGCCGGTGCACCCAACCTCATCCTCGTCGTCCTCGACGACGTCGGCTTCGGCCAGCTCGGCTCCTATGGCTCGCCGATCGCCACCCCGAACTTCGACCGACTCGCGGCCGGTGGCGTCCGATACACGCAGTTCAACACGTTTCCCGTCTGCTCCCCCACGCGCGCCGCACTCCTCACCGGCCGTAATCCCCACGCCGTCGGCATGGGCGCGATCACCGAGTTTGCCAACGGCTTCCCCAATGCCCGCGGCGGCCTCGCACCCGAGTCGCCCACCGTCGCGCAGATTCTGCGCGCCCGCGGTTACGGCACCGCCGCCGTCGGCAAGT
>JACCEC011003750.1_pt1 | contig 11309 bp, 8 predicted proteins | sample 7450121 | NCBI WGS metagenome assembly JACCEC01 (sample SAMN15323455, study PRJNA562643) | freshwater metagenome | isolation source: river surface water | place: USA:Blue River Watershed | collected 2017-08-18 | reverse complement strand
GGCCGCGGCCACTTCCGGCCCAGTGCATCTCTTCGACCTTGAAGCTCCCTCGGACCTGACTCGGCTTGCCAACCCGGAGCTGGTACTGCGCCCACTGACAGGACTGGTGATTCTGGACGAAGTGCAGCGGCGCCCCGATCTGTTCCCGTTGCTGCGCGTGTTGGCCGATCGGCTGGATTTGCCGGCGCGTTTCCTGATTCTAGGCAGCGCCTCTCCGGCGTTGCTGAAGGAGGGCAGCGAGAGCCTGGCGGGGCGGGTATCGTTTATCGATATCACCGGATTTGCGCTCTCCGAGCTGGGGTCCGATGCGCAGGCGGGGTTGTGGTGGCGGGGCGGGTTTCCACGCGCCTATCTTGCTGCCGATGACACTACCGCCCGGCAGTGGCTGGAAGATTTCCGTCGCACCTTTTTGGAGCGCGATATCCCGCAGTTCGGGATTCAGGTTCCGGCGGCCACGTTGGGGCGTTTCTGGACGATGATTGCGCATTATCATGGACAGGTGGTTAACCTCGCGGAACTAGCGCGGTCATTGGGTGCTTCGGAGCCCACGGCTCGACGCTATCTCGACATCCTGAGTGGCACCTATGTGGCGCGACAACTCCCGCCGTGGTTTGAGAATCTCAAGAAGCGGCAGGTCCGCTCGCCTAAGGTTTATGTGCGGGACTCCGGGCTTTTGCATGCGCTGCTGGGTGTTCCCGATATGGTGGCACTGCAGGGGCATCCCAAGCTGGGCGCATCGTGGGAGGGCTTTTGCATCGAGCAGATTCTGCAGGTGTGCGGGGATCGGAACGCGTATTTCTGGGGAACCCACGGCGGCGCTGAGCTGGATCTGCTGCTACTGCACGGGGGGCGACGGCTGGGGTTCGAGTTCAAGTTTTCAGACAAGCCCAGGACGACAAAGTCCATGCGCACCGCGCTGCAGGACCTTGCGCTGGAGCATCTCTTTGTGGTGCACCCGGGTGAGCATGAATTTCCGCTTGCGGAGGCGATCACCGCAACTCCGCTATCGCGCCTGATAGAGCGTCTTAAGGCGTCGCCAGCAGCGGCGTCACCCGTGGCTGAGCGAGTCTAACCATCCATCGAACACCCCCATGGCCCTGAACCCCATCGTTTACACCGAAAAAGTCGTCCGCAGCTTTTTGCGCTACTAGCTCGATTCGCACCGCTCGGCAGTCCGGTGTTGCAGCGCAAGGCGGGCTATCGCGAGGTGCTGCGCTGGTGGCTTTCGTGGGAAGGCGGCGAGGAGTTGTTTCACGCGGGGCAGCGCGACGTGGCGAGCCTCTACGAGTATTGGCTGTTCCTCGAGTTACTGGGTTGGTTCTGCCAGAAGTGCCGGGGTGGAAATCGCCCGGCAGTGGAGGAGTTGATTGACGGGCTGGAGGAAGGTTCGCCGAATCTCCGCCCGCGAAAGCGGATGGAGCTGGGGCCATTTGTCGGAACGTTCGCCGTGCAGAGTCGCCGACTGAATGCGCACTTCGCTTACAACCGGCGCTTTGAAGTGACGCAGGACCGGCACGCGGGCGGAAGTTGGACGCGGCAGTTACATCCCGACTACACGCTGACGTTCTGGCCAGAGGATTTGATCGAGGCAGGCGCGGAGCACCAGGAGTTGCCAGTCCAGTCGGTCCTGAAAAACTCACGGTTTAGCTGTCTGGGGGAGCTGATGGTGGGGGACGCCGAAGGAAAACAGTGCGCGCTATACGCTCCGTCCCCCAGAGGACGGACATTTATCGCCCCCTCCCAACAGCGGGAACACCTACCCCAAAAACGACGCCAGCCTGTTCATCACCACGCGCTTCGTCTAAGACGAAAACTGTAACCGTGCACTCCACCACCCCAAATGCCGCGCGTGCTTGCCCGTTTTGCCGACCTGATTCATCCGTCGTGCTCGCAGCCAACGCCCACGCACTTGCGATCCGTGACGGATTTCCGATTTCAAACGGACACGCGCTCGTCGTTCCTCGCCGGCACGTCGCATCACTTTCAGAGATTCACCAAGACGAGGCAGCATCCCTATGGACCTTACTCGCCGAGACTCGGAGCATCCTCGACGCGAAATACTCGCCAGAGGGTTACAACATCGGCGTAAACGACGGCACTGCTGCGGGGCAGACGGTCATGCACCTGCACATTCACCTGATTCCTCGGTACGCGGGTGATGTTCCCGACCCGAGAGGCGGTGTGCGTTGGGTGATTCCCTCGAAGGCGGATTACTGGACCAATCCCTCGTTTCCCTCTCCCGCATGAAAGGCGAACGACACAATCGGAAGTTTCCCCGAGAGGGGACAGCTCCTTCCGCAACCGGTCATGAGTACCCCCTCCCCAAGGAACACCCATCCGACCCAGCCAACTCGGACTTGCTCCTTTGCCGCCAACTCGTGGAGGAAACATCCAATCTTTATCGAGTGCCACTTTCTGAACACCGTGCGCTTCTCGTCGAAGAAATCGCAGGTTTACAAATCTGGCTCAACCGCATCGCCAGCCGCGCTGGAATAACCCCCGAAGAAATCGCCGCAACGCTCGAAGGCAAAGCATCCCCATCCGGCAACTTCTCGCGAAATACCGTTTCCCTCGATACCGCACCACGCCCCGCTCGCCTCCGTTCCGGTGGACGAAACCGCCTCTTGGATGCCCTGCGAAGAGAGCTCTCAGCGTGTCGAAGCGCTTGCCTCGCCGTCTCGTTCGTACTCGAGTCTGGGCTGGACCTTCTCGAGGGAGACCTCCGCTGTGCCCTCCTGCGGGGCGCATCCATCCGGTTCCTCACCACGGATTACTTGCAGGTGACCGAACCCGAAGCCCTGCGTCGCTTAATCCGCCTGCCTGGGCACATCGAGGTGCGTGCTTACAGCCACCCCAACCGCGCCTTCCACCCCAAGGCCTACTTGTTTAATCACGGCGACGGTGACGGCTGCGCATTTGTCGGGTCCTCTAATCTCTCAAGATCCGGACTCATAGACGGCGTGGAATGGACATGGTCGATTCGGTCATCAGACTACGGCCACCCGCTTGAGGAGTTACTCAGCGAGTTCGATGGCCTGTTTCAATCCGATTACACTCGCCCGGTTACGCCTGCGTGGATTGACGCATATGCAGCTGGACGGATTCTGGAAAGTGGGCTGGCTCGAGAACCGGTCGTCGTCCCAAACGCGACAGAGCCACGTCCGGTACAGGTTCTCGCGCTGGCCGAACTTGAGCGCCTCCGAAGGGAGGGCGAAGTTCGTGCACTCGTGGTTGCTGCCACGGGGCTCGGGAAAACGTGGCTGGCAGCTTTTGATTCGCGATCCTTCAATCGCGTTCTGTTCATTGCCCATCGAGAGGAACTACTGACCCAAGCGGCACAGGCGTTTTCCGCCGTACACCTGGGACGGTCTGTCGGCTTGGTCGCCGACACGCGCCACGAAATCGACCGCGATCTCGTCTTTGCCACGATTCAAACGCTCTCTCGCGCGCGGGTGCTGACCGATCCTGCGCTCTCTCAGTTCGATTACGTGGTCATCGACGAGTTCCACCATGCAGCAGCCCCCTCTTACACGACGGTCATTAGCCAACTTGCCCCGCGGTTTTTGCTGGGACTAACCGCAACCCCGTACCGCGCCGACAATCGCGATATCTACGCGATTTGCCACGGAAACCTTGCCTACGAAGTCGGACTTTTTGAGGCCATCTCGCTCGGATGGCTGTGCCCGTTTCGCTACTATGGCGTCGCCGATGTTGTGGACTACGGCTCTCATCTCCTGAACAAAAGCCGCACGCGGTACGATTCTGCACGATTGTCCAACCGTTACCGTGATCCTCTGCGCAATGAACTCATCCTCCGCCATTTCCGCGCTCACCCCAGCCGTGCTGCAATCGGCTTTTGCGTCTCGATTGATCATGCAGATTTCATGGCGACCACCTTCCGCGACGCCGGAATCTCGGCCCTTGCGCTACACTCGAAATCCGCGTCCGATGAGCGTTCCACCGCAATCCAGCGTCTTTCGTCAGGAAACATCGCCATCATCTTCACCGTTGATTTGTTCAATGAAGGCGTAGACATCCCCTGCGTCGACTTAGTGATGTTTTTGCGTCCGACGGAATCGATGACGATTTTCCTGCAACAACTCGGCCGAGGGCTACGGCTCCATGAGGGGAAAGAACGTCTCACGGTCATCGACCTCATTGGCAACCATCGAAACGCTCACTTCAAACTACCTTTCCTAGTTGGGCTTGAGGACGACGACTTGGACGCACCCAAGCACGCATTGCAGAAAGTTCGACAACTGATGCGTGGGAACCGGCCTCCAGAGCTCCCGCTCGGGATTGAAGTTGAAATCGAGGAACTCGCCGTCGAAAAACTCGCGGAGGCCATCAAAGTGGGGGCGACACAGAACGTTTTACTGGCCGAAGCCTTCCACGATTTACGTCAAATGCTGGGCCGAAGGCCGACTCTCCCTGAGCTGGAGAGGCAAGGTCGTTTCTGTGCAGCACATTACCTGAGACGCACGCACTGGGGCGGTTGGTACGAGACTCTACGCGAACTGGACGAACTCAGCCCTCAGGAAATCGAAGTTCACACTGAATGCGGCGAGTTTTTGAAGGACATCGAAAGTACGGCCATGACGAAGTCCTTTAAGATGATTGTGCTCAACGCACTACTGGACACGAACAGTCTAGCATCAGGCCTGCAACTCGGAGAAATCGCGGACTATTTTCGGAAACATTTTTCCAAAGACGCAAACCGTCCTGAGATTTCTGGAACGAGCGTGGAGGACATTGTGAACTGTGGCGAAAGCATTCTCGTTCAGTATATTTTGGAAAATCCAATCCGTGCTTGGATCGGCGAAAACCGCAACGAACCCTCCCGCTGGTTCGCTTACGATCGAATCGAAAAACGGTTTCTGTACACCGGCCCCCAACCGCGACACTGGGCCGTTTTTGTAACGGCGATTCGTGAACGCGTGGAGTACCGGTTGATGCGGTATCACCAGCGACGTTACGGTCGCACCCGTGTAGCCAAAGTCATCCGAACGGAGAGCGGCGCCTGCATCATGCTTGGTTCAGAAAACGGTGACGGGTTACCGCGCAACTCGGGATGGAAGGTGGTACAAGTCGGCGGGGAGTTCCTTTATGCCAAGTTCGCAAAGGTCGCGGTAAACGTGATCAAGCGCCGCCCTGTGGACGGACGCGAGGAACCGAACATTTTGGTGGAGGCGCTCCAACGATTGTTCGCCGATCCAGACATCCTCGCATTCCGGAGAGCCTACCGGATTTCGATTGTCAGGAGCACCGATAGCGAAGCCTGGCAGCTAGTCCCCCTCGAGGAAGCGCCGGTGTAAATCTGTTTCTGTAAACTGCCCTTCTCCCCTCCAATGCCTCACAATGCAGGATAAATGTCTCCACCAGCTTGGACATTTAGCATCGACAGTTAATAAAAGCCTAAGAATGCCCGTCTACTAAATTAATAACAGACTCCAAAAGACTCCGTTTTATGTGCAAGGTAGAGCAGGTTGGGATGGATCGAAGAACATCAAGAACATTTGCCTTTGTTCTGAGGCCCTGTCTCACAGAGCGAACCAAAACACCAATCGTTCCGTGAACCCTGATCCCAAGACTCCCTGCTGCGAGTCTTGCCGCTGTATCGTCTGTCAGCAAAACGGAGGAAGGGTACTCCAAAGCCACACGAATGGCTTCCCATTCACCAGTGTGGAGACTTAAGGCAACAGCAACTGATTCAAGTTCCGGAGGTTCAGGCTTGGTTGCCGATATTTTTTCTAAACAGGGCAGAGCAAGTGCCTTTGGCCTATGTCTTTGAACCTCTTGCCAAACTGCAACTGGAATGAGCACCCGTGCAAAAGACGACAGCAAGTCTACGCACCCTAACTCATCGAGGTGAATGACTGGTCCCGCATCGCAAATGACGAGTGGAGGGGCACTTTCAATCATTACCAGTCAGTCCCCATTGAACATCTGACATGACAAAAGACTCCGTCATTCGAGAGGAGTGTGATTCAAGAAAGCGACGAAGAGACTCGACGAGAAGTTCGTCTAGATTGGATGCCCAGCCTTCTTCGACGAAGGAAATAGCACGAGCCATGAGTTCTGGAGGCAGGTGGGCTTGGATCACGGCTTTCTCCATGCCTCGACCGTAGCACGAGTCTTGTGTGGGAGAAATGCGAAAGAGAACCGTGTGACGCTGACAGCACTAGCGCTCAAGTCCTCTCCACTGATGACATCAGTGGCAGTAGTCCCAATCGTCAAATATCGTGACTTTCATTGTGAGTGGCCCTGTTTTTTTGGGGGGGGCTGAATCTACGTGACTCTTTCTCGCAGAGGAGTTGGAGCGGGTGAAGGGAATCGAACCCTCGTTTCGATTCACCCCCTGTGTAAAACCCCCTTTTACTCTGTTGGATAGACATCCTTGAACACGATTGACGCCTATAAGTGTTGAAGGTAGTGTTGAAGGTGGACCAGAGCAAATGCCTAGTATTCTCAAAAAACCCGCATCAGGGACTCCCAACTGGTACGCCGCATTCCGAGGGGCGGACGGTAAGCGCAAGCAAAAGAGCACGGGCACTCAAGACAGAGCGCTCGCGATGAAGATTGCGTGCGAGTTCGAAGCCGCCGCAAAAAAAGGCCGCTCCGGCACCCTGGTGGAAAGCCAGGTCCGGAAGGTCTTCAACGAGATCCTCGAATCCATCAACAGCGAACCGATTCACTTCGCATCCACTCGCGATTTCCTCGAAGACTGGCTCCGCGACAAACACGAGTCCAAACGTGGGCGCACCGGCGAAAAATACGCATCGATTATCCGTGGATTCCTCCAGTCGCTTGGAAACCGTGCGGGACAAACCCTCGCCGCCGTCTCTCCAACAGACCTCCGCAAATGGCGCTCCGACCTCAACAGCCAAGGGCTCTCGCCAGCAACGGTGAACAATAGCGTCAAGATCCTGGCCTCCGCTTTCAACCGAGCCGTCCGCCTCGGCTACATCCAGGAGAACCCCTGCCACGGATTGGATCCGGTACGCGACGAGGAGAAGGATCAAAAAGATGCTTTCTCTCCCGACCAGATTCGCCGCCTTTTGGAAGTCACCCAGGGCGACGATTGGGAAGGCGTGATTCTGATTGGCATGAGAACCGGCCTGCGCCGCGGCGATCTCACCAACCTGACCTGGGGGAACATCCGGATGGACGCCTCAGGGAAAGGGGTTGTCCAAGTCAAGACCAGCAAGACCGGCATCGGCTTGGAGGTCCCGATCCATCCCGACGTTCGCGAGTGGCTTCTCAGGCAAAGGCCGGGAGTTGGGAAAGCGCCCCTGTTTCCGACGCTTGCTGGGAAGAGCGGCAGCGGAAAAAGCGGAATCTCGATGCAGTTCAGCCGGATCATGGCCAAGGCAGGAATCCAAGGAAGGGTGATTCGCGAAGGGTCCGGAAAAGGTCGACGGACGACGAGTCTGACCCTCCACTCTTTGAGAAACACGTTCATCTCAAACCTTGCGAACTCCGGGGTCCCAGAGGACCTCCGGATGCGCCTGGTCGGACACAAAACAAAGGACATTCACCGCGGCTACACCCAACACGATATGCAAACGCTCACAGAAGCCGTCGAAGCCATCCCGAGCATTCGCTGACCGCGAGTCATCCCCCCCGCTGGAAGAACTCGCAAAAACACCCCTTCACACCCCACCTACGAATCCTATTTTTCCTACTTTTCTCCCCTGCGAAGACTGAACCCTCCAGAAACTGAACGCGTGTTCAGCCTCTCATTGAGTAGACGTCGCTCCGAAACCTCATCCCCCCCCTCCGACTGCTGCTACTCATCGGACTGGGCGCCCAGCGAACTTCATCTAACGCTGAGGGAATCGAAGCGGCAACCTGGCCGACACGTCGGGGATTATACACAAAAACGAAACACTACACTTGCTGGGTGTAGTGAGCCGGTTTAGTTTTGCGTCGTGAAGCCGCTCAGACAAAGCCTCCTCAACTACTTGACGACGCTTACCGGCGTTCAACTGGATCTCGTCTTGGAGGAGGCCCCAGCTCTCCCGCTCTTCCTCAGAACGCGCTACGACATCTGCTCCATCAAACTCTTTGGCCGCCGTTTTCTGCTGGCGCTCGAAACGGGTGCCCCTGACTCCCCCTCGGTTTACGAGTCCCAGACGGCCACGCTGTCCCGTCAGCTGGGCGAACCCGTCACGGTGGTTGTTCCGGCGCTGCCTTCCTCTGCACGCAACCGCATGATCCAGCGCGGCATCCCGTTTATTGTCCCGGGCAGTCAGACTTTTCTTCCCACGGCGCTTATCGACCTTCGGGAACGCCAACCAAAACCCAAGCCCGAGTTCGCCCCTGGCAAACCCCTGACTCCGGCCGCCCAGTGTGTCCTCCTGACTCACCTCCAAAAGGAACCCCTGGATGGATGCTCGCTCGCGGAGATCGCTGGCAAAGTGGGCTACTCGCCGATCATGTTGACCAAGGTCAAAATAGAACTGGAAGCCGCGCACTTCTGCGAATCCATTCGGGAAGGGCGCTCCTCCCGTTTGCGGTTCGAGCATTCCGGCCGCGCACTCTGGGAGAAAGCACTCCCTCTTCTGACCTCCCCGGTCCGCAGCCGTCATTGGATGGAGGCGAACACGCTCACGATTCCCGCACTTCCTGCCGGAATGAGCGCCCTCAGTCAGCGCACGATGCTCGAAGACGAACGGTTGCCCGCCTACGCCGTTAGCAAAAAGAGTCTGCCAGCCATCCTCGACAACCAGCTTTTCCGTCAAACTCACGGCAGCGAAGATGCAACCTTCAGTCTTGAGGCATGGCGTTACGATCCGCTCCCTCTGGCCAAAGACGGAACCGTGGATCCGCTCTCTCTGTACCTGAGTTTGCGCGCCTCACCTGACGAACGCGTTCAGCAGCAACTCGAAACCCTTCTGGAGGCTGTCTCATGGTAAAAGGGCTCAACCTGTTCCGTGAACGTTTCGCCCCCTTTGAACGTCACTTTGTGCTCATCGGAGGAGCCGCCTGTTTCGAGTGGTTTGCCACCCAGGATTTGCAGTTCCGCAGCACGAAAGACATCGACATGGTTGTCCTCATTGAGGCGATCGACCGCCCGTTTGTGTCTGCGCTCCGCACTTTCCTGAAGGAAGGCGGCTATCAGAAAAAGGAACGCTCCGATGGTTCCCCCGTTCTTTATCGGTTCAATAAACCCGAGGACGCTCGGTTTCCGGCCATGATCGAACTCTTCAGCCGAAGTGCCGAGGGTCTCGAGTTGACGAACGTCCAGGAAATCGTCCCCATCCCAATTGGGGAAAATCCCCACAGCCTGTCGGCCATCCTTCTCGACGACGCCTATTACGCCCTCATTCAGGAGCACCAGCACCTCATTGAGGGTCTGCGGTTTGTGACAGCAACGGCCCTGATTCCACTCAAGGCAAATGCGTGGCTCGATCTCATGGCCCGTCTTCAGAGAGGGGAATCAGTCAGCACCAGCGACATCGACAAGCATCGGAACGATGTGTTCCGGCTGGCCGCCACGCTCCCGGAGGTTCCTGCACCCCAGTTACCTGGCTCCGTCCTCGCCGATCTGGCCCGTTTCTTGGAGGCGTTTCCTGTAAGCACCCCCGCCTGGCCACACATCCGGATGGCCATGGGATCGACCTTGGGCCGCACCGCCACACCAGACTCTTTGCTCGCTGCGATCCGCACTTTCTTCCGCCTTTCCTGATCTTCCCATCCGCCCCGATAATTACCGCCTCGCTGAAAACCTTTGCGCCCAAAGTCCGGCTCCTCTTGCAGGAGGCCATCACCCGCAAACTCGATTCCGTCCTGACTGGGGACACCACCGATCTCCTCGCAAGGGGCCGCCCAGGTCCAGTCCCTCCGCCAACAGGCCGAACGCGACCGCAACGGGCTTCTTGAGCGCGTTGCATACCCGTGGTTCAACCGGGTTCGCGCCCTGCGTTTTCTGGACGGTCAGTGTTGCACCCTGCCAATCGACACGGACGTCGATGCTCATTTGCGGGTGCGGATCTTTTTGGGTTCGCGCTTTTCATCAAGACATAGGGTCAGTTCGTCAGCAGAGGTCGCCGCGATGTTTGCGAGCCGAATACAGCCGCGCTGATAGTCCTCCGGACACCGTGGAATCGCGGTGTTTCAGGCACTTGAGCGTGTCACCGCTAACAAAGAGCAGTGATGCCAAGCAGTTGGAATGACAAGTTTTGCGCCGGGCAAGGGCTAGGTCGCATCCAGGCTTGCGCACGGAACACTAGAATGTGGCTGGGCCCCAGCCCCCGCCGGCTTAATCGGCATGGTCACACCCTCATGAAAACCGCCCTGATCATCGTCCGGCATGGGCGCATTGGGAGCGTTTCATGAGCCCTTCGATCCAAGCTAAATACGACAAAGGCCTCACTTGCATGAGTTATAGCGAGCAGTCATCTTTCGCGCTGTAAGGCTGATTCGGATGTTCCCCAGAAGTCACTTATTAAACAACCTATCGACTTTCAACTGACCGTTAGGATCCCCTATGGCCGGCTCAAGCAGACAGGACTTCCGAATGGCACGAATGCTTGATCCCAAATTATTGATTTCGAAAACACACTATGGCTACTGAAACATTTAGTGTTAAACCACTGTTCGAACCGCTGAGCACATATCCATGGGAGGCACTACGTCGTCTGCAGTTGGGACCAGACCATTCATCAGATTTTTGCCAATGCGGCCCAGCTGCGCTGACGTCTCTATTTGTTTGGCTAACGATTGCAGCCTGGAGCGTAATGTTGGCTTATGCGGCGTGGAGGCTCTGGCGGGTCTGGCAGTTATGTCGAGGAGTTCTCGCTCCTCTCAATGACCTGAGCCCAGAAAACGTAGCCGAAAGCCGAGAGAAGCTGCGTCAGCGCGGCAACCAACTCTGGTGCGATTGGGATGACACACTCCTCTCCGACCAAACATCTCCAGAATCGCCATCGCGGCTCATGCGGACGGTGGACTCATCGCTAATTTTTAATGACCGAAGTCTAGCCGCCGGGCTTTTGCATAGTCGACTTATTGCAGCAACCCCGGGACTGCTCACTGCATTGGGTGTCCTGGGAGCCTTTGTGGGACTTCAACTGGGACTGAAAGGCCTGAACCTTGGGGCGGGCGAGATTGAAAAAAGCATCCCTGATTTGGTTTCCAGTCTTTCAGTGAAGTTCTCCGCATCAATATGGGGCATCCTGACTAGTATCGCATTCAATGTCCTCGAAAAGCCCCTCGCATGGCTCGCACTGAGCAGAATCCACGACGTCCAAAAGCGACTAGACTATCTTTTTCCACGGCACACTCCCGAGACGTCTCTTGCCAAG
>JACCEC012441350.1_pt1 | contig 11315 bp, 9 predicted proteins | sample 7450121 | NCBI WGS metagenome assembly JACCEC01 (sample SAMN15323455, study PRJNA562643) | freshwater metagenome | isolation source: river surface water | place: USA:Blue River Watershed | collected 2017-08-18 | reverse complement strand
AGCCTTACATTTATCTCACTCCCCAAGAGAAATGAGCATTCCCCGTGTCCCCAGAAGAGATGGAAATCGGCTACAGAGGCGCTACAGCCTGCTCTGCCGCTGGAATTAGCTACCGTCAATTAGATTATTGGGCACGTACAGGATTAGTAGAACCAAGCATTAGAACTGCCAGTGGTTCCGGAACACAACGTCTTTATGGCTTCCGCGATATTTTGGTTTTAAAGATTGTTAAGAGATTGCTCGATGCTGGAGTATCGCTCCAAAATATTCGCACCGCTGTTGATCACCTTCGCAGCAGGGGAGTCACTGAATTAGAACGCATTACCTTGATGAGTGATGGTGCATCAATTTATGAGTGCGCTAGTCCTGATGAGATTATCGACCTATTGCAAGGCGGCCAAGGTGTTTTTGGTATCGCCGTTGGCAAGGTCTGGCATGAGGTTGAAGGTTCCCTATCTGTCCTTCAAGGTGAGGTTAATGGTCAGCCTGTAGGTGGTTCGGGTATTGATGAACTCGCAATGCGCCGCAAGGTAAAAGGGGCGTAATAACAACCTTGTAAGTATCATTTGTGCCTTGTAGTAGTTGCTACTAACTAACGACAGGGGTAGTTGTGTCTCGTTCTTTTGAGGATCGCCATATTGGTCCTACCTCTCAAGATGAGAATGCAATGCTTAAGGAGCTGGGCTACTCAGATCTGAACTCATTTATCTCAGATGTAGTGCCAGCAAATATCGCGATCAACGGAGTTATTGAGTCCGCCTTAGATTCAGGCAAGAGCGAGGTTGAAGTAATCGCGGAGCTTCGCTCAATTGCATCCGAGAACAAGGTCTTCCGTTCGCTCATTGGAACTGGTTACTACGGAACCATTGTTCCTCCAGTTGTTAAGAGAAATGTTTTAGAAAATCCTTCTTGGTACACCGCATACACCCCGTACCAACCAGAAATCTCTCAAGGTCGCCTAGAAGCGCTCTTTGCTTTTCAGACCATGATCTGTGAGTTAACTGGGCTAGATATCTCAAATGCATCAATGCTTGATGAGTCCACCGCAGCAGCAGAGGCTATGACCCTGGCCCGCAGAGCTTCAAAGTTAAGTGATGACGCTGTTTTTCTTATCGAAGAACATGTTCATCCTCAAACCAAAGCGGTTGTCATCACCAGAGCTAAACCTTTAGGTATCACAGTTGTTGAGGTTGATTCGGGACATGTTGTCCGTGACGGTTACGAAGGTGAGTTCTTCGGCGCATTGCTGCAGTATCCAGATACAACGGGAACAGTAATTGATTACACATCATTTGCCGAATACGCGCATTCTCGTGATGCATTTGTAATTGCAGCCACCGATCTTCTTGCTCTGACATTACTTAAAGCACCGGGGGAGTGGGGTGCGGATATCGCTGTTGGTACCGCGCAACGTTTTGGCGTACCTATGGGTTTTGGTGGTCCGCATGCAGGCTTCCTTGCTGTGCGCAGCGGCTTAGAGCGTTCGATGCCGGGACGTTTAGTAGGTCAAAGTATTGATGCAACAGGAAAGCCTGCTTTTCGTTTAGCACTGCAAACTCGTGAACAACATATTCGTCGCGACAAGGCGACTTCCAATATTTGTACGGCGCAGGTTTTATTGGCGAACATGAGCGCTTTCTATGCAATGTGGCATGGTCCGATCGGTCTTCGCGATATTGCACAGCGAGTTCATAACTTTGCATCCCGTTTACATGCAGCAACTGGTAATCATGAAGATGTGGTTTTTGACACCGTGCACATCTTTGTTGAAAATGCGAACGCGATACATGAGAAGGCGTTAGGTCGAGGTATTAACTTTGCTCGAGTTTCAGATACTGAAATTCGTGTGGCCTTTGATGAGGAAACAACTGAAGAGTTATTTGCTGAAGTTTTAGAGATCCTTGGCCTCAAAGATATTTCGGGTAGGGATATTCCAGCTAAGTTTTTGCGAACCAGTAAGTACCTGACGCACCCAGTCTTCAACACCAATCACAGCGAAACCGCAATGATGCGCTATCTGCGCAACCTTGCCGATAAGGATCTTGCTCTGGATAGAACGATGATTCCGTTGGGTTCATGCACTATGAAACTCAACTCGGTGACCGAGATGGAGGCTGTTACCTGGCCTGAGTTCTCATCTCTGCATCCATTTGCGCCAGCAGATCAATCAGTTGGTTCTCGTAAATTGATCAAGCAACTTTCAGATTGGTTGGTCGCAATTACCGGGTATGACGCGGTTTCTCTGCAGCCTAATGCCGGCAGCCAAGGGGAGTTTGCTGGTTTGCTTGCGATTCGAAATTATCATGATTCACGCGGTGATCAGGCTCGAAATATTTGCTTGATCCCATCAAGTGCCCACGGAACAAATGCGGCATCGGCGGTTATGGCGGGCATGAAGGTGGTTGTTATTGATTGTGATGAGAATGGAAATGTTTCCGTTGAGGATATAAAGGCGAAGATCGCAGAGCATGGCTCAGCGTTAGCTGCCTTGATGATTACCTATCCATCTACTCATGGAGTTTTTGAGACCGCGGTATCTGAGATCTGCGAATTAATTCATGCAGCTGGTGGTCAGGTTTATGTTGATGGCGCAAATCTCAACGCCTTGGTTGGTGTTTCACAACCTGGAAAGTTTGGGGCAGATGTTTCGCATTTAAATCTTCATAAAACATTTGCAATTCCACATGGTGGAGGAGGTCCTGGAGTAGGGCCTGTAATCGCTCGTGCGCATTTAGCTCCATTCCTGCCTAACCATCCAATGGATGCAACAGCTGGACCTGCTACTGGTCCCGGCCCAATTTCAGGTGCACCCTTTGGTTCAGCAAGTATCTTGCCGATCTCGTGGGCGTATATTCGTTTGCTGGGGGGAGCGGGCTTAACACATGCGACTCAAGTTGCGATCTTGTCAGCTAATTACATCGCTTTGAAGCTTCAAGATTCATATCCAGTTCTCTACACAGGAGCAAACAATCGTGTTGCACATGAGTGCATTCTGGATATCCGAGAGATCACCAAACTATCTGGCATCGGCGTAGATGACATTGCCAAGCGGTTAATGGATTACGGCTTCCATGCACCAACGATGTCATTTCCAGTTGCTGGAACTTTGATGATTGAGCCAACTGAGTCTGAAAGCATCTCTGAGATTCATCGATTTATTGATGCAATGATCTCCATCCGAGCAGAGATTCAAGAGATAATTGATGGAAAGATCTCGGTAGAGGCTTCAGCGCTTCGTCATGCCCCTCACACAGCCCTTTCTGTGGTTACTTCGGAGTGGACTCGGGAGTACAGCCGTGAAAAGGGTGGATATCCAGTTGTTCTTGATGGTCTAGTAGCCGGCGAGTCAATCGGTTCACGTATGAAGTATTGGCCACCGGTTTCACGTATTGATGGCGCTCATGGAGATCGAAACCTTGTCTGTGCATGTACTCCATTGGATGATTACAGATAAAGCCACTTTCAAGATAGGAGAGGTTGTAGCGAGACATCCTCGCCCTTCCTTCTTTTACTTTACATAATGTAACTTATCGGCGTTATCTATACGCTCGACGGGCTACCAGCAATAGGCTGATTAGTACAGCTATCAGCGCCCAGTCGCCCGCCATATCCCGCGGTGTTTGACCCTCTATTAAGCCAACTTCAGCACGGATAGTTTCGGCGGTACCCATAGATGTTTTTTCAGAAACTTTTCCGGTGTAATCAATAACCGCTGAGTATCCAGTTGTTGATACTGAGGCGATATTTCTTCCATGTTCAATGGCGCGGATTCTAGTTATCGACAATTGTTGGGCAGATTCGGCCGACATTCCAAAGGTTGCACTGTTGGTTTGAACCGCAAGTATGTTGGAGTTAACCGCTGCTTTATGTAGGAGATCATCATCAACGAGTTCATAACAGATGACTGGTGCAACCTTAATCTCGCCAATTGAGAAGGTTTTACCTCTATTACCCGGTGAGAAATCTTCAACATCATCAACCAAAGGTGTAACCAACCTGGCGAAAGAACGTAGCGGGATGTACTCACCAAAGGGTGTTAAATGTTGTTTGAAATAGGTATTAGGTAGCTCGCCGCCCCACAAAATCGAGGTGTTATAAATTGAGTTCCCTTTATTAAGAATTGCACCAATTATTAATGGCTGTTTAATTGAATCAAGGGAACTCTTTACATCCGAGTTGAGAAATGGATCAACATCAACTGAGTTCTCCGGCCACACAATAAAGTCAACATTTGGATCGGATTTGATCTCTTCTTGGGTTCTTTCAAAGTGATTATTAAAAACTGCTTTTGCACGGGAATTGAAATCAAGTCCCATCGTTGGCACATTGCCCTGAATCATCATCACCTTAGCTGTGCCAATTGTCGATAAATTCATCGGCACAAAGATTAACAAAAACGGTAATAAGGTGATTAAAGAGAACTTCCCTTTAACGCCATAAAAAACAATCAAACCGAGTAATAAAGTTAGGGCTGATAAAGCTGAAGCTCCACCTACCGCTGCTATTTGCGAGAATGGTGAATCAGCCTGGGTATATGCAATTCGCACCCAACCGAATCCCCCAAATGGAAATCTATTTCTCAACTCTTCCATGAAGATGTAAATCAATGGGTAAGCAGCTAACCCATATCGAGAGACTAGAGATAACGGTAGATAGAAAATCGACATACCTAGCGCCAAGATCACCCAAGGAACCGAACCGACAAAGGTGCTACTCCAGTGGAGAACTATTAGGTTGAGCGTTAGTGCGAAAACAAATGAGGACAGTACTTTCTTTCGTGAAATTGATAGTGCGTACATGTGTGCCGCTATGGCAATTGGTGCAACCCACCACTTCCCCACCGGTTCAAAGGCGGCGGAGAGCAAAGCTCCAGATAGCGCTGAAAGTAGAAGTGCTACCAACCCAATGCACTGATCAAACGATCAACGCTCGCACCTAACGCGTAACGCTCCTTGAATTGATAGATAGCTGACAGATCAGAGGGCGCCTTCGGAAGAGAGAGATCCACCTTAGGTAAGGGTGCATCCCGAGCAACGCGTACCAATTTTGGCGCGATCTTAAGGTAATCCGCGCCAGCGATGATCTTTTTAGCTAGCGCTGGCGGCAAAGATTGATGAGCATCAAGTGCCCCGGATAGCGCTTCTTCGACAGTGGCAAAGTTGTTTGCAATCACCGCAGCACCCTTTTCACCTATCCCCTTTACTCCGGGTAAACCATCTGAAGGATCACCACGAAACATTGCAAAGAGATCGTATCGATCGCCAGGAATCGCATACTTGTCGGCAACATATTTAATGTCTACTAAATCATGCTGTGAAATTCCCTTTGCAAGGTAAACAACCTTGATATCCCTTTTGTCATCCACCATCTGAAACAAGTCTCGATCACCCGTGACGATACGGATTGGTCCTTTTTCAATTTCGGCATAGGTTGCCATGACATCATCAGCTTCATAATCATCAACGCCGACAACTGGGATACCAAAGAGATCTAGTAGATCTAAAAGAATAGGGATCTGAGGTGTAAGAGTTTCCGGTTCTTCCTCTTCTTCGCCCTCTTCTTCCAAACGATTTGCTTTATATTCAGGAAAAATATCTACTCGCCAACTAGGACGCCAATCACCATCAAGACATGCAACAAGGCGGTCGGGCTTGTACACATTCATCAAACGCGCCGTCATATCAATATAACCGCGAATTGCATTCACCGAGGTTCCATCGGGTGCCAACAATGTATCCGGCATTCCATAATAAGCGCGGTACCAAAGGGATGCGCTATCGAGCAACATTAAGGTCATACATCCCCCATTAAGAAGGCCACTACCCCACGATCGATTCGCTTGACCGCATCCTTACAGACCGGTCGAAGTTTTTCACTCGCGCCAGCGATTTGATTGAGAAGATCAACCAATTGTTTAGTAGAGCGGACAAAATCTCCTACGGACATATCACTGCCCTTTAAGACGCTATTGAGCGAGTTACCATTTGCCCATTTGTATGAGATGAAGCAGAAGCCCGCATCCGGCTCACGTTGAGTCTTGACTCCAAACTCATTTTCGATCTTTTCTAGCGCTGCCCACAGCGAGATGATTTCAGTCAAAGTCGATGTAATTTTTTGGTTTGGCATCTTTGGAGCTAAATTCTCTTGAGAACGAGATTCAAAAATCATGCAGGAAACCACTGAAAGTAGCTCACTTGCATTGAGATCATCTAGCAACCCTCGACGAATAGATTCTGTAAGTAATAGATCTGATTCGGCATAGATCTTGGTCAGAATCTTTCCCTGGACAGTTGGTTTTTCTCCGTCGATATATTGCAGATGATCCAACACCTGACAGATTTGATCAAATGTTTTTGCGATCACATGCGTGCGATTCTCAACACGTGTTGTTAAGCCATCATTCTCACGGGTCAATCTTCCGGCACGCTCAGATAAACGTGCATGATCCTCACGTTCGGCGCAGCCGTGGCAGGAATGTGCTTTTAAGGATTTTCTCAAATCTGACAATTCACCTTCTAGATGTCCGCGTTGACGGTTATCAAATGTTTTTCTTTGATCACGCCGGCTCAGAAGCACCTCGACCTCTTTAATTGATCGCCTAATTCGTGCGTACTCCGAGAAATCCCCCAAATGGCAGGAGCCATCTTTCAGAAGTTCAGCAATTAGCGCTTCATTCTTTCTTATCTGTCTCGTCAAACCGACAACAGCTCTATCGGCCTGGAACTGTGCAAATGAAGATTCAAGTGATCTGCGTGCGGTCTCTCGACCAAAACGTGAAATCAAGTTGATCGCCATGTTGTAAGTCGGTGAAAAAGAGGATCGCAATGGGTAGGTACGAGTAGAGGCAAGTCCTGCAGCAGAGGCTGAATCAACGGTAGGAGACCATTGAATTACGGCGTTTCCTTCGATATCGATTCCTCTTCGCCCAGCACGTCCTGTTAACTGTGTGTACTCCCCCGGTGTGATTGGAACATGTGCCTCGCCGTTGAATTTGATCAACTTCTCCAGAACAACAGTTCGTGCAGGCATATTGATTCCCAACGCCAAGGTCTCTGTCGCGAAAACCGCCTTAACTAAACCACGTTGGAAAAGATCCTCAACCGCACCTTTAAAACTTGGCAACAACCCCGCATGGTGGGCGGCAATTCCTCGCTCCAACGCGGTCAACCACTCCTCAAAGCCAAGGACCTCTAGATCCTCTTCTGCAATATTTTGCGTGTAACGAAGCGCTGTTTGTCTAATTTCCGCACGTTCTTCAGGAGATGTAAGTCTTAATCCTGCATGCAAACATTGTTTTACCGCTGCATCACAGCCCACCCGTGAAAAAATGAAGGTAATTGCAGGCAAAAGATTTTCGCGCTGTAACTTTTCTATTATCTCAGCTCTGCTCATGCGATCTGAGGGCTCGCTGAATCGACCTCGCCGATTACGACCTAAAGCAGATCGTCGTATAGCTTCACGTTCTCGTTGCAGGATTTCGGGGTTAATTTTTCCAGGCTGCTCGAAGAGATCCATGAGGCGAGATCCGATTAATACATGTTGAAAAAGTGGAATAGGTCGAATTTCACTGACAATAACCTCGGTCTCACCACGAACTTCGCCAAGCCATTCACCAAACTCTTCAGCGTTTGAAACCGTTGCCGAAAGTGAAATAACTTGAACGCTCTCCATAAGGTGAATCAAGACCTCCTCCCACACAGCACCACGAAATTTGTCGGCTAGGTAATGAACCTCATCCATAACGACGCAGCCCAAATTGCTCAAGGTATTTGAACCTGCATACAACATATTTCTCAGAACCTCAGTTGTCATCACCAAGATATCGGCTTCACCATTGATACTGGTATCTCCCGTTAATAGTCCGACCCGATCCTCACCAAACTTTGCGACGAACTCTGAATACTTTTGGTTAGAGAGCGCCTTAATTGGCGTGGTGTAAAAACACTTCTTTCCAGCTTGCAATGCAAAATAGGCAGCGAACTCACCTACTACGGTTTTACCCGCTCCTGTCGGTGCAGCAACTAGAACCCCTTTGCCATCTTCAACGGCGTGACAGGCCGCGATTTGAAATGGATCGAACTCAAAATCAAAGGTTAATAGGAACTCAGTTGTGACTGGGTGCTGCCCCCTTAACTTTGCAGCTGCGTATCTTTCTGCTGGTGTTGTCATGCGACCCAACTCCGAACCGCACCTTGGATGCACTCAGCAGAAACTGGTAGTTGACCTATGCGCTCACCATCGGCGTAGGCAACCGCTTTGGATTCGATACTAACTGATCGACTTCTTACGATTTCAACCGCGGGGTGCGAAATATGTGTTCCAGCAAAGACTCTAGGGAAAACCTTTAAGAACTCAATCTTTGAAACTGGATGAAGGATCATGACATCAAATACACCATCTGCAATATTCGCATTTGGGCAGACAAGCATTCCGCCACCATAGGATCGCCCATTTGCAACAGCGATTAACATCGCCTCTGTCGAGATTGTTCGATCATCCAAGGTGATCTCATAGGCTCTAGCTTTAAAGCGTGGAAACTCCATAGCGATAGCGACGTTGTACTTCATTGGGCCCTTTGGCCAATTCAAGGTATTGGCCTTCTCGTTGACTACGGAATCAAACCCGGTTGAGAGAATCGCTCCAAACCACTCGCCATCGACCAAGCCAAGATCAATTGGTGTAGGTTCGGTTGTTGTGACCGATTCAAGTTGGTGGTCGTAGCTTTCAATGCTCCATCCCAGGGTACGTACAAAATCATTTCCGGTACCTGCAGGGATAATGGTGAAAGGAATCTGAGCCGGAGTTACTCTTTGCAGAATAATATGCAAGAGACCATCGCCTCCAACAGCGATGACCCCCTCACAATCGGGATTCTTTTTGATAAATAAATCTAAATGATCCACTAATGCCACCGAAGAGTTACCGGTGATGATTGTGTAAGGGATTTTTCTTTGCGATAGCCAACCAGCTACATAGGTTCCTGCGGTGGTGCCCCTGCCCTGTCCTGCGACAGGGTTGATAACTAAAGCCCACATGGGAAGACCCTATCGGCTATTCCTTAATAGATGTCGGCGCTTCTATTGATTTGCTGCCTGTTTCGATCATTTCGACTTTCTTGTCCCGCCTTTTATCTACAAAGAGGGCGATAACACCAGCCATAAAGTAGAAGAGAATGAGTGGTGCCGATAGTAGGACCATACTTAAAGGATCGGCGGTTGGCGACAAGGCGGCAACAAAGAAGAAGATTACAAAGATCCAAATTCGCCATGGACGTAAAATTGTTTTTCCTCTTAAAAAGCCAATTAAATTAAAGGTCAGAAGAAAGATCGGGAGCTCGAAGGCAAGCCCAACAAACAAGATCAATCTCAGAACGAAATCTAGATAATCATCAAATCTCACCAAGTTACTAATTGCATTGGGCGTAAAACCAAATAAAGCTTTAATCGCAACTGGGAGAATCAAATATCCCAAAGTGGCACCCATCGCAAAAAATGGTGTTGCCGATGCAACAAAGAGAATGCTGGTTCTCTTCTCTTTGCGATGTAAAGCAGGCGCGATGAAGGCCCATAGTTGATAGAGCCAAAAGGGTGCTGAAACAATGATTCCGGTGAGCAAAGCAACCTTGATTTGCAGATCAAGGGGCCCTAGAACTCCGCTGATGTAGAGCGCGCCACAACTTGCAGCGCCCGATTCTTGTGCCGCTTTCAAATCGCAAACAGGTTTAGCAAGTGTCGAGATGATTGGGTTGTAGAAGTACCACCCGCCACCAAACGCTAGAAGAACCGCTATCGCCGAGCGCAGGACTCGTGAACGTAACTCTCTTAAGTGGTCGAGTAAGGGCATCCTCGCTTCGCTTGCAGATGCCATAAAATTACTTCTCTGTTTTGCCGTCTTCTTCAATTACAGCATCATCAGCCTTCATTTCCTTCATTTCACTCTTGAAGATTCGCATCGAGCGACCGAGTGAACGGGCTGAATCAGGGAGGCGCTTTGCACCAAATAGTACGAGGACAACGATCAAAAGGATGACGATCTCTCTTGGACCTAGATTCATAGCTATTACTCCTTGGCTGATATTTTTCCCTAGATTACACCAGAGAGCGGGAAATCTATAGGCGGATCTACCCTGCTTTGTAACGATCCAGCATCGATTGGGCCATCTCAGCAATTGAGCTACGAATCTCCTTAGGAGAGATCAACTCAGCTCCACTCCCCGAGGCCATGATCGATCTTTCCACCCACTGCTGAGAAAATGAGTCGTAGGTGAATTCTGTGCCGGCCGATAATTGTGATTGGCTAAATCTTTCAGCCACGTCACGACTAGGCGTTAAAACTTTTATCCTTGATTTTATCGCTGAGTCATATCTCTTTGACTCAATCTCTTGATTTTCAACATTGGTAGTTTCGGCTGACTGAATCCGATCAATGCGAAACTGTCGAAAATCCTTTGCAGTAAAACAATAAGCACTTAGATATGAGTACCCATCATTTGCGATTATTTCAAATGGAAGAATTACGCGAACTGTTACTTCATCACGATACATAGAATGATATTGAATCTTCAATCCCGTGCGCTTTTTGATCGCATCACTTATGGAAGTTGAGATACTGAGATTCACCGTTGCTGTTGCAGACAGGGCTGAGGGAAGGTTGATAAGAAGTGTTAAGCGATTCGACAGCGCTTCGATGCTCTCTAGCAAATCCACTCGTTCGATAGAGATCGAAGATCTCAATAGATCCAACCCAAGAACAAGCGCAACTCCCTCATCAAAGGAGATAGTTCTCGGTTTTGATAAAGTAGGCGCGTTGCTGATCGTTACAAATCCAGAGTCAAAGTCTAGATCCATTAACTCAAGTGGCGTGTAACCAGGAAGCCCACACATCCAAAGGGTGGTCAGATCATTAATCATCTGTGTTTGGGTAACATCAAATACAGATGCTAGCTCCTTTACCGAAATGCCTTGATGGGAGCTGATGTAAGGAACGAGATCTAAAAGCCTCGCTGTTCTCTCTAATGGCGCTGAGAACTTTTTACCCATGATTTTTCACCAGGGCTTCCAACTGCTCAACGATTAAATCCCTTAATGATGCAGGCTCCTGGACATAGGCATCCAGTCCATGCCACAGCACAAGCGATGAAAGTGATCGCACATTAAAGATAGGAACTCGAAGTTGATCCCACTCCCCTTTATTTGTGAATGAAGTTGCCAATGCTCGCAATGTTGAACCTTTACCGATTCTGACATCAATGATCGCGACTTCGCTTGATGTCGTACCCACCAATGAACTCTTCGGATCAAAATCAGATGGAGGCT
>JACCEC011519533.1_pt1 | contig 11316 bp, 28 predicted proteins | sample 7450121 | NCBI WGS metagenome assembly JACCEC01 (sample SAMN15323455, study PRJNA562643) | freshwater metagenome | isolation source: river surface water | place: USA:Blue River Watershed | collected 2017-08-18 | reverse complement strand
GGTAGGGCTGGAACTGGTATTCATCTACACCTGCTAGATGAGCTAGACGGAGATCGGAAATGAGCCTACAAAATATCCTTGACATCATGCAGAGTGCCATGATAGTATTACTTGCAGTAAATATTTATATACTTAGCAAAAGGCAAAAATGACTGAGATGATTGGACACTACCAGGAAGACAAGATCAAGAGTCTTTTTATCGGTAGGAAAGTTGTAAAGGCTGAGGGTTCTGAGCTTACCCTGGACGATGGAACTGTTTTGCAGGTAATCCCTAATGATGGTGGATGTTCCTGTGGTGCTGGAGACTACTACCTAGACAATCTTAATAAGTTTGACAATGTTATTACAGATGTTGAGATTAAGGCTGTTCCATATTCTGATGACACGTGGGAATCTAGTTACACCTATCAGCTATTCGTATACTCTGGCGGCATCTCAACATCAGTAGCTGACATCAAGGGTGATGATGGTAACGGATACTATGGTACTGGATTTGATATTTATGTAAAGTACCGTCCAGGACCACCAAAGGCAGAGTTTGTAAACATTTTTGATAAAACTAATTGGGAAGAGTAGAATTGAAGCAGATAACTAACAAACTATTTAATTGGGCATCTATTTTAGATGAGCAAACACTAGAGCAGGCTAAGACAACCTCGTCTATGCCTTTTGTGTTCCCACATCTAGCACTAATGCCAGATGCTCACCTTGGCAAGGGGTCAACTGTTGGGTCAGTAATCCCTACAGAGGGTGCGATTATGCCTGCTGCAATTGGGGTAGACATTGGTTGTGGAATGATGGCTATTAAGACTAACAAGACTGTAGATGATTTGGCTACCGTGGACCTTAAGGGATTGCGTGAAGCAATTGAGTCTTCTATTCCATTGTCAGCGTTCAAGCACAATCAAAAGCTTGAGCAAGACGCACTTGATGCAGCAGAAGAGCTTCTAGAGGATGCACTAGATGCAGGTTTTAATCCATCTGATTATGCAGATAATTGGATGTATCAGATTGGTTCTCTTGGCTCTGGAAATCACTTTATTGAGATTACGAAAGATGAAGAGGGGTCTATCTGGCTATTCCTGCACTCAGGTTCACGTGGAGTTGGTAATAAGATTGCTACACATCACATTGCTGTGGCACAGGAGTATGCAAAGAAGAACTTTATCACCCTTTCAGATGCAGACTTAGCATACCTTGTAGAAGGCACTCAGGAGTTTCACCGCTATATCCTAGAGATGTACTGGGCACAAAAGTTTGCATTCAAAAACCGTGATGTAATGATGAATCGTGTCAAGAAGGCATTTAAGCAATATGCAGGGGATTTTGAAATCATTGAAGAGATTAACTGCCACCATAACTTTACTCAGCTTGAGAGGCATTGGAGCAAGGATTTATGGATTACTCGCAAGGGTGCTATCTCTGCTAAGGAAGGTGAAATGGGACTTATCCCAGGTTCGATGGGAACTGCATCATATGTTGTTGAAGGACTTGGAAATAAGCTATCATTCTGCACTGCACCACATGGAGCAGGCCGTGAGTACTCTCGTAATGAGGCAAGAAAGACCTTTACAAAAGAGTCTTTGGATGCTATGATGGAGGGTATCGAATGGTCACACTCTGATGCATTCATTGATGAACATCCAAACGCATATAAGGATATTGACGTGGTAATGGAAGACGCAAAGGATCTTGTAAAGATTCGTCACACGCTACGGCAAATTATTAACATTAAGGGAGACTAATGTCTGACAAATCAACGGAACTGCCTGAGCCTAGGGGGTCACACTTTGCTGCATTTGACGAGCTAGTGGTGTCAGAGCCATACACTATTAAGGTATCTCCAGAGGAGTACGCTAAGATTGAAGAGCTATTGGCTAACCCACCAAAACCAAGTGCAAGACTAAGAGCACTCTTTAAAGGTAAAAACAATGAATGAGATACAGCAAGAGATAGTTAGACTATCTAATATCTGGATGCGTTTTGTAGGTCAAGACCATCACAAAGATCGTGACTGCCATTGGTATATCCATAAGTACTATTCCTATGGAGAAAACCCCTATTACATGGCATCTCATCATGGTTACATCGGTGATGATTTTGAGGGTAGCAAGTGCGTTACCCTGGAAGAAGCAGAGGAAGAGCTTCTTAATGCTATTAAGTTTCAAATCCACAAGGCAAAGAAGTGGGTATCTCGTAACCTTGAGGAAGCAAAGAGCATTAGCCCAGATGATGAGTTTTACTTCATGGGTAGCGTAGAAGAGTATGAGCGTATGATTAGCATATTGAATGAGGCATAGTGAGCTTTGAAAGATTTAGCACATCCGATGTTTATGTATTTGAACATGTAGGTGGATTTATACAATGCTGTGGATGCTGGTTTGTTGACTGGGATGCCGATTCGTTTCCAGAATTCAAGACTCCACGCAAAGCAATAGAGCACTTGTACAGACATTCAAATGCTGGTCACAATATCGGCAAGGCAGACATTCGAATTATTGAAGAGTACCCTGATCTAGATATTGAGATACAACCATATGTTCGACCACATCCCCCAAAAGCATTTAGAGATATTGGTAATGCAGAGTAAGTTCGGGCGGAAAAAGTTCGGCGGTAAATAAGAGATTAATACAAGACTCCGTCTTGACATTCTCTACCATCCCCTGTATACTTTCATTAAGAGAACAATAACTTTTATTTAAGGAAAACATGAAGAAAGAAAAGAAAGTAAAACTTTCCAAGCAAGAAAAGCATGACCAAATCTGGAATGCTGGCTTTGATGCAGGTTTACAAATTGGTATGTATGAAGCTATTGGTATTCTAATGTTCCAGGCTGACAAGCACGGTAACGTAGCAGGTATCGATGATCTAATTAAACTAATTAGAGCTGACATCCAAAAAGTAGTAGGGAACTACGGTATCTGATGGATGCAATGAGAGAACTTCTTGGACCTGCCTGGGCATACTATGTAGCCTTTGGTATTCTATTTGTATGGTGGATTCTAGCAAGGATTAAGTAATGGTTTCTAAACAACATTGTCCAGTCTGTGGCTTTTTGATGATGATGGAATTAAAAGAAGGTAGCGTCACCTATACATGCGTTAATACTCATGGAACTATAGGTGAGTCTCAGGGTGTTCATATGTCAGAAGATTTGGTAGAGGCATACAAGGCACTTGGATCAAATGTAGACATCCTAATGGAGTATCTCAAGAGACCATGAACGTCAGAGATAAAAATTTCGGGGAATAAAACTAACCCTTCATAATACCTATATAAACACCTATAGAAAGAATAACCCTATATGCAAGACATAATCCTGATAGCAGCAATATCCTTTATTGGAGCTATGCTAGGTAGCTGGTTTAGACGATAGAAGGCTTGTGGAGATATGGGGATATCTCGTTTCAAGATGATTGTGATACCCCGTCAAAATCGATTCTGTGGCTATTTAGAGTATGTTTATAGCCTGATATTGGAGAAATACATCTTACTGGACTATTGGGTTTGGATAGGAGAGAGAGGGTTTGAAGGTTTGTATGGGTAACTGAGCTCTCATAAGAGGGCGATCGTAATCTTCCTCAAACCATTATACCCCTATATCCAAACCTTGTCAACCCCCAAACCTCAATATCCACGTATTGTTATCAAACCTTTATATCCAAATATCCTCGTATCAGGCCTATAAAAATATCCAGATATCAGGATAAATGGTTTGGTTATTGTATCTTATATAGGGGGAATTGTTTATAATCAGGGATAAAGGTTTTGTTATTTATATAGGGAAGAATGGGTATTGTGTTTCTTCCTGATCCCTACCGTCGCCAAAACCAGGTACCATAATTTTCGGGGGTATTTAGTCAAGGATCGTAATACCTTTTCTACCCTATATAAATACTCCATCTCAGATCTATATCTCTCTGAGTGTAAGTATTCCTCAGTAGTGTAATAGGGGTGTATTGACTCCCTAGCATAGAATCCCATAGGCATATATATAGTATATCAGAATACATAAGGTTTGAATAGGTTAGGGTTACCTAAGTACCCTCCCAAACCTCTAAAACTTTCAGCGATTTTTTGAATTGGGTTCGTAATGTCTTTTTGGGGAAAAAGGTTTGGAGATCGTAATAACTTTCAGGGATTTTTTGGTTTGGGATCGTAATGGCTATAAAGGTTTGGTAACGGGTATTGACATTGCTATAAAAATATGGGGCCCCCTAGGTCCCTGGCAAAAACCAGGAACCCAAGGAAACCTATTCAGCCTTAGGAATAGAGAGAATATCTGTCAAGGTTTCAAACCCTAAATCCTCTTCAATACCCAAACCAATTAGCAACAACCTAAAACTCTCGTCAATGAATTGCTCAACTAACTTGTTAGACTCTACAATTCCATTTGCTACAGCATAGGCAATGGGAAGTCCAAGATCGTTGTATTCGATAAAGTCTTTGAACCCATCATCGTCTCTATAGTCCATCCATAGTTCTGCTAGGATATCTGCTCTATTCTTGAATGGTGTTGCTTCAGACATAGATTACCGCCTCTGGTTTGACAAAGTTGTTGAATGGATAGTCTTCCTGATAAGCAAAGGTGATGTCGTCAGAAACATCTATCAAGGCTAGGAATGAGTCGTATGCCTTGTCAATAACTGCCCTGCCGTCTGGCGTAAACTCAAACCAACCTGTCTTGGATAGGTCTGCTGTCTTACATACACCGCCAAACCACTCATACCAATCGTTGAAACTCTGTGCCTCAAACTTGACACCCTCGTTCTCTACAATGTCGTAGATAGCGGATAGTTCGTTTATCTTATCAGAAAAGGAAATTGTTGTCATCGTGGATTCTTTCTTCTTTCTCGTATTGTGCGGCATCTGCTATCTCTATGACTCTGCGGTAAGTAATCGCACTATTGGTTGCCAGATAGATTCCTACTTGGTCAAGGTCTAGTGTTAGGTCGTTTACCAGATTAGAAATCTGCTTTGCTACCCTCAGTTCTTTCGTATTCTCTACTCGTCTAATTGCCATTATTTCTCCTCTGCTTATTATCTCACAAATGGTTGGGGGTGTCAAGGAAGAAAGTAGGAAATCCTCAACACCCCCCTGTGGCAAGTACAGCTACCCCTAACTGCACTTTACCATGCTACGGAGTAATCTCAACGTAGCAAGTCAATATTAAATTAAATCTTCATAGTACTTGGGCAATGCATCGAAATACATCTTTAGCCTGTCAGACATCTTATCCCAGTAGTCAAACCTAAAACCTTCTAGGCCATACCATACGTCTACCTCACCTCTGAAGTATGAATCCTGATTTAACCCTAGACCAACAATCTCTTTACCAGTTAACTCTATAGGGTTGTCCCATTCATCATGGCCTGCTTCTTGGAACTTGTACACATGCAGGTGCCAACTGGCAGGGTCCCAATATGAATTCCCTCCAGCGTCCAACTGCTCTGGCATGTAGATATTTAGGTCGTAGTCAATCTTAGTCTTATTAGCATTCTTGTTTCTCATTAGTACCACTTTGCTCCCTCGTGCTCTGGACATCCACAGCAGTTTAAACAAAACTCTTTCTGGTCTGGACAACGGTATACATCCATTATAACTTCCCCGTCATCCTTAGTCAAGTAGGATTGGCAGTCGTCACAGACTTCGATCGATTCCTCGTCTAGTAACTGAAATACCTCACCTGCCTCTGCGTAGTCATAGTGCTTGATAATTTCACGTAGCCATTCGTCGTCAATAATTAGGGTATACTTCTTAACTAACAATTGGTGCGTCCTCTCCATAGATGGCTTTCAGTGCTTCTACAGAGTCACAGTCAATGTCAATCATACCCTCGTCACATTCTGGGCAGTCAGGGTTAGGGTCACCGTCCCAAGTTAGAACACCATCAGTCTCTTCATCTACACAGTCACATTGGCGGTATACCCAACTAGGAACTTCAGTATACTCATCTTCCCAAGGATTCTCAGTGATGTAGTAGTGAATACGGTTTACGAAACTATAGCCAGCAACAATGTAAGTGCCACTGTCTCCGTCTACCTCAGTCCAGACATACTTGTTGTCAGCCTTCTGAACAAACTCAACTTCCTCACCATAGGTTTCGAAGTGAAGGTCTTGCCCATGCTTAGTTAGATGATTTTTGATTGGCTTGAAGGTGTCTACCCAAGATGAGTAGGTGTAGAATTTAGACATTGGGGTATCCTATCTTAGAAGTGGAAGTCTACAGGAACAATATACCAGTTTTTGTTGCCGTTGTCAATACTGTCTAGCATATATTTTGCGGTAGTCGTATCGCTCTCGCAGTCAAAGAAGTATGAGTTGAAGTCCCACTCTCCATATGCCATATCAATAATCTTCTTGATAGGATACAACTCAGAGAAGACAGCAAAGTCCTTCTCACGTGGATTATAATCAGAGATAATCTTAGCAAGGATATCTGGATTGACACTCTTAGCATACCTGTCAAACTCTTCTTTACGTTCTACCATAGACTTCTCAACAGTCTCCAAGAACTTCTTAGGCTCGTCATCATATGAGATAACCATAGACTGGTTGTCATCGTCGTAACTATCTGTTCCGTTGTCATTCCAACGTCCACCGCCTGTAACGAACCAGTCATACCATGAAGCATAACTATCTTCGCTGCCCATGTTTACTTCAAGGTAGTGCTTTACTGAATTGAATGCGTGGTTAGTGTCGTCTGCTTGAACTGCAATCCACTGTAATACGTGCATGGTGGGGTATCTTTCTACTGGGGTCTAGAATATATTATACGCTGAAAAGTCTGAGTTGTCAACAGCAAATCTCTGGGCATCCATCCAAGCAGTCTCACCAAAGAAATACTTAGGCTTGCCAGAAACTGGGGAAACTTTATAGAAGTCGTAATACTTATCTGCCTCATATACCTGAACCCCTCCATTGTGGAAGATCCTGGTCCATGTAGTGGATGAGACAGAAGGTTTCTTAGCTGCATATACCTGTGTCATGAAGTCCTACTTTCTTGATAGTCAATTATCTCAGAAACTGGGGAAAAAGTCAATAGGTTCGTAAAGGTTTTTTAATGTGTAACAAGTTTACATAAGATATGGTGGGGGCCCCTTTCGGGACCTACTCGTCTTTTGAGTAGTCCCTTAGGGATGCAAGAAGGATACCTAGCGTTTGCCTGGGGGATAGAATATCCAAAGCAGGATTATCCATAGCACTGGTAATCATCTTGATAGCGTAGTTGATACCATCTTCCATACCTGCCTCGTAGCCAATCTGCTCCAACTCTGATACAGCCATTAGTTATCCTCCATGTATAGTGAAAGGGATACTCCCAATCGCCCAAGTGTAACTTCACGGGCAGAGATAAGTCCCTCTAGATAGTCACCAAAACTATCGTTGATGTCTAGAGTTTCTTTCTCCTTACGAAAGATGTGAATCTCTTCTATCATCAACTCGCATAGTTCAACAATGTTCTTGGCAGTGTAGTCTGCGTCTGGGTCTAGAACAATCTTAGTCTTCGTCATTGTATGCTACTCCGTTCATTAGAATGTGTGCGTATTCAAGTGCCTCTAGCCAACCCTCGCAGTGCTTGCGTTCCATAGTTGCGTCAATGTCATAGCCACTGGCGTTCTCAAAGTCTTCTGCTAGTCGCAAAGAGTTTCTTGCTATTCGGATTTCATCCTGTAGGGCTTTTAGGTTCATTACTCTACCTTCGCTAACATCTCTGATAGTTTTATTAGTTGTTCTGGGGTAAGGCTGTTCAAGACATCCTCGTTGATTAGACTTCCGTTTGTCCACTCACTCACTTATTCCTACTTTCTCTCTCAGTTCTTCATCTGATAAGGATACAATTTTATCAAGACCCTCGGACATTATGATATCCAGCAGTTTACGAAAGCTCTCAATCATTACGCTACTTCCTCCAGGTATTGGTCAAGTTTGTGATTCCAATATAGGTCAGAGCAGTCTAGGCAGAACCCTAGTTCCTCATACCAGATATCTTCGTCTACAAACTCACCACATTCGTGGAATCTCTTACAGGGTAAATAACCATTAGACTCATACTCTTGGTCACCCTCGCAGATACGGCAAAAGGGGTTACAATCAAAAGCACCTTCGTGGTTTGGGCATACTTTCATCATAGGTTCTATTGTAGGGGTAGGGTCAGACATTTATTTATACCAGCCTGAATCAATCTTGGTAAAGTGTGTAAGTTTAATTACCTTATTAGGAATGTAAGTTCCATTACGCTTTGCCTTGGCTTTAGATACCGTCATCTGTTTCTCCTACACGCTTCTTCTTTGTGTCCCATTTTCTTGGCGGTAGATAGCCAAGACTTCCAACATCCAATACACCTATAAGAATCATAGGGGTCACCCTTTATCTTCTGAAGACGGATAGTTCCATCTGAATAGGTATCAAAGTCACTAACAAGACTACTCATCTTCATCATCCTCTAGCGAATCTTCATAGCAGTCTTTACACATCCACTCGTCATAGATGTCGTCATTTCCACAACGGTCGCATCGCTCAAGTTGGCACTCATAGCCGTCGCAACCTTCTTCACCACACTCAGCACACTCATCAGACTCTGACTCACCCTGTCCAATCAAAGTTTCAAAGCCAAGGTTAGGGTCACCTTCGACAGTTGATACCGCTTCAACAAACTTCAAGCCACAAGACTCAGCATACCAATGCTTGATAGTTTCATACATCTCACCAGCAGACATCTCGTCTTTGGTGTATAGAGGGTCATACTCATACTCACGCATTTTAGCAACTTGTGCGTCATCCATCAAGACGTAGATTTTGTGGCAGGTATCAAAGGCAATAGCCTTAGCGTCTTCCATCTTGTCATAGACTAGAGTCCAGTCAATCATTGTGTATCCTTTCCTACTTAGTTACAAGTATAGGGGTTGGGTCAGACATTTTCAATAGATTTTGGGAACTTTTTTATAACGTTCGTAATTGGTTTTAGATTGATATAAGGTTTGATATTGATTTGGGGGGCCCCCGATGATCATGCCAAAAGTGGAATGGGCAGTTTTACTTCATACCCAGGAAGGAATAGACTAGGCGTTAGCCAAGACCAACTGAAGCAAGCGGTTCTTTTCCGCAGTTGTCACAGGGTCAAAGCCTGAAGCCGAAGCGAGGATAGACTCGTTAGAATCTCCACGCCCTGAACGATACCAGTCTAGGCGTTCGGTCATAGCATTGAACGCACCCCAAGCGGTTCCCGAAATGGTGTTGTTGTAGTCACCAACATAGATAGCCTGTAACTGGTCAATCTTGTCGTTATACTTCTTGAATGAACCCTTAGCGTCTTTTTCTGGTGCTGGATAAGCAAGAGCAAGCAACTCGTCAAACTTAGCCTTAGTGATTTCGGTTTCAATCATCTGCTGTGCCAACTTGTCGAACTCGTCCATGTAAGCGTTAGCCAAACCTAATGCCTCTCGTGCCTGCTGAACCTTGCCAGAGGCGGTAGCGGTGTGGCGAATCTTGAAAGACTGCTTGATACCCTTCTTACCCTTTAGAGAACCAAGAGCAAGGTTTAGAGTGTTAGCACAAACAACACGAACAGGTGTGATAGAAGCCTGAATAGCAACCGAACCATCGTGAGAGGTGTTGATTAGTAGATAGGTGTTTACCTTGTCAGACACGCCAGAGGGGTCAAGAACGGTTTCACGCTCAAGAGCAAGAGAACCAAAGACCTGCCGTCCACCCTTGATAGAACCTGCGGTTTCCCAACGTCCGCCACCGTCTAGCATAAGGTCACCAAAGTCGAACAAGTCCTCGTTCTGAAGTGGAACATAACGCTCACCAACTACACCAAGAACATCATTCTGTTCTGAGTTGAATGGGTTAGTTCGGGTAACGAATGAGAACGAACGGTCAGAGGCAAAACCCTCAGGGATAGCGACATCTTCCAAGCGAACATTCCAGTTGTCTAGGTGTGCCAACTTTAGCATTTCTGCGGTGGTAACTTCTTTATCAAAGACAGTGCCTAGACCATGCCATGCTGGTTCACGCAATGAAGCAAAAGCAGTCTGTCCGTTTACAGTTTCTAGTTCGTGTGCCATGTGGACACCTTTCTTAGTGGGGATTTCTGATAAGACTATTATGACAGAACTATCAGACATTGTCAAGAATCTGGGGAAAAATAATTAAACATCGTAAATAACATTTTGGTAACGAGCTGAGATCTTGGAGGGGGGCCCCACATACCCCCCAGGATGTCAAGTCCCAGGGGGTAGCGTGTTGGTTATCTAACCAGTTGAGTATCCTTACAACTTACAAGGTAGTCATCTATGGTCATCTCACGAATGCTCTCAAAAGCCAAGACCAGAGAGATGTCCCAAGAACCCTTATACCTGCTAAAGTTGGTGTGGAATGTTTCATTGTCTAAGTTGATAGTGTAGATACCCTCGCAGAACAATTCATCCTGCTCAAAGTCCACATCCCTAAAGATAGGAATAGGTGAGTAGTCCCAGTTAGCAATTACCCTGAAAATCTCTCCACCAGTATTTCTGGTTAGGGTTGGATACTTTTCAGCAAACTTATCACCAGACTCAAAGGTCATCATACCTGCCATAGAACCATCCTCGAATGGCTTAGCAAGTGCTTCAAGTTCAGAGTCGCTAGGGTAGTAAATCTGTGGAATCTTCTTGATAAAGTTCTCAACATTGGCAGGGTCTTGAAGGGTATTAAACAAAGTAACACCCTGTCCCTCTGGGTAGTGGTCCCATTGTCCATACTGGGCAACGATAACCTGATTCTTGTAGATAACCTTAGTTAGTCCTCTAGTTCCCATTATTCCTACTTTCTTGATTATATGTTTAGATTAGCATAGGGGTCAGACATTATAGATAGAACTCGTCTAGATACTCTTGGATGTCCTCACCGTTTAGGCAAGCAAGGGCAAATACAATACGCTCTGAATCAGACAACTCAGTAAGGATGTCCCACTGCTCTTCGGTCAAATCCTCGGTAGGGAAGATAACAATCTCCTCGCTCTGAGAGTATGAACCATCGTGAGCAACGAAAGCAACATCGTTCTGGTATTGGTATGACATGGGGGTATCCTTTCCTTAGTTATTCTATTATGGCATAAGGGTCAGACATTTACAAGTAGCGACACTAGCTTTTTTGGGGCCCCCCGATCTTCCCCTACTTGGTTAGGAGAAGTGAAGGTGAGCCGTTTAGACACTTGCTCAGGTGTTGCTTACCTTAGATTAGGTCAATAACCGCAGAGTAGGAACTAGCGTTGATTTCCTCTTGGGTAGTCATACGCAATACCTTTAGGTTCTGCTCTAGGACTTCCTTG
>JACCEC010729887.1_pt1 | contig 11320 bp, 7 predicted proteins | sample 7450121 | NCBI WGS metagenome assembly JACCEC01 (sample SAMN15323455, study PRJNA562643) | freshwater metagenome | isolation source: river surface water | place: USA:Blue River Watershed | collected 2017-08-18 | reverse complement strand
TGCCCTTCCGCCACGCGCAGGTTGACCGAGACGGACCGTTTATTGCGCGCAATGACTTCCCAGTTGACCTTGGTTTCGCCCTGGCCCCAGTCGCGCATGGGATCGCCGCTGCCCGGCTGTTCAACCTTGATGACATCAGCGCCCATATCGCCCAGCAATTGGCCGCAAAATGGCCCTGCCAGCAGCTGGCCCAGTTCAACGACCCGAATTCCGTTCAAAGCACCCATGGTTTCAACTCATTCTGCGGCTTCGGCGTGCATCCAGACAGGCTGGACAGGCGCCGGAAGGCCGGTTTCCGCAACACAATTTGCGCGCAAGGCATCAATGCCCGGTCCAAAATTGAACACCTGCAAATCAGGCCTGTCGGCACGCATCTGATCACGCAGAGCCTGGGTGGCGGACAGATCGACCTGGCCAGAAGCATCCGCCACAACACCATATTCGCGCGCGCCATGGGCCGTGATCAGGCCCTGGACGATTTCCTTGCCAACCAAGGCCGGGTCTCGTTCCAGAGGGTCGCCCCAGCCACCCCCACCCCAGGTGATGAAGTGCAGCTGATCGCCCGTTTCGACATGGACGTCCTCAACCTTGTTGCCGATGATGACGCTTGTCCCATCAGCTTTTTCAAGGATTTTGCGCGCCCGCTTGCCCGGCTCCCCGCCGTTCACGCCCCATGGCGGCACAAACCAGCGATCATCATGGATCGAAATCGTGCCCGGCGCGAGGAAGCGGTAGGTCATGTGAATGCCATTGCCGCCGCGGTGCAGGCCGGCACCGCCTGAATCCGGTTCGGTTTCGTAACGTTCAATCAACAGCGGGAAATAACGCTCCAGAAACTCGTTGGGCACGTTGGTGAAGCCCGGCCAGAGCGAGTGGCCATCGGGGCCATCGCCAAGCGGACGACCGGGGATGCCGCCAAAGCCGATTTGGAACAGCTGGAACCAGTTGCCCTGCGCATCATTGCCCGAATAGAACAGGTGTGGAGACGACGAAAAACCAGCAGCGTTCAGGAATTCGGGCGTTTTTTGTCCCAGCAGACCCCCCAGAATATCAAAGATGCGGCCCAAGGCATGGGTACGCCCTGACAAGGCAGCGGGGAATTTCGGCTTCAGCAACGATCCTTCAGGAATCCGGACATCGATCAGATCGTAGAACCCGTCATTGAACAGGATCTGCGGGTCAAAGACCATGATCATGTAGATGCCGAAGAACATCTTGAACATGTTCTCGTTCAGGAAGAAGTTGATCGACGCCTGGCTCTGCGGATCAGTCCCCGAAAAGTCGAGGATGACCTTTTCGCCTTCGCGCCACATGGTGCACTTGATGCGATAGGGGCCAGCGCCCATGCCATCGTCGCAGATATAATCTTCAAAGCTCACCGGCTCTTCGGCGACCGCCATCGAAAGCAGTGCTTTCATGGCCCGATGGTTGCGGGCCAGCAGTTCCTGCGTGGCAGAAATATAGACATCATCGCCAAATCGTTCCGCCATTTCGATCACACGGCGCGCGGCAACGCGGCAGGACGCGATAAGGGCGTTGAGATCGGCCTGACACCAATCGGGCTTGCGCGTTTGGTGCAGCACAAGCTTCATAAGGTCGTCGTTATACTCGCCCTTTTTCCAGAGCTTGACCGGCGGGATGCGAACGCCTTCTTCGAAAATCGATGTCGCATTGATCGGCATCGAGCCGACAACCTTGCCGCCAATATCCGACTGGTGACCGAACATGGAGGTGTAAGCGATCAGGCGGCCATCCTTGAACACAGGCAGAAGAACCAGCCAGTCATTCGAATGGCTGACGGCGCCATCGACGGAATAAGGGTCGGACAGGAAGATCAGATCCCCGTCTTCCAGCGTGCCATCAAAATTGTCGAGGAAACCGCCGATAAAGCTGCCGAACTGGCCGACAATCATCTTGCCGGTGTGATCCGCGATCAACGGGAACGCATCGCCCTGTTCACGAATACCCGGCGACATCGCCGTGCGCACAAGCGTTGCGTCCATTTCAATGCGCGCATTGCGCAGCGCATTTTCGATAATGTCGAGCGTGACCGGGTCGATATCGATCTTCTTGAACGGGGTGGGGTTGGTTTGGATGATCCGTGCGGCCATGTTGTGTCCCTCCTCAGCCCAGATTGATCAAGATATTGCCGACATGGTCGACGGTTGCGACGCAGCCGGTTTCCACAAGCGTGGTTGAATCCATTTCGACGATAATCGCCGGGCCTTTGATGATATCGCCCTGACGCAATTTTGACCGATCATAGATCATCGCCGCTTGCTCACGCCCATCCATCCAGAGCGTATGATCACGCATCTTCGCACCTGCCGGATTGCCATCGCCCTTGGGCAGTTCCACCGCCGGCAGGTCGAGGGCGGCACCCATGGCCACGGCGCGCAGGTTCACGATTTCGTGCGGCGTATCCATGTTGAACGTGAACAGCCGATGATGCTCTTCATCAAAGCGTTTGAGGATCCCGGCGATGCCGTCCTTGCGCAGCAGATCTGCACTGATCGTCAATGGCACTTCAAAGGCCTGACCGGCATAGCGGACGTCCACTTCGAACTCACTGATGATCTCGGCTTCAGGCACGCCATCAGCGCGCAATTCCGCACGCGTCTGGGTGGCCATTTCGTCCAGGATCTCAACCAGCTCTTCGGCTTTTGTCTGCGTGGCGAGGCGCGAAAAGGACCGCGCGGTTTCTGTCCGCATCCGCGTTGTAGCATCCCCAAGCGCACACAAGACGCCCGGCGATACTGGCGAAATTGCCGGCCAGCTGCCCATCAGCCGCGCGACTGCATTCACATGGAGCGGGCCGGCACCGCCAAAGCCCATCAGCGCAAAATGGCGCGGGTCATAGCCCTGCTGGACCGAGATCATGCGCAGCGCGCCGAACATGTTCTCGTTCACAATGTCGATAATGCCCCGCGCGGCGGCCATCAGGTCGATATCGAGCGCGTCGGCAATGGTCTGGACGGCGCGCTTTGCGCCTTCGCGGTCAAGCTGGAAGGTCCCGCCCAACAGATTTTCCGGCAGATAACCAAGCACGACATTGGCGTCGGTCACGGTCGGCAATTCCCCGCCTTTGCCATAGGCCACTGGCCCGGGCACAGCGCCTGCCGATTGCGGGCCGACGCGCAGCGCCTTCGTTAATTCCGGCACATAGGCAATGGAACCGCCGCCTGCGCCAACTGTCTTTACGTCAAGTGCCGAGGCGCGCACCGACAAATGGCCGACTTCGGTCGTGCGTTGCCGGCGCGGTTCCAGATTTTCGATCAGCGCCACATCGGTGGAGGTGCCGCCGACATCAAGCGTCAGGATATTCTTAAGCCCGGCATTGCGCGCCACCCACAAGGCGCCTGTGACGCCACCGGCAGGGCCCGACATCAGGATGCTGACCGGCTGTTCTTCTGCCTTTTGCGCAGACATCAGCCCGCCGTCGGACCGCAACAGCGACAGCTTGCCGTCCATTCCGGCCTCGGCAAGCTTGGACCGCAGGTTTGACACATAGCGCCCGACAACGGGGCGGACCGCCGCATTCGCCACGGTCGTCAATGTGCGTTCATATTCCTGCATTTCCGGGAGCACTTCATGGCTGAGTGAGATCGGAACATCGGTAAAGATCTCACGCGCAATTTCCCCGACCCGGGCTTCATGGGCGCCATTGGCATAGGCGTTGATCAGGCTGACCGTGATCGCCTCAACACCCTGTGATTTCAGGCGCATCAGGGTTGTCCGGACATCGTCTTCATCAATCGGGCGGACTTCACGCCCCGCGGCGTCCATACGGCCCTTGATTGTCACCGTGTCTTCCAGTGCCGCCAGGGGTGTCGGCTTGGGCCAAATGATCCAGGCGGCCAGACCGCCCGGCACAAAGCTGCGCGCAATCTGCATGATATGGCGATAGCCTTCGGTCGTGACCAGGCCAACGCGGGCGCCCTTGCCTTCCAGCACGGCGTTGGTGGCGACCGTCGTCCCATGCAGAAAGAATTCAATCTCGGACGCCTTGATCCCGGCCTTGTCGCATACGGCGGTGACGCCCGTCAGAATGCCTTCGGAACTGTCATGCGGCGTTGATGGCGTTTTGTGTCGCCAGAATGCGCCCGTCTGTGCGTTAAAAAGCAGCAGGTCGGTAAATGTCCCGCCCACGTCCACGCCAAGCCGATACCCCATGTCTTTAGTCTCCCTGACCCGCGGCCGGAAAAGCAGGCGCCTGCGCCACCATTCCCGGAAGTTGTCGTCCCATCACCCCGGACAGCCACTGGCTTGCCGCCACCAGCTTTTCGAGGTTCATGCCTGTTGTGATCCCAGCCCGTTCCAACATGTAGACCACGTCTTCGCTTGGCACATTGCCCGCCGCGCCCGGCGCAAAGGGGCATCCGCCCAAGCCGCCCAAGGATGCGTCCACGACGCTTGCGCCAGAGCCGATGGCGGCCCAGACATTGGCAAGCCCCGTGTTGCGGGTGTTATGAAAATGCACGCGCACGGGCAGCGGCGCGATCGCCTCTGCGACCCGCCGGACCAGTCGGGCAACCTGCGCCGGATTGCCAACGCCAATGGTATCAGCCAGTCCGATTTCAATCGGGTCAGCCTGCGCAAGTTTGCGCGCCATTTCAACGACGTGGTCTTCGGATACTTCGCCTTCAAACGGGCAGCCAAAGGCCGCGCCAATGGTGACTTGCCCGGTCAGACCCGCAGACTTGGCCTGGTGAATAATGGCGGTTGCAGCCGCGACCGATTCGTCGCTGGTCTGGCCCTGATTGGCAATCGCAAATTTGTCGGTTGCAACGGCGACAGCGCCCAGTTGGTTTATGCGGCCTGTCGCAATCGCGCGTTCGGCGCCCTTTGCGTTCATCACCAGCCCGATAAAAGTCACATCATCCCGATCCGGAAGGCCGGCGCACACCGCATCGGCATCCGCCATTTGCGGGACGCGCTTGGGATTGACGAAGCTGGTCACCTCTATGCGCCGCGCGCCCGCGTCGATCGCCTTTGCGATCAGCGCAAGCTTATCGGTCGACGCAATCAGCGTCTTCTCATTTTGAAGGCCGTCACGCGGCCCGACTTCGACAAAAGAGATGTACGATGCAGCCATTATGCCTTTGTCGCTCCAATTGTATACAAAATCAACTGGCGAGGCTTTCTTACCCCCTTTAGGTCAGGGTGCGACGCGCGTTTTGCCAAGATGGGCATCAGCATAAGTATGGAAGGCGCGGCGGATGTGACTGGCCATGACCGTCTCTGCCCAGCCGCCATCGGCGCGCGCAAAGGCCGCCAAGAGTTCGGCATGATCCCGATGTGATCGCTGCAAGTCTGCAACGTCATAGCTTTGTGCCGTACGCCAGACGACCGGTTGTTCAATCAGGCGCGCCAGCAGGTTCGTCAGGCGCGGTGAATTGGCCGCCTCAAGGATGATGGCGTGGAAGTTCCTGTTGTGCTCCAGAAAGGCGCTGACATCGGGCTGTGGTGTCGATATGGCCGCCTCAATCGCTCTGTTTTCTGCGGAAAGTCGGGCAAGTTGCTGGGCAGATATGCGTTGCGCCGCCCGGCGCGCGGCAAGCCCTTCCATCAATTCGCGCAGGACAAAGGCGTCCTCAATATCGTCCAGTGACCAGTCGGCCACAAAGCTGCGCTTGCGTTCGCTGCGCCGAATGAACAGTTCTGATTCCAGGCGCCGCAGCGCTTCGCGAACAGGTGTGCGGGACACGCCGCATTGCTCTGCCAGCCACTCTTCGCGGATCTGGTCTCCGGGTGGCAGCGCGCCAGACAGGATCATCGCCCTGATCTGGCTATAGGCCTGTTCTGATGCTCGTGACACAAATCTGCTCCTGCCCGCTTGACCAAGCCATAATGTATACAATAAGGTCCGACAAGCTAGAGAGCGAGTAACTGTTTTGCATGAGCGCACCGCGTGTGTCGGCGACATTAAGTCTTTGGCAGCAGGGCGAACTCGTCCGGTAACAGGCGTTAAGAGATGAAGCTGCCGGGGGAGAGAGGCGGCCCACAGACAGGGAGTGAGACTATGCGACTTACGAAATCCATTCTGAAGGGCGCGATCGCGCTGAGCGTGCTGACAACAGCACCGGCTTATGCCCAAGAGGCAGGCGCCGAAGCGGAAGACATCATTGTCACCGCGCGGCGCGTGAATGAATCATTGGCGGATGTGCCAGCCTCGATCACCGTGCTGTCGAGCGACACGCTGGACAAGACGGGCGCTCAGACGGCGGCCGATTTCGTGCAGCTGACGCCGGGTGTGACGATTGTGACCGGGTCTGCCGAAGCGGGCGACACGCAGATCAACATTCGCGGCTTGAACGGCGCACGCGACGCAGAAAGCTCGGTAGCCTTGGTCGTCGATGGCATTTTGAAGACCAATACTGCGGCGTTGAACCAAAATCAGGGCACGCTGCGCCAGATTGAAATTCTGAAAGGGCCTCAGGGCGCGCTTTACGGCCGCAATGCCGCTGCCGGCGCGATCGTTGTCCAAACGCTGAAGCCTGGTGACAAATTTGAAGCGGGCGTCGAAGCCAGCTACGCCAATGAAAACACGATCAACACCAATGGCTTTGTCTCATTGCCGATTGGCAATGGCGCCGGGCTGCTGTTGTCGGCCGATTATGCCAGCACCGATGGCTTCTTCTACAACCGCTTCCTGAAGGACAAGGTTGTCGACGATCAGGAAAGCTGGAACCTCAACGGCCGTTTGGTTGCCCCCTTGGGCGACGCGACGGAAATTGATGCCAAGGTGCGTTATGGCAAGCTGAAGGGCGCGTCGATCAACTTCAACGCGTCATTCCACCTTCCGAATTTCGCCGCCGTCAACCCGGCCTTTTATGAAAAGGTCGATGCGCATCCCTTTGATTATTACAGCAACATCCGCCCGACCAATGATCAGTCGACCTTTGAAGCGTCGCTGAAGCTTGATCATGATTTTGGCGCGATGGGGCTGACGGCGTGGATTGCGTATAGCAATATCAAGAATGACCTGACGGCGGATGGCACGTCGGCAGATTTCGCGCGCTACATTGCGCCAGCGCTGGGCGCGCCGGCCAATGCCGTGAACACGGCGGTCCAGGATAAGTGTTTTGCAACAACGGCGGCAAACACCGGCTATGCTGTGAATGCGCCGGGCTTTATCGGCCAGATACCGGTGCCATTCCTCTTCGCGCCGGCCAATGGCTCAACCTTTGGCCCTTACAGCCCGACAACCTGCGACGGCACGCAATATCAGCTGCGCAATCAAAAGGACTTCTCAGCTGAAGTGCGGCTTGCCTCCAAGGGCAATGGCCCGGTCAACTGGCTGGTCGGCGCCTATTACCTCAATATCAAGCGCGAAGTCGGCGTCAGCCTGGGCGCTGATTTGGGTCAGGGGATTATCCAGAATCTCTACAACGCGCCCAATTCCGCCAACCCGACGTCGCAGCTGTTCCACGACAAATTTGGGACAGATGTCTACGCCGCCTTCGGCTCGCTTGATTTCAAGCCGGATGATAAGCTCAACCTTGGCCTTGCCGTCCGCTATGATAGCGAACATCGCAATGTAACCAATCTTGTGCCGCTCGCCACCGATCCGATCACCGGCGGACCGATCAACCCAGGTCAGGCTTTTGGTGCCATTCGGCCGCAGTCAAAGACCTTTGAGCAGTTCCAGCCGAAGATCACCGCGCGCTATGAACTGGCGCGTGATCTTAACCTCTATGCCAATTACGGCATCGGCTTCAAATCGGGTGGCTTTAACAATCAAGGTTCGGCCGCGATTGTGAACCAGAACTTCAATGACGGCGTCACACCGGGCACGATCAATGCCAAGGTGAAGATCAATGATCTTTACGGCAAGGAAAAGTCCGACGCCTTTGAAGTTGGTGTGCGTGGCAAGGCAGGTCCGATCAACTTTGATCTGGCGGGCTATTACACCAAGGTTTCTGACATGCAGTTCTTTGAATTCTATGTCGGCAGCTTTGGCCTGTTGCGCGTCGTGTCCAACATTGATCGTGTGGACCTGAAGGGCATTGAACTGAACGCCAATGCAAATATTGTGCGTGGTTGGTCCGTCTTTGGGTCGGCGAACTTCACGGACTCTGAAATCAAGAAGAACAGCTCACGTCCGGGCACGGTCGGCAACAAGTCGCCCTATACGGCCGACTATACGATCAACCTTGGCACGCAGATTGATACGCCCATTACCGATGAGGTCGATGCTGTGTTGCGGGCGGATTACCGCATCACCGGGCCGACCTGGTTCCACACCGTACAGAACCAGTCATCGCCGACGCTGTTCAGCGGCCTGTTGCCGATTTCGGCACTGGCGCTGCCCTCGGTTGTCGGGGACGGCAAGTTTGACGTGGCCCGTCGCGGCACCTTCGGCGTGCTTGATCTGCGCGCCGGCATCGAAGGGGAGCGTTGGAAGCTCAACGTCTTCGCGAACAATGCCTTGAACAAGAAATATGTGAACGAAGTCATTCTCGCGGTTGAGTTTGGCGGCTCGTTCATCTCGCCGGGCGGGCGTCGCCTGATCGGCGTCGAGGCCGGCTATAAGTTCTAAGCTTTCCGGACCATCATCCCGTTTGCGCCCGCGCGTCCAACCGACGTGCGGGCGTTTTTTTATTGGGATTACAAAGCAGTCTGTGCCGCCGGTCCGGCCATAGGCCGGGCATGGCGAAGCCCACGCGCGGCGTCGTCTGCCACGCGCTGATCATCGCAAATCAGATTAATCGCAGCCCCGGGGCGGCATCGCCCTTAGCTTTTGGGGCGACGCCCGCGCTTTTGGTTCGGCGCCTTGCCCAAGCCCATTTCCACAGCCAGTTCCTTGCGGCGCTCTGCATAGCTGGGGGCAACAAGCGGATAATCCGCATCCAGATCCCAACGGGCCCGATAGGCGTCAGGCGTCATGCCATGTTCTGCGGTCAGGTGGCGCTTCAACAATTTCATGGATGCGCCGCATTCCAGGCAGGTGATCGCATCTTTTTGCACAGATGCGCGAATCGAAACGGCCGGCTCAGGGCGTTCGGCTTCGATGATTTCGTCAGCCGTGACGCCACTCAAGGCGCTGTAAACAGACCGAATAAGGTTCGGTAGATCATTTGCCGCGACAGAATTATTGCTCACATGCGCTGAGACGATGTCTGCAGTCAGCGTGACGATTGTTTCTTTTTCCATCGCATAATCCTAATCGGTCAATTCATTTTACTAAATGCCTAATTACTTTCAACAGATCAAATAAAAAATCATTTCAATTATGAAATAAATCAAAAGATTACAATTAATCATCGATTGATTTCATCTCTGGAAAGAATTTTGACGATTAGAAATTGGCTTGTGGAGCGAGTGTCGCTGTCAGGTCGAATATAATCTTAAACATGTTTCAAATGTGAATAAGAAAATTTTTTTGGTGACCTCACAACTTTGATTGATTACTGACAGAAACGTGCATGGTTTTATCTCTGACACCGCGCTGGTGAGCGATAGTTGAGTCCAGGGTCTGCCAAGCTGAGCAAAGCGACGCACTCAGTTGCGCCCAGTGTAGGGACATGTTGCAAGAGATGGAACCTGAACGCACCGGATGCGTTTATCCGGTATCGACAGGATTTCTGATGCGCCTTGCCAGGCACTGTCCCGGTGAAGTGACGCGACAGGGGTCTGCGTGTTCGCTTTGTGTTTTGTTGGTGGCGTAAGAGCAAACGAACGTTTTGTTTTAGGAAGAAAAACCAATGGAACAATCAGAACAACCACTCCTGAGCTATGCCGTTGATGTCGTGACTGCCCATGTCAGCAACAACCCGGTTGCCGTCAGCGATGTCTCGGCGTTCCTGCGTGAAGTCTACACGACGCTGCAAGAACTGGACGGCCAAAAGGCGCCGGAAGGTCCGCGCGCGGAACCGGCAGTTCCGGTCAAGTCATCGGTTAAGCGTGATTATATTGTGTGCCTGGAAGACGGCAAAAAGCTGCGCATGCTCAAGCGGTATCTGAAGACGCAATATGGCATGACGCCAGAACAATATCGCGCCAAATGGGGCCTGCCCGCCGATTACCCGATGAATGCGCCGGCCCTGGCTGAACAACGCAGCACAGCCGCGCGTCAAATTGGTCTTGGGCGCAAGGCAAAGGCCAGCCGCAGCCGATAAGGCGTCAAAATATCAGCAAATTGATTTGCTGGCTTTGCAGGCGCGGCAGGGATGATTAGGGAGCAAAACAGCTTTCTCATCAACCTGCCGACGCCGAGGCCAGAATGACGCATCAATTCGATAAATCAAAACTTCCCAGCCGCCATGTCTCGGTGGGTCCGGAACGTGCCCCGCATCGCAGCTATTATTATGCGATGGGCCTGACCGAAGAGCAGATCGCCCAGCCATTTGTGGGCGTTGTTTCGGCCGGCAATGACTCGGCCCCCTGCAATACGACCTTGGATCATCAGGCCGATGTTGCCCGTCGTGGCGTCGATTCCGCGGGCGGTTTGTCGCGCCGATTTAACACCATCACCGTCACCGATGGCATCGCCATGGGGCATCAGGGGATGAAATCGTCGCTGGTCAGCCGTGAAGTGATTGCCGACTCCGTCGAATTGTCGGTGCGCGGCCATTGTTATGATGCGCTGGTCGGCTTTGCTGGATGCGATAAATCGCTGCCGGGCATGATGATGGCCATGCTGCGCCTCAATGTCCCGTCGATCTTTGTCTATGGCGGGTCGATCCTGCCGGGCCGTTATCAAGACCGTGATGTGACCGTGGTCGATGTCTTTGAAGTCGTCGGCAAATATGCGGCCGGCGCCTGTCCTTTGTCAGAGGTGCATGCGCTGGAAAAGGCGGCTTGCCCCGGCCATGGCGCATGTGGCGGGCAGTATACGGCCAACACCATGGCGTGCGTGGCCGAGGCGATTGGCCTGTCGCTGCCCAATTCGAACATGGCACCGGCGCCCTACACCACCCGCGATCAGATTGCCCATGCCGCTGGCGTTCAAGTGATGGAATTGCTGGCGCGCAATTTGCGGCCGCGTGAGATCTGCACGCGGGAGGCATTTGAAAATGCGGCGCGCGTTGTCGCGGCAACCGGCGGTTCAACCAATGCCGCCTTGCATTTGCCTGCCATGGCGCATGAAGCCGGGATTGAATTTGACCTGTTTGATGTCGCCAATATCTTCAAGACAACCCCCTATATGGCCGATCTGAAGCCCGGCGGGAATTATGTCGCGAAGGATATGTATGAAGCCGGCGGCGTCTATATGCTGATGAAATCGCTGTTGTCGGAAGGCTTGCTCCACGGGGATTGCATCACCGTGACCGGCAAGACGCTGGGCGAGAACATCGAAGAAATCACCTGGAATCCC
>JACCEC010013666.1_pt1 | contig 11321 bp, 8 predicted proteins | sample 7450121 | NCBI WGS metagenome assembly JACCEC01 (sample SAMN15323455, study PRJNA562643) | freshwater metagenome | isolation source: river surface water | place: USA:Blue River Watershed | collected 2017-08-18 | reverse complement strand
TAGGTAGCGAAATCCTCGGTTCGCGGACCCATCACCCCTAACCTGTACCTATGTCTGCACTCAATAAAATGATGGGCTACCTCGGTTTGGTAGATACCGATGAAGAAGCTCAACAACAAGAAGCAACTCCAGTTCGCAACACTGAACGTCCAGCACGCGAGATCGCACGTCCATCTCGTGATCGCGCCGGCGTGACCGTCGTTGGTTCAACTGTGGCAGCTGCTCCAGTTCAAGAGTCGAATTACCACATCATCACTTTGCAACCTCGTTCATACTCTGAAGCGCGCAAAATGGGCGAGCACTACCGCGAAGGAAATCCTGTCATCATCAATCTCGATGACATGGAAGAGAGCGAACGTAAACGCCTAGTCGACTTCGCAAGCGGACTTGTATTTGGTCTACACGGACGTATCGAACGCGTAAGCCATAAAGTCTTCCTTCTCTCACCAGCAAATGTAAATGTGAGTAGCGAAGATAAGACCGCTGCTGCTCAAGCAAGTTTCTTTAACCAGAGCTGATAAAAGAACCTTCCCTCTCAGGTAATGATTACTTCACTCCTGCTCACGCTACTTGATCTCTTCAAGTATGCACTTTTCATTCGCTTAATTGTTGACTACGCCAGAATTTTTGCACCTAATTGGCGCCCTAAATCTTTCTTGATCGCTTTCTTCGAATTGATTTATTCAATTACCGATCCACCAATGAAATTTGTTGGTCGATTCGTGCCGCCGCTGCGTTTGGGTGGAGTAGCAATTGATCTTTCATTTATCGTTCTCTTGATCGGCATTAGCCTGGCCAAGAGCATCATCATCGTCGTACTTTAAATATAACTTTCTAAGCTTTTTTAAGTACTACTTCGATCCCAAGTTCATTATCGCTTGTTGCAATCGTTTCATCGCGCTCGAACTCGAGTGCAAGTACTTCATCGCTGATATGCGCCTTTGCACTTGTAATTGCAGATAGAACTGATTGTTCTGCGTTCCAGCGAACATTGATCCGGTCGGAGATCTCAAAGCCATCGCTCTTACGACGTTCTTGGATAAAGCGAATTACTTCACGAACGTTTCCGGCTTCAATTAACTCGGGTGTTAGCGCTAGATCAAGGGCAACGGATTCGCCATCGTGGCTAGCAACCATCCAGCCAGATTTTGGCACTTCAGTCACTACGAGATCAGCTAAATCAATCTCCCATGTGCCCACTTTGGCGCTGCCAGATTTGCGAAGTCCTTTAACTAAATCTGTTGGATCGGTAGCAGCAATCGCCTTAGCAATATCTTGCACCTCTTTGCCAAACTTCGCGCCAAGTGATTTGAAGTTAGCCTTTACAGAGATATCAACTAAATCTCCATCGGCATCAGCGATATCGGCTAGATCGATAACATTTAACTCATCTGCGATCTGTTCCTTCATATCTGTTGGCAGAGTCGACCAGCCATTTGCAGAAATAAGAGCACGTTGCAGGGGTTGACGAATCTTGATCGCCGATTCAGCGCGAGCAGAGCGACCCAATTCAACAACGCGTCGAGTCATCGCAACTTGCGCATTTAGTTCCAGATTAATTCGGGACGGATCCGCGATAGGGAAATCTGTTAAGTGAACTGAGGCGGCAGCAGATGGATCTGCAACCTTTACCAATTCTTGCCAAACATGCTCGGTAATAAATGGAACCATTGGTGAAAGTAGTTGAGTCAAAGAGATGAGACATTCATGAAGTGTTGCCAAGGCAGCGGTGTCGCCATCCCAGAAACGACGACGCGAGCGTCGCACATACCAATTTGAGAGATCATCGATAAATCTGGCTAGCGCCTTACCGGCGTTCTGTGAATCAAATTCTGAATATGACTTATCAACTTCTTGAACAAGGGCATTTAATTCGCTGATGATCCACTTATCCATCATCGAGCGATTCTTGAGCGCTGGTGATTGGCTTAGCTCAAATCCCGATGCTTCGGCATAGAGAGTATGGAATGAGATCGTGTTCCAGTAAGTAAGTAGCGTTTTACGTACGACATCGCTAATCGCATCGTGGCCAACGCGGCGCGCAGACCAAGGAGATCCGGCGGCCAACATGTACCAACGCACCGCATCCGCGCCATGTTGATCCATTAGCGAAATCGGCTCGAGCACATTGCCCAGGTGCTTACTCATCTTGCGACCATCTTTATCAAGGATGTGGCCGAGGCAGAGCACGCTCTTATATGAACTTTGATCAAAGACCAAAGTTCCAATTGTCATCAGCGTGTAGAACCAGCCGCGCGTTTGATCGATCGCTTCGCAGATAAAGTCGGCAGGATAAGCAGCTTTAAACTTTTCAACTGAACCAGGCTTATGTGGGTAGCCCCACTGTGCAAATGGCATAGCACCTGAGTCATACCAACAGTCGATTACTTCAGGTACGCGATTCATAACTTTGGAACATTGCGCACATGGGAAGGTAATGTCATCAACAAATGGGCGATGCGGATCTAGGTTAGAAAGTTCTTGCCCGGCAAGCGCGCCGAGTTCAGCGAGTGAATCAACACAGATTTCATGCTTATCTTCACAACGCCAGATCGGTAGTGGCGTTCCCCAGAAACGATTTCGCGATAGCGCCCAGTCAATGTTGTTATTGAGCCAATCACCGTAACGACCAGTCTTAATGGTTTCGGGGTGCCAATTAGTTTTGTTATTTTCGCGGATCAACTCATCTTTAATTGAGGTAGTGCGGATATACCAAGATGGTTGTGCGTAATAAATAAGAGCAGTGTGACAGCGCCAGCAGTGTGGGTAAGGGTGCTCAAATGGCTGGTGCTTATATAAAACACCGCGTGATTTAAGTTCCTTAACCAAAGTCTTATCGGCTTCCTTAAAGAAGAGCCCGCCAACTAGTGGAACTTCTGGCAAAAACTTTCCATCAGGTGCGATTGGATTTACAACAGGAAGTCCATAGCCACGGCAAACCGCTAAATCGTCTGCGCCAAAGGCAGGGGATTGGTGAACTAAGCCAGTTCCATCTTCAGTTGTTACATATGTTGCAAGAACGATGAAGTGTGAATCAGGAATTTCAATCAAATCAAGTGGACGCTTATAAGTAACTCGCTCGAGGTCCTTACCCTTAATCACCTTAAGAACTTTTACTTCACCGGTCAGGGAGCTAAGAAGCGCTTCTGCAACAACTAGGACTTCCCGGTTTTCTTCAACCACAACTTCAGCGACCGCGTAATCAACATCTGGATGAACTGCAACAGCGGTATTTGAAACTAAGGTCCAAGGCGTAGTTGTCCAGACAAGAAGCGCGGCACCAAGATCTGCTAACTCACCAGATGTAACTGGGAAGCGAACATAGACCGAAGGATCGGTAACTGTTTCGTATCCCTGTGCTAATTCATGATCGGAGAGGCCGGTTCCACAACGCGGGCAATATGGTGCAACGCGGTGATCTTGAACGAGGAGACCTTTCTTCCAGATTTCCTTTAAGCTCCACCAAACGCTTTCGACATATTCGGGAGCCATCGTCCAATAAGCCTGATCAAAATCAACCCAGAAACCCATCCGGTTGGTCATCGTTGTAAATGCATCAACGTGGCGAGTTACAGATTCGCGACACTTATCGTTAAACGCTGCAATTCCATATTTCTCAATATCGCCTTTTCCAGAAAAACCTAACTCTTTTTCGACCGCGATTTCTACAGGTAAGCCATGGCAATCCCAACCTGCTTTGCGAGTTACATATTTACCCTTCATCGTTTGATAACGCGGGAAGACATCTTTAAATACACGCGCTTCGATGTGATGCGTTCCGGGCATTCCATTGGCTGTTGGGGGACCTTCATAGAAAGTCCAAGGTTGCGCACCTTCTCTTGCCTGTGTGCTCGCCTCAAAAATCGAATTCGTGCGCCAGAAATCTAGGATCGAACGCTCCATACCTGGGAGGTCGATCGCAGCGGGAATTGGGCGCATCTTTGGAGAATTCATAAGGAGGCGAGTCTAACGCCCGCCTTGCGCAGAACTGTTCAAGAATTTGTGCGGGCTACGAGTGGCAGAGTTGGTGGCGCGTGGAAAAGGGCATAAGGTGCGCGGCGTGCCAGCAAAAAAGAAGACCGTGAAGAAGCCGGTTAAGAAGGTAGCCAAGGCAAAGAAGGCGCCTGCTAAGAAAGCTCCGGCCAAAAAAACTCCTGCCAAGAAAACTGCAGCCAAGAAAGTTGCCAAGAAAGCGCCGGCTAAGAAAGTTGCTAAGAAAGCGCCGGCTAAAAAAGTTGCCAAGAAAGCGCCAGTTCGACCTTTCCCATCTAAGGCTGGAAAGACAACTCTTACCGTTGATGAAAAATCTCAAACAGTTAGCGTTGCAACCGTTGTTGCGCCAGTTGCTGCTCCAGTAATTGAAGAGCGCCGTCTAGTAATGCCCCCGCCTCCGCGCCCGGTAAAGAGCGGAAAGAAAGTTGCGCCGCTTAAACCAATCAAAGCAGCGCCTACTCCGGTAACTGCCAGCGATGGTGAAGCGCCATGGTCGGCTGCAGAGTTAAAGGCAGTTCGAACTGAAATCTCTGCTGATCTTGAACGCCTGCGCCGTGAACTTGCACTAGTAGAAGCAGAGATGGATGAGTTGATTTCTGATTCTGGTGAAGGCGCTGGAGATGATCAGGCAGATTCAGGTACGAAAACCTTTGAACGTGAGCATGAGATGTCTCTGGTAATTAACGCGCGCGATATGGTTTTGCAAACAGAGCGCGCCCTTGAACGAATCGACAATAAAACATATGGAAATTGTGAAGAGTGCGGCAGCCCAATAGGTAAAGCCCGCCTTCAAGTATTTCCGCGTGCGACCCTCTGCATGATCTGTAAGCAGAAGGAAGAGCGGCGCTAACGTGCGCCTTTCTCCACTTAGCAAACGTCTCTACTCAATCGCCTGGGCTATTTGGCTAATTGATTTTGCTACCAAGACTTGGGCGATAGCTAATTTAGATTCCCGAGATCCCATTAAATTGATCGGCTCATTTCTGCAGTTAACGCTGGTAAAAAACTCTGGAGCGGCATTTAGCTTTGCGACGGGTGCAACTTTTATTCTCTCAATATTTGCTTGTTGCGTCGTAGCCGCAATTGCTTACTACGCACCAAAGATAACCTCAAAGGGATGGGCGATCGTGATTGGTCTAGCCCTTGGTGGAATCGTAGGTAATTTAACTGATCGAATCTTCCGTGCACCGGGCTTCTTTACCGGCCATGTGATCGACTGGATTGAGTTACCAAATTGGCCGGTATTTAATATCGCAGATAGCGCTATTGTGGTTGCAACAGCGATCGCAGTGGTCCTGTCAATAAAAAATATTTCTCCGATAGAGCCAGTAAATGTCGAGAAAAAAGATCGTTCCGAGGAGGCGTAAATGTCACGCGAAGCGCGCACATTAAGCGTTCCAGAAGGGGTTGCGGGCGAGCGAATAGATAGCGCTCTGACTCGGGTTCTCGGGCTCTCTCGAACCGCAATCGTAAAACTCCTAGAAGATGGTGACATCACAACTTCTGGTCGTGCGATGGCTAAATCAGAGCGCGTAACCAGCGGACAAGTTATCGATGTCTTAATGCCAGAACCGCTGAATCAAGATCCAATTCCGCTAACTCCACTTGATGGGTTGCGAGTTGTTTACGATGACGAACATATTGTTGTAGTTGATAAGCCAGTTGGTTGTGCTGCGCACCCAAGCCCAGGATGGATGGGGCCAACCGTTGTCGGCGCACTTATGGCCGCTGGTTACACAATATCTACCTCAGGTCCTGCCGAACGCGCGGGAATCGTTCATCGCTTAGATGTTGGCACGAGCGGTTTAATGATCGTTGCAAAAACTGATGTTGCCTACACACGATTGAAGGAAGCATTCCGAAACCACGAAGTGGAAAAGACTTATCACGCGCTCGTGCAAGGACATATGGATCCTGTTTCTGGAACCATCGATGCGCCAATCGATCGCCATCCCAAAGAAGATCATCGCTTCGCAGTAGTTGCCGAAGGGAAAGAGAGCATCACTCACTACGAAGTAATCGAATTCTATCGCTCCGTCTCACTTGTAAAAGTTGAACTCGAAACTGGTCGCACACATCAAATTCGCGTGCATTTTTCTGCGTTAAATCATCCACTCGTGGGGGATACAACTTATGGCGCAGATCCAGTCCTTGGTAAATCGTTAGCCATGTCACGTCCGTGGTTGCACGCCCTTGAACTTCGCTTTAAACATCCCGTCTCATCAGAAGAGCTCATTCTCAACGCTCCCTATGCACCTGACCTTCAGGCTTGCTTGGCGTTGCTATCCGAGGCTGTTCTGCCGTAACGACTAATCTTGTGCAACTGTGACAACCGAAAACCCAACCCAGCCAAAAGCGAGTAAAGATTCTTTTGTGCACCTTCATGTGCACACGGAATACTCAATGCTCGATGGTGCCGCACGTATCGGCGATCTCGTAGAAGAAGTAGCGCGCCAAGAGATGCCGGCGATCGCAATGACTGATCACGGAAATGTGTTCGGCGCTTTTGATTTTTACAAGCAAGCGGTAAAGGCGGGCGTTAAACCAATCATCGGAATCGAAGCTTATGTTGCTCCAGAATCGCGCTTTGATAAGAAGAAGGTGCAATGGGCCGATGGTGGAGATGACGATGTTTCAGGCGGCGGTGCATATACGCATATGACCATCTTGGCCGAGAACAATCATGGCCTAGCTAATTTGTTTAGACTCTCTTCTCTTGCTTCCCTTGAAGGTTATTACTACAAGCCGCGTATGGATCGTGAACTGCTCTCTAAATATGCAGATGGCTTAATTGCAACTACTGGTTGCCCAGGCGGAGAAATTCAGACTCGCCTGCGTATGGGAAATTATAAAGAAGCGATGCGCGCGGCAAGTGATTACCGAGATATTTTTGGCGCACATAACTTCTTCCTAGAGTTAATGGATCACGGTATTGATGTTGAAACCCGCGTTAAAGAAGATCTCATCAAACTTGGCCGCGAACTTAAACTGCCGCTGCTTGCGACAAATGACCTGCACTACACCCGACACGAAGATGCGCCTGCACATGAAGCCCTTCTCTGCGTGCAATCTGGTTCCACTCTGGCAGATCCAAAGCGCTTTAAATTCGATAACGATGAGTTCTACCTAAAGTCACCCGCGCAAATGCGCGAGCTCTTTAAAGATTTCCCTGAAGCGTGCGATAACACCCTGCTCATCGCCGAGCGCTGCAATGTAAAACTTCGCGAAGGCGAGAATCTCATGCCCGCCTTTGCGGTGCCGCAAGGTGAAACTGAAGATTCTTGGTTACGTAAAGAGGCAGAGCGCGGGTTGGTTACACGTTTCGGAGATAAAGCAACAGATGCTCATCGTGCTCGTTTAAATTACGAACTAGATGTAATGGCCAATATGGGATTTCCGGGATACTTCTTAGTTGTTGCGGACTTAGTTGCACATGCCAAAAAAGTTGGAATCCGTGTTGGCCCTGGTCGCGGCTCTGCTGCTGGCTCATTAGTTGCTTACTCACTCGGAATCACCGGCCTTGATCCAATCGAACACGGTTTACTCTTCGAGCGATTCTTAAATCCAGAACGCATCTCGATGCCTGATATCGATTTGGACTTCGATGAACGTCGGCGCAGCGAAATGATCCGTTACGCAACGGAAAAGTACGGAGAAGACCGCGTCGCTCAGATCATCACCTACGGCACAATTAAATCTAAGCAATCCATTAAAGATGCCACGCGCGTTTTAGGCTATCCATATGTAATTGGTGAGAAGTTGACTAAAGCGCTTCCACCTTCAGTGATGGGAAAAGATATTTCACTCGCTGGCGTATTCGATTCACAAGACTCGCGCCATGGCGAAGCCGGCGAATTTCGCGAACTCTACAACTCAGACCCTGACTCAAAGAAGGTTGTTGATTTAGCGCGCGGACTCGAGGGACTCAAGCGCCAATGGGGCGTGCATGCCGCTGGCGTCATCCTTTCGCGTGAACCACTTCTTGATGTAATCCCAATCCATCGACGTGAAGCCGATGGGGCAATCATCACCCAGTTCGATATGGGCGCTTGCGAATCTACTGGCTTGTTAAAGATGGACTTCCTGGGTCTTCGCAACTTATCCGTACTAGATGACGCACTTCTAAATATCAAAGAGAATCAAGGAATAGATGTAGTCCTTGAAGATCTACCACTGTCAGATCAAAAGACATTCGAACTCTTATCGCGCGGTGACACACTTGGTGTATTTCAACTCGATGGTGGACCAATGCGCGCACTCCTTCGCAGCATGGCGCCAGATTCATTTGCCGACATATCTGCGGTTATCGCGCTCTACCGCCCTGGTCCAATGGGCGAAAATGCACACAATAACTATGCCGATCGCAAGAACGGACGCAAACCAGTTGAACCGATTCACCCAGAGCTCTCTGAAGTTCTCCAAGAAATTTTGGGAGATACCTATGGGCTAATTGTTTATCAGGAACAAGTAATGGCGATCGCCCAGAAAGTTGCCGGGTTCTCACTTGGGCGCGCAGATCTTTTACGTAAGGCGATGGGTAAGAAGAACAAGGAAATTCTGGATAAGGAGTACATACCTTTTGAAGCTGGTATGAAAGAGAATGGATTCTCAACCGCCGCCATCAAACGTTTATGGGATGTTCTTATTCCCTTCTCTGACTACGCATTTAACCGGGCACATAGCGCAGGCTACGGTGTTGTTTCATTCTGGACCGGTTATTTAAAGGCGAATTATCCAACCGAATATATGGCAGCCCTGCTTACCAGTGTGCGTGATGATAAAGATAAGTCAGCGCTTTATTTATCCGAATGTCGTCGCATGGGAATCAAGGTTCTGCCGCCCGATGTCAATGAATCAAATGCTGAATACACACCGCGTGGCAAAGATATTCGCTTTGGGCTTGCTGCAATCCGTAACGTTGGTGAAGGCGTAGTCGCTTCTATAAAGTCTGCGCGTACAACTAAAGGTGCCTTCACCTCATTTGGTGATTTCCTCGCCAAGGTAGATGCGCAAGTTTGCAATAAGAAAACAATTGAATCTTTGATTAAGGGTGGAGCTTTTGATTCGCTAAACCATCCACGCAAGGCTTTAATGTCTGTTCACCTAGAAGCTATTGATTCGGTAATTGAAACCAAGCGAGCAGAGGCGATCGGTCAATTTGATCTCTTTGGAGGCGAGTCGATGACGCAAGTTTCAGGTCTGGAAATTGAGATTCCAAACTTCGAATGGGATAAGTCAACGCTGCTTAGTTTTGAACGCGAAATGCTGGGCCTCTATGTTTCAGATCATCCACTGCTTGGTGTTGAACATATTTTGCGTTCCAATACCGATATGTCTATTAGCGCGCTACAAAGTGATGAAAGTACTCCAGATGGCATGGTCACTTTGGGCGGCTTGATTACAGGCGTTCAACGCAAAGTTTCTCGCACAGGTTCATCGTGGGCGATTGTTAGTCTGGAAGATCTGGAAGGCGCTATAGAAGTTCTCTTCTTCTCAAATACTTACAACCAATATGCACTTACCTTGATTGAAGATCGCGTTGTAACTGTTCGCGGTCGATTCGAACGGCGCGATGATGTACTGCGCTTTACGGCTCTTGAAATGAAATCGCTCGATGTTTCTACTGGCCCCATTGGACCGTTATTAATCTCTTTGCCAATCGCGCAGTGCACACCACCAGTAGTAGATCGCATGAAGGAAATTCTGCGTTCACATCCCGGCAAACGCGAAGTACACATGCAGATCGATGACCAAGGCGTACTAACAACGATGAAGATCGATGCACTCGTAACAGCATCGCCGAGTTTGAGCGCAGATCTGAAATCTATCTTGGGGCCCGACTGCTTAGTTCGAATGTGATTTATTGGCCGCGCCCCGAAGAGGTGGCAGCCGTTAGACTTGCCCCATGATTCGCTCGCTTGATCTACGCGGTAAAGCTCTTACTAAAGCGGGCTACCAGAAAGCTATTCCGCGAGCGAAGTTAGATATCGCAGCCGCCCTAGTTGCGATTGAGCCAATTCTGCAAAAAGTTAAATCAGGTAACGAGGCAGACTTACTGCAACTTGCCGAGGAATTTGATGGCGTGCGGCCACCTTCAATCCGCGTTCCACAATCTGCTTGCGATAAAGCACTTGCCGATCTAGATCCAAAGATTCGCGCTGCACTAGAACTATCAGCCGAGCGAATCCGTAAAGTTCACAAAGATCAAACCCGCGGCGTAACTACTACGAAAGTTGTCGATGGGGGAGTCGTAACTGAACGTTGGATCCCAGTTGATCGCGTCGGGTTATATGTTCCAGGTGGTCGCGCCGTTTACCCAAGTAGCGTCTTAATGAATGTCATCCCAGCACAGATCGCCAAAGTTTCTAGCATCGCTGTTGCATCACCACCACAGAAAGAGTTTGGCGGTCTTCCGCACCCAACGATTCTTGCCGCTTGCGCATTACTAGGGATAACTGAGGTTTACGCAGTAGGTGGCGCACAAGCGATTGCGCTTTTTGCTTATGGCATGGAAGGCCTTTGCGAGAAATGTGATTTGGTCACCGGTCCAGGCAATATCTATGTCGCTGCTGCAAAGCGCGCTCTGCGCGGAGTTATCGGAATTGACTCTGAAGCTGGCCCAACTGAGATTGCCATCTTGGCCGATGAAAGTGCGCGCGCAGGCGATGTTGCCGCAGATCTAATTAGCCAGGCCGAGCACGATGTTATTGCCGCCGCAGTTCTAGTAACAACTTCTGAAAAATTAGCAGGCGATGTTGTTAAAGAGTTGGAAGCCAGAGTCGCCAAGACGAAGCACTCCGACAGAATCCGTGAAGCACTTTCAGGTATTCAATCTGCAATCGTTTTGGTTGATTCAATTAAACAAGGTTTAGATGTCGTAAATGCCTATGCAGCAGAACACTTAGAGATCCAAACCCAGAACGCTGCGCAAGATGCGTTGAAAATTCGTAATGCTGGCGCAGTCTTCATCGGACGCTTCTCACCAGTCTCACTTGGCGATTATTCAGCAGGTTCAAATCACGTACTTCCAACAGGTGGATGCGCCTGCCACAGCAGTGGGCTATCTGTACAAACCTTCTTACGCGGGTTGCACTACATCGAATATTCGAAGGATGCATTTATTGATATTTCACAGACCGTGATTACTCTTGCAAATTCAGAAGATTTGCCAGCACATGGTGAAGCGATGACCGCGCGTTTGGAAGATTTATGAGTGAGAAGAAATGGCCACTTTGGCTGCCACTTCGCGATGATTTAACTTCTCTTTCCCCATATGGAGCGCCACAGGTTCCAGCTGAGGCGACGTTAAATACCAACGAGAATCCTTA
>JACCEC011289959.1_pt1 | contig 11323 bp, 16 predicted proteins | sample 7450121 | NCBI WGS metagenome assembly JACCEC01 (sample SAMN15323455, study PRJNA562643) | freshwater metagenome | isolation source: river surface water | place: USA:Blue River Watershed | collected 2017-08-18 | reverse complement strand
TTATGACTGTCACCGCACGCGTTTTAATCCCTGCCAAGATTGCGGAGAACACGCAATCTACGCAGTACACCGCCACGAACGTCACCACGATCATCGACAAGTTCACGGCGACGAATTACAGCACCACGCCTGTCACCTTGAGCGTCAATCTGGTGACGGCTGGAGACACGGCGGGCAGCCAGAACCTGATCGTCAAGACGAAGACGATCCAGCCGTCCGAGACATATACGTTCCCTGAGTTGGTCGGGCACGTCCTTGCGTCCAACGGCTTTATCAGCACACTGGCCAGCGCTGCGTTTTCCGTTAACATCCGCGCGTCAGGTCGTGAGATTACATAATGGTTACTGTCCGCGCCGCCACACCTGAAGACATGCCATCTTACATGGAATTGGCGGCGGCGTTTGTGGCGACGACGCCCATCAGCCACATCGTTCCGTTTAACCGCGACAGCACGAACACGTTTGTTCTGAACTCGCTCGACAACCCCGACATGCTGGTCTTGGTCGCCGAGGACGACGGAAAGATCATCGGCATAACGGCGGCCATGACGTACCCCATGTACTTCAACCCAGACAAGTTGGTTGCGCAGGAGTTGTGGTGGTATCTGACGCCAGAAGCGCGGGGCGGCCCTGCGTCGAAAATGCTGTTTCAAACAATTGAAAAATGGGCTAAAGCTAAAGGGGCTGAAGCCATGTTTATGATTGCATTGGCCGATGCGCGCGTAGATACTTTGGCCAAAGTGTACAAGCGCAGTGGATACGTCCCGGTTGAACGCTCATATGTGAAAGGTCTGGTGTAATGGCACTTTTAACTGGAGGCGCGCTTTTAGGGGCTGCGGCTATCGGCGCGGCATCAAGCGCCAGCGCAGCGAAAAAGGCGGCTAAGGCTCAAAAGTATGCTGCCGATCAGTCCGCCGCCGTTCAGCGTGAGATGTTTGAGCGTCAGGTTGGCTTGCAGGAACCGTTCCGCCAAGCCGGGATGACGGCGCAGAACCGGCTTATGGAGTTGCTTGGCATCGGCGGTAACGCAGGCGCGGCTGATTATGGTAGTGCGGCACGGGCGTTCGGTATGGACCAGTTCCAGCAAGACCCCGGCTACGCATTCCGTCAAGCCGAAGGCATGAAGGCGTTGGAACGGTCGGCGGCTGCACGCGGCAATCTGCTGTCGGGCGCGACGATGAAAGGCATTCAGCGCTACGGTCAGGACTTGGCCAGCCAAGAATACCAGAACGCGTTCAACCGCTATCAGGTTGAGCGCGCCGCCCGTCTGAACCCGCTTCAGTCGATGATGGGTTCGGGCCAGTCGGCGGCAAATACGCTGACGAGCGCTGCGGGCAATCTGGGGCAGGGGCTGTCGCAATCGGCGCTGCAAGCGGGTCAAGCCCGCGCGTCTGGTTACATCGGCACGGCAAACGCGCTGAACCAAGCAATTGGCGGTATTGCTAATTACGCAGCTAACGCGCCGATCCAGAACGCAATGATGAACTATTACACTGGCGGCATGGGCGGCCAATAAGGATAGACGCGATGGCGAACCAGATGATTGCACTTCAGGCCCGTGGCCCTCAGTTACCGGATGCTGGGGCGCTGACTGCGCGCTACGCCAACGTCATGGCAAACATGTCTGCTGCGAAGCAAAAGCAAGATGAGATTGCGCGGGCTGCGGAGTTTCGCCGCCGCGCCGAAAGCGGTGTAGACGTGCTTACGCCGGAAGGGTTCAATCAACTGTCAGGGCTTGATCCTCAAGGCGCCGCCGCGCTGCGCAAGAGCGCTTTGGACAAGCAAAAAGCAGACGCCGAATTTAAGTTGGGCTACCTTAGCACTGTCAACAAAGAGTTGCAGCGCGCCAATACGCCTGAACAAGCGCTGGCTATTGGTCAGTCGCTTAAACAAGCGTACCCGATGTTTGCTGATAATATCGACCAGACGCTTTCCAAAATGCCGACCGATCCCGCGCAATTTCCTGCATACCGGCGGCAAATTAATTTGTCGGCATTGGATGCAGCGCAACGCATCGAATATGAAATGGCTAAGGTGACCACCGAAAGCATTATTGGCGAAGGCGGTAATGTTGGTGTGCTGACGAAGGGCGGCGGACAGCCCCCGACGCTGGTCGTACCCGGCACCTACGAACGCGGTCCGATGGCGGGCGGTACGGTTGATGTAGAACCGGCAGAGACGGTTGAAGACGGTATGGGCGGCCCCGACGAGGGCGCGATGCTGATGGCGCCCGGCGATAGGTCGTCGCGTCTTTCGGCTGATCTGGCAAGCCCGCTCATGAACGTCAAAAACGACGCGGAATATCAAGTAGCGCTTCAGGCCATCAATCGCGCGAACCCTGATGCCGCAGCCCAGATAAAGCAAATCATGCCACGGTTTGACCCTGCGCGGATCGAAGGCATCCGCGCGGCTGCGGCGGCAGAATTTAACGTGGTCCCGCAAAGTGGCCAGCCGGGTCTTGTCACGGGCGAACGCGGCGGTATGGGTGGTCCGTTGGAAGGTTATGTTAAATCCAGCACGCCGTTCCGCGCCCGTGTCCCTGCGCCGCCCTCGCAACCGCAACCGCGAGAGACGGCGGACGAGGCAGCAGCCAAGCGCCGCGCGATTTTGGAAGTCGAAGCGGACTTTGCACGGAACGCGCCGCCGCCTAAGCCCGTGCCCTTGACAGAGGCGCAGCGCCTCGCGCGCCGTGACGCGCTGGCTGGCAACTATAAAAAGGCCCAAGGTCTTCTCGACAAAACCTATGGTCCTGCGGGGATTATTGAAACGGTCAACGATGTGCGGAATTTGTCGCGCGATCAAAAAGAAGCGATTACCGGCTACAGCGCGTACGCGCCGTCGGTTTTTGCAAGCAGCAAAGACGCCGACCGGGTGGTTAAAAATCTTAAAGACACCGTAACTGAATTGGGTAAAGACGCTGCGTCGGCTTCAGGCGCCATCGGCCCTATGGCGGTTCAAGAGTGGAAAATTGTTGCGGGCATGATTGCTAACCTCGAACTTGAGGGCATGACAGCGGAAGGTTTGGACCAGCAGTTAAACAGAATTGAAGCGAAAGCTAAGAACGCGGCGCGTCTGACGCAGCAGGCATTTGACGCCCAATATGGCGCGGACGTCAAGACGATGCCTGAGTTTCGGCTGAAGGCTCCGGGCGGCCCCAAAGGCGCGCCCAAGCCCGGCAGCAACATTCCAGTGCTGACGCCCGAACAAGTCCGCGCTAACCCTAAGATTAAACGCTGGCGCACGACTGACGGTCGCGTCATGGAGCGGCGGTAATGGCAAACGATCCGTATGCAGGGCTAGGCAAAGTCGTAAATCAAGCGGATCAAGACCCGTACGCGGGTCTTGGCCGCGAACTCACGCCGACCGGAACAAAGGTTCCGCGCCGGACACTGCTTGAGGCGGGCGGCGAAGCCGTAGGAAACATCGTCCCCAGCGCGCTGCAATACGGCAAGGGTATCTACGAAGCTGTTACCAGCCCCGTTCAAACGGCGGGTGCGCTTCTCGACGTGCTGGCAGGCGGCGCGTACAAAGTGCTGCCAAAGCCCGTGCAAGATTTTGTCGTGTCGTTGGAAAGCGAACCCGCTGCGCTTAACCGAGCCATCGGCGCGGCCAATCAATTCGGCGGACAGATGGCGCAACGCTACGGCTCATACGACGCGATCAAGAACACACTGGCGACCGACCCTGTCGGGTTCGCCGCCGACTTTTCTACTATTTTTTCTGGTGGCGCCGGCATCACCCGCGCTGCGGGCGTACCGAGTGTTAGCGCAGGTCTGGCCAGCGTCGCGCGTGTGACTGACCCGATCAACGCGTTTGCGCCAGCCGGACGCGGTATTCGTAAGATCGCTGAACGCGCGCCGCTCAAAATCTCTAACTTCATGTCGCCCAAGTCGGCGATGTATATGGACGTCGCTGAAGGCCGCGGCAACGAACTAGTGCGGCAGTTGCGTGCGCCGAGCGAGATTGTGCCGGGCAGCATACCAACGGCAGCGCAGCAGGCGTCGCCGCTCGGCCTGACGCAGTTTTCCGCCGTCGGCGAATCCGCCGCCAAGGCCGATCCGTCCACCTATTACGCAATTGGTAACGCACAAGACGCCGCGCGTCAGCGTGCGCTGCAAGGCGTTGGCGGTACACCGGAAGACTTGGCGGCGCTTCGGGAAGGCCGCGAGTTGACCGCGCGCCAAACTTACGGCGCGGTTGAGGATGCCGTCGTTACAACTGACGACGCCCTGCGTTCGCTGCTTAGGCGACCGTCAATGGACGCCGCGTTTAAGCGCGCGCAAGAACTTGCGGACGAACAAGGCGTTCCGTTTCAGATGGGGCCGGATATTTTGCCCGGCTCTATGGCGGGCATGGCTACGCCGGGGCGCCCTGCGCAGTATACTGTACAGAGCCTTCACCTGCTTAAAATGGCGATGGACGACCTTACCCGTAACCCAGAGCGCTTTGGTATCGGCGCTACTGAAGCGGGGGCTATCGGCAAAACGCAGAAGAACTTGGTCAATTGGATCGAAAGCAAAGCGCCGGGCTACAAGACCGCGCGTGAAACCTTTGCCGCGCAAAGCCGCCGCATCAATCAAGCGGAAGTCGGGCAGTTCCTTGAGAACAAGCTGACGTCGCCGTTGACGGACGAGGCGTCGCGCGCGGCGGTGTTTGCGGGTGCTGTGCGAGAAGCCCCGACAACGATTAAGCGTGCCGCCACAGGAGCGCCGCGTTATCAGAAATTGGAAGACCTGCTTGAGCCGCACCAGTTGAAGGCGGTCGAAAGCGTGCGGCGCGATCTGGCGCGTGAGCAGATTACTAAAACGCAGGCGCGTGAAGGCGCCACTGCTGCGCCGCGCGTCGGTCAGTTGGCGTCGCAGGCAGGCGACATGCCGCAGTTCCTGAACCGCGTGGCAACAATCGCCAACGCCATATATAACCGCGTGCAGGGTAAGATCGACCGCAAGCTGGCGATGGAGATCGCATACGAAATGGCGACACCACAGCGCGCGGCAGGGGCGATTGAAAAGGCGATGGTCCGCGAAGAACTTGCCCGCGCAACAGGTCGGGGCGCTGCCGCTGCTGCGACGCAGGTCGGTAAGGTTTTGCAATCGACGCCAGCTAAGGTTGGAGGCCAATTTCAGAACATCATGACGCAGGCTGAAAACCAGAACGCGATGGCGATGGCTCAATACCCGAAGTTTAACGAACAGGGTGCGCCGCTTGTAGGCATCGGACGCGTCACCGATGAGCAAGGAAACGTATACACTTATCCAGAATACGGTGTAGCCCCTAAGCGTAAGCGTTAACGACGGAGTTCCAAGTGACCACGATTGACCAGACCGAAGCGCGCCTGAACACGCACGAACAAGTTTGCGAACTGCGCTACGCCAGCATCTGTGCCCGCCTGAAGCGTTTGGAGACGATTGGCATTTCCGTCGCCGGGTTCATCATCGCGCTGTTGATCGGCATTCTGCTGGAAGTCAGCCGGTGAGTATCGTCCTCGGCGCACGGTCGCTGTCACGCCTTGAGGGCGTGCATCCCGATCTGGTGCGCGTCGTCAAGAAAGCCGCCGCCATGTCCGATCTGGACTTCACGGTGCTGGAGGGTCTGCGCACGCCAGAGCGTCAGCGCGAACTGATGAAGCAAGGCGCAACCAAGACGCTCAACTCGCGTCACCTGACCGGACACGCCGTCGATTTGGCCCCCATGCTTGGGGGTAAGGTATCTTGGGACTGGCCGTTATACCATCGGTTAGCCAAGATCGTGAAGGCCGCTGCGGCGGCTGAAAACGTCCCTATCCAGTGGGGTGGGGACTGGCGGACTTTCAAGGACGGCCCGCATTGGGAACTGCCTTGGAAGCAATATCCGAAAGGAAAATGACATGCTTAAAGGTTATCGCACTTACATCATGGCCGGTCTTGGCGTTCTGTCCGCCGCCGCAGGCTATCTCGTCGGCGATACCGACCTGCTGACGGCGGCGAACGCCGCGTTCACGGCAGCAGCACTAGCTTTCCTGCGCGCTGGCATCCCGCGCCTGTAATCGGTCTGCTACCAATTTAGCGTACCCGGCGATGTCAACCCAACTGTCGTCATAGTCCGGGTCGCCGTTTAATATACGGCCCGCCTTGTGGGCGACCATCTCAAGGGCTTCCTTCTGGTCGTCCGCAAGGCGATCCCAATTCGGGCTATCCATCATGGCCCGTTTCAAGGCTTGCGTAATGCGCGCATGTTCATCAAACAAACCATAGCGGTTTCCGCGCTCTTCCAATGTTGCCGCAATATCAGTCATCGTTTAGCCTTTCCATGATATCCGCGCGCTCTCTGGCCGCCCGCAGCGTCGAGTAACGCTGGTGCAGGCGCCGGACAAAGGCCGGGCGTTTGTGTTCGTTAATTTCTTCGTCCAGCAAATCGCTGATCTGCTGTTCGGTCATGCCGCGCAGTTGCGAACAGACCTGATGCCATGTTAGTTTAGCCATTCTTCAATTCCTCAATCGCGGTATCGGACACCGTGCGCTTGTCGTGCAGCGCTGCCCAGATACGTTCGTCAATGGTTTTTTCCGTCAGCATGACGTAAACCCAAACGTCGCGGGTCTGACCGCTGCGATGCAGACGCCCGACGGTTTGTTCGTAAAGTTCCAAGGACCACGGCAGCGACAGGAACACCATGTGGCAGCCGCCGTGTTGCAGGTTCAGGCCATGCCCCGCCGACTTGGGGTGGACCAGCAGCAACTCGACTTCGCCGCGGTTCCAGCGTTCGATGACGTTCGCGTCGTCGATGGTCTGCGCGTGCGGGAAGCGGCGCTTCAGTTCGGCTAGTTCTTCCTGATAATTGTACACGATGATCGTGTTCGCCCGCTGGTTTTCCGCCAGCAATTCTTCGAGCCGGTCAAACTTATGGCCGCTGAACCAGATCGACCCTGTGCCGCCGTCGCGGTTGTAGACAAACCCGGACGCCATCTGTTGCAGCTTGGTCGTGACCGACGCGGCGTTCTGCGCAATGACCCGCTCGTCGCCGAAACGTACCACATATTCGGCTTTCATCTTTGCATATGGCTTGGCATCTGCAAAGGAAACCCGGATTTCGTTTACATGACAGGGCGGCAGTTTGTCCTTATACTCGCCCGGCTCAAGCACGAACGTCGCTGGGCGGATGCGCTGCATGACCTGTTCCAGCGCCAGCGGTGCCGGCGTCCACTGGCCGAAGTCGCGATTGATGCAAATGAAATACTGTTGCAGGAACGCGCCTTTGGACCGGCCGAGCAAACCTTGGTCGATGATCTTGCACTGGCCGAACACATCCTCAAGGCCGTTCGACGTAAACGATCCGGTCAAGCCCCAGCGAATGCCGATCTTGGTGATGACCTTCTCCAGCGCTTTAAAACGTTTGCCGGATGGGTTCTTCAGCCGTGTCAGTTCGTCGAACACGATCCCGTCGAAGCGGTCGCAGTTGTGCGCCACGGTCGGCAGGTTGTCGTAGTTGGTCACGACCACGTCTGCGTCGCTGTCGAACGCCGCCTGTCGCTGATTAGGCGTGCCGACGCCAACGGCGACTTTCAGGCCGGGCGCCCACTTCGGCGCCTCGACCGGCCACACGTCGGTGCAGACGCGCTTGGGGGCCAGCACGATCCAGCGTCGGGCGTGACCGTCGCGGATCATCTCAGCCATCGCGGTCAGCGTGATCGCGGTCTTGCCAGCACCAACTGGCGCCAAGATCATGGCGCGGTCCCGCTCGAACAGGAACGTCGCTGCCTGTTCTTGATAGGGCCTTAGCTGAAGCGGCTGCACCACAGGTCCACATCCTGCTTAGACCAAAGGCACGCGTAGTGCTGCTTGGTATGCGTCATCTCTTCGGCGAATATCTCTTGCAGCGCCGACAACCGGCCGCCGGGTTTCTTCAATTCGACAAACCAAGCCTCGCCGTTCGGCATACAGGCGATGCGGTCGGCGACGCCGCGCTGGGTGACGCTGCGGAACTTGTACGCGTAGCCGCCCATCTGCTTCACGCGCTTGACGAAATACGCCTCTATTTCTTTCTCAGTCATTCAGAATGCTTCGTGCGTATAACGATGCTGGTGCGTCCTAGCGGATAGTCAGGGCTCCGGGGCGGTATTTTATGAGGGCTTCTATGGTCCCAAATAATTTCGTCGCCGTCTCTTACACACGCCCAAGCGCCCATACCTTCTAGCAAGGTTCGGATAGCCTTCGCAGCTATCGTTTTTCCGTCCCCCGGTCGCCCTTCAATGGTAATCTTCAATCCGTATTCCGGCATCGTCTCCATGACGTTCTCCTTCTCAGTCATGCCTTCCCGCTACAGCAGAAAAATTTATTGGGCAACCCCTTGCATCAAAATTTGTTGTGTGTATTGTCGGGGTTCCAGACACTAAAGTGAGGTTCAGTAAAATGTGTTTTTTCAGAAAAATGCCTGATGTCATGCTTCGCCGCGAGTGGATGACTATCCCGGCAGACGTTTATCTGGTTCGCTCTTTTACGCGCGGCGGTAAACGTTGGTGTAAGTTCTATGGCCATCTCGTTCTACTTGATACATCAGGCAAAGCCATTGGACACGGCCCTAACGTAACGTGGGTGGAAATCTAATGGCTGCACATAGCCGAATTGTCGGCGGTTCAACCGCCAAGCGCGTCATCGCCTGCCCCGGCAGCGTGGCGCTCGTCGATAAGATGCCCCCGAAGCCGTCCAGCAAATACGCCGATGAAGGCACGCTGCTGCACGACGTGATCGCAGAGGTGCTGGACAAGCACGCAGACCCAGCCAGCTTTCTTGGCCGCCAGTACAACGACATCGTGCTGACCGAAGACCTATTGGAGCGCAAGCTGCTGCCGGCGCTTGCGGCGCTTGATGAGATCGACCCCGAAGGAGATATGGCGTATGTCGTTGAGAGCCGGGTTGGTTTTAATAATCTTATTCCTGATGTTTTTGGTTCTACCGATCTTCTTGGTCGCATTGGCGATAGAGCGGTTGTTCTGGATTGGAAGTTCGGCGATGGCGTCCCTGTTGAAGCTGAAGAGAACGCGCAGCTTCTCTTTTACGCTGCGGCAGCTATGCGCACGGCGGGTACGTCATGGGTCTTCGCTAACGCAGAAGAGATCGAACTGATTATCGTTCAGCCGCCAAGCATTAAGCGTTGGGTGACGGATCATAAACGTGTCGCGGCGTTTGAAAGCGACTTGTTGCGCGCCGTTAAGACAGCGCAGAAGCCCGACGCTCCGCTGGCAGCCGGCGACCATTGCCGCTGGTGTGCCGCCAAGCCGCTCTGCCCGGTCATGACCGGTGCTCTTGACCGCGTCGCCAAGGAAAAGCTGGACCTGATGCCGGTCGATCAGATCGCGCACTATCTGGACCAGTTGCCGATGTTGGAGAACTTCATCAAGGAACTGCAACAGTTGGCGCACGGCCTGATGGAAGAGGGCAAGGCCATCCCCGGATGGAAGCTGGTCAACAAGCGTGCGACGCGCCAGTGGACGGACGAGGACAAAGCAAACGATTGGATGGACGCCAACGGCATCTATCCGTTGCAGGAACCCAAACTGATTACACCAGCCGTTGCCGAAAAGGCTGCAAAGAAAAAGAAATTAGAATTGCCGGCTGACCTTGTGGTCGCCGTCTCCAGTGGCTCAACCATCGCGCCGGAAAACGATCCCCGGCCGGCGGTCGTGCAAATCAGCCAGACGCTCAAAAAAGCTATGGCTAAAATCCAGTAAAGTGAAAGGTACGATAATGTCTAATGAAGTCTCTAAGTTTGCCGGCGCTGGCCTTCCTTCGGTTCAGTCGCTTGCGTCCACCCTGCGTAAGATCGAAGCCGATGTCGGCCCGACCGGCATGGTCATCATCAAGATGGATAAGGCCGGCCATTGGGTCTACGGCGCAGACCAGACCGAAGTCGAGGACGGCAGCGTTTGGGCTGTCAATCCCTTCTCGTTCGTCCACGGCTATATCGCGTGGGGCGACGGTACGGTCTTGGCCGAAAAGATGGTCCCGGTGTCGGAACCGCTGCCGGACGTTGGTCCTGCACCGGAAGGCGCCAAGCGCGGCTGGGAAATGCAGATCGGCATGACGCTGGCCTGTACCAGCGGCGAGGACGAGGGCTTGCAGGCACGCTACACGGTCACGTCGGTCGGTGGTAAGCGCGCCGTCCAGAGCCTTGCCTTGGCGATTGCCGATCAGGCCGAGAAGAACCCGGCAGCACCTGTGCCGCTGGTCGAACTGAAGAAGGAACACTATCAGCACAAGTCATACGGGCGCATCTACACGCCGGTGTTCGACATTGTTGACTGGACGGGCCTTGACGGTAATAATGCCGACCCTGCTGACGAGCAGGACGACGACGTGGTGGAAGAGGCAGCACCTGTGCGTCGCCGCCGCGTCGCAGCCTAACAGGGGGTGGCGAAAGCCGGGCGGTGGTTTGTCGCTAAACACCGCCCGGCGAGTAGCCGGATGAAGTGAGGCATCCAAGATGGCTAGAGTTATTGCATGGGTTGACGGCGTTAATAGCGCTGTCATGGCGCACTTTGCGCTTATGGAAAATCCAGACATAGTAATTGCGCACTGCGATCTTGGCGATAGCGTCCATCAAGACAGCCATAGGTTCATTAACGATCTTGAGCAGTGGTATGGTAAGCCTATAACGCGGCTGAAATCGCCGAAATACAATACGATTGATGATGTGTTTGAAGCGCGCCGGTATTTGTCTGGCATAAATGGCGCGCCGTGTACGGGGGAACTGAAGTTCGCGCCGCGTATGGACTTTCAGCTTCCGAGCGATACGCACTTGTGGGGTTATACCGCCGACAAGTCCGACGCAAAGCGGTTTACCAATATGCAGGAGAACTACCCCGCACTCAAACAGCGCGCGCCGTTAGTCGAAATGGGGCTGAAAAAATCAGATACTCATGCGATCCTCGCGGAATATGGTATCCGTCGCCCGTATGTCTACGAAATAGGGATGCCTAACGGCAACTGCATCGGCTGCGTAAAAGCAACCAGCCCAAACTACTGGGCACTTATCCGTAAGCATTTTCCCGATGTGTTCGCACGGCGCGCGGATCAGGCGCGGCGGTTCAACGTGCGCTTGACGCGCATCAAAGGTGTGCGGGTTTTCATAGACGAAATCCCCGCTGATTGGCCTACAGATATGGGGAAGCGCGGCTTTGGTGGCTGCGGCTTCCATTGTGTGACCGAATGACTATTCTTTGGTTGGATTTCGAGACACGGTCGCGTTGCGACCTGCCGCAGCGCGGCGCTTACAATTACGCGATGGACCTAAGCACCGACGTGCTGTGCATGTCCTACGCCTTCGACGACGATGATGTCAGGACGTGGCT
>JACCEC010711642.1_pt1 | contig 11324 bp, 8 predicted proteins | sample 7450121 | NCBI WGS metagenome assembly JACCEC01 (sample SAMN15323455, study PRJNA562643) | freshwater metagenome | isolation source: river surface water | place: USA:Blue River Watershed | collected 2017-08-18 | reverse complement strand
CCCCAACAGTTTTGCTGCTGAGGGAGACGGTCGTTTTTCTTTCTTTTGATACACAAAGGTACTAAGATCCTATACGCTTCGTTGGAGATTACAAGCTTGCAAAAAGAGCATGAGTTACCCGGCAATTTTTTAGGTTTGCCTTCCTATTTTACACTTACTATGACTCCCTATTCCCGCATCTCCTCCCAGCTGGACCTGATCCGACAAACCCTCAAAAACGAGTTTATCGGATTGGAAGAAATCATCGACCAATTCATCGATGCCGTCACCCCCTGGTGCATCATGCAAAACACCCAAGCCCGTCCCCTGGTGGTCAACCTTTGGGGCCTGACCGGCGTGGGAAAGACGTCCTTGGTTCGCCGATTTCTACAGCTCTGGAACGAGGAAGAGCAGGTGCTCTGGTTCAACCTAGGGAGTAAAGGCTACTTTAAAGAAATTCTCAACTCCATGCATGAAATGCGCGCAATGGATGACAATCCAGGCGTGATTGTCTTTGATGAGTTTCAGCATGCCAAAACACTCGGTCAGGGAGGAAAGGAGTTGGACGAACCCTTGGATCGCATGATCTGGCAGCTGCTCGACGATGGCAAATTTCTCTACACCAACAACTGGGGCGATCGACACGACCTCGAAGAATTGATCAATGGCCTCGAGCGCTGCTTGAATGAAGGAGTGGTCATCGAAAATGGAAAAGTGGTAGCAGAGGTGGACTACTTTATCAACATTTTTGATAAGTACACGCAAAGCAAGCAAGATGAAAGCATCAACGCGCTTTCCGAACGGAATGTGAATCTGCTGTTTGAGTTTGTCAAATCCGAATTCAAGTACAAAACCGAACTCAAGCGGTACTTCCACCAACTCAACGGCCCCGAATTACTCGACTTTATTCGCAAGGTGGAGCGAAGCTTCTGCTCCACCAAGGAGATCAACCTGTCCAAGTCCTTGATTCTGGTGATTGGCAACTTGGATGAGGCCTACTCCATGAGCCGTGAGGTGTCGGCGGACCAAAATCCTGACACCCTACACGAGGAAAGTCAAAAGATTACTTTCAGTGCAATCAAGGAAGCCTTGAAAGAGCGCTTCCGCATGGAGGAGATCTCTCGCCTAGGCAATGTACACTTGATCTATCCTGCCTTCAATTCCACTTTTTTTCGAGAATTTATCAGTAAGGAATTGGGGGATGTGGCGCTCCGCTTCCAGGCTATCTTCCCTGGCCGCTTGACCTTTACCCCTGCAGTGCAGGACATGCTCTTTGAGGAAGGGGTCACTGCTGCTCAGGGATTTCGCCCCTTGCGCTCCAGCATCCGACTCCTGGTAGAGTCCTCCTTGGTCACCTTGATGCAGGCCGCAGGCTTTCCACAGCAGGAAGCCTTGACCGTGGATATGCAGGGAGACAATTTGATACTACGGGAAGGGGAGCGAATTCTCTCCCAAAAAGCGCTTCACTTGCCCGTGCGGGAGGCGAAGCGAAAAAAGAGAAATCCACAGACCTTGGCCATCACAGCGGTACACGAAGCCGGTCATGCATTGGTCTATACCCTCCTTCGGGGCAAGCTACCCAAGAAGGTAAGCATTACCTCTTCGGATGCCTACACCTTAGGATATGTGGAGGGGGAGCGATTTACGGATTTTTCCTCCTACGATTCCATTCTACGGGATGTGGCCATTCGCTTGGCAGGCAAAAAAGCGGAGCAAGTGGTCTTTGGACCCGACTTCATCACGACGGGTTCCGAGCACGATACCCAGGTGGCTACGCGAAAGTTGTTGGATCTGGCCCGTTCAGGAACCCTATTTTTCCAGGACTTGGCCTTGGAGTCCAAGTACAAAGGAGATGGGGACTTGCTATTCGATACCGATTTGGAAAAGGAGTGGGTGACTGCACACCTAGAAAAGGCGGGCAGCTTGGCGCTACAGCTATTGGAAACCCAGATCCCGGCCTTCCGAGCGCTGATCCGAATTCTTGGAGAGCGCCTTTCCCTAAATGCTCCTGCCCTGGAGGCAGCCTTGACAGTAGCTGGCATCGATGTAGGTGCGCTAGTAAAGTCCTATCCTGCTGCGGTGGATTACCACAAGAGTTTGGAGGAGTTTATGAAGAAAGGGAGGCAAGGATAGCGCAGCAAAGAGCGCATAGACACGAAGGAAAATGCACCCTTGGCAAAAGCGGACCTACCCACAGCAGGCAGGCGGGCTTTGCGTCCGCCGCGGCGGATTTTCTTCTCGCAAAGTAGGTAAGCCGCAAAGGAATAGTTCCCAGTTCTTTGCGGCTTGGCGGCTTTGCGAGATATTTTTTTAACTCACTCCATCAAACCTCCACACCTAGCTCCCCGAGCAGCTGCTCGAGTGCTTCGCCTGGGAAGGAAAGTCCCCCAAAACCTTGGTTGACAGCCTCCTTAAAGGCTCGAAAAGCTGCCATAAAGCCCCCCGGCAAGCGGCTCTGAGAAGAATTGATCTGGATGAACTGCTGCTGCTCTTCGGACCAAAAGAGGGAATGGTGGATTCCACTCAAAGGCGATCCAGAAAGGGATACCAGGTACAACTCACGGTAGCCCGCAAACTCCTCGAAATACACCCCAGGCGCCTTCTCCTCCATCGCCTCCAGCAGCGCCCCCAAGGAATAACGAAACCCTCCAATATAGGCTCCTCCACTCTTCAAGAGGTCTGGGTACATTAGGAAATACTCTGCCCGACTGAGTACCAGTTGCCGATTTGCAAATAGCAGCTCCCGGTGCGGAGAAAACAACTCTTGAAATCGCCGTAAGGATTGGGCAAGCCGCGGAGAAGTAATCCACTTCGCATACACGCCTTCACTAAGCGTGACCTCATCGCCTACAATCTCGTAGGCATTGTCTCGAATAGTTGCCTTGGGTACCCAGGTCACTAAGGCATTTGCATCGAGAAGTAGGTAATCTTCTTCCCGCTCTCCTACGATTTGGCAGGTATAGTTACTTGTGTTTAAACTCCAACGCTGTGCGTCGAAGGGTAATTTTTTCCCGTATCGGGTGGTCAAAGTTTTCATGGATTCCTCCTGGTTTTGGTGATAAATAAATAAGCATACGAAGCCTTGAAAGAATTCAAGTGCTGGGTAAGCACACCAAGAAAAGAGAAGGTTTTGCAGGGAAACGTTTTTGGTCTGCAGGACCCACATCGTTTGACCACCGTGGCGTTTGACTCGGTTGGTACCAGTATTCTGGTTCTTGATGATAAGGCAAAGGTAACTAAGTTTTTAAAAAATAAAAATTCGGTGTTAGCAAATCACTTCACTAACACCGAACTAGAAAGGATTTTACTACGCTTAAAACATGCTTGGGTCAGGACGAGATGGGTCGTCCCACTTGGATGCTTTCGTAAGGTCCTGCGGCTTTTTAAATTCAACAAACCCTTCACCACCCGTTCCCTCTGCCCAAAATGGTTGACCCTTACTTGCCTCTATCGTTTCTCTTCGCACCTCCCAAATGGCTTCAATTATGGCTAAATAAGAGCCATGATCATCTTCATCTGAGGAACTGACAAATTCATCGAAGGTCAGAAAATTTCCGTTTTCTTGGGTAAGTGTCAGGCGATTGATGTTGGAATCCCCATCAAATGCATATTCGAAGTCCAACTCATCGACAGAATCCCAATTAAAAATCATATTAATCTCTTCTTCCCCATCTTTGGAGAACATGGCATAAAATCCATTCTTATCAATAAATACCAACGAAGCCACATCTTCTTTCCAGATACAAAATGGAACAAGCCACCAAACCACCTTCGTATGGTAGTAAAAATCTTCTGGCACATAGCCTAAGACGGGGATGATTTTTTCGGATCTGATTCGTGCACAGATCTCATCAACTTGCTTATTGGTTAGAATTGGGCACACTTTGTCTGAGACCAATGCTTCCACAAATTCTGGAACATAAGCCTTAATTCCCATTCGCCAAGCATACACTTGAGAGGATTTTTGCCAACGGCGCAAATACTGTTGGACCACATCAACCTTCTCATCAGCAGGCTTACGATAGGAAATCATTGGAAATCCACCTTCCTCATCATCGTCATCCTCATCCTCATCCTCATCCTCTTCATCATCATCCGCATACTCCTCATCCTGATCCTCTTCATCCTCCTCATCCTCTTCTTCCTCCTCGGATTCATCATCCTCATCATCATCCTCCTCGAGTTCCATACTCTCCAGAAAGGATGCTAGGTCTAATCCATCCTCAGATTCTTCAACTTCAGTTTCTTCCTCTTCATCGGAGGCTTCTTCACTCGTATCTGCTTCCAATTCTGCCAAAAATTCATTTAGGTCGAATAATCCTTTATTTTCCTCAGCTTCTTCAGCATTAACTGTTTCATTATGAGAAATCGGATTGGAGAAGGCATACACATATTTTCCTCCACAGTATAAAAGCACGATTGAATCCGGATTTTCTTCCTTGAACTCCTCTTTTACCCAATCTGCTTCTGATTCACCTATTAACTCGGATAAATCAGCCCACATCGAATCCCCTTTATCTACTGTTCCAGCTACTGAAACAAAGTCGCCAAAATACGCATTGGAACTTAAGGTTTTGATTAAATCAAAAGCAGAGATCTCTACTACCACGATTTGCCCTTTTTGCAAATAGCTGTCCAATACATCCATGATATCATCCGTACCCTGTTTCTCTACGAATTTCTTAATCAGTTCGTCGAGATTGATTTCTTCTTCCTCCAACTCTTCTTCTGAAGAATCTTCTTCCTCACCAGCATCCATCTCCTTTAAAAAATCATTCAAGTCGAGTGATCCGGTATTTGCTACAACTTCCTCATCGGATTCTTCCCCATCTTTACCCACTAGGCTAAGAATTTCTTCCAATTGTCCTTCCAAAGGAAGATTGATTTGTCTTTGCTTGAGCAAGCTCGAGAAATTGACAAAGAGGTCCGGCGAAGGAGCATTTTGGCAGGGTTCTTTCAATACACGCGGATCTGCCCCACTTTCAATGAGATAAAGGGCCATTCCTAAAAATCCGTTGATAAAGGCAACCGTCAATGGGGTGCCACCCTGCTTGCTGAAATAGATATTGTCATCCTTCAATCTTCGATTGACATCGGCCCCGTTTTCAACGAGAATTTCCACACAGTCGAGGTGGCCACCAGCCGCCGCGAGGAAAATTGGCGTATACCCATCTTCCCCCACAATGTCTGCCTTTGCCCCGGCCTCTAGCAGATAGGTTAAGATTTCGTCCTTTCCATCCCAGGCTGCAAAATGGACCGCAGTGTATCCTTCCCCATCGTCAAAACTTGCATCAAGGTCCACTCCTGCATCTACCAAATCAATGATTCGCTGATCTACTTCCGTATAGGTGGAGACATATGAAATCAATTCATTGGTGATTAAAGTCTCCCCATTGAATTGAAGTATTGGATTACCTGCTTGTACATAAGCTGCAACGTACTCCAAATCTCCCTTCAAATAGGCTTTCACCGCTTTGTCAAAGGTGTACTTTTCGCTTGCCTTCGCAGGGGTAGCAGGTGTGGATTTTGGAGCAAGGAGTTCAATAAACATGAGTGTAGCTGCGATGGCAGACTTTACGTCCGAAAATCCAGGATGGCCTTTGAGACGAACCCCTTGTGAATATTGTTCAAGGAGACCCCCACTATTCGCTACTGCCAGCTGCACCCACTCTTCTTCTCTGCAATAAAATACAATCTTGATGGTATTCCCTGCGGTATTGAAACCTAGGTGCGTTCCTCGCTTGGGATGTACCCAGGGGAGGTGGATGTCCACGTAATTGTCTTTGTTTATTTTTTTTACTTCTGCAGTTGGAAAGTGCTGAAGTAGGGCATCAGCTAATGCTTGTTGAAGGGTGGGTGTCGACATAGCGATACTAGTTTATAGATATCTGTTTACTAATTGAGAGAGAAGTTAACTAGAACTATTTTTTTATACCAAAAAATGTTTTGTTCGACTAGTGGAATCTTAGTGTATCTGCGTTACTGGTTCAAAAAAACAGTTCCTTAAAAAATGAATTGGTCATAAAAAAACAAAACAGCCGTTGAGAGCTGTTTTGTTTTTTTAAAAATAAGAGACAATTAACCTGCCAAATGAGATGCTGCCATCTTAAACAAGGCACTTTCATTGTCATGGATAGCTCCGTCTGCTTTGGCAATTCTAGCCAACTCAACTAAGACACCTTTTTTCATGTCCGCTGGAAATTTTCCTGCAAAATATGCTAGGCCAGCACCCAAGTAAGCAACTCTTTCTTCAAAAGAAAGACTTTTCGCTACTTCTAATGCGCTCTGTACAAAGCGATCCACTTTTTGATCAGTAAAGCGAGAAGCAGACTCTAGGACAGTTTCAACTTCCTCGTCAGTAAATTCGCCATCAGCTGCTGCCATTTCTAAAAATAGCATCATCAATGTGCCCATTTCTCCGATTTTGTCAAAGATTTCTTGATTTGTCATTTTGTGTTTAAGGTTAAGGTGTTTCTGGTAAACTTAGCAAAAGTAAAAATGTTTATAAATAATTTAAGTTTTTCTTATCAAAAATTTTTAAGTGGTCGGAAATGGGTGGTATGGGGATTATTCAAAGTTCAAGGATGATTAATTTTTAATGACTAGTGCATATATAGAGATATCTACAGTTGAAAAAACTAGAAGAACGTTCAGACTTATAAATAAATGAGCGACCTTCTAAAGACCTGCTTTTTGGGAGATAAGTTGGTGAAGAATTGACATTACTAAATTATTGCCATTAAATTTGTTGCTAATTAACTGCATAATAGAAAGTTATACAGCTTCTGAAAACTAGTGCCTTAACGCAACCTTGGAGTAGCAACTTGGTAAACCAACCTGTATTCATTGGGCGCCCATACTTCAACTTAAACACGAATTATCATGAGAAAATTATCCGGATTTTTAGTACTAATCCTTGCAAGCGGGCTTTTCGTATCCTGCGGATTGGGTGGGGGCAAAGATATCTCCCTTATTCCTGTTGAAAATGGAGATGAGTTCCAGTACATCGATAAGGAGGGAAAAATTGTAATCAACCCTCAGTTCTCCACTGCCACCGTCCACAGAGACGGGATTGCATTGGTACGCACCACAGGTAAGAAAGCGCTTTGGGGATACATCAATGAGGAAGGAAAGTATGCCATTCAGCCAACTTACAAGACAGCTACGGTATTCTCCGAAGGTCTTGCCTGGGTAGTAACGGAAAACGGTGCTCCTACTGCCATCAACACCAAAGGAGAGCTGAAAATTACCCTTCAAGATGCTGAGACGGTAAAAATATTTCAAGAAGACCTTGCAGCATTCAGTGTCACCCAGGATTCTAAAGTAAAATGGGGATTTGTAAACAGGGAAGGTAAGGTAGCCATCCCTCCTCAATTTGCTACTACGGGAAATTTCTCCGGCGGTAAGTGTGCCGTACAAAATGAAGAAGGAAAGTGGGGATACATTGATAAAGAAGGAAAAATTGTCGTCTCTTACCAATTTGACAATGCTAACAAATTTGTAGAGGGTCAGGCTGTAGTGGTATTTGACGGCAAAACAGGAGCTATCGACGAGGCTGGTAAGTACGTGATCAACCCACAGTTTGATGGGCTCGTAGAGGACGGCGATTTGTACTTGGTGGAGCAAGGCGAGAAGTTTGGATGGGCAAACCGAGAAGGCCAAATCACCATCAACCCACAATTTAGTTCTGCCTTTACTTTTTCTGGAAATGACATTGCTCCTGTACAAATCGGCGAAACATGGGGCTATGTGGACAGCGAGGGTAAAATCAAGATTAACCCGCAGTTTAAAGTTGCCATACCCTTTGCGGGTGGCCTGGCTACAGTATTGAGTGGAGAGAAAGTTGGATTCATCGATTTAGATGGCAAATACATCATCAATCCACAATACGATGGCATTGCCTCGGACTTGCTCAACTACATCTTGGATGGAAGCTCAGAATACGAAAGCGTAGATACCGATTTCTTCAACATCGCACCTATCGTATCTCGCATTAACTTAACCACACCAGAAGGATTGACCCTTTCGAGCACCGTAGGAGATGTCGTGACTAAATTAAGTATTCCCGAAGATGCCTTTAACGAGTACACTACCCAGCACAAGGTATTGAGTGACATTTCCATAACCAACGATGCTTCCTTGAATTTTTCCGTATGGGCTAGAGCCCACAATGAGGTGCAAGATGGCTGGTACACCGTATCCGTATTCAACGCCGCTGCGCCTGTACAAGGATATGCCTATACCATCAACCTTACTGGTAGAGGCTACGATAAGGCCGAAAAAGTGGTAGAAGCAATCGAAAAAACAATTAAAGGGTTGAAGAAGGATGAAGTCGAATCTGCTGAAGAAGGATACATTGTCTACAAAAGCGCTAAACAAAAAATTTACCTACAAACTAGCGGCAATCAAGTGATCGTGACTATCCTGAAAGCTGACCAAGTGGAAACAGGAGATTAATTTATTCAAGAACTTTTAGCTTCCCCTAAAGTCTATTTAGGGGAAGTTTTTCTATACATCCATATTTCACTGATGCGGGCAAATTCAGGATGATACAAACAAAATTTTAAGCAGTTAGTTAGAAAAACAAACTTGTTCAAAATTCCATGAAAATAAACCTAGCTTTTCTAGTTTCAATTTTTCTCCTGATCCAGTTAACTGCCGGCGCACAGGATTTAGAGAAGATGAACAAAAGTGAATTGCGCGATTTTTCCCTTCTACTCCAAGGTAAAATAGACTCGCTCAACACACAAATCAACTCCCTTCAGGAAACTGGCAAGCTGCTCTCCGCGTCCTTGGCCAGCTCAGAGGAGAAAAATGCAATCAATATTTCTGAAATTCAAAAATTGAATAACCTGATTGTCAAGACTCAGAAAGAACTCGAGCGCATTCAACTTGAAAAAGAGGCAATCATCACTACCCTCAACAAAGATGTGCTTCTTCTTAAAGACTCTATTTCAACCTTGCAGCAGGCTTTCCTAAGCGTGGCAAGCGGTACGCCAAACGACCCCAATGACTTTTTAAATTCCTATTACAAAAAACCATTTCCCTTGGAAAACAACTCCTTTTCTTTGGTGCTGAGCAAGGTAGTTTTTGGAACATCTAATTCTAGCGATTCCGATTATTACAACGAGGAAAGTCAAGTGAAATCCCTCCCCGAAATTCTTCCTGCAGAAGCATTTACCTATTGGGGCGTCAAGCCTAAGGTGAAAATCATCAACGGAACCGAATTCAATGACTTTGTGGTGGCCCAACCTTTAGCCTATTACAACGCTCGCCTTCCGAAAATTCAGATTTACAAAAACAAACTCCTCACTGTTGTAAATCAGAATGCCTCCGAAGAGTCTTTTCTATTTACAGTGAATGGGTTGGACTCTGACAATAGAAACAATCAGCGCGGAATCATTCAATTTAACCTAGTCAGCGAAGAGTCTAGTACAGATGAGGAATACGATAGACCCAAGAATTTGACATGGAGATTTTTTGCAATTGAAAACGAAGTTTACCTAGCGCTTAACTATACTCAGCTTTCACGAATCAATTCCGAGCTTCAGGAAGTAGGTAAGATCGAAGCTTACTCTGAATATTACAATCGGGTGGTGATGGCTTCTGAATTTGATAGCGATTACCGACAAACCACTACAGGGAAAGGAGTGTACTTGTCCCGCAAACAAGACAGCTTCATGCCAGAGTCCTTGTACATTGACCCCAATGACTTGATCTTCCTTTTTAAGTTGAAGTAAACTCATTGAAACCCAATCAGTGCACAGGGCTCCTCGCGAATCCTGTGCGTTTTTTTTCGAAAATTGGGAGGAATAGACCCTCTCCACAAAAAACAATTGGAATGGTAAAAACTAACTTTATATCCTCCCGCAATCCTGCGGGGGCATGATAGGAAAAGAAATAAAGGATTACGCTATCCTAAATTTGAATTCCCCTACCCATTCTCCTCAATATACCCAATCAGCAACTTTCGCAAAAGTCTACGCTCCTCGGCAATAGTTTCCACGTTGGATTTTAAATTATTGAGCATGCCCTGAAGGTGAGCCACCGCATTGGCCACCTTGCGTAGCTGCTTGGGGTCTAAGGGAAGCAAATGGGGAGCTGGCTTTTTCCCCAGTAGCTTATCCATGCCTAGTCGAGGCATGTCATATACCTCCTCAATGAGCTCCCAAAGCTCAATTCGCTTTTCTCGATAACGGGTTTGGTTACCCATAAAAATCTGTTCCTTTCGGGTATACAGGGACAGGTGTCGGACAATGCTGTCCGAACGAATCAAGCGCATATTTCCCGAATTCAGCTCATCTCGTGTAGCCATGTTTTCTACAAAATTAACCCCGGTGACCAAGGAGGATGAACCTGATAAGGTGAAGTAGGCAAACAAACTGTCTAAAAATGGCTTTTCCCCAAGTCCTACCTGCATCAGGGAAATCAAGGTGTTAATCTGCTTCTCTCTTGAAGCATAGTTGGCCTTCACCTCTTCCATGCGGATGCTATCCAAGTCCAAATCCTTTACCAAACGCTGCGCATACTGTACCCCACGCGTATTTTCTCCCCATTTTTCTCGCTGATTGTCAGCAAAAAAACCCAAGGAAATCGCTGCAAACACCATCAGAAACTCCATGGCATACTTTTTCCAACTTGATTTTTTAGACTTATTCGTAGAGTCTGAGAGGTCCTTTTTCATGGTCTTGAGTTTTTGAATCCTAAGCTATTTTACTAAAAAAAAGAAGAAGAAAAATAGCGCAGCGTTGGTGATTCGTACTCCGTCAAAGTAGCCAATAATCCTGCGAGAACCATCCATTACCCGACCATCTTCAAGATATCCTATCGTCCTACGGGACTGATCCATCACCCGCCCATTTTCAAGATAGCCAATGGTAGACCTAGATCCATTCATCACTCGTCCATCTTCCAGATAGCCAATGGTCCGTCGCGTACCATCCAGCACGCGATTCCCCTCCAAGTAGCCAATAGTCGACCGAGAACCATTGGTTACCCGCTCCCCTTCAATGTAGCCTACGGTCCTGCGGCTACCATCCATCAGACGCTGGGCGATACTTGGCGTAACCCCAAGAGCTAAATAAAGTAGGGTAATTAGTAGAAAGGGTCTCATTAGATGTAAATGAATAGGATTATCCGCAGTTATGCCACTAGTTCACGGAAAATGTTTACCAAGCGGATAATTTGGTCAACCATTAACAAAGAATCCAATCAAGGGCATATTCGATACAAGATAATCCGCTTATCCGCTTCAGACTTGGTACGGAAAATCAAATCCCTTCCGTGCTGGGCTTGAAAAAACTGGTTGACCAGCTTGATGTACCGGGATCTCCTCACCCTTCTGT
>JACCEC012583542.1_pt1 | contig 11325 bp, 10 predicted proteins | sample 7450121 | NCBI WGS metagenome assembly JACCEC01 (sample SAMN15323455, study PRJNA562643) | freshwater metagenome | isolation source: river surface water | place: USA:Blue River Watershed | collected 2017-08-18 | reverse complement strand
TTGAATCTGGGAAAAATTGCTGCTGCACCCGACCCATGCCCACCAGGCCCAGGCCCAACAAAGCCAAGGTCACGGCAATGGTGGTCCAACGGTAAGTGACGCAGGCATTCACCATGCGGCGAAACCAGACATAGAAGGGCGAGTCAAACAATTCTTCATGCCCATGCGCGGCCGATTGAGGCGGTTGCTTGAGCAACAAAGTGCCCAAATAGGGCACGAAAAACACCGAAACCCACCAACTGAGCAACAAGGCCATGACGGTGACGGCAAAAATCGCGAAGGTGTATTCACCCACGGTGGACTTGGCCATGCCGATGGGCAAAAAACCGGCAGCGGTGATCAAGGTGCCGGTGAGCATGGGCATGGCGGTCACGTCATAGGCATAGGTGGCCGCGCGCACCTTGTCAAAGCCCTCTTCCATTTTGCGCACCATCATCTCCACCGCGATGATGGCATCGTCCACCAACAAGCCCAGGGCAATGATCAAAGAACCCAAGGAGATTTTGTGCAGCCCAATGCCAAAGTAACTCATGCACAAAAAAGTCATGGACAGCACCAAGGGGATGGTGATGCCCACCACCAAACCCGGCCGCACATCCACATACCAACCAAAGCGCCCCCCTTTGTGCAGGCCCAAGGACACAAAGCTGACCAACAACACGATCACCACGGCCTCGATGAGCACCCGCACGAACTCACCCACCGATGAGGTCACGGCCTTGGGCTGGTCTTGCACTTGCAACAAACGCACGCCCACGGGCAAGGTCGACTCAATGCCCACCATGGCCTCTTTCAAGGCCTTGCCCAAGGCGATGATGTCGCCCCCTTTGGCCATCGACACCCCCAAGGCAATCACCGAATGACCTTGGTGGCGCACCTTGACCACCGCCGGGTCCACATAGCCGCGCCGAATTTGGGCAATGTCAGACAGCTTGACCAGTTGTCCGTTGGTGCCCCGGATGGGCATGTTTTGCAGCTGCGAAACCGCCTCAAACTGACCCGCCACACGGACTTGAAACACATCCGTTGGGGTTTGCATCTGGCCCGCGCCTTCCACCGCGTTTTGCTGCCCCAATTGGGCGATCACGGCATTCATGTCCAAACCCCATTGGGACAGCCGCTTTTGCGAGACTTCGATGAATATTTTTTCGTCTTGCACGCCAAACAACTCGACCTTGGCCACGTCTTTGACGCGCAACAACTGTTGGCGCACCGAGTCTGCAAACACCTTGGCCTCGGCATCGGTGTAGCCGTCGGCTTGCAGCCCGTAAATCACCCCATACACGTCACCGAAGTCATCATTGAAAAACGGACCTTGCACCCCTTGCGGCAAGGTGTAGCGCATGTCACCGATTTTCTTGCGCACGGTGTACCAAACATCGGCCACCTCGCCCGGCTTGGAGTTGTCCTTGATTTGGAAAATGATTTGCGACTCGCCCGGCTTGGAATAGCTGCGGATCTTGTCGGCATAGGGCACCTCTTGCAAGGTGCGCTCGATCTTGTCGGTGACTTGCTCGGCCACTTGCTGGGCGGTGGCACCCGGCCAGTAGGTGCGAACCACCATGGCTCGGAAGGTGAAGGGCGGGTCTTCATCCTGGCCCAAGCTGAAATAGGCCGCCACGCCCAACAGCATCAACACCACCATCAGGTAACGCGTCAAGGCCGGGTGGTTGATCGCCCACAGCGAAAGGTTAAAACCCTGGTTGGAAGGTGTGCTCATGGGGTGTCAACGCGGGCTGGTTGCGGCGGGCGCAGACGGGGCTGCCGAAGTGGCACCCGGGGACGGTCCACCCCCCGGGGCTGTTTGGGTGGCCCCCAAAGGCTGGGAACTCAGCGGCGCATAGCGGGTGACCTTTTGGCCCGGTGACAACACATGAACCCCTGCAACCACCACCTCTTGGCCAGCTTGCAAACCAGAAGCCACCACCACTTGATTGCCATCGGCCGTGCCGACCTCGATGGTTTGCGAACGAACTGTCATGCTGGCCGGGTCAAGTACCCACACCGCGGTTTTTCCACCTTCTTGGCGCAAAGCGGCGGTGGGCAGTTGGATCGAAGGCTGGCGCGACCAGGCATCGGTGCGCGGCAACACCACTTGCACGGTGCTGCCCAAGGCCAATGCGTCGCCTTTGGGCAGACCGAGTTTGGCGGTGAAGGTGCGGGTCACCGGGTCGGCGCTGGCCGCTATATCGCGCACCTGTGCCTTCACCTCTTGCTCCCCGCTCCAGGGCTTGACCGCCACAGCTTGGCCCACTTTGAGCAAACCCAGCTTGTCTTCGGGCAAGGCAATCACCACATCCTTGGCCCCTTCTTGGGCCAGGCGCACCACCGGCGTGCCCGCTTGCAACACCTGGCCCACCTCGGCCTCGATGGCGGTCACCACCCCGGCCTGGTCAGCCAGCAAACGGGTATAGCCCACCTGGTTACCTTGCGAGCGCAATTGCGCTTGGGCCTGATCGAATTGCGCTTGGGCCGCTTTGAGACTGGTCTCGCGCCGCTCCAATTCCGCGCCGCTGATGAAAGACTGCTCTTTAAGTTCTTTGTAGCGCTTGAAGTCGGCCTGGGCCAATTCCAACTGCGTCTGGGCCGAGCGCAGCTGGGCACGGGCCGCATCGGCGGCCAGCTCGTAGTCACGCGGGTCCAACTCGGCCAGCAGCTGACCGGCTTTGACCCGCTGGCCCAGCTCGACATGGCGGACCGTCAACTTGCCTGCCACCCGAAAACCCAAGCGGCTTTCCACCCGGGCCCGCACCTCGCCGGCAAACTCCAATCCAGCGGCCACATCGGTGGCCAGGATTTGCTGCAATTTGACCGCTCTGACCGGCTCTTGCCGAACTTCGGCTGGCTTGCAAGCGCTCAAGCCAAGCAGCCCAGCCACGGACAGCCAGGCGGCGATAGATCGTTGAAACATCAATAAATTCCTGGTGACGGGCCAGATCAGCGCCCAAATTAATGACCAATAGGTTAGTAAACCGATTATAGGCGGCGCTGGGGTGAGGCGACAATCGAGCCGAACATGCGCGCCGTTGACCATTACGAAAACTTTCCGGTGGCCTCTTGGCTGTGCCCGCCCCATTTGCGCGGGGCTGTGGTGGCCATCTACCACTTTGCGCGCACCGCCGATGACCTGGCCGACGAAGGCGATGCCAGCCCAGCGCAGCGCTTGGCACAGTTGGCAGCCTACCGCTCGGCCTTGGAGCGTGCCGCCGCAACCAACCCCAGTGCGCCACCCGCCAGGGGTTTGCCAGCTGAAAACACCAAAACCATCGAATCCACCCAAAGCCAGTGGCCCGAGGTGTTTGAACCCTTGGCCGCATACATCCAGTCGCATGCCCTGCCCCTGGCCTGCCTGCACGACTTACTCGATGCCTTCGAGCAAGACGTGGTCTACACCCGCGATGCCAGGCGCTATGCCAACCGCGATGAATTGCTGGCCTATTGCGCGCGCTCGGCCAACCCGGTGGGCCGATTGCTGCTGCACCTGTACGGTGTGCACGACGATGAGTCCCTGCGCTTGAGCGACGCGGTGTGCACCAGCTTGCAACTGATCAATTTTTGGCAAGACCTGAGCGTGGACCTGCCCCGTGGCCGCCACTACCTGCCCCCGGGGGCTGAGTTGTCTGCCGAGGTGGCTTTTGCCCGCGCTTTGATGGACCAAGGTGCCGCCTTGGTCCACCGCGTACCGGGGCGCGCCGGCTGGGAGTTGCGCTTGGTGGTGCAAGGCGGTTTGCGCATCCTCGACAAAATTGAATGCGGCAACCCCTGGCAGCAGCGCCCCAAACTCGTGCCCAGCGACGGGGCGCTGATGCTGTGGCGCGCCTGTTGGATGCGCCAGCGGTGACACAATCGCGCACCATGACCCCACAACAATATGTGCAACAAAAAGCCGCTGGTTCTGGCAGCAGTTTTTACTATGCGTTTTTGTTTTTACCGCCGCAACGGCGGGCCGCCATCACCGCGTTTTATGCCTTTTGCCGCGAAATTGACGATGTGGTCGACGAAACGCTGGACCCCAGCGTGGCCGCCAGCAAATTGGCCTGGTGGCAAACCGAGGTGCGCCGCGCCTATGCGGGTCAATCCCAGCACCCGGTGATGCAGGCCTGGCTGCCATGTGCCCAAGCCTTTGAGATTTCCGCAGAACCGCTGCTGTCGGTCATCGAGGGTTGTCAAATGGACCTGAGCCAAACCCGCTACCTCGACTACCCCGGCTTGCAACGCTACTGCCATTTGGTCGCTGGCGTGGTGGGTGAGGTGGCTGCGCGCATTTTTGGCCAAAGCCAGCCCGAAACCACCACCTATGCCCACACCCTGGGTTTGGCCTTTCAGCTGACCAACATCATCCGCGATGTGGGCGAAGATGCGGTGCGCGGCCGCATTTACCTGCCCATCAACGAGTTGCAGCAATTTGAGGTCACCGCCCAAGACATCTTGCAGCGCCAAGACTCCACGCGCTTTCAAGCCCTGATGCGCCACCAAGCCGCGCGCGCCCATGCTTTGTATGAACAGGCCTTTGCCTTGCTGCCCGCGGCCGATCAGCGGGCCCAAAAACCCGGGCTGATGATGGCCAGCATCTACCGCACCTTGTTGCGCGAAATCGAAGCGGCCTCCTTCCCTGTGCTGCACCAAAGGGTGCGGCTCACGCCTTTGCGCAAGTTTTGGTTGGCTTGGAAAGTCCAGGCCTTGGGCCGTTTTTGAAACGCTTGACGGTTGTGGGCGGCGGCTGGGCAGGCCTGGCCGCTGCCGTGCAGGCCACCCGCCTGGGTTGGCAGGTGCGTTTGCTGGAGGCCGCGCCATCCTTGGGCGGGCGGGCGCGGCGCATCGAACACCAAGGCTTGCGGCTGGACAACGGCCCGCATTTGCTGATCGGTGCCTACACCGCCACCTTGGGCCTCATGCGCGAATTGGGCCTGGACCCCGAGCCGCTGTTTTGGCGAACCCCGCTGGACTTGCGCAACCCCCAAGGCCTGGGCTTGCGACTGCCCGATTTGCCACCGCCTTGGAACCTTTTGCTGGGCGTGCTGAGCGCCAATGCCTTGGATGGGCGCGACAAATGGTCATTGCTCAAGGTGGCCGCGCGCTGGCAACGCAGCGGCTTTGAATGCGCCAGCGACCTAAGCGTGCGCGATGTGTGCCAAGGCCTGCGCCCGCGCGTCATGCAAGCCCTGATCGAGCCGCTGTGCGTTTCCGCCTTGAACACCCCGGTGGACCAGGCCAGTGCAACGGTGTTTTTGCGCGTGCTGCGCGACGCCTTGTACAGCGCACCGGGCAGTGCCGATTTTTTATTGCCGCGCTGCGACATGAGCGCCTTGTTGCCCGATGCCGCAGCGCAGTGGCTGCAAGCCCATGGTGCCGAGGTGCTGCTGGGGCAACACCAGCGCACATGCCCACAAGCCGAGCGCGCGGGCGATGCGGTGCTGCTGGCCTGCCCAGCTTGGGAAGCGGCCCGCCTGACCCAAACCATAGAACCGGCGTGGTCGGCCCAAGCCGCCCAATTGAGCCACCTGGGCATTGCCACGGTGTATGTGCGCTGCCAAGCACCGGGCCAGGGCATGGCCAGCTTGGCCCGGCCCATGGTGGCCCTCGACAGCGGCCCCACGGCACCGGCCCAATTTGTGTTCGACCGTGGCGCGCTCAGCCAAGACAGCGCCCAGCGCGGGGTGTTGGCCGCGGTGGTGAGTGCGTGCCAAGGCGAGCGCGACACCTTGACCGCCATGGTGCTGGCCCAATTGGAGCGCCAACTGGGGCTCCAAGGCATCACGCCCATCACCACGGTGGTGGAGCGCCGTGCCACATTTGCCTGCACCCCAGGTTTGGTGCGGCCCAGCGCCTACATCGCCCCAGGTTTATGGGCTTGCGGCGACCATGTGCAAGGCCCTTACCCGGCCACCTTGGAAGGCGCGGTGCGCTCAGGCCTGGAAGTGGTGGACCAACTCTCGCAGGGATGACACCGTCCAAGGCGCGGGGCCCGGGTGGTCCCAAGCCGCCCCGCTGCGGTTGAGCCACACACAGTGCATGCCAGCGGCGCGTGCGCCCAGCACATCCAAGGCGGCATCGTCGCCCACATGCAAAACCGCGTCCGGCGGCACTTGCAAGCGCTCTGCGGTGTGCCAAAAAATGCGCGGGTCTGGCTTGGCGATGCCGCTTTCTTGGGCACTGACCGCACATTGGAAAAACCCACCCAAACCCACCCGGTGCACATCGGCATTGCCATTGGTCAATGCCGCCAGGGGGAAGCGCTGGGATAAAAAGTCCAGGGTTTCATGGGCATCGTCAAACAAGGTCACTTGTTGGCGCTCCGCAAAAAAGACCTCAAAGGCCGTTTGGGCCAAAGACACATCTTCTTTGGCCTGGGCCAGCGCACTGCCAATCATGGCCAAGCGCATGGCGCTGAAGTCATGCGGTCGCTCGGCCAAGGCATCCCTGGCCTTGGCGCGGGCTTGGCCCATCCATTCGGGCTGCGCAAACAATGCGCCTGCCCCAGGGGCGTGGACTTGCAGCCATTCGCGCAAAGCCTGCTCGGCCCGGACCATGATCGGTCCGATGGGCCACAAGGTGTCGTCCAAATCCAAGCTGATGGCACGGATGTGATGGGGGGGTGGGATGGGGGCATTCATGGGTGAGCGAGAATAACGCATGCCCAATTCACCGCGCTTTGCCGCAGAACCCCCTCACCACCATGGTCAGCCCGCTCGAACGGCGGTGCTGTTGTGCAACTTGGGCACGCCAGATGCCCCCACCGGCACGGCCGTTCGGCGCTATTTGGCCGAGTTTTTGAGCGACCCCCGTGTGGTGGAAATTCCCCGTTTGTTGTGGTTGGCCATTTTGCACGGCGTGATTTTGCGCATCCGCCCCCAGAAATCTGCCCTCAAATATGCCGCCATCTGGACCGAACAAGGTTCACCCTTGAAGGTGTGGACGGAAAAACAATCGGTCCTGCTGGAACAAGCCCTGTTGGCGGCCGATGCGTCGGTGGTGGTGCGCTATGCCATGCGCTATGGCAGCCCATCGATTGCCGAGCAACTCGACGACATCAAGCGGCAAGGGGCCACCCGCGTGTTGATTTTGCCGGCCTACCCCCAGTTTTCAGGCACCACCACCGCCAGCGTGTTCGACGCGGTTTACCAGTGGGCGGCACGCACCCGCAACATCCCCGAACTGCGCTTCATCAACCACTACCACGACCACCCTGGGTACATCCAAGCCCTGGGCGACCGGGTGCGTGACCATTGGCAAGTGCATGGCCGCGGCCATTTGCTGATGAGCTTTCACGGTGTGCCCGAACGCACCTTGCGCTTGGGCGACCCCTACCACTGCGAATGCCACAAAACCGCGCGTTTGCTGACCGAGCACCTGGGTTTGTCCAAAGGCGAATACAGCGTGACCTTTCAATCGCGTTTTGGCCGGGCCAAGTGGCTGGAGCCCTATACCGAACCCACGGTGCGCGAATTGGCCCGCAATGGCACCGAGCGGGTCGACATCATTTGCCCCGGTTTCACCAGTGACTGCCTCGAGACCCTGGAAGAAATTGCGCTGGAAGTGCGCGACGCTTTCTTGGAAGACGGCGGCAAGGCGTTTCACTACATCCCCTGCCTGAACGATCAATCACAGTGGATCAGCGCGCTGTCACAAGTGGCCCAACAACACATGGGCGGATGGCCGGTGGGTTTTCCACCGGCGGAGCAAGCAGAGCGCACCCGCCAAGCGGCTTTGGCCATGGGGGCGCAAGACTGAACCGTGAGATCAGGGGGCTTTGGGGGCGGGATTGACCGCGGCCGGGGCTACTGGCACAGCAACCGCAGCGGGTGCGGCCTGACCCATCGGTGCAGGTGCGGCCGGGGTGACCACCGCTGGCCCGGGGGCAACCGACGCAGGCACCTGCGCTGGCGTGGCGGGGTTGCCCGAGGCATCCACCGCATCAGCGGTCAATTCCAAGGGCGGCGGGGCTGGGGGATTGGGGTCTGTGGGGGCACTGGCCGCCGGTGCGGCCGGGGCATCGGGGGTTTTGGGCATCAACAAGACACCCGCACCGACCGCAACGGCCAACAAGGCCACCCATAAAAAACTGTTGGAGCGGCTCTCACCATCGGCACCGCCAGCCGACAAGCTTTGCGGTGGCGGCGGATCGATGTCGGCAGTGGCCACCGCCACATGGGTCATGACCGAGGACAGATCGGCCCCATGTTGGGCAGCGCTGGCGCGGTCTGCCTCGCCATGCGGCCCGAGCCCTGTCGCCACGGCTGGGAAGGTTTCGGTGGAAGGGGATGCCCCCCCATCGGTGTCGGGCAGCGCAGACAGCGGCGCGGCATCGATGGCGGAAGAGACAAAGGCCTGTTCAGGTGCCAGGCCCAACAAAGTGGCCAATTTGCGGGCTGCCGTGGCCTTCACAGAATCGCTGTAGAAGGCGCTGTTGCCACCCTCTTCAATTTGGCGCACCTGCTTGAGAGACAAGCAAGCGCGGGTGGCCAGATCGGTTTGGGCCCAGCCCTTGGACTCGCGGCGCTGGCGCAGCAAATCCCCGTTGATGAGGTGGGCTGTGTCGTTCATGACCGGACCGGTGGCGTGCTGTTACTTGACCAGCAACAACTCGCCCTTGATCGAGGCACCTTTTTGAACCGACAAGGTTTGGTAAACCACATGGCCATCGACCGAAGCCGAGGAGGTCACGATCAGCTCGTTGCAAGTGGCCGTGCCGGTGAATTTGCCCTTGATGTGCAGGCTCGAACAGGTGACCACACCTTCCACCTGGCCGCGCGAGCCAATCGTCAGATCGTCCACCTGAATTTGGCCATTGAGAGAGCCTTCCACATGGATGGCACCCTTGGCCACGATTTCACCGCGAAAAGCGAAGCCCTCGCTCAGGATAGAAGGTTTGGCTGTGGAGTTGGAGATGATGTCCATCATGCTGCTGCGCTGCGGCGCTGGGTTAGGAGGGGTTGCAATTACAGGGGCTGGCGGGGTAGGTTCGGGTGCTTCAATGGGTGCAGGCTCAGGCGCAACTTCGGCCTCAACCACGGGCGGAGGAACCGTGGCCGCCTCGGTCTGAGCGCTAGGGCTGATTTTGAATTTGTTGAACATATTGAGCGGTTCGGATGACTTTTTGAGGATTGACAGGATAACCGCCGACGAGAATTTCCAAATGCAAATGCTTGCCGGTCGACACACCGGTGTTGCCAACACGGCCCAGAACGGTCTCGGTGGTCACTTTATCGCCGACTGCAACCTTCATATTGGCCAAATGGCCATAAAGAGACTCGATGCCGTTGCTGTGTCTGACCACCACGGTATTGCCGTATTGTGCGTGATATTTGGCCAAAACCACAACGCCTGGCTTGACCGGGTGCACATTATCGTCTTCGGTTTCGCTGAGCAAATCCACCCCCGTATGGAAGTTGGACAAACCCGTGATTGGGTGCTTGCGAATGCCAAAGTCAGAGCTGACGCTGTAATTGCTCACCGGCATGCGGTTGGGCAAGGCGTACAACACCTCGCGCATGGCCCGGTTATTGGACAGTTCCTCGGCCACTTTGCCACGCAACAAGGGGTTGGCATTGAGGTCGTCGCTTTGGACAAAGCCGCCGTTGGCTGCATTGCGCTGGATCACACGGATGACTTTTTCGGTCAGACCCGAGGTGTCCAACTGGTTTTTCATGTTTTCGTTTTCCTGCGCCACCGCCACCATCGAGGTATCGACGAAGCGGCGGATGCTCATGTCCCGGTCGCGAATGGTTTGGGCCAGGGCCACCATCTGCGCCTCGTCCAGGTCGATCGATTCGGCACCTTCGCTGTCGGTGGCGCTGCTGAGCAAGGCGCGGTAGACCTGCTCATGGGAGCGCTCGAGCTTGGCACGGCTCACAAACAAGGAAATGCTGGTGACGGTGAGAAACAAAATCAAGCTGCTCAAGACACCCAGCAATACAATGCCCGAGCGCACCAGCAAGCGCTGCACCTTGGCGCTGATGGTGAGGTAGCGCAAATCGGCGTTTTGCTCCAGGATGATGCGCGCGTCCATGTACTGGCGCGTCCAAGCCGCCCGCACAGCAGCGGGCAGGCTCAATGTGAGCTGAATACTTCGCTTGAGCACTGTCTGTCAGCCAGGGTCAGTAGGTATTGGACTCTGGCAGCACCGGCGGGATGCGGGGCGCAGGCATCGGAGACTCGGGGCCTTGGTTGAGGCTGCCCTCAATTTCGCCGCCTTTTTCGATCTCGATTTCAACGTAATGGACCTTGCCAGCGATGCGGCCGGTCGAGCGCACGATCAGGCTCTTCTCGCTGATGATGGTGTTGTGCAACTCACCGCGCACATCGATCACCTTGGCAGAAATGCGACCCGATATCTTGCCCGTTGGCCCAATCAACACCTCTTCAGCGGTCAAATCGCCCTCAATGACACCATTGACGACAGCCTTGGACGGGACAACAAAGGTTCCTTTGACCACAACGCCGTCACCAATGACAACGCTTTCTAGAGAATCTGATGGGTTAGACATATGCGCTCCTTGGCGCGGGATTGTAGTCAGAATTCCCGCAATCGACCGCTTTGGAGTGCGCCGGTTGTGGTTAAAAAGGGAAATGAATTCCAATGTTTACAAACACTTAGCGATGCATCTGGATGAATAGCCTGGTCAAACAGCGTGGCCACCCCCAGCGGCCCCAAAGACCACCGCGCGCACACGAATACCTAAGTACTGCTTCACCCCTGATGGGTCCAGGCCAACCGGTCCCAGGCCACGGGTTTGGGATGGGCAAAGGGCAAAATACCCACCTCATGCAGGCATCCCCATCACCCACCCACCCCATGCCATCCCTGACCGTGCGTCAACTGCTGGTGGACATGCAGTCGCCGATCGAGCGCGATTGGAACGGGGGCGATGCCTTTTCGAGCGCCCTGTTCAACGCCTTGTCCATGAGCTTTCCGGTGGGCGAACAATTTTTCATGGACGCGCTGCGCACCGGTTTGACCGCCCTGCCCGCGCCCGAGCAAGCCAGCTGGCGAGCCCACATCCAAGGCTTTGTCGGCCAAGAGGCCACCCACCGCCGACTGCACGACCTGTACAACCAGCACCTGGCGGCCCTGGGCTATGACAACCATTGGGCCAGACGCTTGAAGCACCGATTCGATCGCATGGATGCCCTCCAAGACCCGCGCCACAAGGTGGCCGTGACCGTTGCCACCGAGCACCTGACCACCATTTTGGCCACTTGGTTGCTGCAACACCCCCAGGTGTTGGCGCAGGCCCCGCACCGCATGCGGCAAATGTGGCTGTGGCATGCCAGCGAAGAAATAGAACACCGCTGCACCGCTTTTGACCTGTACCTGGCCTTGCA
>JACCEC011510132.1_pt1 | contig 11326 bp, 7 predicted proteins | sample 7450121 | NCBI WGS metagenome assembly JACCEC01 (sample SAMN15323455, study PRJNA562643) | freshwater metagenome | isolation source: river surface water | place: USA:Blue River Watershed | collected 2017-08-18 | reverse complement strand
GAAGCTCGCCGTCAGGCTGAACTGATTGCAAGGCAAGAAGCCGATCTGCGCGAAAAGCAGGAACGACTTGCCAAACTCGAAGCCCAGCGCGAAGCCGAAAAAGCTGCTGATGCAGCGCTTGCTTTGGGACAGCAACAGGAAGTCGCTGCCGAAGCGACCAGTGCTGCAACCCAGCAGCTGATCAAAGAAGCCAGTGAACGTGCCAGCGCCACTGAAGAGGCGCGCAAAGCAGTGGCTGATGAAGTCGCGCAAATCAAGCTGATGATGGCCACGCCGCGCAAAGTCGTCAAAGCCCCTGAACCTGTTGCGCCTGCCGCGCCAGCTGCGCGTGCCGAAGGTACTTTGCATCGCCCGGCCGATAAAAAGCCCGGCGAGAAAAAAGACGACAAAAAACCTGGCGAGAAGAAATCCATCAAGTCCGCCAATGTTTCATCAACTTGGCAGGACGACGCCAAGAAACGCAGTCCTGGTGGTCTCAAGACGCGCGGTCCTGGCGGTGGCGGCGGTCGTGATGGTTGGCGCGCAGGTCCCCGTGGCCGGCGTAACACCAGCAATGAAGATCGCGAAACCAATTTCCAGCAACCGACCGAAGCCGTTGTTCGCGAAGTGCATGTGCCGGAAACAATTACCGTTGCCGAGTTGGCCCACAAAATGGCTGTCAAGGCCTCCGAGGTCATCAAGCAATTGATGAAATTGGGACAGATGGTCACCATCAATCAGGTGCTCGATCAGGAAACCGCGATGATCGTCGTCGAAGAAATGGGTCATGTTGCTCACGCAGCCAAACTTGACGATCCCGAAGCACTGCTTGAAGTTGGAACGGAGAGCGTCGATGCCGAGCAACTGCCGCGCGCACCGGTTGTGACTGTCATGGGTCACGTCGATCACGGCAAGACCTCGCTGCTGGATTACATCCGACGTGCGAAGGTAGCCTCTGGCGAGGCCGGTGGGATTACCCAGCATATTGGCGCTTATCACGTTGAAACGCCACGCGGCATGATCACTTTCCTCGATACCCCGGGCCACGAGGCGTTCACTGCCATGCGTGCGCGTGGCGCCAAGGCGACCGATATCGTCATTTTGGTGGTGGCTGCCGATGATGGTGTGATGCCCCAGACCAAAGAAGCGATTGCACACGCAAAAGCGGCCGGCGTTCCGCTTGTGGTGGCTGTCAACAAGATTGACAAGCCGGGTGCCAATCCCGACCGAGTCAAGCAAGAACTCGTCGCTGAGCAAGTGGTGCCTGAAGAATACGGTGGCGAATCACCCTTTATCTCGGTGTCTGCAAAAACTGGTGAAGGTATTGATACCTTGCTCGAGAATGTATTGTTGCAGGCTGAAGTTCTGGAACTCAAAGCTGCTGTCGATGCGCCAGCGAAAGGTTTGGTTATCGAAGCCAAGCTCGATAAAGGTCGTGGTCCGGTCGCCACCATCATGGTGCAGTCTGGCACACTCAAGCGCGGCGATATCGTACTCGCAGGGTCTTCCTACGGTCGTGTTCGCGCAATGCTGGATGAGAACGGCAAATCAATAACGGAAGCAGGACCTTCGATCCCTGTTGAAATTCAGGGCCTGACCGAAGTGCCGGCGGCCGGTGAAGAAGCTATAGTGCTGACCGATGAGCGCAAGGCGCGTGAAATCGCCTTGTTCAGACAGGGTAAGTATCGCGATGTGAAGCTCGCCAAACAGCAGGCCGCCAAACTCGAAAATATGTTCGAACAGATGGCCGAAGGCGAAGTCAAGAACCTCGCCCTCATCATCAAATCCGATGTACAGGGTTCACAGGAAGCGCTGGTCAGCTCCATGCAGAAACTCTCCACCAGCGAAGTGCGCGTGCAAGTAGTGCATGCAGCCGTCGGTGGTATCAGCGAATCGGATGTCAACCTCGCACTGGCATCCAAGGCTGTCATCATCGGCTTTAATGTTCGCGCCGATGCCTCGGCACGCAAGCTGGCAGAATCTAGTGGCATCGATATTCGTTACTACAACATCATTTACGATGCGATTGACGAAATCAAGGCAGCCATGGGCGGCATGTTGTCGCCGGAGAAGCGCGAAAATGCGCTGGGTCTGGTCGAGATCCGTCAGGTCTTCATGGTCAGCAAAGTCGGTGCAATTGCAGGCTGCTATGTGCTTGAGGGCATGGTAAAACGTGGCGCGCATGTTCGACTCCTGCGTGACAACGTCGTGCTCTGGACCGGCGAGCTTGATTCACTCAAGCGCTTCAAGGATGACGTGAAGGAAGTGAAATCCGGCTTTGAATGTGGTTTGTCACTGAAGAACTACAACGACATCAAAGAAGGCGATCAGCTTGAAGTGTTCGAAGTCCAGGAAGTCGCGCGTACGCTCTGATGCACTAAAGATGAACTCACTGGACCGTAGCTTGCGCTAATCTAAGGCAGTTAAGCTGAAATTTTTTCGAATCATTCAAAATTCGAACGCCCCTGGATCCCGGCCTGCGCCGGGATGACGATTTTAAGGACAACAGTTTTTCAAACGTCATCCCGGCGCAGGCCGGGATCCAGCGTCTTTGAACTCCATCTTTGAACCTCATCCATGGCCAAGCACAGTAAATCCATCCCCGGCCGAGGCCAGCGCGTCGCCGACCAAATTCAACGCGATCTCGCCGAATTGATCGCGATGGAACTCAAAGATCCGCGGGTCGGCATGATCACCTTGACTGAGGTCCAACTTACTCCAGACTACGCGCACGCGAAAGTCTTCTTCACTACGCTCGTTGATGATCCGGCTGCCGTGCAAAACACACTCAAAGGCTTGCAGACTGCATCAGGCTTTTTGCGCAACCAGCTCGGTCGGCGGCTGACCATTCACACACTGCCGGAACTGCATTTCGTACACGACATCTCTACCTCGCGCGGCGCTGCCTTGTCGAAACTGATCGATGAGGCCAATGCGACTCGCGCTAAAGATGCAGACGAGCAGTAAATAGCATCTCTCTCCGTAATTCCCATTCATGAACCAGCCAGCCAAGCGCAAGCGCGTCCCAGTTCACGGGGTGCTTCTGCTCGATAAACCTGAAGGCATTTCCAGTACCCAGGCGCTGGCCAAGGTCAAGTGGTTGCTGAACGCAGAAAAAGCCGGTCACACTGGAACGCTCGATCCCTTTGCGACTGGTCTCTTGCCACTGTGCTTTGGCGAAGCGACCAAATTTGCCAGTGACTTGCTCGATGCCGACAAGACTTACGAAGCGACCATCCGTCTGGGCGTAACAACCACAACGGGCGACCCAGAAGGGGAAGTGCTCGAAACCCGCGAAGTAAATGTACAACGGGCTCAAATCGAATCGGTGTTGGATAAGTTTCGTGGTTCTATCGATCAGATACCCCCAATGTACTCCGCCTTGAAACGTGACGGTAAACCGCTATACGCGTACGCCCGTGAAGGCAAGACCTTGGAGCGTGTAGCCAGAGCCGTGCTTATTCATGAGCTTGAGCTCGTCGGATTTACCTCTCCCGATATCCAGATCCGTGTTCGTTGTAGCAAGGGAACTTATATTCGGGTACTGGGCGAGGATATTGGTCACGCACTTGGTACAGGCGCTCATCTGGTGTCGCTGCGACGTGTTTCTGTTGGAAATTTATTGATAGAAGAAGCAATGACTGTCGATGTACTGGACGCTTTGTCTCAGGAGGACAGGAAGAACAGTCTTCTGCCGGTCGATCGTTTACTTTCAACATTGTTATCTGTGGTTTTGTCGCAGACGCTGGCTAGTCGTTTCATGCAAGGGCAACGTCTCGCGCTAGGTAAGGAGGGTGTTGACTATCCCCCCGGCGGAATCGAGCGAGTCAAGGTGGTGGATGCCACACAAGTATTGCTCGGGGTGGCTAGCGTATCTCCGGATGGAATGCTGCAGCCAGAGCGGCTGATATCGATGAAGTAGGGCCCCAAGCCAGTTTTTTCGTAACTTTCTTTTCACTCTTATTCCCCCAGATGTTTATTTGGAATGCGAGTAAAGTTTTCGCAACTCATTGAAAATGCAAGGAATTTCTCGAAATTGACATAATTCAGTGTTAAAATCTTGGGTTTTCCTGCTTCGGCCTATCTCCCCATGTCAAACACCGACCGCGCTTTGCGCAACATCGCCATCATTGCCCACGTTGACCACGGCAAAACCACGCTTGTGGACCAGCTGCTGCGGCAGTCGGGCACCTTCCGCGACAACCAGCAAGTCGATACCCGCGTGATGGATTCCAACGACCTTGAAAAAGAGCGTGGCATCACCATCCTTGCGAAAAATTGCGCGGTGGAATACAAGGGCACGCACATCAATATCGTTGACACCCCCGGCCACGCCGACTTTGGTGGCGAGGTCGAGCGTGTGCTCTCGATGGTGGATTCCGTTCTGCTGCTGGTGGATGCGGTGGAGGGCCCGATGCCCCAGACCCGCTTCGTGACGCGCAAGGCGCTTGCCTTGGGCCTCAAGCCCATCGTTGTCGTCAACAAGATCGACCGTCCCGGCGCACGGCCGGAGTGGGTCATCAATGCGACCTTTGAATTGTTCGACAAGCTCGGTGCGACGGAAGAACAGCTCGATTTCCCGGTTGTCTTTGCGTCCGCGTTGAATGGTTATGCCAGTCTTGATGCCGATGTGCGCGAAGGTGACATGACGCCATTGTTTGACGCCGTTCTGCGCCACGTTCCGGTGCGTGATGATGATCCGGACGGTCCGCTCCAGCTGCAGATTTCCTCACTTGATTACTCATCCTATGTCGGCAAAATCGGCATCGGTCGCATAAGCCGTGGCCGTGTCAAAGCCTTGCAGGATGTCGTGATCATGAACGGACCTGAAGGCACGCCGGTCAAGGCGCGTATCAATCAGGTGCTCAAGTTCAAAGGTCTGGAGCGCGAAATTGCGGCTGAAGCTTGGGCTGGCGACATCGTACTGATTAACGGCATCGAAGAACTGGGCATAGGCACCACCGTGTGTGCAGTTGATACACCGGATGCGTTGCCGATGCTGACGGTCGATGAACCAACCCTGACCATGAACTTTATGGTCAATACTTCGCCGCTGGCTGGTCGTGAAGGCAAGTTTGTCACCAGCCGCCAGCTGCGTGAGCGTCTTGATCGTGAGCTCAAGGCGAATGTGGCATTGCGTGTGGCGCCTACCGACGATGACACGATTTTTGAAGTGTCCGGTCGTGGCGAACTGCACCTGACGATTTTGCTCGAAAACATGCGGCGCGAAGGTTACGAGCTAGCCGTCTCGCGTCCGCGCGTTGTATTCAAGATGGTTGGCGATGTTCGCCATGAGCCTTTTGAAAATCTGACCGTCGATGTCGAGGAAGTGAATCAGGGTGGCGTGATGGAAGAACTTGGACGCCGACGGGGTGATCTGCAGGATATGCAACCGGATGGTAAAGGACGTGTCCGACTGGAATATCGAATTCCCGCGCGTGGCTTGATTGGCTTTCAAAGTGAGTTCATGACTTTGACCCGCGGCACCGGTTTGATGAGTCATGTATTCGATGCCTATGGTCCGGTCGATACCAACAAAGGCGAGTTGGCTGGTCGCCGAAATGGTGTGCTCATCTCGCAAGATGACGGCGCTGCGGTCGCTTATGCGCTCTGGAAGCTGCAGGAGCGTGGCCGTATGTTTGTCAGCCACAATGATCCTGTTTATGAAGGCATGATCATCGGCATTCATTCGCGAGAAAATGATCTGGTCGTCAATCCTATCAAGGGCAAGCAGCTGACTAATGTTCGTGCTTCGGGTACTGACGAGGCAGTGAGGTTGGTGACCCCGATTGCGCTGACGCTGGAATACGCGGTCGAGTTTATCGATGATGATGAGCTGGTCGAGATCACGCCCAAGAGCATTCGTTTGCGCAAACGCTTCCTGAAGGAGCATGAGCGCAAGAAGGCCTCAAGAGAAGCAGCCTGATCGTCTGCGTGTCCCATTAAAAAAGCGCCTTCGGGCGCTTTTTTAATGGGTAGTTTTAATGACGTCGCTGATGGCTGCGAACAGCGAGCTGATCTGCGCCTCATCGATGATCAGCGGTGGTGACAGTGCAATGATGTCGCCGGTCGTTCTGATTAAAACATTTTTCTCCCAGAAGCAGCGCTCGAATACTTGATAAGCGCGTGCCGTTGGCTTGCCGGGCAGGGGTTCAAGTTCGATTGCACAGACCAGGCCAATGTTACGAATGTCTTTTACGTGGGGAAGACCGCGCAGCGCGTGGGCAGCATTTTCAAATGCGGTAGACATCCCAGCCGCGCGCTCGAACAGTGCTTCTTCGCGATAAACATCCAGTGCAGCGATTGCCGCTGCGCTGGCCAGCGGATGGCCGCTGTAGGTATAGCCGTGATAAAACTCGATGCTGTTCTCGGGTGCGCGCGCCATGAATTCATCGTAGATCGCTTGTTTCGCAATGACCGCACCCATTGGTACAGCAGCATTCGTCAAACCTTTGGCGCAGCAGATGATGTCAGGGATCACATCAAAATAATTCGACGCAAACGCCGTTCCGATTCGACCAAATCCGGTAATGACCTCATCAAAGATCAGCAGGATGCCGTATTTGTCACATACCGCACGCAGCTTGTTCAGGTAGCCCTTGGGTGGAATGATCACGCCGGTCGAGCCCTGCACAGGTTCGACGATCAGCGCGGCTATCGTGGTGGGATCATGCAGCGCGAGTAGACGCTGCTCAAACTCGTCAGCGATCTCGGCACCGTGTTCGGGCACGCCCCGCGCAAACGCATTGCGTTTGATATCGAGTGGATGACGCAGATGGTCCACGCCAGACAGGGCGGGGCCGAAGTGCTTGCGGTTGCCTGCAATGCCGCCCACGGCTATCCCGCCGAAACCCACGCCGTGATAGCCGCGTTCACGACCTATCAGCTTGGTGCGCAATCCGTCGCCGCGCATACGGTGATACGCCAGCGCCATTTTTAGCGCGGTATCGACGGCCTCTGAGCCACTATTGCAGAAGAAGACACGATTCAGGTCCGCCGGCGCAATGGCGGCGAGGCTGCTGGCGGCTTCGAAGGCTTTTACATGCCCCATCTGGAATGGCGTGCCGAAATCCATGGTCTGCGCCTGCTCGACGATAGCCTGGGTGATTTTCGGATGGGCATGGCCGGCATTCACGCACCACAAGCCGGCTGTGCCATCAAGAATCTGCCGTCCGTCTTCGGCGGTGTAGTACATGCCCGCGGCTGATTTCAACAGGCGTGGGCGAGATTTGAACTGCCGATTGGCCGTAAACGGCATCCAGTAGTGAGAAGTATCGAGGCTCATGGTTAGGATGATTTCAGATTGATACCAGATGGTTGTCGTAAATTGTCCCGAGCCGCTACTTTACTGTATGCCACGAGCGCCGCGTCAGAGCCGGTAAAATGCCGGCTTCCGAATCAAAGTCTGCCCCGCGTGAAAGATAAAACTCCGCTACCCGCTCGACGTCTATCGGTCGCACCGATGATGGACTGGACCGATCGCCATTGCCGCATGTTTCATCGGCAGATCACGCGTCACACCTGGCTTTATACAGAGATGGTCACGACCGGCGCGATCATTCACGGTGACAGAGCGCGTCATCTTGATTTCAGCGATGAAGAGCATCCGGTGGCTTTGCAACTGGGTGGCAGCGAGCCTGATGATCTTGCCCAGTGCGCGAAACTCGGTGAGCAATGGGGTTATGACGAAATCAATCTCAATTGCGGTTGCCCATCCGAGCGCGTCCAGCGTGGCGCTTTCGGCGCTTGCCTGATGGCCGAGCCTGCGCTGGTGGCCGATTGTGTGAAGGCCATGCGTGATGCGGTCAGTATTGACGTCACAGTCAAGCATCGTATCGGCATCAATGATGTAGACAGCTATGGTTTCGTACGCGACTTCGTTGGTCGTGTGGCAGATGCGGGATGCAAAACTTTTATCGTTCATGCACGTAATGCCATTCTCAGCGGCTTGTCACCCAAAGAAAATCGCGAGATTCCACCATTGCGTTACGACTTCGCCTATCGGCTGAAAAAAGATTTCCCACAACTGGAAATCATCATCAATGGCGGGATTCGAACGATCGCTGATATTGATAGCCATCTGGTTCATGTTGATGGTGTGATGCTCGGTCGTGAGGCTTATCACAATCCTTACCTGATGGCCGATTTCGATTCGCGTTATTACGGCGATTCTGGGGATGTGCGCACGCGTGTGCAGATCATCAATGCGATGCTGCCTTATGTTCGTGCGCAGCTTGCTTCGGGTGGGCCAAGACTCAACAGCATTACCCGGCATATGCTGGGGTTGATGGCGGGTTTGCCCGGCGCGCGCCGTTTTCGTCAAAACCTGTCTGATGCAAAGCAGTTGGCGAGCGGCGATGCGAATGTGTTGCTGCGTGCGGCGGAAGCAGTCAGTACGTCTTGAGGCGGTTGTACAGTGTTTTCAAGCTAATACCCAAGGTCTCTGCCGTCATACGCTTATTGCCTCGATGATGATGCAGTGTGGCCAGAATGATTTCTTTCTGCGCATCAGCCAGTGCGGTGCCAATCGTGAAATCAAGTATGCCATCGACCACTATAGATATTTTTTTGTTGGCTAATGATGGAGTCTCCAGGGTCAATATATCTGTAGAGAGAATGAAAGCACGATGCACCAGATTTTTCAGTTCGCGCACATTGCCAGGCCAGCGATACCGGCCTAATTGTTCCAGAGCCTGTCTGGAGAATCGTTTGCTGGTTCCGGCTTCCCGATTCAGTTCATCGAGAAAATGCTTTGCCAATAGTTCAGTATCGTTACCACGCCCACGCAGCGGTGGAATAAAAATGGGAAATACGGCGAGGCGATACATTAAATCTTGTCGAAGACTGCCTGCCTGGACTGCATCTTTCAGTGAACGATTGGTCGCTGCAATCAGCCGCACGTCTACCTGAACAGGCTCACTGCCACCTACGCGGTAGAAACTACCACACTCAAGAACACGCAGCAGTTTGACTTGCATGTCAGGCGGCATCTCCGTGATCTCATCAAGAAAGAGTGTGCCGCCAGAGGCGTACTCAAAGTAGCCCACCTGCCGGCGCATGGCGCCCGTGAAACTACCTTTCTCATGACCAAACAATGCAGCCTCAATGAGATGAGCCGGTATCGCGCCACAGTTGACTGCAACAAACTGCTTGTCAGATCGTTGGCTGGACAAATGAATAGATTGGGCAACCAGCTCTTTGCCAGTACCACTTTCACCCTCAAGCAGCACAGTCGCTTCTGTCATCGCAACCCGCTCGATTTGCCGATACAAAGACAGCATCGCTTGCGAGCTGCCGCAAAGCATACCGAAACGCATGGCAGGACTGGATTGAGTCATGGCAGATGATGAGCATGAAAAATCATCAATCTGCACCAGATCGACCAAAAGATACTGTCTGATATCAACGAAGGTATGGCCGTAATACACCTTGTTGGTGGTGCTTTGTCTTGCTTTTAGGTGAAGAGCTTTGCCGTTGCGCAGAAGGCTCTTCGACATGTTGAAACTTATGCACGATGCTGAAGTCAAGAAGACACAAGACGACTTTATCTTCTGTTGAAAGGATCACTAATGACTCCGAAATCGCATGTGTCGAAAATTCTTCTGTTGTCGGGTTTGATCGTTGCTAGCCTCACTGCCTGTAATCGCGGTGGGGGAGGCGGGGCTGGCACAGAGCAGGGAGGTACTGGCAGCACACCACCAGCGCAGACTGTCCCTGAAGTGGCACCGTCGACACCATCGACGCCTCCGGCAGAAGACAAGGAAACCAAACCCGGCACGACAACAACACCCCCTTCCGGAGGCAGCTCAGGAAGTAGTTCTGGTAGCAGCTCAGGCAGTACATCCGTCGCACCCAGCAGCTTGGGAGAAGGCGGTTCGTCTGGCGGCACAGGCTCTGCCGCTGGCACTTCGGGTGATACCTCATCGGGCGGTATGAGCGGCGGCTCTACCGGTGATTCACGTTGAATAGTTCAGGCGATGCTCGTACATATTCCATGACTCTATGCCCCACGTATTGATTGTCGATGAGGACGGCGACTCTAGTCACTTTTTGCGTGAGGCGGCGCGAGAAGAAGGTCTGAGCAGCGCTATGGCGACGAGTATCAGGCAAGCCGCGATACAAATCACCTTGCAGCGCCCCGACATCATATTCACGGCTCAGTATCTCAGTGATGGATCTGGCCTCAGCTTGCTTGATGTTGGCGGCGAGTCGAGCGGGATGGTTGTGATTATGATGATGGTCGCGCCCAGTGTCGATGCCGTCATTGATGCCTGGCGTCTTGGCGTGGCGGATTGCTTGACCAAACCACTGGATTTGCCTCGCGTCCGACGCTGGCTACGCGACTTGCCCGTGGCTGTAACGGATACCAGCGGGCAGTTGATTTCACCTCGCTTGCTAGGGACTTCCGTTGCCATGAAAACGCTGTCCGAGCATATCAGTCGTGTCGCACCTACCGAAGCCACTGTGCTTTTGCTCGGCGAGAGTGGCACGGGCAAGGAGCTCGTCGCTCAGACTATTCATGCGCAGAGTCCACGTCATCGTCAGCCTTTTATTCCGATTAATTGCGGTGCAATTTCGCCGCACCTCATCGAAAGTGAAATTTTTGGTCACGAGAAGGGCAGTTTTACCGGAGCGGAGCGGCAGCATAAAGGTTACTTTGAACGTGCTTGTGGCGGTACGCTGTTTCTTGATGAAGTGATTGAAATGCCGGTGGACTTGCAAGTCAAGCTGCTGCGCGTGCTGGAAACTGGCGCATTCATGCGCATTGGCAGTCATCAGTCGCTGAGCACCAATGTACGAATCATTGCAGCAAGCAACCGTGACCCCGAGAAGGCTATCGCCGAGGGTCGGCTCAGGCTGGATCTTTTTCATCGACTTAATGTCTTTCCGCTCCGAATTCCACCTTTGCGTGATCGTGAGCAGGATATTGAGCTGCTTGCACGCTATTTTCTTGATGAGCTCAATGCCACTCATGGGACTGGCAAGACGATCTCTGACTCCGCTATGAGTGTCCTGCGCATGCACCATTGGCCGGGCAATGTACGGGAACTGCGCAATTTCATTCAACGTGCCTATATCTTGTCCGATCAAATGATCGATCCCCAAGTTCTTGTGCCTGTGCCTGCCTATTGCCGTTCGAGTGCACTGGCCTTGTCCATACCCGTCGGCACATCACTGGCGGATGTAGATCGAAAGTTAATCTTTGCCACCATGGAGCTATGCGGTGGCGTAAAAAAACGCGCAGCCGATCTGCTTGGCATCAGCCTCAAGACACTCTACAACCGTCTCGAAGAATATGGCCGCCATGAAACAAGTCTGGCAGTACTGAAAACACCAGCTCAGCGAG
>JACCEC010088808.1_pt1 | contig 11331 bp, 2 predicted proteins | sample 7450121 | NCBI WGS metagenome assembly JACCEC01 (sample SAMN15323455, study PRJNA562643) | freshwater metagenome | isolation source: river surface water | place: USA:Blue River Watershed | collected 2017-08-18 | reverse complement strand
TTGCCCACCGAGTCGATCGTCATCGCGCTGGGCGCGTACACGCCGCGGCAAGCGGAAACGGTCGTACAGGATCCGCCGTTACCCGAGCGACCCAGCAGGGTGATATTGCCGCTGGTGACGGTCTTGAGGGTGATGCCGCTGCCCAGTTCGATACCATGGCTCGATTGGGCCAGCGTCGTACCCGTATCAGCATCCAGCAGGATATTGCCGCCAGTCGCAGTGATATTGGCATTAGCCTTGATGCTGCCACCATAAACAGTGACCGGACCCGCAATGTCGATGGCGCCGCCGAGCGTCACGGTGCTGGTATTGGTTGACTTACCTACGGTCAGCGACGAGAGGCTGGAAGCAGTCGCGCCAAAACTCACCGCACTGGTAAATGTCGTGCCAGCCGAAATCACTTCCAGCGTGCCAGCACCGCTGTAGCCGCTGGTGGTGATCGTCGGTGCATCGTTCTGCACGACCAGCTTGCCGCCGTTGATGGCCGTGGCGCCGGTGTAGCTGCTGTTGCCTGTCAGCGTGAAGGTGCCGGTGCCTTGCTTGGTCAGCCCGCCGGTACCGGAAATCGCGCCGCCATATGAGGTGTTCGCATTGCCTGCGTTCGTGGTCAGCGTGAATGTACCGAGCGCAGTGTTGCCGCCGGTCGTGCCGCCACCGGTCAGCGAGCCTATGCTCAAATTGGACACCAGCTGCAGCTGGGTGCCGGCTATGTTCGATAGCGAGACCGGCATCACATTGCCGAGCGCATTCGTGTTATTGGCCTGTACCGTGCCACCCGTGATCGAGGTACCGCCGGTGTAGCTGTTATTGCCGGAGAAGCGGATCGTGCCATTGGTCGCATCGGCGGTCACGCCGCCGGTGCCACTGACTGTCCCGCTGAGGTTCACTAAGACCGGCGACAGCGTGAGCGTACTGGCGCCAGTATTGGTGAACGTGTGCAGCGTGTAGACGCTGTCATTGCTGTTGAGGGCACTGAGGGTACCGCCGGTACCGGCAGAGTTGCCGGCGTAGCGGACGATCACGATACCGGTTCCGCCGTTGCCGCCACGGCTGTAGATGGTCGTCAAGGCACCCGCCGCACCGCCGCCACCGCCGCCGGTGTTGGCACCCCCTGAGGCAGCAGTAAACGACATACCGGTATCGGTCGTTGCGAAAGGCGTACCCTTGCCGCCGCCGCCAAGCCCGCCTGAGCCGCCGAGCGCGCCTGCGGGCGAACCAATACTGCTGCCGTGTACGCCGCCGCCGCCGCCGCCGCCATAGAACTGAGTCGTACCAGTGATGGAAGAGCTGCGGCCCACGCCACCCGCGCCACCCAGGGCATTGGTATTGGAATCGAAGTTGGCAAAGGCGTTGCCGCCCGCTCCGCCGGCGCCACCACCACCGCCACCGACATAGGGCTGGGTTGAAATGCCATTACCACCCCTAAAACCCTGGCCTGCGGTAGCCACACCGCCGGCCGCGTAGCTTCCGCCGCCGCCCGAGCTGACGTTGGTGGCGCTATTGTTTGCTGCCTGCGTGCTCCAGGACGAACCGACACCACCACCCAGCGCGACGATATTGTTCAACGACGAGACCAGGCTCGAGGATCCGCCGTTGCTGCCAGTAGTGAAGGTACCGTAATTGTTGATGGTCCCCGCACCGCCTGCGCCGACGGTGACCGTGTAAGTGCCGTCGATACTGTTGATCGTACCCGTCTGCACACCGCCACCACCGCCACCGCCACCAACGTGCGCACCGCCGCCGCCACCGCCGCCAACGATCAGGTAATCAACAGCTGTGTCCAGGTCGAAGGTAACGCCACCGTTCAGCGTGAAATTGTTCGCGACCGTGCTGACCGAGCGTCCGAACATGATGCTGGTTCCGGCTGCTGCCGAAACATCCCCGATACCAAAGCCGGCATTATGGTAGCCACCGAGCGTGCCGCTATTGAGCGTGATGCCGCCAATGAACGTGTTGTTACCGGCGAGGCCCTGCATGCCAGACCCGTTCTTGATCAGCGAGCCGGTACCGGAAATCACGCCACCATGGATGGTCGAGGCATTGTTGCCGCCGAGGGTCAGCGTGTTCGCACCCAGCACGACATTGCCGCCGTTGCTGCCGCCACCGCCCAGCGATCCGATGGTCAGGTTGTTCAGCAATTGCAGCTGTGCGCTGACAACATTGCTGATACCAACCGCCGAATTGTTACCGAGCGCGCTGGCATTATTGGCTTGCACGATGCCGCCAATGATCGAAGTCGCACCGGTATAGCTGTTGGCCCCATCGAATTTGAAGGTACCGCCGGTGGCATCGGCGATCACACCGCCGCTGCCGCTCAGCGTGCCGCTCATCGTGAGGGATGATGGAAGCGACAGGGTATTGTTGCCGGTCGCGGTGAAGCTGTGCACGGTATACCCGGTCGCGCTACCCGCTCCCGCCACGGCCGTACCGCTGCTCGACGCGGCCGGGCCAAGATAGCGGACGATCACGATGCCCGAACCACCGTTACCACCATACTGAGTGTTACTACCACCGCCGCCACCTGAGCCTGAGTTGGCCGCCGCATTGCCAGCAATGCCCCTGACGCCACCAACCTCTATCCCGGCGCCATTGCCGCCGCCCGCCTGACCGATACCTGCCGGCCCGGACGAATAACCGGTCTGGCCATTGACGCCACCGCCGCCGCCGCCTGCATAAAGCACGCTGGTACCGGTAATGTCGCTTGCCCGTCCTGCGCCACCGTTGCCGCCCGATTGCGAATTCACTGCTGTCGAAGCACCGGCGCCACCGGCACCGCCGCCGCCGCCGCCCACCGCCAGATTACCGCCAGCGCCTGTGGCCGAACCATTGCCGCCGTTGAAGCCAAAGCCGCCACCGGTCGTAACCGAGACGCCGGCACCGTTCGTCATCCAGTGGCCACCACCACCGCCCGAGCCGCCATTCAGGCCAGCATTACCGTTGCCGGAACCACCGCCACCGCCGCCGGCGGCTGAAATGCCGAAGGCCGAGCTCGCGCCGCCAATGGCACCGGCGGCCCAGTTGCCACCTGCACCGCCGTCACCGACCGTGACGGTGAAGCTCGTGCCGTTGAGCTGCGTGCCGCCGGTGATGAATTCACCCGCACCGCCACCACCGGCGATACCACCGCCACCACCGCCGCCACCGCCGATGATCAGGTAATCGACATAATTATCGAAATCGAAGGTGACATTACCGTTCAGGGTGAAGTTGTTCGCCACGGTAGAAACGCCGCGACCGAACAGCAGGCTTGCGCCACCGGCGCCTGTCACCGTGCCACCGCCCATTGCGGTGTTGTGATACACGCCCAGCGTGCCGGCGGACAGCGTGGTGCCGCCGCTATAGGTGTTCGCCGCCATCAGCGATACGTTGCCGGTACCGCGCTTGGTCACACTGCCGGTACCCGAGATCAGGTTAGGTACCAGCATCGTGCCGGTACGGTCGAACACCAGCGAGCCATTGTTCGTCACGTTGCCAGTGCCGAGCGTGCCGGTGCTGCCGCCGGCGCCGATCTGCAGCGTGCCGGCGTTGATGATGGTGGTACCCGTGTAGGTGTTGGTGCCGGTCAGCGTCGCGGTGCCGGCACCTGACTTTGTCAGTGAACCGGAACCTGCGATCGAATGCCCGAATGCGATATCACCGACGCCGGCGAGCGTGACATTGCCATTGAAAACAGACTTATAGGGCGCGTAGTTGTTGCTGCCGTCGTCAATACTCCAGGTGACGCCGGCGGTCGCCGATTCGAAGGTCGCCCCCAGGGCACCGACCGTCAGCCCGCGCCCTCCGCTGGCCGGCGTTCCGCTCGTTCCCGAGTAGCGTAGCGTGCCGCCATTGATGACGATCGCGCTCGCCTGATAATGTCGCTCGCCGAAATTGCCGCCCCAATTCCAGTTGGTGAGGTCAAGCACGGCGCCGCTATTGACCGTCGTGATAGCGGTCGCGACATCACCAAACTGCGGTTCGGAACCACAAGTGGAATCGCAGTAAATTTTGCCGCTGCTAGCGATCTTCAGCGTGCCTGCGTTCACGTTGGTGGCCCCAGTGTAGGTGCTGGTGCCAGTCAGTGTCAGCGTGCCCAAACCGGACTTGGTCAGGCCGCCTGTGCCGGCGATCACGGCGCCGGTCGAGAAGTCAGTGGTGTTGGTGATGCGAACCCCTGACGTGGTCTTGAACGAGCTGGCGGTCAGGCTGCCGGCAGTAATGCTGAGCGTGGAAATCTCTTTCGAGCTACCAACCGTCGAGCGGAAAAGCACGCTGCCGGACCCCGCATTGACGGTCAGCGGGGCGCTGCTGATCGTGGTTTCGCGAATGTAGTTGTTCAGCGTAGTGCTGTTATCGAGCAAGTCATTCCAGTTGCCATTGGAACCGGTGAACTGGGTCGCGTTCTCGCCGCCGTAGCCAAGCCCGTTAATGTTGTTCGTGCAGCAGTTGTTTGGCTCGCCACTGGCCCAGTTGGTGTAGCTGAAGGCTTGACCTGCTTCCGGGCCGCGCTCCCAGCGCCAGGTACCGTTGCTGAGTCGACGCCCGCCGATCCATGCAGTGGAGTAGCTGCCCGCCAGCGCGGCGATGGAGTTTTCCAGTCGCGAGGTAATGGTCGCGAGATAGCCGCCGGCAGCGACTGCCGCTGCGTCGGCCTGCTGCCAGGTCAGGCCGGTCGCTGAATACACGCCGGTGTACTGGTTCGATGAGTTGACGCTACCCTTGAAGTCAATCGTGCCGCCGCCGGAATTGATCGTCACGCCATTGGGGTTGGCCACCAGGGTTTCGCCGAACACGGTGATGTTGCCGCCACCGGAGGCGATGGTCTGTGCGCTGGTGCCATCGAAACTGACATCACCGCCAACATATACCGTTGAACCATTCAGCGAGGCCGTGTCGCCCACACCGAATTGCAGTGTGCCGCCATTCGTCGTCGTGGCGTTCCCCGAAAATTTGATGAAGCCATCGCCGGATTTGTCGGAGTCGGCGTTGAACACCAGGTTGAGCTTGTTGCTGGTTGCGTTGACGTTGGTGTTACTGCCAAATGACAAGTGACGCGCCGCCTTGAATGTCAGCGTTGAATCCGTGCCGGCACTCTTGGTGATGCCCGCGTTGATCAGCATGTCGCCGGACACGTTGATCGTATTGGTCTGATTGGCGACCAGACTACCCGCGGTGACAGACAGATCTTTCAGCGCGCTCGAACCACCGACAGCGCTACCAAAGGTGACGGCACCAGCGCCGGCATTGATGCTGAGGTTGCCGGGTCCGCTGAATGTGGAACGTGAGTTCGTCAGCGTGAAGTTGTTGACTGCCCAAGATTCATCGACCACATCGCCATCCAGCGCGCCCTGCATACGCAACCTGATCGATGACACATTGGGGGTGTTGATCGCGACAGCAATGCGACGATCAACCTGATCATAATTTCCGCGATTAGAGCCGACGAGATTACCTTGTTGCTTCAGTGTTGCCGAGTAATCGTAGCCATTATTCGAGCCGCTCACGGTACCAAATGCCGCGTTCCAGTTGGGTCGCAGCGTGAAGAGATCGGTGTAGCTCGCACCATTGTCGCTACTGATCTTCACATTGAAGTATTCTCCCGGCGCACCGTCCCACGAGTCGATCGCGAAGAAGTTGAAGTTCAGTCCAACCTTGCTGTTGTTCAGGTTGCTGAAGCCAAGTTCAATCACCTGATTCGAGAACAGTCCGAAGGTGCGTTGGTATTCGTAGAAAGAATTACTCGAAGCGCCGGAGATCTGACCGAAGCCATACGTCGCTGCGAGAGAATCAAAATTACTGTCGGACGATACATCGAAGATGCGTTGGAACAGTACATCGGTACCACTGTTGACTGTGCCGTTGAAAGTGACGTTGCCACCACCGGTGTTGATGTTCAACGTAGATGCATTCGCGTTGTCGGTCACTGCGACGAAAGCGGCACCGTTGCTTGTCACCGCCCCACCGGTTTCACCACTGCGCGTGGTGTTGATAGTTTGTCCCGACGAACCCTGGAACACGATGTTCTCACCGGTCAGCGTGAGGCTGCCACCGTTCGTCGTGACGTTGGCACCGAGACGAACCTGATCACCCGTCGAATTCAAATCATGATCGGAGACGATGTTGAGGTTCAGTCGACCGCCCGTCGACGTGATGGCTTCATTCAAGAATACATTTCGCGAAGCGCGCAGTGTCAGCGTCCGCTCATTTGCGCCGCTGTAGCTCAGCGCCGACGTGAAAATGATGTCACCAAAACCGGTGCCGCCGGAACCTGTCTGGATCGTGATGTTGGCTGAAGCGAGTGCCGAGACAATCGAGCTGACGGTGATATTGCTCGCGGTGCCTGATGTGTAAAGGTAGTCGGAGCCGGACGCACTGAATCCGGTGCCGGATGCGGCCGTGCCGATGTTGATGTCATACGGGTCGATCAGCCAGAGGCCGCCTTCGCCGCGAACGCTGTCGGTGTTGATGCGAATGCCATCGACTTGCAGCATGTGGCCGGACGTTTCGATCTGTCCGCCATCGCCACCGAGCAGGCCGCCTTTGGCGATCAGGCTGCCGTCGACTTTGGTGATCGACTGGATGTTGTTGATGTCGGACCAGAAGACGATGGTGCCGCCATGGCCGTTCGAGATCGCGCTCGCATCGACAGTTGCCGTTTCGGCCATCTCGACATGGGTCGCATGGCGCAGGCTGCCGGCGCCCTGCCAGTCGCCGCCGACCAGCACTTTGCCGCCGCCGGTAGTACCAGTCGCATCGATTTTTGCGGGGCCCTCTATATATATATAGTTGCCCGTCAGAATTGCCTCGCCGCCCTTGCCTTCAACGGCGACCGCGCCCGGCACCGATGCCGAAGTGGCACCTGCCACATTGATAACACCGCTGTGCGTCAGCTTGTCGGCGTCGAGGCTGACGCTGCCGCCATCGGCCATTGCCGAACTGGCATCGAGGGTGCCGGCGTTGACAATCTCGGTCGACGCGCCGAGCACGATATGGCCGCCGACTTTGGTGATGCCCGCCGCGCTGATCTCGCCGCTGTTTTTGATAACACCGGAGGCAAGTTCGTTGTAGGCTTGCGCCGACACGATCACGCGACCTTCGGGCGCGCGAATGATCTTGCGGTTTTCGATCAGCGAGTCCACGGTCGACGGCGATACGAGCAGGTCGACCTGGCTGTTGGCCGGGTTCACGTTCAGGGTCACCGTCTCGCCGGCCGCGAGTGCAATGGTGCCCGACTTCGCCAGCAGCACACCTTCGTTGCGCACTTCCGGTGCCAGCAACGCGATGTAACCGCCGAGCTTTGCTTCGATGCTGCCTTCATTGACGACTTTGCCGCTGGCGCCGTTGCGCTCAAAGCGGTAGTTGCCATTCATGAAATCGGCATTGGACATCGAATGGGTGGTGGCGACCAGCGCGCCGACATCGACGCTGGAGGTCGGGCCAAACCACACGCCGGCCGGGTTCATCAGGAACACCTGGCCGTTGGCCTGCAGATTGCCGAACACGGCGCTCGGATTGGCGTCAAGCACGCGGTTCAGGATCACCGAACTTGCGTCCGGCTGCTGGAACACCAAGCTGGCATCGCGGCCGACATTGAAGGTGTTCCAGTTCACGATCGCACGATCGCTACCCTGGTTCACCGTCATCACCGGTGCGGCCGCAGTTCCGCCGGTGACAACCTGGGCACTGCCGGCGACGACATCCGCGCCAGTCGGCAGTGCATTGGTGGCCGGCGCGACTTGCGCGCAGGCCGGTTGCAGCGAGAGCGCGACCCAGACAGCGACCGCCGCGAAGGCCATAGCGTGGCCGCGGATCAGGTGCTTGGGTTGGAGGCGCTCGAACATCGCTGCGTTTTTGGGTGCTAGTGGGTCAGTTCAGGGTCAGAACGGCAGGCTTGCTGCCAGCCACAGACGGTCGATTTTCTTGGTTCCGTCCTGGTCGTTGCCTGTGCCGACGTTCGGATACGGGTTGGTGCCGATGCGTTGTGCCCAGGTCGCGGTGAACGTGAAGTTGCGCGGGCCCTGCCACGACAGGCTGGCACCGTAGCCGCGGTAGGTCAGGATGTTCGGCGACGGCATGCCGAGGTAGGGATCGACGGTCTGCTTGACGCGGCCGTCATCGTGGAAAAGCTTGAATTCCCAGCGCTTTGGCAGCTTGAAGCGCAGCTCGACGCTGGCCAGTTGGCCGTTGCTGCCGCCGCCTTCGCTGACCGGATAGGCGCGCACGCCGGTCGGGCCGCCGAGGTAAAACTTCTCGGACGAATCGAGGTTTTTCCATGCGTACTGGCCCGAGAAGCTCAGCACCAGGCTGACCCAGTCCAGCACCGCCTGGTTGCGCACATAGCTGCCGTTAACTTTATTGAAACCACCATCGGTCTTGGCAGTCACCTGATCGGACAGCAGGCTGGCATCGTCCTTGATGTTCAGCGAGCCCGAGGTCAGCGACATCGACGCCTGGTTGCTGGCGCCGCCGAAGCGACCGTCGATCCAGTTGCCGTTGGCCGCCACCGTGGCCACGGTGCTCTGGTAGCTGCGCGACAGGTTGCCGCCCGAGTAGTTGTCGAACCATTTGCCGGTCACGCCGCCCGACAGGTACAGGTTGGCCTGTTGCGAACGCACCAGCGGATAAGACAGATCGATGCCAGCCGTGCTGGACGTACCCCAGATTTTCGATGCGACGCTTTCGCCGTCGATCACCCGGTATTCCATGTAGCTGGTGTTGATGCCCAGTCGCGCACCGTCGAGGCCGACCGGGAACGACACGCCGCCACGGCCATAGCGGGTGCCGGCGGTGGACAGCAGGCCGAGCGTGTACTGCTCGCCTTTGCCAGCCGGCGAGTTGATCGCAAGGTCGACCAGCACGCGCTCGGGGCCGGTGGTGCGGGCGCCATGGCTGTCGACGTTGATTGCGCCTGTGACCAGCGGTTTTTCCTGAGATTGCAGCACCACGCGGGTTTCGCCGCTTTTTTCGCCTTCGGCCAGCCCGCCCTGGACCGATGCGCCGGGCAGGTCGTTGAGCAAAAGCAGCGTGCGATCGAGCACGTTGACGTTGACTGCCTTCTCGATATTCATTGCCTTTTCGACACGAGAAAGGATCAGCTCCGAGTTGATGCGGCCGGTCGAGCTGCCGTCGATGCTGGCACCGGCGTACTTCGCTTCCACGACTTTCAGGGTCACGACGCCGTCGACGATCTCCTGGCGCGGGATGCTGACGGTAGCCACGTAGCCCTTCTCGCGATAGGCCAAAGCGGCCATGGCTGCAGCGTTTTGGAGCTCCGCGAAGTCCATCGCGCGGTTCAGGTAAAGCTCGACGGAACGGGCCAATGCGCGGTCCGAAAGCAGGATGTTTCCGATGAATCGGAAGCGGGAAACGGTGACCGTATCGCCGGTCAGCGGCGGGGTTTTCAGGGTTTCAGCGTCGGATTTGGGCGCCACCTCAGGCAAGCCCTGCTGCGGCAGGTTGCGCTCGAGGCTGTTGCGCAGCGCACCGCCGTCGGTGGCGGCGGTTTGGGCGTAGCTGGCCGAAGCGGCCGAAAGCAGCAGCAAAAGGCCCGCCGCGAGCTGCGGAATGGGTGCGAAACGGAGGCTGAATTTTGGGTGAAATTGGGTCATCTGGGCCACGGGTCAGCGGCAAGTCTTTGCCGCCTCAAAACCATTGAAATTCCTAGCTTTTAGTCGGAATTTCGAGCCCAGATTTTAGTAAATTTCGCCCTGTTTTTTCCTACTTTTTCCTACAAATAAGCATAAGTTATTTAGGTTTTTCCGCACCCAATTCTAGCCATTCAGGCCCCTCCAAACACCCGAACCAACCCATTGAATTTTCATATTCATAATTGCCCTATTAGCAACGCAAAATTTGTCAATTTCGACAATTGCCTTAAGCGTAACGCAATTTCTTAATAGCAACTCATGTTAGATTGATAATTCCTTGTCGATTTGAAAATTGCGTGTGAACGAGCGTCGACTTTCAAAAATCAGGTGTGAATGCGTCAGGAATTGGCTTACGAAACCGACAGATTTTTCAGCCTGTTTGGGATGCAGGTTTTATGTAGGCTTAAAGGGCGTGAATGGGTTGCGAAATACGCGTGTCTAACGACCTTATTTTCGGGCCAATTTTAGGACCAGGACCGGATCCCTGATGCAGGTTTTATGTAGGGTAAATCAGGTGCAAATGGATGTGAAATCGTGCGAGTGCATTCACCCGATTTTCATGACTGGAATGCGGACCGCCGAACAGAATTTACGTAGGTTTTATGTAGGCAGAATCGGTTGATATTGGATATGGGATTGGATGTCGCATCACACCCTATTTCCCATAAGTCGCCGAGGTGTCCCAGGTAGATTTTTTGTAGGCTTTATGTAGGGTGAAATGGGCAACTTTGGTTGATCGATTGGGTGACGAAGCACACCCGATTTCAATGCATTTCGCGCGGCCGACCAGCGAGCCGGCGAGCACCTGTTGATGAAGGTTTTATGTAGGTTTATTGGATGAAATCGGGCGAGAAATCAGGTCTCTTCACCTAGCCGATTTCGGCCAATTCTGCACAGGCGTTCGCATTGAGGATTGCCGAATTGGGTGTCTCCATGCACCCCATTTTCCTGGGCAGCTGCCGCGATGTCGGATAAGCAACTATAGTTATGCAAGTTGCAATTCACTAATAATTTCGCAAGATTGCCATTTAGGTATTTTTCCTGATGCCTTTAAAAATTGTCATATTAAGAATATCTTCGGACGTGCAGTTTCCAATAGCCATTAAAGCAATTCTTAAATTAATAATTGCCAACGTAGCACTTCCCTTTTTTGAAACTTCCATCAGGCCGCTTGCCATTTCGACACTTATCAATTTAAGCATTGCCTTTTAAGTATTTATGTTTTTGGTACGTTGTATTTTGATACTTATTTTTTCGACACTTATCGTTTAGATACTTGCTATTCCGACACTTGCGCTTTAGACACCTGCTATTTTGATACTTGCATTTTACGCACTTATTATTTTGACACCTACCGGTTTCACAATTCCTGGTTTAGCACTTATCTAATTGCCACTTGCTTTTTTGAATATTACCGATTTAATACTTAACTTATTTACAGTTATATTTATTGCACGTGCGATTTCGACACTTGCTTTATTAATACTTATTAAATTGGCACCGCGCATTTGCGTGCTGGCCAATTAAATTGATTGCTGGCCTCCACGGCTTTCCTGATACCTGCCCTGCCACCAAATTTCCTAACAGAAATAATCGAGGGTGAACTCCCCTCTTCCCAATTCGACAACCTGTAAAAGCCAAAATCAACGTTTGACATAATATTCGTTACGACACTTTTGAAATTAACAATATTATTCATTTTGAT
>JACCEC010759830.1_pt1 | contig 11333 bp, 10 predicted proteins | sample 7450121 | NCBI WGS metagenome assembly JACCEC01 (sample SAMN15323455, study PRJNA562643) | freshwater metagenome | isolation source: river surface water | place: USA:Blue River Watershed | collected 2017-08-18 | reverse complement strand
TAGAACAAATTTTACCTTTCTTTCAGCCATATTTTTCAATTACAATCAATATGGTCGCAGAGACAGATGAGAAGAAAGATATTCCAATTTTACTAAATGGTGTAACTATTCAAGATGATTATGAAGGGGATTTTACCACCAGAAGAACTATTATTTACACTCTAACATTTACTGCAAAGTCATATATTTACGGACCAATTACAACTTCAGATATAATTAAAAAGGTCAATGTTGATATTGGTACTGCAATTAATGCCAACAGGTATGTAACATACAGTGTAACTCCAAAAGCATTAGAAGATAATAATAACGATGGAATTATTAATACTCTAGATGATGCTTTAGTAGAAGCAGATGATGACTTTGGATTCAATGAACTTTGGACTGAATAATTATGTCAACATTCGATAAACTAGATGACACTTTCAATATTGTCCCTCAAGATACAGTTTCCGAAACAGAAATTGTAAAACTTGAAGATGATATAAAAGATATTGAAAAAGATTATGAATATAGTAGAGAACAATTATATAATTTAATTGGAAAAGGTCAGGAAGCAATTGATGGTATCATGGATGTAGCTAGAAATAGTGATCACCCAAGGGCGTATGAAGTTGCATTTCAGGGCATTAAAAACATTGCCGACATGACTGATAAATTAATTGATTTACAGAAAAAGATGAAAACTATGGATGAAGATTCATCTATGAGAAAAGGTCCATCTACTGTAAATAATACTATGTTTATTGGAAGCACTGCAGAGCTTCAAAAATTTCTAAAACAATCAAAAATAAATAATACAGAAGAATAGGAGTATTTTAATGTCTGTTTTAAAAGTCGTACAGAATGTTGCAGCTGTATCATGCACTGGGGGAAATGCAGCTCAATCTTCTGCAGTTATTGTAAGAAGTGGAATTTATCGCTTTACTGCTGATGCATCTGATGCTATTCATGTGGCTTGGGGTGGAAATCCAACTGCGGTAGATGGGAATGATTTTCATATTCCAAAAGAACAGTCAGAACTAGTTAAGTGTGCTACTCCAAAAAGAGTACAAATTATCTCTATTGATAAAGGTGCTGCAAATACTGTATTGAATCTAAATTTAGGTGGTGGTAGACCAGGACATCCATTTGTTGTTGGAGATTACGTAACATTAACTGGATCTTCTGTTGCAGCTTATAATACTGGAATTGCACATCTTGCTGTAACTGCAGTAACCGATACCAGCATTACAGTAGCATTAGATTCATCTGCATATGCAAATTTTACTGGAACTGCAACTCTAAATAATTCAATTAAATTTTCAGTAAAGCCAGATGGTAATGGTGCTGCTGTTGGTCATATCACTGAAGTTCAGGTAGTAGGTGGATAATGGCTAAGCTGAGAGTTCCTACAGAAAAGGAAATTGCCAAAAAGCATGGCGTTTCTGTTGATTACGTTATTAGACAGGCAGAAGTCGGTTCTACTGTAGAAAGAGAGCACGTAACAACTCACCAAGAAGCTTATGGAATTGCTCTCCAGCATATTGCTGAGTTCCCAGATTACTACAAGCATTTACTAAAAATGGAAAAAAAATTAAAGGGAGAGTGGAAAAACGGCAAGAAAGCTGTTAAAGAAGAAAAAGAGGAAATTAGGTATTGCCATATATGTGAAAAACCAGAAAAGAAATCAGAATGTTCATATGGTCCTAGTGCATGGGAAATGAATACCAGTCTTTTGAACATGCAAGAAGATCATAAAGAAATTGCTTCTGGCAAAATCAAAGATCACGAAGGTTACATGGCAAACCTTGAAATGGATCAAATGGAAAGATCCATTGAAATGCTTCGTAAAATTATTCGTAAATCAAATCAACAGCTTCCTGCATGGGTCCAATCAAAAATTACACGAGCTGCAGATTTTATTGATACCGCAGCAGAATATCTGTCATCTGATGCAAAAATTAGTGAGCAGAAATCTTTCTCTCAGTTTATGAATGAAGCAGATAATGTAAGTTTCCAAATTGGTTCTGGGCATAGTGCTGCTAGAAGACAAGCAAAGATTAGAAATCTTGCAGATAGAACAACAAGTGCAGGAGAGCAATCTGCAGCAAAAGCAAAATTAAAAGGTCCTGAATGGAAAAAACCAAAGTTAAATACTGAGGGGGCTGCTTGGACAAAAAAGTCTGGTAAGAGTCCTAGTGGTGGACTCAACGAAAAGGGAAGACGTTCATATGAACGTGAAAATCCTGGATCTGATTTAAAACCACCTCAACCAGAAGGAGGTTCAAGAAGAGATTCTTTTTGTGCCAGAATGAGTGGAATGAAAAAGAAGTTAACTTCAAAGAAAACTGCCAACGATCCTAATTCAAGAATCAATAAATCTTTAAGAGCCTGGAATTGTTAAACCTATAAAAACTTATTATGAGTGAAAGATCTAGTTATAAAGGTAATCCTAACCTCAAACCTTCTAACGTACAAATACAATTTACTTCTGAACAGTTAGAAGAGTATTTGACATGTCAAGAAGATCCAATTTATTTTGCAAAAAAATACATCAAAATTGTTTCTCTTGATGAAGGTCTAGTCCCATTTAAAATGTGGGACTTCCAAGAAAAATTGATTGACAATTTTCATAAGCATAGATTTAATATCGCAAAGCTTCCAAGACAGACTGGAAAATCAACTACGGTTGTTTCCTATCTGTTACATTATGCTTTGTTCAACCCCAACGTAAAAATTGCAATTCTTGCAAACAAAGCAGAGACCTCAAGGGAACTTCTATCCAGATTGCAGTTATCATACGAAAACCTACCTAAATGGCTACAGCAGGGCGTGGGTTCTTGGAACCGTGGATCACTAGAGCTAGAGAACGGATCTAAGATTATTGCTGCTTCCACTTCATCATCTGCTGTCCGAGGAAACTCTTTTAACATCATCTTCCTTGACGAATTTGCGTTCATTCCAAATCATATTGCAGAACAGTTTTTCAGTTCTGTATATCCTACTATTTCATCTGGTAAGACTACCAAAGTTATTATCATTTCCACTCCAAATGGAATGAACATGTTCTATAAGTTCTGGCATGATGCAGAACGAGGAAAGAACAGTTATACCCCACTAGAAGTTAATTGGTGGGATGTTCCAGGAAGAGACCAGAAGTGGAAAGAAGAAACTATTGCAAACACTTCTCAACGACAGTTTGAGCAAGAATTTGAATGTACCTTCCTAGGATCTGTTGATACTTTAATCAATCCAAATAAACTTCGTGCAATGGTTTATGAAGATCCATTGAAACGAAGTGGTGGATTAGACGTATACGAAGACCCAATAGATGGTCATGATTATGTAATGACCGTTGACGTTGCTAGGGGAGTTGGAAATGATTATTCTGCCTTCGTGGTAATGGATGTCACTACAATCCCTTATAAAATGGTAGCAAAATACAAGAATAATGAGATAAAACCCATCCTCTTCCCCAATATCATAGATACAGTCGGTAAAAACTACAATAATGCCAATATATTGGTTGAGGTCAATGATATCGGTGGACAGGTGGCAGATATCCTACAGTTTGATCTGGAGTACGATAATTTGCTGATGTGTGCAATGAAAGGTCGTGCTGGCCAGATAGTTGGAACTGGATTTTCCAACAAGGCACAACTGGGAGTGAAGATGACCAAGGCAGTCAAAAAGTATGGATGTGCCAACCTAAAAGCAATGATTGAAGATGATAAACTTTTAGTTCCAGATTATGACATTATTAGTGAATTAACCACATTTATTCAAAAGAGTGATACTTTTTCTGCAGAAGAAGGTTGTAATGATGACTTGGCAATGTGTCTTGTAATTTTCTCTTGGTTATCTACTCAACCTTACTTTAGAGAGCTTACATCAAATGACGTTAGGAAAAGAATTTTTGAAGATCAAAGAGAAGCTATTGAACAGGATATGGCTCCATTTGGTTTTATATTGGATGGCTTGACGGATACTGAAACTACATTCGTAGATACTAAAGGAGATTATTGGACTGCAGCTACAGATGATAAGTGGAATGTTGATGAATATGGTGATATGGCTTATATGTGGGAATATAAGTAGTTCAAAATATAAAGATAAATAAATAGTTTTGAGAAAAAAAATCTCATAGAGGTAATAAACATGGCGTTTGCTTCACCTGGAGTATCTATTAAGGAAATTGATTTAACTCCTACAATTAATGTATCCGATCAAAATGTTGCTGCAATTGTAATTGCAGCAGAAACTGGTCCTGTAGATACTGTAACCTACATTACTAGTGAAAAGGAATTGGTAGATACATTTGGTACACCAAATAACGATAACTATGAGTCTTGGTTTGCTGCATTAACCATCATTCAGTATGGTGGAATTGCTGCGGTAGTAAGACCAACAAGTTCAAGTATTGTATTAAATTCTTCATCCGATGCAGGATTAAGTTCTTTCATTATTAAGAGTAAATTTGATTACGATAACTACACTGGAACTGCATTTAAATTTGCAGCAAGATCTGCTGGAACAAAATTAAATTCTTTAAAAGTAGTTGCAGTTGATCATGGTGCAGACCAAATTATTACTTATACTGGTGCAGATCCTACAGTCTCAGCAGGAGATGCCATTGTAATTAAAAAAGGCAGCACTACTGTAGGAACTGGCTGGATTTACAAGTCAAGCACTACAGATAATACTCTTCATATCATTTTAAATGATAGTACAAAGAGAATTCCAACTTCAGATGATCCAACCAATGGGTATCCAGCATATAGCATTACCGACAATGCAGGAACCCCAGTAACTTTAATTGCAGCTGGTGCAATCAGTGCAGCGCCAGATAATAGTTATTACGACACTCTTGAGTATGCATCTGGACTAAAATGGAGAGATGTTGCTCCTCAGCCAGGAACATCTTCTTCTGTTGCTTCTAAAGGCGGCAAATTTGATGAAATGCATATTGTAGTATTAGATGAAGATGGAATTATTACTGGTACTCCAAATTCAATTCTTGAGAAGTATCTATTTGTTTCCAAAGCAAAAGATGCAAGCACTCTAGATGGTTCATTAGTATACTTCCATACTGCAATTGCAGAAAGATCTAAGTATGTATTCCCAGGCCATTCAACAGGAATTGATTTTGTTGGAACTTCTAAAATTAACTTAGAAGGTCAAACAAATGCAGTGATTGGCGAAACAAATAGTTCAAATAAGGTATTTTCACCAATTTCTAGTTCAAATTCTCCAGTTATCGGATTTAGCTTAAGCGGTGGAACAGATTATAATTTCACTGGTGATACAGTTGATGTAACAGCTGCAATAGACAATGGATATGAACTATTCAGAGATTCTGAAAGTTTCAATGATATTGATTTCCTAATCCCTGGAACTATAAGTCCAGATAGAGCAGCTAAGCTTATTGATATTGCAGAATCAAGAAGAGATTGTGTAGCTGTAATTTCTCCAAGAAGATCAGATGTAATTAATAGTTCTACCAGTGCTGTTAAAACTGAAAACATTGTAGATTTCTTCAGTGGAATTGCAAGTAGCTCATTTGCAATGTTCGACTCTGGTTATAAGTACATCTATGATAAGTTCAACGATACTTATCGTTACGTCCCATGTGCAGCAGATGTTGCTGGTCTTTGCATCAATACCACTATTAATTCCGAGACTTGGTTCTCTCCTGCAGGATATAATAGAGGAAATCTGAGAAATGCAACTAAGCTTGCATATTCACCAAAGCAATCAGAAAGAGACAGACTTTATACCAATAGAATCAATCCTATTGTTTCATTCCCTGGACAAGGTATTGTTTTATTCGGTGATAAAACTGCACTATCTTCTCCTAGTGCATTCAATAGAATTAATGTTCGTAGACTATTCATCGAACTTGAAAAGAATGTTGCAAGATTCTCTAAATTCCAGTTGTTTGAAGTAAATGATGAGGTAACTAGAAGTTCCTTCAAATCTGCCGTTGAACCTTACTTAAGAGGTGTTCAAGGAAGAAGAGGTATCTATGATTTCCTTGTGGTGTGTGATGAAACCAATAATACTCCAGATGTCATTGACAGAAATGAATTTAATGCTGAAATTTATGTGAAGCCTGCAAGAAGCATCAACTTCATCACAATTACCTTTGTTGCTACAAGAACTGGCATTTCCTTCGGCGAACTAACTCAGTAATCATTTTTCGCAAACCATCTAGGAGAACACAATGGCTAAGAGTATTTCAGATTTCAAATCATATCTAAAGAAAGGTGGGGCAAGACCTAATCTATTTCTAGTTAGATTAAATTTCCCACCTCAACTAAATCAAATTGGGGATGTTGGTGGACCAGCATCAACTTCATCACCAAATTTAACCACTCAAGCTGAATTTCTTGTAAAAACTGCTCAAATTCCAGCATCAAACATTGGAACTATCGAAGTTCCTTTCCGTGGAAGAATGCTTAAAGTTGCTGGAGATAGAACTTTTGAACCATGGTCAGTTACTATAGTAAATGATGGTAGTTTTGAAATTCGTAAAGCTTTTGAAACATGGTCAAGAGGAATTAATGCTTTAACTGAAAACGTATCCCAGTTAGGGTATGGTGCAAATGGTGGAGCTTCATATTGTGCAGATATGACAGTATTCCAACTCAGCAGAGATGGTCAGACACCTTCCAGAGGTCCAGACTCAACTAATGCAGGAACAGATGGCATGGAAACAATCCGTGCATATAAATTCTATGATGCATGGCCTTCTGCAATTTCATCTATTGATTTATCATTTGAAGCAAATGATCAGATTGAAGAATTCACTGTAGAGTTCCAATATAACTTCTTTGAAGTAACCAAGGACAGAGTTTGATAATAAATACATAAAAGAGTTATAGGATTATTATGACGCAACTATTTGGTTTCTCTATTGAAGACAGAAAGAAGAAACCAGCCAAGGCGTTTTCACCAGCGCCTCCTAATGATGATGATGGCACCTCGGTAGTCGCCGCAGGTGCCTATTTTGGTCAGTATCTAGATCTAGATGGCGTTGGCCAACACAACAATGAATTTGAGCTGGTTAGAAAATATAGAGAAATTGCATTACATCCAGAGATTGATAGTGCTATTGATGATATTATTAATGAAGCTATTAGTAGTGATTTAGATTATGCTCCAGTATCTGTAGAGCTTTCTACACTGCAAGCAAGTGATAAAATTAAAAAATCAATTAAAGAAGAATTTGCTAATATTTTACGTCTTTTAAATTTCGATAAAAAGTGCCATAATATTTTTCGCCGCTGGTATATTGATGGCAGATTATATTACCATAAAATTATTGATTTTGATAAACCAAAAGAAGGTATCAAAGAACTTAGATATATTGACTCTTTAAAAATCAAAAGAGTACGAGAAATTAAACGACAAAAAAACGTAGACTCTCTCACTACAATGGAGGGTCAGAAATATGATTACGGTGAGTTTATTGAATACTACATTTATTTTCCAAGAGGTTACAAAGGTTCTGATGCAAATGGTATCAAAATTTCTAATGATGCTGTAACTTATGTTCCTTCTGGACTATTTGATCACAACAGAAATATGGTCTTGAGTTATCTATACAAGGCTATTAAATCTGTCAATCAACTCCGAATGATTGAAGACTCACTTGTAATTTACAGACTTTCAAGAGCACCAGAACGTCGTATTTTTTATATCGACGTAGGTAATCTGCCTAAAGTGAAGGCAGAACAATATCTACGTGAAGTTATGGGTAGATATAGAAATAAAGTTGTATATGATTCTGCAACTGGTGAAATCAGAGATGATAGAAAGCATATGAGTATGCTTGAAGACTTCTGGTTACCACGTAGAGAAGGTGGTCGTGGTACAGAAATTACCACACTCCCAGGCGGACAGAACCTCGGAGAACTAGAGGACGTTAAGTATTTCCAAAAGAAACTTTACAAATCTCTCAATATTCCTCTCTCAAGACTAGAGCAAGAATCTTCATTCACCATCGGAAGAACTAACGAGATCACTAGAGACGAACTTAAATTTGCTAAGTTTGTTGGTAGACTTCGTAAGCGTTTTGGTGATCTATTCCATGATCTTCTCAGAACTCAGTTAATTCTAAAAGGAATTATTACTGCAGATGATTGGGAAGAAATGAAAGAATATATTCAGTACGATTATATTTTTGATAATCATTTTAATGAATTAAAAGAATCCGAAATCTTGAATGATAGACTTAATATTGTAAATCAAGTTGAGCCATATTTGGGCAAATATTTCTCAGTAGAATATGTTCGCAGACAAATTCTAAAACAAACTGATGATGAAATTGAAGAGATTGATATGCAAATTGAGAAAGAGAAAGAAGTTGGAATTATCCAAGATCCAAATCAAATGATGATGGATCAGCAGGGTATGTTGCCCCCAGGTCAAGATCAACAGGTACAACCTGATGTAGCTGCATCTGGAGAAGCTGGCCCAGCAGGAGGCGGAATTAATAGTCAATTTAAAGACTTTATCGCTCCATCTGATTACGGGAAAGGTAAATTTTAATAAATAGTTATTGTAATTTTAATATATTATTGAGGTTTTTATGTCTTTGTCACAAGAAATTGTTGACAGCATTATTGCTAGAAACAATGTTAATGCAAATGAAAAAATTTATGATACTCTGTTTGGTCTTGCCTCAGAAAAGATCGGAATGAGAAAAGTTGAACTTGCTCAGAATATGTTTGCAACCGGAAACTATGAAGATGAGGATGATTATTATGAAGAGGACGACTCTGTAGTTGAATATGAGGATGACGATGAATATGAAGAAGATGTACCAGAAGAAGAGTACGAACAATGAAACTAATCACAGAAACTATCGAAGATATCAAAGTTATCACTGAAGAAAAAGGTGGTAAAAGAAATCTATACATTGAAGGAGTATTTCTTCAAGCGGAACTAAAAAACCGCAATGGTCGTATGTACCCTATGCAAACTCTTGAAAGAGAGGTTGGTTCTTATAACGAGAACTATGTTGCAAAAGGTCGTGCTCTAGGTGAACTAGGTCATCCAGATAGTCCAACAATTAACCTAGATAGAGTATCCCACAAGATTGTTTCTCTTCGTTCAGAAGGAACCAATTTTATTGGTAAGGCTCAGATTCTAGAAACCCCAATGGGTAAAATTGCCAAATCTCTACTTGAGTCTGGCGTTACTCTAGGTGTATCTTCAAGAGGAATTGGTTCTATTGAAGAAAGAAACGGAATCAATGTAGTAAAGGATGACTTCATGTTATCTACTGCTGCAGATATTGTTGCAGACCCTTCTGCTCCAGATGCTTTTGTACAAGGTATTATGGAAGGTAAGGAGTGGATTTGGAATCATGGTATGTTAGAAGAAAAAGTAATTAATAGTTACAGACGAGCAATTAATAATGCATCTTCTAATAGTTTAACTGAAAGAAAACTTCAAGTATTTGAAAGTTTTCTCCGTAATATAAAAATTTCATAAATAATAGTAGAAAATATCACATATTTCTAGAGGGTTTTTTCGATGTCCAATGTATTAAATACAGAATTTGACGAATTTCTAGAAGAAGGAAACGTTGTCACTGCTCACGCAAAACCAGGAGACCGTATGCAAAAACTACAGCACAGCACTCCTGGCCAGGGTGCATCACCAGAGGAATTAGGTGGTTCTTCCACAACCAAACCAGAAGGTGATGAAATTGGCAAGAAGGCTTCTTCAAGAATGAGTAAATCATCTTCTAAGGTAAATGCTGGTGCAAAGTCACCAGATGGAATGGCTCGTCTTCAAGGCTCAGCTCCTGGTCAAAAGGGAATGAGAGAAGAGGAAGAGTTAGATGATGAAGAGCTAATTTATGAAGCTCAAGAAGATGATGAAGAAGAGGATGAAGATGAAGATGAGAAGGAAGAGAAAAAGTCTTCCAAGAAAAAAACAGAAATGAAGGCAGAAGAGATTGAAGTCGATGTAACCGACGATCTCAATGCACTTTTCTACGGAGAAGAACTCTCCGAACACTTCATGCAGAAGGCAGCTACAATTTTTGAAGCTGCAGTAAAAGCAAAAGTAGTTGAAGAAGTTCAAAAGTTTGAGGCACTATACGAACAGCGTCTAATCGAAGAAATCGAAGAGATTGCTGAGTCCCTAGAGACTCGTGTAGACGCTCACCTTGATTATGTTGCTGAGCAGTGGATTGCTGAGAACCAGCTTTCTATTGATAATGGCATCAAGACCGAAATTGCTGAAAATCTAATGCAAGGTCTTGCTAATCTCTTCCTGGAGAACAATATTGATCTCCCTGAAGAGCAACAAGATGTAGTTGCCGAAATGGCAACTAAACTAGATGAGATGGAGGAAAAACTCAACGAACAGATTGAAATCAATGTTGGGCTAAACCAAGAAATCGGATCATACATTAAAAATGGAATTATTGCAGAAGTATCCGAAGGTCTAGCAGAAACACAGAAAGAAAAACTGTTCAACCTATCAGAAGGTGTTGAGTTTATTAGTGAAGAATCTTTCCGTGACAAGGTTGAGACTATTAAGGAAAACTATTTTCCAAGACTTCAATCAAATTATGTGGAAGACCTAGTTGAGAAAAATCAAGACTTCTACGAGGGACCAATGGCAGCTTATGTACAAGCTGTATCCAGATGGGCTCAGTGATAGTCTAGATTTATATAAATATTAATAGATTCCTAACAATAAATTTAACAACCCAGGAGTTTACCCCAAATGTTTAATTCAGAACAGCTACAAAGAAAATGGGCTCCTATTTTGGAGCACAACGATCTAAACCCAATTACAGACAGATATCGTAAGGCCGTAACCGCAGTTCTTCTTGAGAACCAAGAATCATTCCTACGTGAAGAGCGTGGTGTTCTTTCCGAGGTTGCTGTTAACAGCACTGGTTCATTCACTGCAGGTGGTGCTGGTGCAGGCGCTCACGGCTTCTCAGGTGGCGCTGCTGCTGGCGGTCCTGTTGCAGGTTTCGACCCAGTTCTAATCAGCCTAATCCGCCGTTCAATGCCTAAGCTAATTGCTTATGACATTTGCGGTGTTCAGCCAATGAGCGGCCCAACTGGTCTAATCTTCGCAATGCGTGCTCATCGTGGTACTGATCGCAATGGCGACGGTGCTACTCCAAACGTATTCGATAACGAGACCTTCTTCAACGAAGTTCCTTCAGGTTTCTCTGCTGCTGGTGGTTCATACTCTGCTGCAACTGGCGAGACCGCAACCAACCCATCAGTTCTAAATGCTGCTTCTCCTGGTAACTATGCTGGCGTAGGCGGCATGAATACCAACGCTGCTGAAGCTCTAGGTGAGTCTGGTTC
>JACCEC012304288.1_pt1 | contig 11335 bp, 11 predicted proteins | sample 7450121 | NCBI WGS metagenome assembly JACCEC01 (sample SAMN15323455, study PRJNA562643) | freshwater metagenome | isolation source: river surface water | place: USA:Blue River Watershed | collected 2017-08-18 | reverse complement strand
CTCGGGGTCGCGTTCCCGCCGCAGCGGCGCTAACGATATGCCGACAACTTGTCCATGACGGACCGATACAGCCGCGTGACCCGTTCGGTTTCGTCGGGGTTCATGACAACAACATCGGCTTTCAAACGGTCCATGAGACCACTCACCACGCGAATACGTTCCTGCAGTCCGGGGACCTTGTCGGCGTCGACCCGCGTGGCCACGCGAAGCTGCGACTCCAGCGCGGCAAGTTCGCGTCCAAGACCCACGACGTTCGGGAAGCCGATGGCATTTCGTTCGTCGAGAAAGCGCCGCACGGTTTCCACGGGTTTCGTGGCGATCAACACGTTCTCAAGGTCGTTGAGGCATTCGTACACGCTGGTGAAGTACGACGCGTTTCCAAAGTCGCCAATGACGGGACCCTTGAGTCCCTCGATGCGAAACAGATTGTTGTACGGCATCCCCTGGATCAACCAGTCGCCGTGGCGGACATTGTGCCGGTGCAGAAAGAAGGCGATCTCGAACACGCCCGCTTCGAACACGCCGGGCGTCGGACTGCCGTTGTAGTCGGCTTTGGCCCGCTCCATGCACAAGAACCGTCCGTCGTAGAAGTAGCCCATCAGCAACCGTTCGAACCCTTCCGCAATCGCACGGTCCGTGAGGGTCATGAGAATGTCTCCCTCGAGACCGTGAAAACCCTGCGGCGTCGGGACGTGGCTTCCGACGCTATCGACACTGTCGACGCTGCCGACGCTGACATCGTCGGATTCGTCCTCCTCCCCTTCCGACTCGGAACCCGACGTGGTGTTTGGAATGTAAATGTCCTTGACGACAAAGTCGACGGACGGGTCCGTGGCGAGCTGCAGATAGAAAATGACGTTCGAGTGCCTCGCGCCAGGCACCAGGCGACACCGTGTCTGGATAAATGTAACCACGTTTCCACCACAGGCTTGGATCTCGTTGACCAGACGTGCGCGTTTGGCAAGACGCTGTTGGAAGTGCTCGGAGACGCCGAAGCGGCTCACGAGCTTGCGAAACTTCGCGAACAGGCGCGTGTCGTTTGTCCGCGGATGCAATTGACGGTACCGCTTTCCAAACGCGGTGAAATTCATGTGTGATCCTTTTCTTAAGGCGGTCCTGACATTTTGTGGCTTAGACATTTTTTCGAACGGTCCTTGTTAAAAATGCAAGTCCTGAGTGCTGGCGCGCACGCACAGTCCGCACGGGTCCGCTGGGGACCGACACCGATCGAGGTCGTCCTTGAACGTCGGGGGGACGTCACCATGTACGACGTGCAGGACGTCGCACGCAACCGGTACGCCCGCGAGATCCGCGTCCTCGACGCACAGAAGGAAATCATCCAGAACATCGCGAATCCCTTCCGGGTCCGTGCGATCACCGTGTCCGTGGACGACAATCACGAGGTCACGGGCAACGCGGCGTTCACGGACACGTTCCCGTGCGCGCGCATCGTGAACCTTCCCACGGGCGTGGGCAAGACGCTGCTGACCACACTCGGTGTCCAACACTTCCTCCGGGACCCTGCGAACCGTGCGAAGATCCGTGACGACTTTCGCACGTTCCTCGAAACGCATTTCACGGTGCGCACGGCCCGCGGGACGCTCGTGAACACGCTCCCACGTCCGGTAACGGACTACGCCGTGCTGCACAACGTCGTTCTGGTGTTCTCGCCGAAGCACCTCGTCGGTCACTGGCGGGACACGTTCGCCGCGAATGTCATGTCCGGCGTGCACGTGTTCCCGCACGGAGACACGTACATCCTTCCGACCACGTTCGACGTCGAACGGGTCCGTGCGAGTCCGGAGGATATCTTCGTGTACATTGTGCATCCGGGGAACTACAAGAACTACATTCAGCACACCGTCGGCGTCGCGGTCTTCGACGAGGCGGACTCGCAGCGGTTTGTGGTTCCGGAGGGACGCACGGCGCCCGTGGCCATGTACAACCTGTTCGTGACGGCGACACCGTCGGAGCTCAAGCGGTGCTTCAGGTACGGAATGCACGGAACGCACAACGGTACCGTGGACATTGTGGACACACTTATGCACTTCCACGCGGGACATGAGATGGACCGTCTGAACTACCACGCGGAAGCGTTCGGCATGCAGGTGTGCTACGATCACACACGGATCATCGAAGATGTGGCGCGGCGCATTCCGGACATGCACAGTTTCACAGTCCGCACGCGTGTCGGGTGGGCGCGCACGCTCGGCGTGGCCGCGAACGACATGCAGGATCTCCGGGCGACCATTTCAACGCTCGAGCGGTCCCTGGACATTACGTTCTATGGAAGCACCATCGAAGAGCTCCAGAACCAACTCCGGGAGAACATCGCACGCCTCGAAGCCATTGAAAACCCGGCACCTGCGATTCGTTCGAAACTCGCGCGGCTCACGGACACGCTGCGTCGCGTCCAGGAGATCGAACCCTTCTGCGGCATCTGCTTCGAAGAGTTCTCGTCCAGTTCACAGATGAGCATCAGTTCCTGCTGCGGGTTCTTTCTGTGCAGCGGGTGCAAGGAACGCCTGCGGACGTGCGCCAAGTGCCGCAACCCGAACGTCACGTACATCGTACAGGGACGCGGGGCTCGTCCGGTCCCTGCGGCTGCACCTGCGGCTGCACCTGCGGCTGCACCTGCGGCACCTTCGGCACCTTCGGCACCTGCGGTTCCTGCGTCCCTGCAGGACTTTCTGCGCGTCTTCGATTTCACGCGCGTGGACCAGCGCACGGCGCTGGACGAGATCATGCGGGTCGCACGGGCGACGGGGCTCACGCACGTGATCATTGCAGGCGCGGGTGTCGATCATTGGCCCGGGTTCGGACCGACGATGGACACGTACCACGGCTTCAAAGTCGTACGTCCGTCGGGACATGCCATGGAAACCCGCGCGCCGCGAACGGCCCGCCGTTTGGACCAAACGCTCCGTCGGTACTGCCAGGGCGGCGAACCATCGGTGTTGGTGCTCGACAGCCACGTGGAGGACGCGGTGGAGCTGACGGGCATTGACGCGGGCGTGACGGACCTGATCGTTCAGATCGGAACGGAGGCGAGCGGAAGCGCGTACACCCAGCTTGCCGGACGGGCCATGCGCTTCGGACGGAAACCGACGAATCCCGTGCGTGTTATTCTCCAATAATCCATTCAATCAATCAGACACATGGTGAACCATTCGCGCTCGACGGGGGACATTTTGGAAAAGCACGGGGACTCGCAGACGCGGGACCAGAAGGTGGGCACGTCGAAGACCGCGGGATCCCACGTGTCCCGGAAGGCGTTCGCGAGTGTCATGTACGCCTCGACCATGTCGTCAAATGTACACGCAAGAAGCCCGTTCCGACTCTGGAAAGGCGTCGGAATGGGGAAATGGAGATCGCTCTGTCCCGGGAAGGTAGCGAAGTATCCGCGCGCGTGGACGACGACCGTAAGGTCCGTGGGCGGCGGGAACATGCGGAGGTACTCACCGGGCAGCATGTCCTTCGGACACGACGCACGGAACTCGTCCATCTCCGGAAGGTCCATGAGGTCCTCGAAGAACTCCGGCGGGTTCTTGTCGGACGGAACGAGTCCCGTGTGTTCGAAGAGCGCGTCCACGACGTCCGCCTGTGACAGCGTCGGAATCCCCAGGGCCGTGCGGAACCGTGGGAGTTCCCGCGCCGCGAACGCGCGACAGTACACCATGCGCAACCGGCTGTTCTGGTCGATGTGCCGCCGGACGGCCAACAGGACTTCGATGGACTTCATTTTTAATGTACCCACGCTCAGATGTCCACAAACGCCCCTGCGCAGTCCGTCCGCCGTGCGATTTTGCGCAGGGTCCGTACGAGCCGATTGCCCGCCTGTGCGGGCGTGACACCCGTGCGCGAATTGGAAATCAGCAGGTCGTACAGACGGCTGTTGATGTGGTTATACGGGTACGCGTCGGTGCGCACGACGCTTCCGTCCGCGGACGTGATCCCCGCGAGAATGTCGCGGATCAGCGGGAACAGCATTTTGTGGTCGTACCCCGTGCACATCCCGGCGACGGGCTCGCCCCCCTGAGGCAGCGGGACATACGCCGACGATCGTGGGCAGTCCGCATTGTACCCGACGCAGCTCCAGGCGAACATGCGGAGGTCCGTGTACGGATTGAAGACCGCGTCAAGCGCACGGTCCCGCATGAACCCCCAGGTGGCAATCAGCTTGCCTTTGTACACCATGCGGGACAGTCCGAGGTCGATGATTTTGGCGGAGAAGCAGAAGGATTCCGGTCGGAAGTCGATCATTACGTTGTCGATCTTGAGGTCCCGATGCATGAACTGGAAGTCACGCTGGAGTCCTTGGAGCGCACGGCACACCTGGTAGAGTGCGTACGCGAGCGTTCGCGAGCGCGAGCCCCTTGATACGATCTTGTTGTACACGACGGACGCGAGCGTTCTCTGCACGGGCCGTGTGAAGATTACGACGAACGGACGGCGGTCGTGCGCGTCGCGCGGGAATCCGTACGTGATCCCTGCGCCCATGAGTTCCACCACCTGTGCGACGTTCTGTTCGTGGGACTGGTTGGCGCAGAGAATGGCGTGCATCAGAATCTCCTGGATCGCGTCGCGCAGGTGCGACTCTTGCGTCGCGTCGATGAACTTGGCGACCGTCGGCTGTGTGTCGAGCGTCCCGTGGACCACGACGCTCTGTCCGCCGCCGATGAAGCCGACCCCGGGTCGGATGTTGAACTGGTGACTCCCCCCCGACATGGCCGTGTGGTCCCTGTTCCACGTCCACAGCGGTAGTGTTTGGTAGAATTGCCCACGGACCCGCGCGGCCCGTACGACTTCGTCGGGGACCATGCGCATGACGTCGTCCCCGACGACCTCGTGTGCGGACGGATATGTGAACGCGCTTTGTGTGGCGAAGGACATGCTCACGGGTGCGAAAAAGACGTGACTAAGGTCGAAGAAGAGATCGTCGCCCTCGATCAGTGGCATGCGGACTCCGTCGAACTCAAACGGAGGCGGAGGCGGAGGGCGCGGAGGCGGAGGCGGGTCGTCGCGCGGACGCTTGGTCCTCGTGGGTGGTGGTGGTGGACCCGACGCGGACATGACTTGTGCGAAGAGAGACGACATGATTCTCGGTTTTTATTATCATCCGTGTACGACAAAATTACCGCCCGCGCCAAACCTTGGCCACCGGAAAAAGCCGCAGAATCCGATGGGCCCGCATGACCTCCATCGGATTCGGGACTTCGTGGAACGCACGCGGGAACATGTGAATGTCCCCGAACAAGCTCGCGTTTGTCGCCCTGGACACATACAGCATCCACCCGAAGATCCGTTCCATGGCCATACGGTCCGTGCGGGTCCGTACGTGCTCGAGCAGACGGAAGATCCCGTTCCGCTCGAGGACGTCCACGACGCTCCACGGAAGAACCGCGCACAACCCGAAGCATCCCTGCCACTCGCTCGCGGTCTGGAACATGTGCGCGACGTGTCCCGGGTTGAGTTTCGACAGAAGCTCTGCCTCGCCGTGGTTCCCCAGAAGGTGCGTTCCGCGGAAGCTCCAGAGCCGTGCGGGTCGCGTCGTGTCCGGCAGCGGTCCCGTCAGACACATGGAGTCGTGGAGCATGCATCCGACTTCGTTCGGGTCCGACGACGTCGTCGCCTTCCAGAAATAGTACCAGCCCAGAAGCTCGCCACGGCCCGCTTCGAACTCCGACGGGACCACGGTCACGTTCGGAACGTCCTCGAACCGCGCGGGTTCGGGAGAGTGATCGTCCACGACCAGAATGCGATCCGTCGGGTAGAACTCACGAATGCTCTCGACGCACACGCGACACAGCTGTGCGTCCGTGTCCGTACGGGCATGACGGACCACGATGAAAATCATGGTTCACCTTTTTTGTCTTCTGGAAGTTTTTAAAAAGGTAATGCCGCGACGACCCGTGTCCGAAAAGGAACGACGCGCGAAGGGACGTTTGATCCCGCGTTCGAAGCGTTCAGAAGAGAGTGACTCGGACGACGACATTTTTGCACCCCCTCCGAAACGCCCGAGTCCTCCACGGGGACGTCTGGTCCCGCGTTCGAAGCGTTCAGAAGAGAGCGACTCGGACGACGACATTTTTGCTCCGAGTCCTCCGAAACGCCCGAGTCCTCCGCGTCCTCCGCGCCGTGCTCCGAGTCCTCCGAAACGTGCTCCGCGTCCTCCGAAACGTGCTCCGAGTCCTCCGCGTCCTCCGCGCCGTGCTCCGAGTCCTCCGAAACGTGCGAGTCCTCCGAGTCCTCCGCGTCGTGCTCCGAGTCCTCCGAAACGCCCGAGTCCTCCGCGTCCTCCGAAACGTGCGAGTCCTCCGAAACGTGCTCCGAGTCCTCCGAAACGTGCGAGTCCTCCGAAACGTGCGAGTCCTCCGCGCCGTGCGAGTCCCCGGAGTCCTGCGGAACACAACCCGCGGGACGCGCTGGACATTTCCACGGTACCCGAGTGCGCGTACGAACCATGGATGGCTGCGATGAATCCGAGGAAGACAACGGTGTCCACGGACCGCACGGGTGTGTATTACTATGGGCTGTGTAGCCTCATCGATAAGTACGCGGTACAGGTCATTGAGCACTTCCGCGCGCACGGTGCTCCGTGGACGTCCATCTGTCCTCATGCGATCTCCGAGCGAAAGAAGGTAAAGATAACCAAGGACACCAGAACCAATAAAGTGGTGAGGCGGGAGTATGTGTACGTGGACGGTGAAGTCGTGGACGCCTCTGCACTTCATGAGTTCTGTGCCGATCCGGTCCAGAGGTTTGCGTTCAGCGGCATCGCCGGACACGCGCGGTTTCTGATGAAGCTCGGGCACCGCACGATGTATTTGATTGATCCTCACAACACGAAACCACCGCGCGCGTTCACAAAACTCGTCGAGCAAGTCGCGAGGCAGGGGTTCGACCTCGTCTTTGTGGAACACAAGGCTGCGGAACAGAAATTCGAAGCGTCTTGTGCGGCCGTGACATTGGCGCGCATGATCTTCACCGCGTGGAAAATGCGCAAGGGTAACACGACGGGGTGGCGTGAGCTCTTATCGAAACCGGTGCCTTGCGCGTTTGCACGCCTCGTGGCGGGAGTTCTCGCGATCTACGTGAAACCCGGCAAACTCAAGGATTCCGTGCGCGAGCGCGCGCTGCGCAAGCAGGACGACTCCCGCCTCGGTAAGTTTTGGAAGGCGCGCCAAAAGTACATCCGGAAGCATCCCACCATGCAACCTGTGGACTCCATCGACGCTCTTGAAGTCCACGCATTCCCCTATTCGTACCTAAAGTCGTTCAAGAAACATCCGAGTGCTGTATACGCCAGGGCCTTTGGTCTCACCACCGAGCTCTTCAAAAGACTCGTTCAAAACACGTCAGACTGAAGAAGGTCGACAGTGGATTTCGCGTACGCCCACCCGTGTAACCCGTTTGGCGAACCGTATGGAATGATTGTATTAACTTCCCAACGCCGCGGCGAGCAGAAATAGGAGAAACAGAAACACGACACCAACACTTACTTAGATAGGCAGAGATGAACTTTGAAACTTTCTCGACCGACTCGGACTTTATGAGAAAGTGAGTGACTGCAAACACAAGCGCCGCGACAAGAAGGTACGAACTTTTTGACGATGCGCAGTAAAAATCAAACATCATAATTCCAGTCCACGAGCGCGTGGTCGCGAAAGTCCTCGAAGTCGCGGAAGCGGATCCGGCTGCTGACCGGCTCGTGCGCGAGGAACCACGCGTTGAAGTCATCGTCCCCGGCAAGCATGCGCAGGAACTCCGAGTCCTGCTTCAGGAACAGAAAGTCCCTGAAGAATGACTCCGCAAACGCCTTCGACATCACCGTGCCCGCGTCAAAGTCCTTCTCGGTGTCGACGTACCCATCGTACCCGTACCAGGTCTGATTGTACCCGACGAACCGCATGGTCTTCGATGGGATCCCGGCGAGGACGTGCGTCTTCGGATGGTACCCCGAGACGACGAGGGTGTCGCATCCGCGAACGATGTCGGGGGTGTCGATGCACCCCACGGGGAAGGACGTGTAGTAGTACACAACCTGTCCCGCGGCGTCGTTCCGGAACACGTGCATCGTCGGGTGAAGCTCGTCCGGGATTTCCGACGGGTCCATGCCGGTCGTGCGCTCCACAAAGGTCGGGTCCACGATCGACGACGACTCGTGTCTGAACCCATAGACCCGTGCGGCGTTCATAAGACGCCCCATGAACTCGCTGCTCCGAATCTGCCGCCAGGGCTCGGAGCGGCGGACCGTGCCGTCGGCGTACGGCTCGGAGTCGAAGAAGACGAAGGTCTTCACTTCGTGAAAGTCCCGACACGGCTGGAAGTGCGTAGCCGCACCGATGTACAGGATCTGCTGCATTTTGCGTGTCTACCCCACGATCCCCGTTCGGTATCCAAAAAGTCCCGCAGTTTCTCGCACGGTTTCCGAATGGGGTTTACGACGTGCCAAACAGAAGCACAAGGATCAACATCAAATCAAAGAATCACGCACATGGGCCCGAAAGTCCTCGAAGCCGCGGAAGCGGATCTGGCTGCTCACCGGATCGTGCTCGAGGAACCATATGTTGAAGTCGTCGTCCGCAGAAAGGCCAAGCATGCGCCAGTACGCCATGTCCTGCGTCACGAACACAAAGTCTGTGAAGAACGACTCCGCGAACGCCTTCGACACCACCGTGCCCGCTCCGAAGTCCGCATCGCCGGCGTCCCCGTACCAGGTCCGATTGTACCCGACGAACCGCATGGTCTTCGGCGAGATCCCGGCGAGGACGTGCGTTTTCGGATGGTACCCCGATATGACGAGGGTGTCGCACCCGCGAACGATGTCGGGGAGGTCAATGCACCCGACGGGAAAAGATGTGTAGTAGTACACGACCTGTTCCGTCGCGTTGTTCCGGAACGTGTGCATCGTCGGATGGAGCTCGTCGGAAATCTCCGACGGATCCATGCCGGTCGTGCGTTGAACGAATGTCGCGTCCACAATCGATGACGACTCGCACGTGAACCCGTAGGCCCGTGCGGCTCTCATGAGACTGATCATGAACTCTCTGCTGTGCCACCAGGGATCGTCGTCCCCGCGGACCGTGCCGTCGGCATAGGGCTCGGAGTCGAAGAAGACGAAGGTCTTCACTTCACGAAAGTCCCGGCACGGCTGAAAGTGGGTCCTTGCACCGATGTACAAGATTTGCTTCATTTTTGGTGGTTGCGTCCGATACCCGTCAGAGTCCCGCAGTTTCTCGCACGGTTTCCGAAAGGGGGTTACAAAAGTGTGACATCGAGTGCGGTGTACATTTCATTCAGGGATTCAATATTCCGGATGTCTTTGATGGGGTGTCGAATGAGAAATTCGCCATGGACATATTTCGTGCAGCACGCGAATTCGCAGTATTCGTAAGCAAACCGCACGGTGTGTCCGAATTCCGTCTGAATACGCTGCAGAGCCGCTTGAATGGACGCGTCTTGGAGAATGGGACGGAGATCCGCACGGGTGTATGTCTGGAAATCGAGCGGCATTAACAGATTGACACGTTCATTGCGAATCAGTCGCCCATACACATCGTGAAAGTGCCGAATGCATCGCGCGGTATCCATGACTTCCTCCTTTTTTATAGTTCAGTTCGCGCGCGTCGTAGTCAAGCATCATAAAACAGCGTGTCGACAGTGATGTCCTTTGTGGGTGGTGTGGCGACGTGGAATTCGACAGAGTCCCGAAGGCCCGCGAGACGACGTTCCCACGCGTCGGAGCACCGTGCGGGGACTTCCGTGCGGTGGTTGATCGGATTTGTTTTCCACGGCGACTCGACGGTGTTTCCGTCGGCGTCGAGGTAGTCGTCGGGGTTGAAGCGGATGAATACGACGGGGCGTCCGACGACGCTGAAGATCTCCGTCATCCTCCGCTCTTCGCATTCGGGCGCGTTGGATTTGTGCTGGTGCTCGTCGACCTCCACGATCACCACCCAGGCCCCGAGGTCGAACATGAAGTCCGGACGACGGCGTGTACTTCGACACGCGACGCTCGCCTGACCCTCCTCGACCGCGAAGAGCGTCGCAAGAGGCGAACGGTCGTGGACGATGTCCAGACGGTGGCCGAACGAGGCCTGGAGGAACTCCTTGACGGCCAACTCCTTGCACCTAAAGTTCCGTACGAGCTCGTGGTCCGGGTGCTTGAAGCAGAAGCACACGAAGCACATGTCGGAGTACTTGGGGTTCGCCGTCGTGATCCCGCAGTTCTCACAGCGCTTGTTCACAACGTCAACCGTACCACTCTGACGGTGTGCGAAGCACCAGCGCACCGTTCGATCGTCTACGAAGCCAAAGCAAGGACGTATGTCACATCCGTTTTCTTCGCAGCGCTTGTGCTTGAGGTCAATTGCACCACGAGGTCCGCTATGCGCCGAACACCATCGCACAATGTTTTCGCATTCGAATCCATATGTGGGTATGATCCGACAACCAGGCTCCTCGCAACGAGGGTTCTTGATGTCAATTGCACCGCGACGTTGTCCATGTGTCGCGCACCACCTTGTAATGTTTTCGCATTCGAATCCATATGTGGGTATGACCCGACAATCGGGTTCCTCGCAACGAGGGTTCTTGATGTCGATCGCGCCATGCAGTTTGCCATGCGCCGCGCACCACCTCACAACGTTTTCGGATTCGGTGCCGTAAGAAGCCTGCCTGCCACATCCATTTTCGCATTTTGTCGCATATAGAGTCACTGCACCGGGTAGTTTATGATCACTACACCAGCGCACACAGCCCTCCGACAATAGCCCGTAGCTCCGTCGTGTCGTACACTTTGGGTTTTCGCACAAATCCGAGCAGTACCTGAAGTAGTCGGTACGCGGTGCGTGTTTTTCACACCGCGTAGGAACCCGTTCGAGCCCAAGTTCCGCGAACGTACGAATAACGAACTTCGCAGGACTACCGCACCCAGCAAAGTCGCACTTCCGGGACTTCATCCGTGGCTTTGTCGATTTCCGCCGGGCCCGCTTGGTCGCAGGGGATTCGCCGGCGTGCTTCGGCTTCGCCCCCGGACGCGGTTTGGACGACATTCTTTTTTATGTACAAAGAAATACACGCGCGACAGTCCAGATCACTTTTTCGGCGCAAAAAACGACGTGATCTCCCGCTGCCCCGCGGCGGCGTTCCGGTTCGCGCGCTGCAGGGGCTTGATGACGCGCTCCATGCGCCGGACGAACTCCGCCCAGCGCGTCGGGTCCAGGAGGCCGAACACCTCCGCGAGGGACGAGAAGATCTGGTGCTCGTAGTAGTAGACACCGTCGATGTCCTCGGGGCGCACTTGTGACGGATCGTCCGCCAACTCGAACTG
>JACCEC011030587.1_pt1 | contig 11335 bp, 10 predicted proteins | sample 7450121 | NCBI WGS metagenome assembly JACCEC01 (sample SAMN15323455, study PRJNA562643) | freshwater metagenome | isolation source: river surface water | place: USA:Blue River Watershed | collected 2017-08-18 | reverse complement strand
TTCAAAAACATTTTCTGTTACTAATGAATGACCTTCAGCGATCGCGTTTAGGGCGATCACCATTGGCAAAAAATCCGTTGGAAATCCTGGGTAGGGAAGTGTTGCTACATCAATTGCCTGTGGTCTTACATCCATCTTTACGCGGATTCCATCGGAAGTTGTTGTGATGATTGCGCCAGCAGAAGCTAACTTTTCTAATGGCAGCTCAAGATGCTCCGCAACTGCTCCATGGATAGTTATATCTCCACGAGTCATCGCCGCAGCAAATGCCCAAGTACCGGTGATGATTCGATCTGTAATCGTTGTGTGATCTGTTGGCGAAAGCTTTTCAACACCAGTAATCGTAATTAGCGGTGTTCCAAGGCCATCAATCTTTGCACCCATTGAAATGAGAAACTCACCTAGATCCACGATATCTGGTTCGCGTGCAGCGTTATCAATCGTTGTTACACCCTTAGCCAAAACTGCGGCGGTCATAATGTTTTCAGTTGCACCAACACTTGGAAAATCTAATTCAACTAGCGCACCTGTTAAGCCGTTGGGTGCTTCGGCAATAACATACCCATGTTCAATATGCGCCTTTGCGCCTAACGCCTCTAAACCTTTAATGTGAAAATCTAAACCACGTGATCCGATTGCATCTCCACCAGGAAGTGCAACATCTGCCTGTCCAACACGTGCAACCAAAGGACCCAAGACATTGATGGATGCACGCATCTTTCTGACTAAATCGTAATCAGCTCGATGTGCTGGCACCTCAGGGACATTGATGGTGACTGTGTCTGCGCCTCTTTCAACTGTGCAGCCAAGTCTGGTGAGTAGATCGGCCATGATGTCGACATCTGCGATATCTGGAACATTTCGAATAATGGTGCTGCCCGGAGCCAGTAAAGAGGCCGCCATCAGCTTTAAAACAGAGTTTTTAGCCCCCGCTACAGAGACCTCACCACGTAATGAGGTGCCACCGACAATGCGGAAGCGATCGTGGGATGCCATAGGTGCAGTCTACTTATAAGGTAAGCCCATGGTGAATTTAACGCGCATTTATACAAAGACTGGCGATGATGGAACAACATCTCTAGGAGACATGAGCCGTACCTCCAAGAATGACCCACGTCTTGAAGCGTATGCAACCGTCGATGAGGCTAACTCAACTATCGGTGTAGTTCTTTCAACTGATGGACTCACCGATGATGTCCGTACGCTATTGGTGCGAATTCAAAATGATCTCTTCGATGTTGGTGCAGATCTTTGTACTCCAGTAGTCGATTCACCCGCTTTCGAGCCTTTACGTGTTCTTGAATCACAGGTTACCTATCTAGAAGAACAGATTGATAAGTACAACGCAGATTTAGAATCACTGCGCTCCTTTGTTCTGCCTTCAGGAACACCAGCTGCAGCACATCTTCATGTTGCACGTACCGTTGTGCGTCGTGCAGAACGGTGCACCTGGGCTGCAATCCATGCATTCGGTGGGGGAGTAAACCCATTAACCGCTAAGTACCTGAACCGTTGCTCGGATCTACTCTTTGTTCTTGCACGATTTGCAAATAAGGAGATCGGCGATCAGCTATGGGTACCAGGAGCTAATCGCTAAGGTGTAACTGTGTAGGTAGTTCCCGGAACTTTCTCCTGGGGAACATCCTTTCGGCATGATGCTTTAATGCTTGCAACTGAGTGTTCTAACTCAATTGGCTCTTGGCTAATAATCAAGATTGTGGCGTACTTCTTCGGACCGGTTTCACCAATAGTTGTTCGCACAGTTCCAAAAGTTTTCTTTGTTGGATCTTCGGCCGAAGTTGCGCCTCTGACGTTAGCGGTTACAACCCACCAGGTACATCCCGTTAGAGAAGCCACCTGAACTGCGCCGCATGAGAATTTCTCACACACTGGAATACCATCTACCTGCCGTGCTAAAGCACGAGTCAACGCCTTGTCATTTGATGCCAGCCCGACCAACTCTTTAGCTGTTGGAATCTTGGCAAAGGTGTTGCCATCCTTACTTTTCACAAAGCCCTTAGGGGGCCAAACAGGTGAAGGTGATGGAGTGACCTTTGTCGTCTTCTTCTTAGTTGCCGCCAGTTCAGCGCTTTGGGCAGCACCAGCTGCTGGCGCTAGTAAAAATAGGGCCAGAACAAGGGCAACAACTCTCTTAATCGCGATCCCACTTGAACTTGCGAACACTAAAGAAGATTCCAATTGCGAGCCAGATCATCAAAACTACAAAGGTTGTCTGAAGCTCCCATGACTTTGCAACCTCTTGAGAAGCAAATGATTCAGGAAGGAAGACTGATCGCATTCCTTGGGTCAGCCATTTCAGAGGAAAGATCGCCGCTACTTGCTGCATCCAGGTTGGAAGCTGGGTGAAGACAAAGAAGACACCGCTGAAGAACTGCAAAATAATCACAATCGGTGAAACCACAGCTGATGCTCCGCGCCCACTCTTGGGAACAATTGAAAATGCAATTCCAAGTGCGGTCGAACATGCACTCCCGAGTAACACTAACCAGGTGAAAGTGAGCCATTTGCTGGCATCTGTTGGCATATTCAAACCGAAGAAGGCAACTCCAAAACCTAATAGCAAAAGAATCTGAATCACCATACTGACAAAGATCAAAATTGCTTTACCAATGAAGTAGCTTGAAGCTGGCATTGGCGTTCCACGCAGACGCTTCAGTGCACCAAAATCACGCTCCATCGGAATTGTGATCGCTAAAGCTTGAAAACCTGTATTTACAAGACCTGAAGCGATCATTCCTGCGACAAAGTACTGAGAAAAGGTAACTCCAGGCGCAATTGTTTCCTTAAAGACAGAACCAAAGATCGCCAGCAAGATAACTGGAAATAACAAGGTGAAGACAACAGATTCGCGCTGTCGTGCAAACTGTCTGATCTCCAGACCGCCACGTCGGATACCCAACTGCAAGGCGCTAGGAATTTTATTCATCTACGCCTCCAATCATTTCAAGGTAAATATCCTCAAGAGATGGTCGGGTAACAATTAATTCAGGAACTTCGCCATTAAATCTGGCGGCAAGGGAGGCAACTAATGCTGTTGGGTTATCTGTCTTTTCAGATTTAATCTGATCGCTATCTCGCCATTGCACCGTTGCCTGCGAGGTTGCTCTGCCACCAAGCTCTGCCGGAGTAGATACCTCAACAATTACACCCTTATTAATGACAGCTACTCGGTCGGCAAGCGCCTCTGCCTCATCTAAGTAATGGGTAGTAAGCAGGATTGTTGCCCCATCGCCCCGCAACTTCTTAATCAGCGCCCAAAAGGCTCGACGGGCCTCGGGATCAAACCCCGTTGTTGGCTCATCTAAAAAGATTAGTTCAGGGTTGCCAATAATTCCTATGGCAACATCTAATCTTCTGCGCTGTCCGCCGGAAAGGTTGCGAATTAATGCGCTTTCTTTCTCCTTCAAACCAACTGAGTTAATGACCTCTTCTACATCACGTGGATTTGAGTAGTACCCGCTGAAGTGATTGATGGTTTCAAAAACTGTCAGATCACCGGCATCTGAAGAGCTTTGTAAAACGATTCCAATTCGGTTGCGCCATTCACGAGATTGGTGTCCCTTGGTGTTGGGATCAAAACCCAGGACGGAAACTGAACCAGCATCCCGTGTTCTAAAGCCTTCTAGGATTTCGACGGTCGTAGTCTTGCCTGCACCGTTGGGGCCTAAAATCGAAAAGATCTCGCCTTGTTCAATTGAGAGATCAACACCGCGCACAGCATGGACATTGCCGTAACTTTTAGTGAGGCCTTTTACTTCGATGAGGCTCATGTGAGAACTTTACTATGCGAAAATACACCTGTGAGCCCCCGTAGAAACTACCCAAAGAAGCGCCAAAAGCCTGAAGAGCCGCGTGAAATCAACATCGCCTCTACAGGTGAGAGCGTAGAAGAGCACAGCGATGGTATTTACATCGTTCGACGCTTGACTGGTTCGGGTTCAACAAAACCATATCGATGCCCAGGTTGTGATCAATTAATTCCCTTAGCTACTCCACATGTTGTTGCTTGGAAAGAGTATGACGAAGATGGTCGTCGTCATTGGCACACAGCATGTTGGTCAAAGAAGGATAAGCGCCGACCAAATACAGAGCGCACTAGAAACGCGCCGCGCTTTTAATCAACGCGGCAACTCTTTTTAACCCAAGCGCCCCTTTAGCAACCGTGAAGCTCTAACGATTAATCGATCAGTTGCCGGGGTTCGCTTAAAGCTCAAGATTCTTAATGGAAGATTAAATCGAGTTCTAACAACTGTGCGCGCATAGGTGTATTCGAGCAAACCCTCTGGGCCATGAATTCGGCCATAGCCGCTCTCTTTGACTCCACCAAATGGAACCGATGAGATCGCGGCAAATGAGAAGGTTGAATTAATTGCAACCATTCCACAGTGCAGCTGCGATGCGATTTTCTTACCCTGTCGCTTAGACCAGATATTTGCACCTAATCCATATCGTGAATTATTGGATAGCTCTATCGCTTCCTTCATCGATTTAACTCGATTAATAATGATGATGGGACCAAAGGTCTCTTCACGAACCGCAGTTGAGTTTTCAGGAACATCTACCAAGATAACTGGTTGAACAAATGGATCCTGAACCGATTTCATGCTGCCATAGGCAAACTTGCCACCATCTTTGATCGCAGCCTTTAGGTGGGATGTAATAACGCCAATTTGCGATGGCATAGTTGAAGCGCCGTAATTGCCTTCTCCGACAGATGCGGCGGTCAAAGAAGATGCAAGAGCGATTGATTTCTCAATGAATACATCTGCAACTGTTTCATCCACATAAACACGCTCTGCTCCAATGCAGGATTGGCCAGCGTTAGCCATCGCAGACCAGATAGTTGCATCAACAGCGCGATCAATATTGGCATCTGATGCAACGATCACAGGATCCTTGCCACCACATTCAAGAACAACAGGTGTCATTTGCGTCGCACAAGCGGCAGCAACTAATTTTGCAGTTCTTGTAGATCCAGTAAATGACAGTTTGTCGATAGCAGAGGTACACAAGGCGTTACCCGTTTCTGCTAATCCAGTAATTGTTGCAAACACACCGGCAAATGGAGCTACCGCGTTAAAGCTTTGATCAATCCACATTCCCACACCTGGTGTGTACTCACTTGGTTTAAAGACAACTGTATTTCCGGCAGCTAGTGCATAGGCGATTGAACCTATCGGAGTAAAGATGGGGTAGTTCCAAGGTCCAATGACTCCAACAACACCTAATGGAGATCGCTCAACAGTTGCTGACATATTTGCCATTAACGCCCCTGGAGCGCGGTGCGAGGTACGCATAATCTCTTCGGCATGGCGGGCAGCCCAACCAATGTGGTTAACCGCGTTAGAAACCTCTAAACGCGAATCACTCAGCGGTTTGCCAGTTTCTAGCGAGATTAACTCTGCAATCTGCTCAATATTGTTAATGATGTATGTGCTCCATGCGAGCAAGGTTTTCTTACGGCCAGCAAAGCCAAGTCCGACCCAATCATGTGAAGCCGCACGTGCTTGCGCTACGACTGCCGCAACCTCTTTAGCGCTCAAGATTGGATAACGCCCAACGACCTCGCCATTTGAGGGATTGAATGAGTTAAATGTTTTTGCCATGTCATTAAGCGTAGCCGTGTATCGATAGGATTTGAAGTATGAGCCAGACGGTACGTCCTAGTAGTGTCTTTGATGCAACACGTACTCTTTTTCACGTCATTACAGAAGATGGTGTGGATCTGATCGGCGAGGTTGCAGCTCCACTAGGTCAATCAAAAGGTGCAATTTTATGCTTGCACCCGCTGCCTACCGCAGGCGGAATGATGGATAGCCATGTTTACAAAAAAGCAGCAAATCGCTTGCCAGCGATGGCAGGAATAACAGTTGTTCGTTTTAATACACGTGGAACAAGCAGCGAGGCCGGCAGTAGCACCGGAGAGTTTGATAACGGGAAATCAGAACATTTTGATGTAGAAGCGATGCTGCGTTACTGCTTTGAAACTTTAAAGCTAGAGAATGTTTGGGTTACCGGTTGGTCCTTTGGAACAGATCTGGCCTTGCAACATGCAAAAGATCCTCGCCACAAAGGTTTGATTCTCCTTAGCCCACCTCTGCGAACCACAACCAATGAACAGTTGCAATATTGGAACTCAGATTCGCGACCAATTACAGCGCTAGTGCCAGAGCTAGATGATTACTTACAGCCAGATGCAGCTAGACAAAGGTTTGCGATAGCGCCTTCAATAAAGATTGTTGCTGTCGATGATGCCAAGCATTTATGGGTAGGAGAGCCTGCAGTACATCGAGTCTTGTCAGAGATTGTCTCGATTGTGACAGGTGTTGCTACAACGCTTCCTTTGGAGTTTTAAGCGTTATTTGCTCGAGGAATCACAACTTCATCCAAAATCAAAATAATGGAAGCTGCGATTGGCACTGCCAGTAATCCGCCAACCAAACCTAAAAGTGATGAGCCAATCAGGGCAGCAATAATGGTGACCGCACCCGGGACAGCCAAAGTTCGCTTCATGATGCGTGGTGTAACTACGTAATTCTCAATCTGAACATAAACAACGTAGGCCACAAAAGCAATTACTCCGATAGCCAACGATTGTGAAAGCGCAATCAGGGTAAAGATTCCTGCACCGATAAAGTGTCCGATCAAAGGAATAAGGGCGGCTACAAGTACAAACATTCCGATTGCGATCGGCGATGGAAGCCCCAAGATGGTTCCCAAAATCGTGACAAATACCGCTGCCATTGCCGCAATCAGAATCTGGCTACCAACAAAGGATCCAACTCGCGCGATTACTGCGTTGGTAAGTAAACCAACACGATCACGACGGCTAGCAGGCACCAGTGAAAGCCCAAGCTCAACCGCCTGTGGCAATGAGGTGATGAAGTACAAGGTCAGAACAAGAATAGTAAGTGCGGTAAAAAATCCTGAAAGTACAGATTTTCCAACTCCGATAACCCCACCAAAGGTTGAAATTAATAAAGTTCCATCCGAAGTAACTGAGCGCAATCTCTCCTGCAAGGTGTCAATTAATCCATATTGCGTATTAAGCTGATTAATCGTTTCATTTTTCATTAAGTCCTGAAGCAACTGTGGTGCGGATTCAATGAGATTTGTTCCCTGACTAATTACTGGTGGAACTACTACTAGAGCGAAGAAGATTACAAACAAGACAACAGAAGAGAAAATCACTGTTACTGCAGTGGTACGGGATAAGTTGCGCTTGCGAAGCGCTTCTACCGCTGGATTTAAACCAGTTGCAAGGAACAAAGAGATCAAGATCAAAACTAAAATTTGACTCACACTTGCCAAGGCACGCATTAATACGATCGCTGTTAGAGCGCCTAAGGTTGCAATGAAACCAAAGTAAAAAGGGTGAGAGCGGTTTATTGGAGCCCCCAGAGTGCCGTAATTAGCGGGTGCCTCTTTCGCCTTTGCTGGTCGAACTGCTGCCTTCTTGATTCGCTCTGAAATAGCCATATGGACATTCTAAAGTGCATAGATCACTCTTATAGAGACGTGGTGTTCATGTTCCTGACACTTTTATACGAGAGAATATGAACCATGGCGTTGCGCATAACAGGCTTAGGCGAGGAGATCGCATCTGTTACCGGCCTGCCCTGGCACCTTCCGCTTGAGCCGTGGCCTGAGGACCCTGCCCTTGCAGAAAAGCGCGGAATTTCCCGCCATATTGTGCGTTTGGTCAGGGCAAGTAATGACCCAGATGCAGAGGTCTATGCGGTCAAAGAGACGGTTTCAGAGTTTGCCAACCGCGAGTACAAAATACTTCGCGAGCTTTCTCACCTCAACGCACCATGCGTAGAACAGGTAGCAGTTGTTGAAGGCAGAGTTGATGCAAATGGTGAAGAGTTGCCATGCGCAATCGTTACTCGCTTTCTTCCATACTCACTTCCTTATCGCGTGCTCTTATCTGGCGCTGTAACTCCACATGAGATTACGACTATGGCAAGCGCTTTAGCCTTGCTATTGGTTCGATTGCACCTGCTTGGTTTTTGGTGGGGAGATTGCTCTCTTTCAAATACCTTATTCCGTAGAGATGCAGAAGGTTTTGCTGCATATCTTGTTGATGCCGAAACTGGTGAGTTCCAAAAAACTTTAAGCGATGGACAACGAGAGCATGACCTAGAGATTGTTCACTTCAATGTCGCTGCAGAGCTTGAGGATTTAGCGCTCTCTGGTGTCTTGTACCCAGGAATGGATCCAGTTCGTGCATCTGAAGCGGTGATTCGTCGTTATCGCAGAATCTGGTCAGCACTTAAAGAGAGACAGTTGCTAGATCCCAAGGATCGTCATGCCGTTGAACGCGCAATGCGTCAGCTACATGATCTTGGTTTTGCGGTAGAAGAGGTAGCGGTCACGATTGATGGCGATACTCAGATGATCTCTTTCCAACCTAAGCTTGTTGCTGCGGGTTATCACTCTCAACGTTTGCGTGAATTAGTTGGATTAGATGCAGAAGAATTGCAAGCAAAGCGATTGCTGGCATCCTTTGATCGATATAACGCCCGTGAAAATAAGATTGGAATTCCAATCCAAGAGATGGCTAAAAAGTGGATCTTCGAAGTCTTTGAACCAGTGATTAATAGAGTTCCTGATCACATGAGGGGCCGTGTAGAGCGGGCCCAGATGTTCCATGAAATCCTTGAAAATCGCTGGTATTTAAGTGAAAAAGCAGGTTATGACGTTGGGTTAGAAGCAGCAACTGACAACTACTGTGCTGAAATTTTGCCACTTCGCCGCGACTCAGGCGTTGACTTAGTTGTTGAATAGATAGGATGGCAACATGAGTTTGCCTCCTAACTTCGGTCAAGCCTTTGACCTAAGTTCATTAACCAAACCAAAGGTTGATCCTTCAGTACCGATGCCGGGTATTGAGGTATCGGTTGAAAACTTAAGCAGCGATATTCTCCCACTATCTCTTGTTCGTCCAGTCATAGTTTTAATGTGGTCGCCACGTTCAGTTGAATCTGTTGAGATGGTCAAGCTATTAGGTAAATTGGAAAGTGATTACAAAGAGGCATTTGCACTTGCACGAGTTGATATCGAAGCCCATCCTCAAGTTGCGCAGGCATTTCAAACTAAATCCATCCCATATGCGGTTGCAATCATCGCTGAACAAATGGTTCCACTCTTTGAACAGCCATATCCAGAAGCACAGGTTCGCATGGTGCTTGATAAAGTTTTGACTCTTGCATCTGAACAAGGAGTTGGACAAGCTCCTGTTGAGCAAATGGAGCCGGAAGAGATTGAGGCGATGGATGCCCTAGAGGCTGGCAACCTTGTTGCAGCAGAGGCTGCATACAAGAAATGGTTGGCTCGCAAACCCGCAGAAAATCTAGCAAAGCTTGGATTAGCCCAGACCCAGTTATTGATCCGCACCGAAGCATTGGATCTCAACTCTGTTATTGAGCAATCTACACAAAACCCAAGTGATATTGATTTACAGTTAAAGGCTGCAGATGTTGAAATAGTAAATGGTGGGGTAGAGGCCGCATTTACTCGTTTGCTTCATGCGATTCGGGCAACAACAGGTGATGACCGTGCCAAGGTCAAGGATCACCTACTCAATCTTTTTGCTCTAGTTGATCAAAGCGACCCTCGATTGGTGGCGGCTCGTAAAGAGCTTGCTAGTGCGCTATTTTGAAAAAGATCATCAATGTTGAGCAGGAACTCAACCTTATTAAGGCGCTTTTCTTTCTCTTTGGCTTACTCATTATGTCCTGGGTGCCTCGCTTCCCAGAGGTAAAGGCAAATCTCCAACTTACAAATGGTGAGTTTGGATCACTTGTGAGCATGGGAGCGATTGGAAACCTGGTTGCACTACTGACAGTAGGCCACTTGGTACACAAATATGGAGCTCGTTGGATACTTCATTTCGGAGCATTTATGCTCGCAACGAGCTTAATCTTTCTAACTCACAGCACCTCGAGTCTGCTCTTTTTGATTTTCATCATCCTTCAAGGTGGGGCAATCTCAGCATTCCATATCTCAATTAACTCGCAAGGTTTCTTTTTCCAAGATAGAACAAAGAAGCAGATCATTACATTGCTCAGCGGGTTTTGGAGTAGCGGGGCTCTCATCACCTCAATTATTGCCGGTCTGCTCGTTGATCGAGTTGAACTAGGAACCTATACCAACTACTTGTCAGCCTTTTGTTTTGTGGCGATGTCTTACATTATTCACAAGTTATCTCCAAACCTTGTTAAAGCGGATCTGAATCCAGATTCAGACCATCGTGCACGTGACATGTTTAAGGGCTTTAAAATCGATAAACAAGTTTCAGCGGCTTTGTTATTGGTGATCATGCTTGAGTATGCAGTCAGTGATTGGGCAGCAATCTATGTGAAAGAGGATATGAAGATTGTTGGAGGGATCCATACCCTTCCTTACATCCTTTTCACCTTAGCCATGATTATTGGTCGCTTAAATCTTCACAATCTTTTGCCTCGATACACAATTGAGTTCCTAGTTGTGAGAGCATCTCTGTTATCAGGGTTGTCATTTATTGCCGGAATTATTGCTGTCACCATTGTCGGCACCGCTAATCAGACTCTTGTAATTCTCATTCTGTCGATTAGCTTTACTGTCGCAGGTTTAGGTTCATCCTTTTTGGGTCCATCGGTGATGAATGCGGCAAATACACGCTCAAAGTTTCCATCTAGTGTGGTTATCGGCCAAATTGGCGTCATCAATATCACCTTGGTTTTTGTTGTCCGATGGGTGGTTGCTTGGACCGCTCAAGCGACCTCATTGACTATCGCCTTACTCATTCCAGCGGTTATGTTGTTAACCGTTCCTTACTTTGCAAAAATCTTTAAGAACGCTTAAACCAAACCGTTGCTAGCGGTGGAATTCTCACAGAAGCGATTTGAGATGCACCGACAACTAACTGCTCATTACTAATTCCACTACCGCCATAAGCTAAATCATCGGTATTCATAACCTCACGCCAGATTCCTGCATTTGGAAAAGGAAGTTGGTAATTCTCATGGGGGACAGGCGAAAAGTTTGTAACGCTTACGAGTGAGGATGCGTTCTCATCCCAGCGGGCAAAGGCCACAACATTTGCTGCTCCATCATTGCCGACAAGCCAGGTAAAACCTTCAGGGTTTGTATCTTTCTCCCACAGCGCCGGAGTTGATCGGTAAATTCCATTGAGTTCAGCAACAGTTTTCTGCACCCCTTGATGCTCTGCATACTCAGTTAAGTACCACTGCAGGCCAGCGCTTTCATTCCACTCATCATTTTGCGCAAACTCACTACCCATGAACAACAACTTCTTGCCTGGGTGGGC
>JACCEC012867851.1_pt1 | contig 11336 bp, 3 predicted proteins | sample 7450121 | NCBI WGS metagenome assembly JACCEC01 (sample SAMN15323455, study PRJNA562643) | freshwater metagenome | isolation source: river surface water | place: USA:Blue River Watershed | collected 2017-08-18 | reverse complement strand
GCTCGCGCTCGACCGTGGGCACCATGACCGAGCTCAACGACCACCTCAAGCTGCTGTTTGCGCGCGCGGCGCATCTGCACGACCGCCAGACCGGTTTGGGTGTGCGGCACGACACCGCCGACACCATCTGGGCCGAGATTCAGGCGCGCGCGCATCAGGCCGAGGACCCGCGCCTGGTGTTGACCTTTGGTGTCGAATTGCCAGCCAACACCAGCGCCGAAGAGGTTCAGCAATGGCTCAGCGCCAGCGGCTTTAGCCGCATCCACGCCGAGCGCGAGGTGGCCACGCCGACCGGACCGCGTCGGGTGCTCGATGTGGTGGCCGACCGCTTTCGGGCGGCGGGCGTCGAGCGCGCCCGCGCCATCGAGGCGATCGAGACCGCCCTGCGGCGCGGCGGTGGCCGGTTGTCGGTGCATGCAGGGGGTGCCGACGATGCGGACAGCGAGGTTTGGCGCTTCTCGACCGGCTTGCATTGCCCCGAGAGCGACATCTCCTACACCGACCCGGTGCCGTCGATGTTTTCATTCAACTCACCGGTGGGTGCGTGCGAGGTTTGCCGAGGCTTTGGCCGCGTGATCGGCGTTGACTATGGCTTGGTGATCCCGAATGACAAGCTGACCTTGCGGGCTGGGGCCATCAAGACCATCCAGACCCCCGCCTGGTCCGAGTGCCAGGACGACCTGATGCGTCACGCCGAGAAAGCAGGTATTCCGCGCGACACGCCATGGAACAAACTGACCCCTGAACAAAAGGCTTGGGTGATCGACGGTTCGCCAACCTACAACGGCAAGTGGAACCAGCAGTGGTATGGCATTCGGCGCTTTTTTGAGTATTTGGAGAGCAAGTCTTACAAGATGCACATCCGCGTGCTCTTGTCCAAGTACCGCAGTTACACCCCCTGTGGCACCTGTGGGGGGGCGCGACTCAAAACAGAAAGCTTGCTTTGGCGGCTGGGCAGCCACGACGACGCCCAGGCGGTCATGCCGGCCGAACAGCGTTTCCTGCCCCAGGGCACGGGCTGGTCGCGCGAGGTGTTGGCGGGTTTGCCGGGCCTGTGCCTGCACGACCTGATGCTGTTGCCGATCGAACGCCTGCGGGTCTTTTTTGATCGCATGCAAACGCAGTTGAACGATGCTGCCACGACCCCCGAGGGGCAGGCGATGCAGCTTTTGCTGGAAGAGATCTGCACCCGGTTGCGCTACCTGTGTGACGTTGGCCTGGGCTACCTGACCCTGGACCGCCAAAGCCGTACCCTGAGCGGGGGCGAGGTGCAACGCATCAACCTGACGACGGCGCTGGGGACCTCGCTGGTCAACACCCTGTTTGTGTTGGACGAGCCCAGCATCGGGCTGCACCCGCGCGACATGCAGCGCATCACCGAGGCCATGCACCGCCTGCGCGACGCGGGCAACACGCTGGTGGTGGTCGAGCACGACCCGGCGGTGATGGTGGCGGCCGACCGCATCATCGACATGGGGCCAGGCCCGGGTGAGCGCGGGGGCCAGATCGTGTTTGATGGCACGGTCAACCAGTTGCGCGCTGCCGATACCCTGACCGGGGCCTACCTGGGGGATCGCAAGCACATTGGCATGGGTTTTCGGCGTGCGGTGAGCGAATCCACCCCCCGGCTGGTGCTGGAAGGGGCGCGCGAACACAACCTGCGAGATCTGGCCATCGAGTTCCCTTTGCAACGCCTGGTGGTGGTGACCGGGGTGAGCGGATCAGGCAAATCGACTTTGATTCAAGACATTTTGGCGCCCGCGCTGATGCGTCACTTTGGCCGGGCGACCGAGAGCCCGGGCCAGCACGACCGCCTGCTGGGGGCCGATCACTTGAGCGATGTGGTTTTTGTTGACCAATCGCCGATCGGCAAAACGGCACGCTCCAATCCGGTCAGCTACGTTGGCGCTTGGGACGCCGTGCGAGAACTCTTCGCCAGCAGCCCACTGGCGCGTCAGCGGGGTTACACCGCCGCCAAATTCAGCTTCAACAGCGGCGATGGCCGTTGCCCGACCTGCACCGGCTCGGGCTTTGAACATGTGGAGATGCAGTTTTTGTCGGATGTGTACCTGCGTTGCCAGGACTGCCATGGGCAACGCTATCGGCCCGAAATCTTGGAGGTGCACATCGAGCGCCATGGCCGCTTGTTGAATGTGGCTCAGGTGCTGGAGTTGACCGTGTTCGAGGCCGCGACCTTGTTTGACCAGGACCGCGAGGTGATCCGCACCCTGCAACCCATCGTCGATGTCGGCCTGGAGTACGTGAAATTGGGCCAGCCCGTGCCGACCCTGAGTGGTGGCGAGGCGCAGCGCCTGAAGCTGGCTGGACATTTGGCCGAATCGGGCAAGTCACAAAGTGCCACCCGTCAGGCGCTGGCGCGCAAAGGCACCTTGTTTCTGTTTGACGAGCCGACCACCGGCTTGCACTTTGACGACATCGCCAAGCTCATGCGCGCCCTGCGCAAATTGCTCGATGCCGGGCACTCGATGGTCATCATCGAGCACAACCTGGACGTGATTCGCGCCGCCGATTGGCTGATCGACCTGGGGCCTGAAGGGGGCGAGGGCGGAGGGCATTTGGTCGCCCAGGGCTCGCCCGAGGATTTGCGCCAGCACCCGATCTCGCACACCGGTCGGGCGCTTCGCGAGTATGACCAAACCCTGCACGCCGCGCTGGCCCAAGAGGACGCCGCCCCCGTTTACCGCGACCCGCCTCCCGACGCGATTCGGATCGTGCACGCCAAAGAACACAACCTGAAGAACATCAGCGTGGACATTCCGCGCGGCAAGTTCAACGTGATCACTGGCGTCAGTGGTTCGGGCAAGTCGACGCTGGCGTTTGACATTTTGTTCAACGAGGGCCAACGCCGTTATCTGGAGAGCCTGAACGCCTACGCGCGCAGCATCGTCCAGCCTGCTGGGCGGCCCGAAGTCGACGCCGTTTACGGCATCCCGCCGACGGTGGCGATCGAGCAACGCCTGTCGCGCGGCGGTCGCAAGTCGACCGTGGGCACGACCACCGAGGTCTGGCACTTTTTGCGACTGCTGTACGTCAAGCTGGGGGTCCAGCATTGCGTGCACGATGGGGCGGCGGTGCAGCCCCAGACGGTGGACAGCATGGTGGCGCAGATCATGCGCCAGTTCAAAGGCCAGCACATCGGCCTGTTGGCCCCCCTGGTGGTGAACCGCAAAGGGGTGTACACCGAGTTGGCCGACTGGGCGCGGCCGCGCGGATACAGCCACCTGCGGGTCGACGGTCATTTTTTGCCAACCCAGGGCTTTCCGCGCATCGACCGCTTCAAAGAACACACCATCGAGTTGCCGGTGGCCGATGTGCGGGTGACCCCCGAGCACGAGGCCGATCTGCGCCAACATGTGGCGCGCGCCTTGGAGCACGGCAAGGGCGTGCTGCACGTGCTCGCCCCGCTCGATGGCCTGAAAGCGGCCATGCTGACCGGCGCATCGACCGCCCACATCGGGCAGGTGCAGGTCTTCTCGACCCTGCGCGCTTGCCCCGTGTGCGCCACCTCGTACACCGAGTTGGATCCCCGGTTGTTTTCCTACAACAGCAAGCACGGTTGGTGCCCGGACTGTGTGGGGACCGGGGTGCGGCTGAGCAAAGAGCAACGCCGTCTGATGGACGACTCGGTGCAGCACGACGACCAAAAAGGGCGTGAACAGACCTTTGCCGAGCCCGAGATCGAGGGCGTGGGCCACGAGGCGTGTCCGACCTGCCAAGGCACGCGGCTGAACGCCACGGCGCGTGCGGTGCGTTTTGCCGGGGTGGGCATCGCCGACATCGCCCGCATGGCGGTCAGCGATGTCCGTCAGTGGGTGCGCGGTCTGAAGCTGGTTGGGCGCGAGGCTGAAATCGCCCGTGACCTGGTGGCCGAGATTGGCAGCCGGCTCGAGTTTCTGGAACAGGTCGGTTTGGGGTATTTGACCTTGGATCGCGGCGCACCCACCCTCAGTGGCGGCGAGGCCCAACGCATCCGCCTGGCGGCGCAACTGGGCAGCCACTTGCAGGGCGTGTGCTATGTGTTGGATGAACCCACCATCGGCTTGCACGCCCGCGACAATCAGATGCTGTTGGCCGCCTTGCACACCCTGAGCGACAAGGGCAATACCCTGGTCGTCGTGGAGCACGACGAAGACACCATCCGCCAGGCCGATCACATCATCGACATCGGCCCCAGCGCCGGTCGACGTGGCGGGCGACTGGTCGCCCAGGGCGATGTGGCGGCGCTGACGCGCGAGCCCGAATCGCAGACCGGGCGCTATCTGTTGCATGCCATGAAGCACCCCTTGCAAGCCCGTCGAACGGTGACCCTCAAAGACGAAGCGTCGCTCACCGTGCATCAGGCCACTATGCACAACCTGGGTGGCATGGACGTGGCGGTGCCCTTGCACCGATTGGTCGGAATCACCGGCGTGAGCGGGTCGGGCAAATCGACCTTGGCGCGCGAGGTCTTGCTGGCCAATGTGCAGGCGGCGGTGCAGGCCCGCAAGGCACCCGCTTGGCAAGGTTGCGCGGGCTTGAGTGGCTGGCAGCAGGTGGACCGGGTGCTCGAAGTGGACCAGACCCCAATCGGTAAAACGCCCCGCTCGTGCCCAGCGACCTACATCGGATTTTGGGACACCATCCGCAAGCTGTTTGCCGAAACCTTGGAGGCCAAAGCGCGTGGCTTTGGGCCGGGGCGTTTCAGTTTCAACACGGGGGAGGGCCGATGCCCCGGTTGCGAAGGTCAGGGCATGCGCACCATCGAGATGAGCTTCCTGCCCGACGTCAAGGTCCCCTGCGAGGTCTGCCACGGGGCCCGATTCAACCCGCAGACGCTGGAGGTCAGCTGGCGTGGCAAGAGCGTGGGCGAGGTGTTGCAGATGGAGGTCGATCAGGCGGTCGAGTTTTTTGCCAGCATGCCGGCCATCGCACACCCGCTGCAGTTGTTGAAAGACGTCGGTCTGGGTTATCTCACCTTGGGACAGCCTTCACCCACCCTGAGCGGTGGAGAAGCCCAGCGCATCAAACTCGTGACCGAGTTGACCAAGGTGCGCGACGAGGTGGGGCGGCGTGGCCAAAAGGCCCCCCACACCCTGTATGTGCTGGACGAACCCACCGTGGGCCTGCACATGGCCGATGTCGACCAGTTGATTCGCGTCTTGCATCGTTTGGTCGATGGGGGTCACAGCGTGGTGGTGATCGAGCACGACCTGGACGTGATCGCCGAGGCCGACTGGGTCATCGACTTGGGGCCCGAGGGCGGTGCCGGTGGCGGGCAAGTGGTCGCGGCGGGCACGCCCGAGGCCCTGGTGCGCGCCAAGACCCACACGGGGCAAGCCCTGGCGGCGGTGTTGCAGCGGGTTTGAGGGCGGCCTTCAGCGCGGCGTGTTCGCCGCCAGCCGCCACAGCGAGGTGACCTCGGCCGCACGTGCCGCGTGCAGGGGGTCGGTGGTGTCTTGGGTTTTGGGGTGGTGCGGACGGGTGTCGTGGCGCTCGACCACGCGCAGGCCCGCCTGGGCGATCCAATCCAACAGTTGTTGGCGCGAGCGCAGGCCCAAGCGTTCCGCCAGGTCTGACAGCACCAGCCAACCCTCGCCACCCGGGCACAGGTGGTCCGACAAACCCGCCAGAAACCCACGCAGCATGGCGCTGTCGGGGTCGTAGATCGCCTGATCCAGTGCGGAGCTGGGCTGCCCTGGCAGCCAAGGTGGGTTGCACACCACCAGGGCCGCTGGACCCGGTGGGTACAAATCGGTGTGCAACAACTCGACCGCATCACGCAGCCCCAGGCGTTGCAGGTTGTCGTCGGCGCAGGCGATGGCGCGAGCGGACAGATCGGTGGCGAGCACCCGGGGCACGCCCCGGCGCACCAGCAGGGCGCTCAGCACGCCCGTGCCCACCCCCAGGTCCATGGCCAGCGGGCAGTGCGAGAGGGCGGCGGGCAGGGGCGCATGGGCGATCAGCTTCAGGTACTCGCCCCGCACGGGAGAAAACACCCCATGGTGTGGGTGGATGCGATTGCCCCCCAAGGCGTCGATGGGGACGCCGGTTTTGCGCCATTCGTGCGCGCCGATCAGGCCCAGCAGGCTGCGCAGCGCGACCACCCGGCTTTGGCCATCAGGGGGGCCCCAGGCTTCGCTGCAGGCGGCCTGCACGCGGGGGGCGCGATGCAAGGCGATCTGGTACGTGCCGTCAATTTCGATCAGCAGCTGACCCAACACGCGCGCGCGCAGAGCCTGGGCTTGACGATGGGCGATGAAAGCCGCGCCCGCATCGATCGGGGTGTGCGTGGATCGACTGCGTTGGCGTTGGGCGGCATCGTCCAGACGCGCCGACATGCCCTGCAACAACTGGCGCGCTTTGGGGTAGCTGCCGCGCCAGAGCAGACCGGTACCGGCGCTGGCCTGACGATGGGCCTGGGTTGGGTCGAGGTCGGTGCAGACCTGCACCCGCGTGGGCAGACGCGCCCCGTTGTCGGCCTGCCAAAGCGCTTGTCGGGTCTGGCCGTTTTCTGACCAGACGAGCATCGGGGGCGGGTCTTGCGCCATGCGCCCTTAGCCCGCGCTGCCCAGACTCAAACCCGCGTGCTCGCGCAACGGGTGGAAGTGAATCTTGGGAAAACGCTCTTGGGCCAGGCGCACGTCGTAGGGCGAGGTGCACAGATAGGCCAAGGTGCCGGCGGCGTCGCGCGCCATGCGCTGGGGGTAAGCGTGGGTGAATTCGCGCAACTCAGCCGGGGTGTCGGCGGTGATCCAGCGCGCGCCGGTGTATTGGCAGCCTTCGAGCCGCACGTCGCAGTCGTACTCGGTCTTGAGTCGGTGTTGCACCACTTCGAATTGCAGTTGGCCAATGGCGCCGAGCAACATGGCACCCCCGGCCTCGGGTTTGAAGACCTGGATCGCCCCCTCTTCGCCCAGCTGCTCCAGGCCCTGTTGCAGCTGTTTGGTGCGCAGGGGGTTGTTGAGCAGCACGGTCATGAACAACTCGGGCGCGAAAAAAGGCAGGCCGGTGTATTGCAGCGAGGCCCCGTCGGTGATGGTGTCGCCCAATTGCACGCCCCCGTGGGTGGTGAACCCAATGATGTCGCCGGCGTAGGCTTCGTCCACCGCCTCTCGGCGTTGCGACAAAAAGGTGACCACCGAGGTGGGGCGCAGCTCTTTGGCGGTGCGCTGCACCTTGAGCTTCATCCCCGGCTTGTATTGGCCCGAGGCCACGCGCACAAAGGCGATGCGGTCGCGGTGGTTGGCGTCCATGTTGGCCTGCACCTTGAACACCACCCCCGAAAACCCAGGGTCTTCGGGCTGGACGGTTGTTTCCACGGTCTGTCGGTTGACGACCAGGGTGCTCCGGCGCGGACGCGGGGGCGGCGCCAGATCGACCAGGGCATCGAGCACTTCCATCACGCCAAAGTTGTTGACCCCAGAGCCGAAAAAGACCGGGGTCTGACGCGCCGCCAGAAAGGCTTCATGGTCAAACATGGGGGACGCGCCGGTGGCCAACTCCATGCCCTCGATGGCGTCGTCAAACTCTTGCCCAAAGCGCGCGCGCAGGCGGTCCTTTTCGGTCAGGGGGATGTTCTCAAACTCCTGCGGCAAGCGTTCGCTGCCGGCCTCAAAGACCGTCATGGTCTGGGTGCGCAGGTTGATGATGCCGCCAAACCGTTTGCCCTGACCCACGGGCCAGGTCATGGGCACGCAGGGCATGCCCAACTCGCGCTCGACCTCGTCGAGGATGTCGAGCGGATCGCGCACCTCGCGGTCCATCTTGTTGACGAAGGTGATGATGGGCGTGTCTCGCTGTCGGCAGACCTCGATCAGGCGGCGGGTCTGGGCTTCGACGCCGTTGGCGGCATCGATCACCATCAGGGCCGAGTCGACCGCCGTGAGCACCCGGTAGGTGTCCTCGGAAAAGTCCTTGTGGCCTGGGGTGTCCAACAGATTGACCACATGGTCGCGGTATTGCATTTGCATGACCGACGAGGCGACCGAGATGCCGCGCTGCTTTTCAATTTCCATCCAGTCGCTGGTGGCGTGCCGCGAGGCCTTGCGTGCTTTGACCGAGCCAGCGATCTGGATCGCGCCCGAGAACAGAAGCAACTTTTCAGTCAGCGTGGTCTTGCCGGCGTCGGGGTGGGAAATGATGGCAAAGGTACGGCGGCGCCGGGTTTCGGTGGCGTGGGTCACAAGGGGTCCTGGAATGTGGGATGGCCATCGGATCGATGGCCCCATGCCCTGATTTTAGGTCGTGTCGGTGGGGGGCGCAGATCGGGCGCCGCGCACATGGGTCTGAATGGCACGCAACAAGCCCTGGCGGTTGAAGGGCTTGGGCATGACCTCGGCCATGCCGACATCCAGGCAATCGGCGATGGCCTGCGGGGCCACGTTGGCCGTCAGCGCGATGAACGGGACCGTGCGGCGCGATTCGATCTGGAAATGCCGGGTGCGACGCACGACCTCGATCCCGTCCAGATCGGGCATGACCAGGTCGATCAGCACCAGGTCAAAGTCGTGCTCATGCAAAAACGCCAGTGCGCTCACCCCACCGTCGGCTTGGGTGAGTTGGGCGTTGGGCAGGGCCTTTTGCAAGGTGGCTGCCAAGACCGCCCGATTCACCGCCTGGTCGTCAACCAGCAAGAGGCGGTACGGGTTCGGGTCGGCGGCGGTACTCGACTCCGTCGGGTTGGGGGCAGGGGCGGCTTGGGCCAAGGGCAGCGTCACGCGCAGGGTGAAGCAAGAGCCCTCACCCAGGCGACTGCTGACGTCGAGTTCGCCCCCCATGGCCTGCGCCAGCCCTTTCGAGATCGCCAGGCCCAGGCCGTTGCCGCGCAAAGAGTCATCCTGAGGGCGCAAACTGCTGGGGTGGGCCTGATAAAACGGATCGAAGATGCGCGCCAAGTGACGCTCTTCGATGCCAGAGCCGCTGTCTTGAACCGCGAACGCCAGCTCGGCCCGGCCCTCGTCCACGCCCCGCGTCGACACCACCAGCCGGACCTCGCCTTGCGAGGTGAACTTGATCGCGTTGCCCAGCAGGTTGATCAAAATCTGCGCCAGTCGATCTGGATCGGTCTTGACCCAGGTGGGCACGTCGTCGTCGATCTGAAGCCGGTAGGTCAAGTCCAATCCTCGGGCGTGGCTCTCGAGGGTGCGAAAGATGTCGCGCACCCCTTGTCGAAGGTCGATCACTTGGGGGCTGAGCGAGAAACGCCCTTGGCTGATTTGCGACAAATCGAGCAGGTCGTTGATCACCGTCAGCAGGTGCGAGGCGGCGTTTTGGGCCCCATCGACCTCTTCTCGCGCCTCGGGCGTCAGATCGGGTCGATCGGACAACAGGCTGAGGTACCCTTTGACCCCATTGAGCGGGGTGCGCATGGCGTGACTGACCATGGCCAGAAATTGATCCTTGTGCTGACTGGCTTCGAGCATGCGCGCGTTCGCATCGCTCAGTTGCTGGGCGGTTTCCTCCATCGCCCGCACTTTGTCGGCATCGGCGGTGTCCATGGTGACGATCAAAATGCCCTGAGTCAGGCACAGCAAGCCGTACATGGTGGCGGCGACCAACAGATCGGTGTCGGTGAACGTGGCTTTCGGGGCCAGCCAGCCCAGGCGGTGAAAGACCCAAAAGGAAAACACGCTGGAAAAAGCGATCATCAACCAGATGAACGTCCAACGGCGGCTCATGGTGAACCACGGCAACAGGGGCACGATTCCCAGCCACACCATGGCCGGTGACGACAGACCCCCCATGTGCCAGGCCGCGTAAAGCACCACCGTCAGCAAGGTGGTCTGGTAGAGCTGACTCACCAGAGGCAAGGCCGCGCCCCTGAGCCGTGCCCATCCGATCAGCACGCAGGACAAGGCGCTCCAACCGGTCGCCCACGCGATGGGCGTCAGGCCCAGCCACACCAGCCACGGCGTGAGCAGCACCAAAAAAAACAGGCCGCAAACGTTGAAGCAGAAAAAATGAAAATCCCCCACCGTTTGCAAATGCAAGGGCAATGCCATGTAAATGCGGCGTTGCAGTCGGACATTAAACGCGACGGGCATGGATTTGTGATGCCAGAGAATCAATCCCACCATTATATTGATAACTTTGGTATTTTGAAATGAATTTATTGATTGTCTCTCGCAGAAGGGGGACTCGGGTGCGGGCGTCGCAGCCTGTGCGTGACTCGGTTAGAATCTGGCCATCCGAGGAGCGTTGCAGCGCCCAAATGGCGTGAGGCTCGGACCCTGTCTTCGCAACGACGCTCATCCACTCTGTGCAGTGCGGTGAGCCCTGTGAACCTGCGTGCCAGAGTGTTTGTCCATTGCAAGGAGTCACTCTCATGAACGCACCACTGAAAAATGTCCTTCCCACCGATTGCGTGATCGCCGACATCGGCTTGGCCGATTGGGGCCGCAAGGAAATCCGCATCGCTGAAACCGAGATGCCCGGCCTGATGGCCATCCGCGAGGAGTACGCTGCGCGCCAACCCCTCAAGGGCGCTCGCATCACCGGTTCTTTGCACATGACGATCCAGACCGCCGTGCTCATCGAGACGCTGCAAGCGCTCGGTGCCGACGTGCGTTGGGCATCGTGCAACATCTTTTCAACCCAGGACCATGCCGCCGCCGCCATCGCCGCCCGTGGCACGCCGGTCTTCGCCGTCAAAGGCGAGAACCTGGAGCAGTACTGGGACTACACCCACCGCATTTTTGAATTTGGACCCGCTGGCTCCCAGGGCGAAGGCCCCAACATGATCCTGGACGATGGTGGTGACGCCACGCTGCTGATGCACCTGGGCAAGCGCGCCGAGCGTGATGCCTCGGTGTTGGCCAACCCCGGCAGCGAAGAAGAGGTCTGTTTGTTCAACGCCATCAAGGCCAAGTTGGCCGAGGACCCCACCTGGTACAGCCGCAAGAGCGCCCAGATCATCGGCGTGACCGAAGAGACCACCACCGGCGTGCACCGCCTGAAGGAAATGTCGGCCAAGGGCACCCTGATGTTCCGCGCCATCAACGTCAACGACTCGGTCACCAAGAGCAAATTTGACAACCTGTATGGTTGCCGCGAATCGCTGGTGGACGGCATCAAGCGCGCCACCGATGTGATGATCGGGGGCAAAATCGCCGTGGTTTGCGGTTATGGCGACGTTGGCAAGGGCAGTGCCCAGGCCTTGCGCGCCCTCTCGGCCCAGGTTTGGGTGACCGAAATCGACCCCATCAACGCCTTGCAAGCCGCCATGGAAGGCTACCGCGTGGTCACGATGGACGACGCTTGCGACAAGGCCGACATCTTCGTCACCGCCACCGGCAACAAGCACGTCATCACCCATGAGCACATGCTCAAGATGAAAG
>JACCEC011727701.1_pt1 | contig 11336 bp, 11 predicted proteins | sample 7450121 | NCBI WGS metagenome assembly JACCEC01 (sample SAMN15323455, study PRJNA562643) | freshwater metagenome | isolation source: river surface water | place: USA:Blue River Watershed | collected 2017-08-18 | reverse complement strand
CTGCTTGGCCTTCGGAAATGCCTTCTCCACCTGAGCCTGCAGGGTGCTGACACCAATGTCGATGGTGGCGCTGTGGCTCACGGTGGCCAGGCCTGCCAAGCACAGGATGCCCAACGCCTGAGGGACCAAACGCGGATGGGCGGGAACCGAGGGTGCGGTCATGTGGGCTCCGGCTCGACGTCGAATTCAGGAAACAGCGACTTGAACAAGGCCAGCGTCTGGGGCGTCATGTTGCGGGCCTGCGGCACCGACAGCAGATCATGCGGCACCAAGATCTTGGCGTAGTAGGCCTCAAAGACCCGTTTGACGACACCAGGCGAAACGAGCTCCCGGTCGTACCCCGGCGCAAAGCCGAGCAGCCGGTAACCGGCCCGCTCGAAGGCCTTTTGCATACTGGGCATCTTCAAGGTGCACATCGAATAGATGAACCCTGCCCCCATCAAGCGACCGAGCGCTTCGCCGAACTGCATGCTGAAGGTGCCCATGCCCAGGGCTCGGTGTTCAGGATCGACCACGCCGAATCGTGCGTAGAGCGCTTGCGGCGCCTCCTCCCAATCCCAGGAGACAAAGCCCGCGAGGGCCTCGCCCTTCCACACCATCACCACCAACAGCGGCTTGTCGACCTCACCTTCCAGCGTTGCATCTGTTTCGTAGAAGGCTTGGGTGAGGTAGCAGCTGGCACCACCCACCGCAACGTCGGGGTACCACCGCCTGATCGAATCGATCAGCAGGGGAATGTCACGGCGATTCAGTCTGGTCACCCTGCACCCCTCGGGAGGTGGCACCCTCGTTTCGATATCGGCAAGCTCTGGCCACTTCATGGCGCATCCTCCTGAACCGCGACCATAGCGGCAAGCTGCCCCGCGCCGCAAGGGCTGGATGAGAAGTGGCGTGTGCGGCCCTCGCTTCCCCGCTGCCTTGCCATCACTTATCTTTACGGCCTGGAGAACACCAAAATGACCCGCAAGCGCCCATTCCATCAAATCGATGTTTTCACCGCTCGGCCCCTGCTGGGCAACCCCTTGGCCGTTGTTCACGATGCGCATGACCTGAGCGACGTGCAGATGGCGGCGTTTGCGCGCTGGACCAACTTGTCAGAGACCACTTTTGTGATGGCGCCTACCGAGGCAGGCGCCGATTACCGTGTGCGGATCTTCACGCCCTTTGGGGAGCTGCCCTTCGCGGGCCACCCAACCATCGGCACCGCCTGGGCGTGGTTGGCCGCGGGGGGCCAGCCGCGCGAGGCGGGGGTGGTGGTGCAGCAGTGCGGCGTGGGTTTGGTGAGGGTTCGTCGCACACCCGTCGAGGGACGTGAACGCCTGGCGTTCGCAGCACCACCGCTGCGGCGCACGGGTCCGCTGGACGAAGCCCTGTTGGCCCGCGTTTGCGCCGCGCTTCGTATTCCCGCGGACCAGGTGCTGCGCCACCAATGGGTAGACAACGGCCCCGGCTGGTTGGCGGTGCAGCTGGCCGATGCGCAGGCGGTGCGGGCGGTCAGCCCGGACCGTGCGGCCATGGGGGACCTCAAGATTGGCCTGGTCGGCGCACATGCCTGCGTCGATCATGAAGAGGCGCCCTTGTTCGAAGTGCGGGCCTTTTTCAGCGGAGCCCTGGAAGACCCGGTGACCGGGAGCCTGAATGCCGGGCTGGCCCAATGGATGATGGGCGCTGGCTTGGCCCCGGCGCGATATGTGGTGTCGCAGGGCCACGCGCTGGGCCGGGATGGCCGTGTGGAGCTGGAGCGTGAAGGTCAGCAGGTTTGGGTGGGCGGGGATGTGACGCCGCTGGTGGCTGGAACGGTGACCCTGTGAGTCATCAAAGCTGAGCCGCTGGGGCTAACCCCCAGCCATGCCTGCGCTCAGGCCCAGGAACTTCCACAGCGCCGAGCCGATCAGCCGCTGGGGCAAGAGCGTGAACAGGCCCGTCACCACGAGAGCCCCCGCATAGAGCGACATCATGGTGTTGCGATGGTGCTGCACCCGATGCAGGCGGGCGAAGGTGACTCCAGCGACCAAGGTGATCAAGGTGAACACCGACAGCCCATGGATCCAGGAGTACCCGTTCGGTCCTTGAATGGCGAACGACAGGCTGGCCACACCCGCCATGCACAGCACCCACAACCAACCGCCCACACGGTGAAGGAGTGAGCCTTTTCGGGCCTTGAGCAAGCCAGCGCCCAACAGCACGGCCGTTCCTGCCAGCACGGTGTGCGCCACGATCACCGGATTCCAGGCGTACATCTCAGTGAGGCCAGTGCAGGCTTGAATGCAGGTGCAGGGTCACTTCAGGTCCTCCCGTTTCATGGCCTTCGCTGCACAATCCGAACGCCTGGCTTTCTTCTTTACAGCATCACTTCATCATATGCCTTCACCGTCTGTGGCCATCGTCGGCGCCGGGCTTTCTGGAGCCCTGTGTGCACAGCGGCTTTCACAAGCCGGCTGGCGCGTCCAGGTCTTTGACAAGTCACGCGGTGTTGGCGGGCGGATGGCCACCCGGCGCGTGGGTTTCATGGGACCCGACGGCGTTGACCGGATTGCTCTGTTCGACCACGGCGCACCCGGCTTTGCTTGGCCCGAGCCGTCGCTGAATGACGCCACTTGGCTGCAAAGCGCCCGTGCGGCGGGCGTGATCGCACCTTGGGTGACGTCTGTTCCAAGCCATGAACCCGCGGGGGCGATGGCCTGGGTGCCCACGCCTGACATGCCGGCCTTGTGCCGTTGGTTGCTCCAAGGTCAGGCGGTGCAGACCCTGTGCACCATTGATGGGTTGCAGCGAAGCGGCCGTGGATGGCGCCTGACCCGGTCAGGGCAAACCGCAGGCGAGGGCTTTGACGCGTTGGTGGTGACCATTCCACCGGCGCAGGCTGCGCTGCTGTTGAACCCCCACCGATCCGATTGGGCCCAAGAAGCGGAGCATCAAGTGATGAGCCCTTGCTGGACCTTGATGGCGGTAACCGATGCGCCCGAAGTGCCTGAGGGGCCACTGCCGGGCCAAGCGCCGCTGGCCGCAGGCCTGGGCCAGCGGCAAGGCGTCCAACCCGCAGCGCCGTCACACCCTTCCTTGGCGTCGATCATTCGCCAAGACACCAAGCCCGGGCGCGGTGCCCTGCCAAGGGGGATGGCTGCATGGGTCGCACACGCGAACCAGCGCTGGACGCAGGACCACCTGGAGGAAGCGCCGGAAGCGGTCTTGCCGCTCCTTCAGGGTGCGCTGCAGGCGGCACTCGGGTCAGAGCTTCGATGGCACCATGCGGCGGTGCACCGTTGGCGCTACGCGCAATTTGAAGGCACGGCGCAACCCCGCAAGTGCCTCTGGGATCAAGACTTGGGCTTGGGTGTGTCCGGAGACGCGTGGGGCGGCGGCGGCGTTTGGGGCGCGTCGGCATCGGCTTCGGCCTTGTGCGCGATGATGTTGCGTCGCTAGGCCTCGGCTGCCATCACCCGGCGGTGTTTTCAAGGCACCTCATGCCCCATGCTGGCCTGCCACACCTCGTACCAATGCTCGGCCGACAGACGGATGCTGAGCGCGGCCACGGCTTCGTCCAGCGCCTGCAGCCGTTGACTGCCGGTGATGGGAATCGGGCGGCTGGGGTGACGAAGCAGCCAGGCCAGGGCCATGGTGGCCGGTGTCGCGCCATATTCAGCGGCCAGCCTTTGCAGCACCCACCGCACCCGTGAAGCCTGTTCGTCCTGGCCGGTGAACAGCCGCCCTCCTCCCAGCGGGGACCACACCATGGGGCGAATGCCCAGGTCCAGGCACTGGTCGAGGGTGCCATCGGCCAGCGCCTTCATTTGCAAGACCGAGCACTCGATTTGGTTCGTCGCCAGCGGGTGCTGGCGGTGCAGCAGCGCGAACTGAGAGACCGAGTGGTTGGACACGCCGAAGCTGCGCACCTTGCCTTGACGGTGCAGGTGCTCAAAGGTTTGTGCGAGCTCCTGCGGGTTCGCCAGGGCATCGGGGCGGTGGATCAACAGCAGATCCAGGTGGTCCGTGCCGAGCGCTCGCAGGGAGTTGTCTACGGAGGCCACCACATGGGCAGCCGACGTGTCGTAGGACTTGACCCGATGAGCGGGTCGTTGCGGATGGACCAACTTGATGCCGCACTTGGTGACCAGCTGCATACGGTGGCGCAAGCCCGGCGACAGCGCCAGCGCTTGGCCAAACAGCGCCTCCACGGTATAGCCCCCGTAGATGTCGGCATGGTCAAAACTGGTGATGCCGCGCTCCAAGCACTGCTCGATCCAGCGCAGCCGCTGCTGTGGCGTCCAGTTCCACTCGCCCATGCGCCAGACGCCGGCCACGATGGGGGACAGATGTGCAGGACTCAACATCTTCATCCCTGCCCGCTCCAGGCCGGAATCTTCCAATCCCACCACAGCGCCAGCAATCGCAGGGTGCAGGCGATTGCAGCCCCGGCACACAAGCCCAACCACGGCGGGGCGCCCAGGGCGTCGGCCAGCACCAGCACCCAACCGCCCAGGAAGGCAAACAGGGCATAGGGGCGATGGTCGCGGAAGACCTTGGGGACATCGTTGCAGACGATGTCGCGCAGAACCCCTCCGAAAACGGCCGTGACCATCCCCAGGATAACGGCCACCAGGGCGGGTTGACCCATCTGCAGGCTGAGCTGGGTGCCGCTGGCGGCAAACAGACCCATGCCAACCGCATCGGGCCAGAGCATGGCGCGCTCCGTTGGTTCCAGATGGCGCCGCCGCATGAACAGCATGGCCGCGATGCCCAACAGCAGCACGGCCCACAACAACTCCGTGTGGGTGACCCAGAAGAAAGGCCGGCGGTCCAGCAGCACATCTCGCAAGGTGCCGCCGCCAAAGGCCGCCAGGCCCGCGACCACCACCACACCCACGGCATCCAGACGCCGCCGCGCAGCTTCCACGACGCCGGAACAGGCAAAGGCCAAGGTGGCCACCGATTCAATCAGGTAGAGGGCCGAGCTGAGGTTCAAGGGGGTGGTCATGTGGTGGCTCTTGGCTTCATGCTGACCACCAGGCCTGATGCGCCATGTGTTTGAGGTGACCGTACCAGGCCAGGGTCATGAACAGGTTGCGGAGCACCAGACGGCCCAGGGTGAAGAGGGGGAGCGTGGTGCCGGGCAGCGTGTAGGTCATGGTCGATGGCCCTGTTCTCTTCCTGTCCTGGCAACGGCCGACTCAATGGCGGCCACGTCAATCTTTCGCATGGTCATCATGGCGGCGAAAGCGCGCTCGGCCACCACACCTCCTTTGTCCAGTGCTCGCGTCAGCGCTCTCGGGGTGATCTGCCAGTTCACGCCCCATCGGTCCTTGCACCAGCCGCAGGCGCTCTCCTGTCCCCCATTCCCAACAATGGCATTCCAGTAGCGGTCGGTTTCGGCCTGATCATCGGTGGCCACTTGGAATGAAAACGCTTCGGTCTGTGGAAAAGCCGGGCCCGCATTCAGGCCGATGCATCGAATGCCCATCACTTCAAAGTCCACGGTGAGCACGTCGCCACGACGGCCCGAAGGGTAGTCAGCCGGTGCATGGTGGACATTCAGCACCCGCGTGTCAGGAAAGGTCGCGGCATAAAAGCGCGCAGCTTCCTCAGCCTGTCCGTTGAACCAGAGGCAGATGGTGTTCTTGGGCTTGTGTGGATAAGGGTGGTTCATCACAGTTCGGCTTCATGGCTAGAGGAGAGAGAACGCAGTCCCTTCAACTTCGCTTAGAACCGATGCTTGTGCAGCCGCGCCAGCTGCACACATCCATCTCAACGCGCAGGCATCCGACGGAACTCATCTCATCATTGGGAATTCTCAATTGGAGGGCCTTGCACGGGCGTTCGACCTAAAGCGCAATAGCCTGACACACCGAACGGTGGCACTCATTGGCGCCGGCGCAAACAGGGATATCCCTGCTGCGATCCGGGCACGGGCACCACCTGCGCACCACCGACTGGGGTTGCCTTGCGGGCCAATCGGCTGTGCCTACAATTTCGTGATGAAGCATCAGACCCCGCTGCTACTGGCCTTAGCACTCTCTTTGGGTGTAGCGCACGCGAACAATCACATCACCGAACTGAAGTGGTCATCGGAAGGCCGCTTTGTACATCAAGCGCAGATCAAGCCTAGAGCTTTTGTGGAAGTGTGCGGCGAACTGTCGGCACCGGCATCGGTTGCATGGACGTTCACAGCGTCTCAGCAGCTCGATTTCAACGTTCACTACCACGTTGGAAAGGAAGTGGTTTACCCGGTGAAACCCAGCCCACTGCAGTCTGGAGGCGGCACGCTGAATGTGACCGTACACCAGCACTACTGTTGGATGTGGGCTAACAAGGGAACTGAAGCGGTGACTCTCAAAACGGAACTTCGCCGCTGACGGCGAAACCGGGGCGTCAGCCGGTGGGTTGCGGACTCAGACGGCAGCTCGCGCCAACTACTTGACCGTGAACCGCACGGTCATCGCCTTCTTCGCTGGGTTGGACAGCGAAGCCACGACCTTGGAACCAGGGCTTAACTTCACTCCCTTGGCCTCTAGGCGATCCCCCGCCACCACCCAATCGGCTTCCGTTTTTGCCGTGCCATTGAGAACGGTGATCCGACCAGTAAACCCAGACGGCGTCAACGGCTTTCCATGGTCATCGATGTAGAGCAGCGCCCCGGAGGGCGTGGGCACCAACTCAAAGTTGAGGTCATTGACGGTGGCCGTGACGCCTCCGTGTTTGGCTTGGCCCGTGCCATGTGACTGCGCGCTGAAGCCGATGGACAGTGTCACGGTGATCAGGAGGGTGCGGGCAATCGTGAACAGCATGCTGTGGTCCTTTCTTGAGGAGTGAATCAGTAAGCTTCTGGCGCTGCGGGTCCGGCAGCGCCTTTCTCAATTGGCTGTGCCAGCAGTGCTTGCGTGGGTTCCCGACCAAATCGCCAATACAACACGGGCGTGAGCACCGTGTCGAGAATGGTGGAGCTGATCAATCCACCAAAGATGACCACCGCCACCGGGTGCAGGATTTCCTTGCCCGGCGCATCGGCCGCCAGCAGCAAGGGCGTGAGCGCGAAGGCGGCTACCAGCGCCGTCATCAGCACCGGCGTTAGGCGTTCGAGCGAGCCGCGGATGATCATCGCCTGGCCAAACGATTCCCCTTCGAGCCGGCACAGGTTGAGGTAGTGGCTGATCTTCAGAATTCCGTTGCGCGTGGCAATGCCTGCCAGGGTGATGAAGCCCACCATCGAGGCCACCGACAACTCGACGCCAGCCAGCCACATGGCGATAACGGCACCGATCAGCGCCAATGGGATGTTGGCCATGATGATGGCGGTGAGCACCGCCGAGCGGTAGCGCGAATACAGCACCAGCACAATCATGGCCAGCGACACCACCGACAGCCCGGCAATCAGCGTGGCGGCCTGCTCCTGCGCCTGAAACTGGCCCTCCAGGCTGATGAAGTAGCCCGTGGGCAAAGCCTGCTGACCGATCACCTCGCGAACCGCATCGATCACTTGGCTCATGTCGCGCCCATCGGTGTTGCCGTAGACCACGATGCGCCGACGGCCGTTTTCACGGCCGATCTGATTGGGGCCGTCGGTTTCTTCCACACTCGCGATGGCCGATACAGGAATGCGCCCAGCCGGTGTGTCAATCAAGGTGCGCGCCAGGTCTTGTGGCGAGCGTTGCTGGTCGGGTAGCCGCAACACCAGGTCGTAGCGTTTGGCGCCGTCAATGATCTGTGCGCCGTGCGCGCCGTCTGTGAGGACCTGCAGTACTCGAATGGCTTCACCAGGGGACAGCCCCATTTGCGCGGCCTTACGGTGGTCCACCCGCACCGTGATCTGCGGGATCAGCACCTGCTTTTCAACGCTCAGGTCCACCAGGCCGGATACGCCAGCCAGTTGCGCGCGAAGGGTTTCAGCCAGCCCGCGCAGGGTGTCGGTGTCGTCGCCGAAGATCTTCAACGCTACCTGGGCCCGCACACCCGACAAGAGATGGTCCAGACGGTGCCCGATCGGCTGGCCAATGGCCACCTGCGCGGGAAGCATTGACAGACGCTGGCGGAGATCGGCCAACACCGTGTCACGGTCTCGGTCGCTTTTTCGAAGGTCCACATCAATCTCGGCTGAATGCACGCCCTCCGCGTGCTCATCCAATTCGGCCCGCCCGGTGCGCCGGCCCACCTGAATCACCTCAGGAACCTGCGCAATCAGCCTTTCCGCCAGCGACCCCACCCGGTTGGCTTCGGCCAGCGACGTGCCCGGCTGCATCAACAGGCCCAGCACCAGGGACCCTTCGTTGAAGGCCGGCAAAAAAGTGCGCGGGAAAAATGGCACGGTCGCGGCGGCGCCCACCACAGCGGCAGTGGCCAGGCCCAACAACAGCCGGCTGCGGTTGAAGGACCATTCAAGCAGGCGAGCATCGCACTGCTTGAGCCACTTCACCACCGGACTGTCGCCGTGGTCCAGCCGCTTCATTCCGGGCAGTAGGTAGGCGCACATCACCGGTGTAACCGTCATCGACACCAGCATCGAAGCGCCGATGGAGACGATGTAGGCAATGCCCAACGGCGTAAACAGCCGGCCTTCAATGCCGGGCAAGGCGAACAGCGGAATGAACACCAGCACCACGATGGCGGTGGCGTACACGATACCCGAGCGCACCTCAACGCTGGCGCTGCGCACCACCTCCAGCGTCGGCAAGGGCTCGACCGCATTGCGGTTTTCCTTCAAGCGACGAAGGATGTTTTCGACATCCACGACCGCATCGTCCACCAGTTCACCGATGGCTATGGCCAAGCCGCCCAGGGTCATCACATTGATCGATTGGCCCAGCAACTGGAACACCAAAGCCGTTACCGCCAGGGATAACGGAATGGCCACCAACGAAATCAGTGTCGTGCGCGCCGAGAGCAGGAAGGCGAATAGGATGAGGGCGACCATGATGGCGCCATCGCGCAGGGCTTCGGCCACATTTCCGATCGAGGCCTGGATGAAATCAGCCTGACGGAACAGCACCCGGGGCTCGGCCAGCCCCTTGGGCAGGCCTTGCTTCAATTCACCCAAGGCCCTTTCAATCTGCCGCGTGAGTTTCACCGTGTCAGCCTGAGGTTGCTTCTGCACGCTTAGCACCACCGCCGGCAGGCCGTTGTACCCTGCATCGCCCCGCTTGAGGCCCGGCGCAAAACCCACCGTGGCCACTTGTTCCAGTCGAATTGGGCGGGCATCCTTGAAGGCCACCGCCATACCGGCCAAATCTTCGGCCTTGCGCGTTCGGCCCGAGTGGCGAATCAGGTATTCGCGGCTGTTAAGGTCGATGAAGCCACCACCGGCATTGCCTGCATAGCCCCTGAGCGCCTGTTCGACTTGGGTCAGCGAGACACCGAATTGGGCCATGCGCGCCGTGTCCGGCGACACGCGAAGGGTGCGCACTTCACCGCCGATGGGGATGACCTGCGATACGCCGGGAATCGACAGCAGGCGAGGCCGCAGGACGAAATCGGCGTATTCGCGTGCCTGCATGGCCTGCGTGGCCTGCGTGACTGGATTGCCCTGGGCTGGCTGCAAGCCTTGTCCGGTCGGCACGGTTGCCCCGATGCCGGCGGTATCGGTGCCCAGCTGGGCCTGCTCCACCTTCAAGGGCAGCGCCACCAGCATGATCTCGCCCATGATGGACGACACCGGACCCATCACCGGCGTGATGTCGCCGGGCATCTGCTGCCGCGCCAAAGCCAGGCGTTCAGCCACCAGTTGGCGGTTGCGGTAGATGTCGGTGCCCCACTCGAATTCGGCATAGACGATCGACAGACCCACACCGGAGGTGCTGCGCACACGGCTCACGCCGGGCATGCCGTTGAGCGCGGTTTCCAGCGGGAAGGTGACGAGTTGCTCCACCTCTTCCGGGGCCATGCCACCGGCTTCGGTGAGCACCGTCACCACGGGCTTGTTGAGGTCGGGGAACACATCCACCGGCGCGCGCCAGGCGGTGAGGGCGCCATAAGCCATCATCAGGCCCGCCAACGCCAGCACGAAGAGCCGGTTTTGCAGGCTGGATTGAACGATCCAATTGAACATCGCGGTGCGCTCCGGTTCAGCGGATCTGGGCGATCAGTGGCGCACCCTGCACCACCACACGGTTGTCGGCCGACAGGCCTTGGGTGACCACTACGGTGCGAGAGTCGAGGTAGCGGAACTGAACCGGCTGGGGGATGAAGCGCTCCGGCCCTGACTTGATCCACACGATGGGCTCGTTCGACGGATTGCGTACCACGGCCGTTGCGGGCAACACGATGCCCTTGATCCGCTGCCGGGTTTGGGCCAGTACCAACACCGGCTGGCCCACGGCCAAGGGCAGCATCGTCACATCCGGGCCGGGCTTGGCCAAAAAGATCAGGGGCAACACCCCATCACGCAGCACTCGGGCCGCCCCCACGAGGCGCAGATGCACGCCCTCGATACCCTGCAGGGTGGCCGTGGCCACGGCACCAGCCAGTGCCGGATCGGCCGTGGAGGCCTCCACCATCAACCGCGAAGGGTCCACCACCTCGAACACCACATCGCGCGCCTCCAGTACCTGGCCCAGCGCGGCGTCCGAACGGGCGATCACGCCGTCAATCGGCGAGACGAGTGCCTCCCGCGCGCTCAGGCTCTGCCCAATGCGGCCTTCGCGCTCCAGCAAGCTGGCCGCCTCTTGATGCGCGGCTTCGAGGTCTTTGCGGGGTACGGTGCCCTCCAGCATCTCCAGGCGGATGACCCGCTGTTGGGCCAGTTTGCGCTGAGCCTGCAACTCGGCCAACTGGGCCTGCTGGGCGCCCACGGCAAAGGGCTCGGCATGGTGACGCACATAGGCCAGCACGTCGCCTTTGGTTACACGCTGGCCGACCACCGGCAGGCCGCGGGGCCCGGCTTCCAAGCGGCCCCCATGAGCCGGTTGAATCCGACCACCAGCGTTCGGATCGATGATGACGCGACCGGGTAACTCGGTGGTTGCTGCGGCCTCGGACTCAGGTGCCAACAGCGTGCGGATGGCCATGCGGCGTTGCGCCAGCTTGGGCACGTTGACACTGCCATCGGGCAAGCGAGCGAGAGCGGAGCCGAGAACGGGCCCACTGGGTGCATCCAAGTGCTCACCGTTGGGCCCATGTGCACCGGGTCCGGCGGTTGCGTTCGAGGACCATGAGCCGAGCAGCACAAGTGACAAGGACACAGGTGTCAGCAGGGCCAGCATCCCCAGCATGCGGGGAGCAGATGAATGGCGTGAAGAACCTGCGGCGGTCGATGGCTCCAAGGGGCGTTCCGCCGTATGGCCCCGTGTGCGGCGCCGGCGCCAGACGGCATATGCAAGAGCCAGTAGCGCCGCGAGCACCACCGTTCCAAT
>JACCEC013163128.1_pt1 | contig 11338 bp, 8 predicted proteins | sample 7450121 | NCBI WGS metagenome assembly JACCEC01 (sample SAMN15323455, study PRJNA562643) | freshwater metagenome | isolation source: river surface water | place: USA:Blue River Watershed | collected 2017-08-18 | reverse complement strand
AGTCTTGCCGCGCGAACAACCGAGTCAGGGCTCCCGCCAACTCCGACCCGCAGACCCATGCGGCCACGCTCGGTCTTCGGGTAAACCTCTTGGTTAGTGAGTGTCGGGGTGAACCGTCCCTGCCAGTTCATCGGCTTTTCTTCCCAGAGCTTCACAAGCATCTCAAGCTTCTCTTCAAACAGCGCTGAGTAATCGCCAAGGTTGTAGCCAAACAGAGGGAAGGACTCGGTGAATGAGCCGCGTCCGGCGGTGATTTCGGCGCGGCCGTTCGAAAGCGCGTCCAGAGTCGCAAAGCGCTGGTAAACACGGATCGGATCCTCGCTCGAGAGAACCGTGACGCCAGACCCGAGGGTGATCTTTGAGGTGACTGTCGCGATGCCAGCAAGTACGGTATCCGGGGCAGAAACCGCGAAATCGTCGCGGTGGTGCTCGCCCACATTGAAGGCGTCGATCCCGAGTTCATCGGCTGCAACTGCTTGAGCCACCACATTTCGCAGCACCTGGCCAGCCGTTTGTGCCTTTCCGCTGTCGTCGAACGTCATGTCGCCGAAGGTGTCGAGGCCGAATCGAAGTTGAGTTACGTCAGTCATGCTTTAAGTAAATACCCTCTTGACGTTTTTTGTTCCCAACTAATAGCGAGTAATCGCTCCAACTCCGTCGATCTTCGAGTGACGAATGTAATCGACACTCATCGAAGTAGTGGTCAGGTTGCCGTCGATGGTGTTTCCGACGAAGTTACCGCCCATTGCCACGTTCAAAATGAGGTACTGATCGGCGTTGAATACCCAGTTGTTGCCACCGATGTCAGTTGACTTCATCTCGTGGAATTTCACATCGTCGATGTACCAGCTGATTTTGTTTGGCAACCAGTCGATTCGGTAGGTGTGGTACTGACTGAAGCCACCGTTGATGGTCGTCACGTTGCCGCGGTTTAGGTAGTTCGGGCCGTGCAGGGTGCCCCAAAGGGTGTTCGGGAGGTGACCCTTGAACTCGGCGATGTCGATCTCGCCACAGGTTGGCCAACCGACCTGAGGCTGGTTGACGCCTAGCATCCAGATAGCCGGCCACTGGCCCGTGCCGCCCGAAACCTTGGCGCGGACCTCGATGCGGCCGTACCTAAAGCTCACTTTGTCGTAAGTCACAAGCTTGGCGCTCTTCCAAGTGCACTTGCCGTAGTAGCAGTTGTAGTTATCGGCACCAGTTGTCTTGGCTGCGGTGAGCACCATGTTGCCCTGGCCGTCTGTCTTGGCCATCGAATTGATGTACCACTGGCGCTCGTTGTTGCCCCAACCCGGGTTGCCACTGGCCGATCCATCGCCGTTCACATAATTAGTGGTCATGTTCCACTCATTAGCATTTGCGCTCGTGCCGGCTGGTTCATTAAATTCTTGCGACCAGAGGTAAAGGTCCTTTTGGCTGATGGTTACCGTGTTGGTCCGTGAACGCAAGACCTTCTTGTTCGCAAACTTGAGCGACTCGATCGCAAAAAGCTTCAGGCCCGCATCTTCTTTGAACGTTTGAAGGATTCGATCGCTACCCGTGTCGATTCGCTCGCCGTTTAGGTACCAGATGTAAGTCCTGGTTGCCTTTAAGTTGGCGACGGCTGGGTTGACCCTGGCCTTAGCGCCCGAGTTAATGACTATAGGTAACGAGGCAGCTTTCGTGATTTTTGGAGCTACTGCGGCGGTGGCTGAGGAAATACCTACGAGGCCCATGGCGAGTACGCCAGCCAAAACATAGCTAAGTAATTTGCGAAACATGAAAATGCCTTTCGGATTTCGCTTCGCACAAAGCGTGTGTTTCTAGCGTAGCCGACTTAGAGTGAAGCCATGAAACCTAACGCAATGCAAACCACTGCCGGATTTGTGCGTCTCATCACGGCATTCGCCCTCCTGACCGCCATCACTTGGCAGGTCAGCGACCGCCTCGCCAACAACGTCTTCCGACCAGGCGAATACTTCGCCTACTTCACTATCCAGACCAGCATGATTGCCGCCGTTGCCCTAACTGTCGCCGGTATCCGCAGCCTCAAAGGTCTCGAGGAAACCAAGCTCCTCAACCGCGTTCGGCTCTCCGTAGTCTCTTACGCTGTCGTAGTCGGCGTGGTCTATAACGCCCTCCTTCGCGGACTCCCAGGAGCAGCCGAAGACGGCAACTATGTCTGGCCGGTTATCCCAAACGAGATTCTCCACGTCTGGGCGCCGATCGTAATCTTCCTTGAATTCGCCATCTTCAGAGTTACTAACCGCGCAACGATCAAGCAGATCTTCTGGGTCCTACTCTTCCCACTGGCTTGGCTGATCTTCTCGATCCTTCGCGGCTTTGCCACCGACTGGTGGGCCTACTGGTTCTTGAACCCGAACGACCCGGGCGGCATCACCCAGATGGTGACCTACATCTTCGGAATCATGTTCTTCTTGCTGGTCGCAGCTTCAGCCGCGGTTGGTGCGAGTCGAATCGCTAAGGCACGTTCCTAGCTGAACTCACCTTGGCAACTAGGTTGTAGCCAACCTTGGAGCCCGTGACTCGCAGCGAGATTGCCTTCTTCTTGTCTAGAGCAGACAACTTGTACGTCGGCTTGTTAGCTCCTGCAATCGGCTTGCCTGATCTAAGCCACTGGTAAGTCAATCTGGTTCCGATGGTCCAAGTGCCGGTCTTCGCAGTCAAAACCTTCCCGACAGCGATCGTCCCGGTGAAGCTCGGCGTCGGGGCAGTCAGCGTTCCAGGCGTAACTGGCCCGAGCTCAGCCGAAAGAACAGACAAGCTCTGGAAGCCCGGCTTGCTCGCAGTTACCCGCACTGAAAGCCCCGCGTTGAGGTCGGCGATGTCAATCACATACAAACGCTCAGTCGCCCCAACAATCTCTGCGGAGTTCCTGTACCACTGATAGGTGAAAGTGTGTCCGGTTCCCCAACCGTTGGTGGTAACCGAAACAACCTTGCCCACGGCCATGGTGCCCTCAATGGTTGAAGCCGATGGTGGAGACAGTAGTCCAATCACGGGAGTTGACTCAACCGACGTTTTAGCAACTGAGAGATACCCCGCCTTCGAACCAGTGACACGCAAAGAGATCTTCGCGCCAACGTCAGCTTTAGAGAGCTGGTAGGTCGAGCCAATCTCACCTGCGACTGGGGAGCCGTTTCGCAACCACTGGTAAGAAATGCCAACACCCTCGGCCCAGGTGCCTAGCTCCGACGAAAGAGTTTCCCCTTCGAGTAACTGCCCGGTAATGGTCGGCACCGGAGTTGGATTCAAACCCGCGTAACCGGCAACAGTTTGAGCACTGGTTCTTGTAACACCGTTGTAGCCCACCTTGCTAGCGGTGACCTTTACGCTGATTCGCTTCCCAATGTGACCACTTGTAAAGATCCAACTCGGCTCAGTTGCACCGCTAATCGCCGTAGTGTTCGAGAGCCACTGGTAAGCGAACGAAACCCCTGGATCCCACTCGCCAAGCAAAGCGGTCAGCGTGACGCCCACCGAAGGAGCGCCTTCGATTGTTGGCGTCGGGCTGAGGGCGAAATCAAGGTACGGCACAGCAGCGGTGGCGACAGAGTTCTTCGAAACCGTGGTGTAACCGGGTTTAGAGCCTGTGACAGTAACTGTGATGGTCTTGCCAGCCATTGCCGGTTCAACAAGCAAAGTGGGGCCAGTTCCCGATGCCGTGCCTCCGACTGACCACGAATAGCTAAGTTCAGCGGCAGCATCCCAAGTTCCCGGAACCACCGTCAAAGTTGAACCTTGGGCTGCGGTTCCGCTGATTGTCGGTGTCGGTGTCAGTGTGAATACGGAGGCTGCAATTGATCGACTCGAGGATAAGAAGGTGCGCGTCGTGTAGCCGGTAAGCCGCACCGTGACCGCAACCCTGATTGTCTTACCAATGTCCTCGATTTGCGTGTTGTAGGTAGAAGAAGTCTGACCTGGAATTGCAGTGCCAGAACGCTGCCACTGATACTCCCAAGTCATGCCTGCTGGGTAACTGAGATCTGCAAATGGTGGCGTTGCAGTGAGTGTCTTGAAAGTTGTGTTGGTGCCCGAGACCACTACCGTGTGATCTGGGAATGTCGCCTCTGCAAGCATATCGGTTGCCGCGTTCGATGACCAGTAGATGTCGCCAGCGGTAGTTACCACCTGGTATCGAAGGCTATGTTGGAGCCCGACTGACTTCGCCACATAGGAATTCAAGGTTCGTGTCACACAATAATCGTTGGACGTGCAGATGTAGAGCTGAGTTCTTGAGATGCTGGAGTCTGTGGGTGCGGTACCAGCTAGGGTCATCACCCAGTCAGCGTTGTAATAGTTCAGTAATGGAGCGTCCGCCGCGCCCCATCTATTCACTAACTTGGGAAGAGGAATCTCGAACGCTGGAGCTGCCTTTACTGGTGGAGACACGAGACTGTTTGCCCAGAAGACCTCACCGTTGCTCTCGGTGTACTTAGCTCGCAAATAAAGGCGATTGCCAACATCAACTTCTTGCTGGGTGTAAGTCGCTCCCGTACCAACGACAAAACATGCTCCTGGGGGTGCAACAGCAAGACCTACTCGACACCACTCGTAAGTGACGTTTGAGCCGGCAGGTTGAGTGCCCCCAAATGCCGTCAAAGTTTTCCCTGCGACATATACGCCAGCGATGCTAGGCATGTTTCTAGGTCCAACAATTGAAGAGATCTTGTAGCTTGAGTTCTTGAAGTGCCTCTTCTGGAAATCGGCGGTATAGCGGTACTGCTGCACCTGAAGGGTCAGCCCAGCATGCTGGGGTTCGATTGTGAAAGTAGAGCAGTCCTGCCAGCTTTGCCAATAGTTGATCGTTAGGCGCATATTGCACATTGGCACTGGCGAAATGTCCGGTTCAATGAACTGTCGGTTTATTGTCTGACCGACGACGAATGCACCCGTAAAAACGCGCCCGAAAAATTGGGCACCTGTAGCGGGTGCTACATCGAAGGCATCTGAATCGTCAAACCAGTCTTCACAGCCCGCTTTGCTGCCGACTACTTGAAGTCGAAGCCACTTGTTTTCCATGTTTGCGGGGACAATAAAGGAGTCGGACGGGCCCTCTTGAACGACCGTTGGGCCGTCTTTCCATCGATAAGTAAGGGTCACACCCGGACCCCAGGTCATGGGGCTGGCTTTTACCGTCTCACCGACCTTAATGGTGCCTTCAACAAATACGGGATCATTACCTCGACGGTTTGAGCAATCGACGGCGTTGGCAGCTTGAACGGGGACGAGCAGCCCGACGGCAGCAAGCAGCACAGTAATCAGTGCCGCAAGCGCGCTGCGAAGGGTTCCCCGAGACTCCATAGCTTAAAGTCTGCCTAAGAATTGACTTATTGCAACTTGAAAAGCTTGTTAATCTGCGGCTGCTAGTTGGCCGCAGGCTCCATCGATTTCTTTGCCTCTGGTGTCACGCAGGGTGGTTGGGATTCCGGCTGCTTCGAGCCGGTTTATGAACTCTCGGGTTACCTCTTTTGTCGAGGCTGTCCAGATTGAGCCGGGAGTTGGATTTAGTGGGATCGGGTTGACGTGAACCCAGCCTTTGCCGCGATCGTTTAGTTTCTGGGCCAGAAGGTCTGCGCGCCAAGCGTGGTCGTTCATGTCTTTGATTAGTGCGTATTCGATGGACACTCGGCGACCGGTGGTGTCGAAGTAGGCGCGGGCTGCGTCCAACGCTTCATCGACCTTCCATCGGGAGTTGACGGGGATTAGTTCGTCGCGGAGTTTGTCGTCGGGGGCGTGGAGCGAAAGCGCGAAGGTGACGGGCAAAGACTCTTCGGCGAGCTTCTTGATTGCTGGCACGAGACCGACGGTTGAGACGGTGATGTGGCGAGCCGACATGCCAAGACCGTTTGGTTGCGGTTCGACCATGGTGCGAACGGCAGACATTAGGCGGTTGTAATTGGCGAGTGGTTCACCCATGCCCATGAAGACGATGTTGGTGACGCGTTCGGGGTTGTCGTTGTCTTTGTTGCCGCCCTTGAGCTCGCCGTTGGCGATTGCTCGGTTGGCCTGAACAACCTGGTCAATGATTTCGGCGGCCGACATGTTGCGGGTTAGTCCGGCTTGACCGGTTGCGCAGAACGGGCAGTTCATGCCGCAGCCGGCTTGCGAAGATACGCAGAGAGTGATTCGACCCGGGTAGCGCATTAGGACGGACTCGACAAGAGCGCCGTCGAAGAGACGCCAGAGGAACTTGATGGTGTCGCCGTTGTCGGTTTGGAGTCGGCGGACTTCGGATAGCAGCGGTGGCAGCATCGCGCCGACGAGTTCTTCGCGGCCGTTCGCCGGGAGGTCGCTCATCTGTGCGGGGTCGCTGGTGTAGTGGGTGAAGTAGTGGGTGGCGAGCTGCTTGGCGCGGAAGGCGGGGAGTCCTAGCTCTTTGACCTTCGCGGCTCGCTCTTCGACGCTGAGGTCAACGAGGTGGATCGGTGGCTTCTTGGCGCGTTCTTCGAACTGCAGGAGCGGCTTGCCGTCGGCATCCTTCAGTTGCTTCCAGCCTTCGGTGCGCGGGCGAACTTGGCGTGGTTCGGTCATGGCGCTCCTCGGGTTGGCTTTATACCTATTCAACCAGAGGTAGATTTCAAGTGTGATCACAAAAGAGCAATGGGTTGAATTTGTCACCAGCCGACGCACAACCAGAGACTTCACCAGCAAGCCGGTAGCCGAGTCGCTGATTGATGAATTGCTGACCGATGCCATGACCGCACCCTCGTGGTCGAACACACGACCATTCGTGGTAGCTGTGGCTACCGGTGAAAAGCGCGACCGAATCTCGGCGGAGTTTTTGCGTCGTTGGGATTCGCTTTCGGCGGCTCGAACCGGGGGGCTGCTCGCCAAACTGAAATTGGCTGTGACGCGGGTTGGGTTGCCGACCAGCAACCGGATGATCACCAAACCTTACACCGGGGTCTTCAAGACTCGGTCGCAGAAGGTCGGTCGTGAGCTTTACTCGATGCTCGGTGTCGAGCGCGGGGATGCCAAGGGCCGCGACGCACAATGGCGCCGCAACTACGAGTTCTTTGGCGCTCCCGTCGAGTTATTCATCTTCACTCACAAATCGATTGGCAAGTACGCAGCTTCGGACGCATCGCTGTTCATGCAAAACCTAATGTTGGGCGCTCACGCTCGAGGTTTGGGGACTTGCGCCCAGGGTGCCGTGGCGATTTGGGAAGACGCCGTCAAGTCAGAGTTCGATGTGCCAGATGGTTACAAGCTGCTCTACGGCGTTGCCGTCGGTTACCCGAGCGACGCCCCGGTGAACTCGTTCAAAGCAGAGCGTTTGCCAATTAGCGAAATCAAACTGTCTTAGGTTTAAAGGGTGGGCAGTTTCAAAAGAAGAGTTCTAGTAGTAGAAGACGACCAGTTCGTCGGTTCGCTACTTGCCGAGGCATTGCGTGGCCAAGGTTTCGAGGTTTTGCACGTTGACTCGGCTCTTGCTGCCAAGAAGGCTCTCAAGACCTTCGACCCAGACGCGGCACTACTAGACATCGGCCTAGGCACGGGCCCTTCGGGAATCGACCTCGCCCAGTATCTGCGACTCAAGCACCCGCAGGTTGCTCCGATCTTGCTAACCCGCCAGAGCGTGGGGACAGACTCCTCTGCAATCCCAGAGGGCGTGGGCTTTTTGCGCAAGAGCCTGATCAGCGACACCGCCTACCTAGTCAGTGCACTCGAGGACGCGCTTCGTGACCGCGGAAACCCGGTTCGCCACGACGCAATCATCGAGCCAGCACTCCGGGCGCTAACCAAGAACCAGCGAGAGGTATTGCACCTGATGGCACTCGGTTACTCGAACGTCGAGATTGCAAAGCAGCGCGGCATTACCGTCTCGGGCGCTGAGCAAAACGTAACCGCGATCTTCAAAGCCTTTGGACTGGACAGAGACACCGCGGTTGACCGGCGCGTGGAGGGTGTTCGCCGCTACATCGCCGCGGTCGGAATCCCTAACCGCTCAGCCGAATGAAAGATTTTTGGGCGAGAGTCGGCGGGCCCGATTCGGTTAACTGGACTAGTTTCGCCGTCACATTCCCAATCCTGCTAGTCACCGCACTGATCGGGTCGGGTGTTGATTCCCGCCACGGTCTGCTTCCTCTGATTCTTGCGGCAACCCTTGGCGCAATTGCAATGTTCGCGGCGCTGCTCGTGGCTAAGTTCACGATTCTGAGACCGGCTGCCGAAAGGCCGATGCCGCTGGTTACCGTCTTGGTTTTCCTGGTCGCCCTCGCAATTAGAGCGGCAACCTTCGATGAGCTTCTGATTCTGTTTGCTCTTGAAGATCAGTCACGTTTCTGGTTCCGGTTCTTTGCATCAACCTCGACAACTGGTGTGACGTTGGTCTTAATGGCTTACATGATGTCTCTGGCCAGGGAGTTTTCGCGAAACTCAAGGCTCCTGCGCGAAACCAACGAAACCCTTCGCGCAACTAAGCGCGACATTGACAAAAAGATCCGAGCAAAGCGCGAGGACGTAGTCGGTTCTGTTCGGGCAGAGCTTGAAGAGAGACTCAAAGCCCTCACCGGCACCTCGGCAAAACAAGCGCTAAAGAAACTTCGATCAACGATTGAAGAAGTGGTTCGTCCAGTGAGCTATGAACTAGCCCGACAGGTAACTGACTTGAGTGCTCCAGAGACCGAGCCGGTTAGCGGTCGAGTTCTTTGGTCGAGAGTGTTTGCCGATTCAACATCTCTTCAGCCTTTCAAGCCCTTCGCATTCTCTTTTTGGGCGGGCTTTGCGACCCTGTGCTTTGCACCACTGCAGTGGGGTTTTGAAATCGGTTTGATTCTCGCTTTGGTTGTTTCCCTCGTACCTTTCGCTTTGCTTTCGGCTTTTGCCAACCTCTGGTCGCGGGTTATGCCAAACCGGTCAACGGTTGTTCGCTCGGTAGTTTTCACCGCCGCGCTTTTCATTACGGCTCAGTTGAGCGGATTCGCAATCACCAAGGTTTCTGAGATGGAAGAGCTCGGTTACCGCAGCTTGCTACCGCTAGGTCTGCTCTGGATCATTCTGGGTTGGGGTATCGCGCTGATCCCTTCGCTGCGAAGCGAAACCACTCGAGTCTTGAACGAGCAACAGCAAGCCTCCAGAAAGTTGAAGGACGAGCTCGTTCGCCTGAACACCGCCTATCGCCTTCAGCAGCAGGCTATTGCCCGAGCTCTTCACGGGCCGATTCAGGACGCCCTTAGCGTTGCAGCTTTCAAACTGTCGGACGCAATCAAAGACAACTCCGCTACTCCCGAGCTAATCGCGGAACTGAACGAGATGATTTCTAGCACGGTAGTCCTGCTAGACCTGGCCGATAGTGAAGCGCCGGTAATCGAGAAGTCGCTGAGCGAACTTGCTGAATTCTGGGATGGAGTAGCAAGGATTCGCTGGAAGCTAACCCCGGCGGCAAAGAAGACTCTGGCCAAGCAGCCGGTCACTTCAGCGACTGCCGTAGAACTCATTCGCGAGGCGTGCTCGAATGCAGTTCGTCACGGACGCGCCAAGCAGATCGGCGTCCTGGTTTCGCTTAGCAAAGACTCGAAGCGACTTGAGATAACTGTCGAAAACGATGGTGCTTTGGTCAGGCTTCAAAGCAACCCGGGGCTCGGAACCAAGTTGCTCAATGAGTTGACGCTGTCATGGAAGCTAAGCAGCGCGGAGGGCAAAACCACCCTTCTTGCCGAGACACCCGTTATTTAGTCGCGACCCAGCGAACCGCCTCGGGCTCGGGTTCTGAAGTCGGCGTGAAGGTTTCAAGCTCAAACCACACGATGATGCGTTCGGTGTTGACCCAAACGGGGTCGCAGCTGGTCATGGTTAGGTAGCGCCCACCGATTTTCGCGCCATCCATGCCGCCCGGCACGTCGGCAATCACTTCGACCTGTTCTGGCTTCACGATCTTGGTCTGGCGGTAATCGTAGGTGTACCAACCGTCGTTCGTCTGCACATAAACCTTGTCGCCCTTGGTGAGGCGATGCACGTTTCGGTAGGTTCCACCAAAACCACCGCGGTGTGCTGCGGTTGCAAAGTTGCCAACCTCTCCTGGCATCGCGGTGCCGAGGTAGTGCCCAATACCGATTTCGTTCAGCACCGGGTTCCACTTTGTACCCTCGCCAATCAGCCGAACAAAGTCATCACCAAGTTTTGGCACCACCATGCGGCCGATTACGTCGCTGGGCTTTGCCTCTCGGACGTCCACGAATGCGTGCTTTGGTTCCTCCACGGTGGCCGATACCGAATATTCGAGAGCCTTACTCTTCTTACCCTCTGAAGAAACGATGTCCTCGAATAGATAAGTCCAAGCCGAATAGGCGAGGAGCAATAAACCCGATGCAATAAGCCCCCAAGACAACCAGAGTCGAATCGGGTTAGCGCCTCTGTGCCTGCTCATGCCTCTATTCTCGCAGGGTAGCCTCTTAACATGATCGACTTCAACGACGCAGAGTTCATCGAAAACCCCTACCCCCAACTAGCCAAGTTGCGCGAGGCGGGCAAGCCGGTTTGGCATGAAGAGTCGAACCTATTCTTGGCGGCGAACTACGCCGATGCCAACGCCGTTCTTCGCAATCGCTCCCTCGGACGCATCTTCAAACCACGTGAGCCCGAGAGCGCTTGGGGTGAGTTCAACTGGCTACACAGCGACAGCCTGCTAGACAGCGAGCCGCCAAAACACACCAGACTTCGTTCGCTACTGGTGAAGGCCTTCAACAAAAACAAAATCGACAGCCTGAGACCCGATGTCGAGCGACTAACGGCCCAACTTCTCAATGGCATCGAGCAAAAGTTAGCCGACACCGGTGAGTTTGACGTGATTGCGGATTTCGCCGAACCGCTACCCGTGAAGGTCATTGCTGCACTCCTTGGATTCCCAGACGAAGACGAACACCTGCTTCGACCCTGGTCGCAGGCGATTGTGAAGATGTACGAGATCAATCCGTCCGAGCAAACCCAAGCAGATGCCCAGCGTGCCAGCCACGAGTTCGCCGAATACGTTCGCGGTTTGATGGAGGAGCGCAAGCGCAACCCTGGCACCGACCTAATCAGCGATCTCGCAGCGGTTGAAGAAGACGGGCAAAAGCTCAACGCACAAGAACTGATTGCAACATGCGTCCTCCTTCTAAACGCAGGGCACGAAGCCAGCGTCAACGGTTTCGGCAACGGCTTCGTCGCCATGTTGAAGCGGCCGGAACAGCACGCACAACTAGTGGCTGACCCATTCGGACTTGCCTCCAGCGCGGTCGATGAATTCGTGCGATTCGACGCGCCACTTCACCTCTTCGAGAGGACGGCTACGGCAGACGTAGAGATCGGCGGCGTGCTCGTGAAAGAGGGCCAGAAGATTGCCGCACTACTGGGT
>JACCEC011172314.1_pt1 | contig 11338 bp, 10 predicted proteins | sample 7450121 | NCBI WGS metagenome assembly JACCEC01 (sample SAMN15323455, study PRJNA562643) | freshwater metagenome | isolation source: river surface water | place: USA:Blue River Watershed | collected 2017-08-18 | reverse complement strand
TTTCGCATTTTAAGGAGCGTGTCATGGCAAGAGTATGCCAAGTCACAGGGAAGAAGCCGATGGTCGGCAACAATGTTTCCCACGCAAACAATAAGACAAAACGTCGCTTTTTGCCAAACTTGCAAAATCGTCGTTTTTGGGTTGAATCAGAAAACCGTTGGGTGAGCTTACGCATCGCCAACGCCGGTCTTCGCATGATCGATAAAGTAGGCATTGACGCTGTATTGGCTGATTTGCGTGCTCGCGGTGAAATCTAAGGAGCAGCAAAATGGCTAAAGGTGGACGCGAGAAAATCAAGTTAGAGTCGACAGCTGGTACAGGTCACTTCTACACAACTACAAAAAACAAACGTAACATGCCTGAGAAAATGGAAATCATGAAGTTTGATCCAAAAGCTCGTAAGCACGTTTCATACAAAGAAACAAAGATTAAGTAATTCTTTAATCTTTGTTCCTAACAAAAAGCCCGCTTCTAGCGGGCTTTTTGTTTATCTGAGTTTTAACTTTTTACTGTTATCAGATCGTGTAGCGACGTAAGCGTAAAGAGAACTCTTGCAAGCCAACCATACCGCTAGCTTCTGCTCTTTGGCACCATGCCTGTAGCTGAGCTGTTAATTGCTCTTTAGTCGTGTGTGAGCGCTCCCAAAGGGCTGCTAAATCGCGACGCATTTCAACCATTAACTTAACTGACTTATTAGTCATCATCAGATTTTCAAGGCGTGCTTTTTCTTCGGCACTTAATTTAGCTTCATCTTTATATAACCATGAACGCTGATCGCTGTATTGACTAGCTAGCTCTCGAACACGAGCTACTTCAGCGTCAAATGTTTGGCGCAATGCTTTTGAATAACGAGCCATCACTTCATAACGGTTAGCGATTACAGCTTGTAAAGTTACTTCTGATGCAGATGCTACTTCAGCTAACACTGGCTTAGGAGGCAGCTTTTTAACTTTAGCCAAACCCATGATTTCTAGGGAACGGATATATAGCCAGCCAATATCAAACTCGTACCACTTGTTGGATAACTTGGCACTTGTTGCATAAGTGTGATGATTGTTATGTAGCTCTTCGCCACCAATCAGAATCCCCCAAGGGAAAATATTAGTAGAAGCATCTTCACAATCGTAATTGCGGTAGCCTTTGTAGTGACCAACGCCGTTAATAATGCCTGCGGCTGTGATTGGAATCCATAACATCTGTACGGCCCAGACCGTTGCACCTAATGCGCCAAATAAAATCACGTCAATGATGAGCATCAAAGCAACGCCCTGCCATTGGAATCTTGAATATAAGTTTTTCTCAATCCAATCATCTGGTGTGCCGTGGCCAAACTTTTCAATAGTCTCTTGATTCTTTGCTTCTGCACGATATAACTCAGCGCCACGCGCTAAGACGGTATTGATACCTAAGACTTGAGGGCTATGAGGATCATCCACGGTTTCACACTTAGCATGGTGCTTACGATGGATAGCAGCCCACTGCTTTGTAACCATGCCGGTTGTTAACCAAAGCCAAAAACGGAAGAAATGAGAAGGAATTGCATGCAACTCTAGTGCGCGATGCGCTTGGCAACGATGCAAAAAGATAGTGACGCTTGCAATAGTGATATGTGTGAGCAATAGGGTGAGCAATAAGATCTGCCACCAAGACCAATTCAAATAGCCATTGGCCAACCAATTCAACACAAAATCTCTAGTAATTTCTAACCAAGCCATGCGGCTATTCCTCTCAATATGCTTAAGAGATGAATTTTAACAAGATTCTGTTAATTTTTCTTGAACAAGAATAAAACTTTTGATGGAAATCATGTTTTTTAGGTATTAAATAACGCTAATTGATAAAAATTAGCGTTATTTATCTAAAATCAGGCTTTTCTCTCTAAGATGGCGCCAAAGAAGCCGTCTGTGCCGTGAATATGCGGAAATAACTGCCAATAACTGGAGTTTTCACTGGCACCAATAGGTAATTCACCCATAAGAGGGAAGCTACCTTTTAGAACCACTTTAGGATCTTTTAGCTCAAAATTAGGATTGTTAGCTAAAAACGCCTCAACAACCTCTTGATTTTCATGAGAAATTAGACTGCAAGTGGCATACACCAAACGACCACCTGGTTTTAATAAACGAGCAGCTGAGGTCAAAATAGATAACTGCTTTTGCGTTAATTCAGCAACACTTTGAGGTGACTGGCGCCATTTGAGGTCTGGATTACGACGCAAAGTGCCTAAACCGCTACATGGGGCATCAACCAATACTCGATCAATCTTGCCAGCCAAACGTTTGACCTTAGCGTCATTTTCGTTATCGATCCAAACAGGATGGACGTTAGATAAACCACTTTTGGCCAAACGAGGCTTCAAGTTAGCCAAACGCTTTTCAGATACATCAAAAGCGTACAAGCGACCACTAGACCTCATCATGGCACCCAAAGACAAAGTCTTGCCACCTGCGCCAGCGCAGAAGTCCACAACCATCTCACCACGCTTAGGCTCTAACAACATACTCAAAAGCTGGCTACCTTCATCTTGGACTTCGGCAAAGCCATTTTTAAAGAATTCTTGGGTTTGCAGAGCAGGCTTACCCTTCAATCGAACGCCATTAGGCGCATAAGGTGTAGGTTCAGCGCTATAACGGCCTCCAAGCTCATTTAAAACGCCTAGGAGATCTTCCCGTTGGGTTTTAATGGTGTTGACGCGCAAATCGAGTGGCGCAGCCTTCAGCATCGCCTCAGCAAGCGGCAAACATTCATTTTTGGGTACAGATGAACCCAAAGCACTCCAAATCCACTCAGGAAGGTTCACTCTGGTGAGAACAGCCAAGGTGTCACGCTCGATAGTGCCAAAACGTTTTAACCAGTCGATTTCATTCGGCTGAACCACGAAAGCCAAGTCAGCCAAAGCACTTTCAGCTCGGTTGCCGGTACCCAAACCACTTTCAACCATCGTAATAAACAATGAAAGCAAGGCTAAACGGCGGCCCAGAGGACCAGCACCGCTCTCAGCAAACTGAGAAATTTCTGTTTTACGGCGCAAAAATGCAAAAGAGGCCTCGGCGATTAAAGCGCGATCCCTATTGCCCAAACGAGGGTTAGAGCGGAAATAACGACTCACCACCATATCTGCTGGGTGGGCAAAACGCATTAATTCTGTGATCACCACAGATAAATGTTCAACGTGTTGTGGCAGGGCTTTAGCCCTTGCAGCCACGGCTTTTTGGTCAATAGCCATTAATTTACTTATCCTGCGATACGAGTAACTGAGACTCAGGTGGACTGATCAAAACTCGATTTTGATCAATAGAGATACGATTATCAATGAACCAGCGCACTGCGCGTGGATAAATGATGTGTTCTTGCTTTAAAACGCGATGCGCTAGGGTGTCAGCTGTGTCATCTGGGAAAACCGGTACAGACGCCTGAATCACCATAGGGCCGTGGTCTAGAGCCTCCGTGACAAAGTGCACCGTGGCGCCATGCTCCTTTACACCAGCCTCCAAAGCCTGCTCGTGAGTCGCCAAACCAGGGAAAAGTGGCAACAAAGAAGGGTGAATATTGAGCAAACGACCCTCATAGTGGTTCACAAACTCACCCGTCAGGATCCTCATAAAGCCAGCCAAAACCACTAAATCAGGCTTGTAGCTATCGATTAATTTGACCAGTTCGGCATCAAAAGCTGCTCGATTAGGGAATTGACGATGATCCAAGGAAGCCACGGGAATGCCATGAGACCTAGCAAAATCAAGGCCTGCAGCATCTGGGCAGTTAGAAATCACCGCTGAAATTTGAGCTGGCCAGGCCTCATTTTGAGCCGCGCGAACAATGGCTTCCATATTGGAACCACGCCCTGAAATAAGAATAACAATTGAAGTCATGCCCGCCAATATAATTCATACCTTAACGTGAAGGTAATTAGAGGCATCCCTCCTGTATCTAATTGGACCCCCTGCGCCCTAACCATCGGTAATTTTGATGGTGTGCATCGGGGGCATCAGGCGTTGCTTAAAAAATTAGTTCAGACTGCCAAAGAAAAGAATATTCAATCTTGTGTGATGACTTTTGAGCCTCATCCGATTGAATACTTTGCCCCTGAAAAAGCACCTTCGCGCATCTTAAGTTTGAGAGATAAATTAGAAGCCTTAGCTGAAGTGGGTATTGATCAAGTTTTGGTGATTCATTTCAATCAACATTTTGCCAACCTAAGCCCCACTGAGTTTGTTGAAAAAATTCTAGTGAAGGGTTTGCAAGTCCAATCCATTTTGATTGGCGATGACTTTCATTACGGAGCAAAAAGAGCGGGTAATTTTTCAAGCTTGTGTGAAGCGGGTCAGAAATATGGTTTCACAGTTGAGCGCATGGATACTCTAGAAGAAAATAATCAGCGCATTTCAAGCTCAGCAACCAGAGAGGCGCTCAATCAAGGCGACCTTAACTTAGCGCGCCAATTACTTGGCAGGCCTTACATGTTGAGCGGTCATGTTTTGCATGGGCAAAAACTAGGTCGCACACTAGGCTTCCCAACTTTGAATGTGTCTCTAGCAAATAAACTTCATCGCAGAAAACCAGCCGCCCAGGGAATTTTTATCGCACAAGTCCACGGCTTAAGCGACAATCCACTACCAGCTGTAGCAAGCCTTGGCCAAAGACCTACGGTAGATGATTCTGGAAGATATTTATTGGAAGTTCACATCTTTAATTTCAATCAATCGGTTTACGGAAAACTAGTCCGAATTGAATTACTTGAGAAAATTAGAGACGAAGCAAAATACAACGATTTAGAAACACTTAAAAACGCCATCGACCAAGATGCAACAGCAGCAAAAAATTACTTTGAAATAAATGACCATGTCTGACAACAAAAAAAATTCTTATCCAGTTAATTTGCTAGATACCGCATTTCCGATGCGCGGTGATTTACCCAAACGCGAACCTGTTTGGGTTAAAGAATGGCAAGAAAAGAAAATTTATCAAAAGATAAGAGCTGCAAAAGCTGGCAAGAAGAAGTTTATTTTGCATGACGGCCCTCCTTATGCGAATGGCGACATTCACATTGGTCACGCTGTTAATAAAATCTTGAAAGACATGATTGTTAAAGCCAAGGGCTTTTCTGGTCACGATGCTTTGTATGTTCCAGGTTGGGACTGTCATGGCATGCCGATTGAAATTCAGATTGAAAAACAATTCGGCAAACACTTACCAACTGCAGAAGTTCAAGCCAAGGCCAGAGCCTATGCGCAGGTTCAAGTTGATAAACAGAAAAAAGATTTTGAACGTTTAGGTGTTTTAGGTGATTGGCAAAATCCATACCTCACCATGGATTTTAAAAATGAAGCTGATGAAATCCGTGCACTAGGAAAGATTTTTGAAAAGGGTTACGTTTACCGCGGCCTTAAGCCCGTGAACTGGTGTTTTGATTGCGGCTCTGCCTTAGCTGAAGCTGAAGTGGAATACCAAGACAAAGTTGATATTGCAGTGGATGTGGGTTTTGCTTTCCCTGAAGACCAATTAGATTTAATTGCAAAAGCATTTGGCTTAAAGGCACTTCCGAAAAAAGAAGGTATGGCTGTCATTTGGACAACTACACCATGGACCTTACCTTCAAACCAAGCTCTTAATGCTCACCCTGAGATTGAATACGCTTTAGTTGATACTTCAAGAGGCTTACTCATTCTTGCAAAAGATCGTATTGAAGCTTGCCTCAAAGAATATGCGCTAGAGGGTCAAACCATTGCGACATGTAAAGGCCAAGCTTTAGCAGGCCTAGAGTTCCATCATCCATTAAGCAAAGCGGATAAGGGTTTTGACAGAAGATCGCCGATTTATTTAGCTGAATATGTCACGATTGATAGTGGTACTGGTCTAGTGCACTGCGCTCCAGCTTATGGTGAGGAAGACTTTAAATCTTGCAAGTCGAATGGCTTAAAAGATCAAGACATCTTGAACCCTGTCATGGGTGATGGTGTGTATGCATCTTGGTTACCGCTCTTTGCTGGCTTATCTATTTGGAAAGCCAACCCACACGTTGTTGAAACACTTCAACAAGCTGGTTCATTACTACACTCTGCAAAACTCAATCACTCATACATGCACTGCTGGAGACATAAAACTCCTGTGGTTTATCGTGCCACCGCCCAATGGTTTGCCAGCATGGATAAAAAACCACATGAAGGTGCCAGCCTCAGAGAAACAGCACTAGCAGGTATCGAAGCAACTGAGTTCTTCCCAGCATGGGGTAAGCAACGCTTAAATAGCATGATTGCCAACCGCCCAGATTGGACGCTATCAAGACAGCGTCAATGGGGTGTACCAATGGCATTCTTTGTTCACAAAGAAACAGGTGAACCACACCCTCGCACACCTGAGCTACTAGAGCAAATTGCTGCACGAGTTGAAAAAGAAGGTATTGAAGCTTGGCAGGCGATCGATGTGAAAGATTTGCTCGGCGACGATGCAGCCATGTACGAAAAGAATAAAGATACTCTAGATGTTTGGTTTGACTCAGGCACAACCCACTGGCACGTTATTCGTGGTTCACATGCGTCAACACTAGCAGATCCATCCAGAAACAATCCTGATGGTCGTTGGGCTGATTTATACCTAGAAGGCTCAGATCAACATCGTGGTTGGTTCCACTCATCACTTCTCACGGGCGCCATGCTTGATGGCAAGCCTCCTTATAAAGCCTTGCTAACCCATGGCTTTACGGTAGACGGTCAAGGTCGCAAGATGAGTAAGTCAGTCGGTAACGTGATTGCCCCACAAGAAGTGGCTGACAAGATGGGTGCAGAAATTATTCGTCTATGGGTCGCGTCTACAGACTACTCTGGCGAAATGACGATTTCTGATGAAATTCTTAAACGCGTGGTTGAAAGCTACCGACGCATTAGAAACACACTCAGATTTTTATTAGCCAATCTTTCAGACTTTGATATTGAAAAACATCACATCGATAGCAAGGATTGGTTAGAGATTGATCAATACGCTTTAGCGCTGACTGAATCAGTTCAAAAAGATTTATTAGCGCACTATGATCGTTATGAGTTTCATCCAGCTGTTTCTAGACTGATGACATTCTGTTCAGAAGATATGGGTGGCTTCTATTTAGATATTCTGAAAGATCGCTTATATACGCTATCAGCAGATGCTCCTGCACGACGTTCAGCACAAAATGCACTGTTCCATATCACGCAGTCTTTCTTACGCTTGATGGCACCATTCCTATCCTTCACAGCCGAAGAAGCTTGGAAGATTTTTGATCATCAAACAAACAGTAAAGATACGATCTTTACTGAAGAGTTCCACCAACTTCCTGCGATTGATGGCGCTGAGGCTCTTATCAGCAAGTGGGATCGTATCCGCGCGATGCGCTCCGATATCACTAAAGCGATTGAGTTTGAGCGCGAGGCTGGCAAAGTTGGATCTTCTCTTCAAGCAGAAATCCACATCATTGCTCCAAGCGCAGATGCTGCATTACTTGCATCATTGGGTAATGACTTACGCTTTATCACCATCACATCTAGTGCAACGGTTGAATCCAAAGAAAGCGCTACTGAATTACAAGTGAATGTTCGTTCTTCAGAGCACCAAAAGTGTGGTCGCTGCTGGCACTATAAAGAAGATGTTGGACACAACGCAGAGCACCCAAGCTTATGTGGTCGTTGCACAAGCAATTTGTTTGGTGATGGCGAAAAACGTCATATTGCTTAATCCAGGAGAATCATTTGGCACGCTCAGGCAAATCAAGCAGCACTAACCAGTCATTTTTGATTTGGATGGGGTTGGCTGGTCTTCTTTTGGTCATTGATCAGCTAACAAAGATCATTGCTAAAAATAATTTATTTGAAGGCGTTTCTCAAACTGTCACGAGCTTCCTGAACTGGACCCTGGTCTACAACTCTGGAGCAGCCTTTTCTTTCTTAGCTCAAGCAGGTGGATGGCAAAGATGGTTTTTCACAGGGTTTGGCATCATTGCAGCTCTCGTGATGGTTTGGTTAATTCGTAAAAATAGTTATCAAACCATTTTTTCGCTAGCCCTAAGTTTGATCTTAAGTGGTGCCATTGGTAACGTGATTGATCGTATTCTTTATGGCGCAGTTGTTGATTTCATTGATCTTCACTATATGACTTGGCACTGGCCGGCATTCAATATTGCAGATAGCGCCATTACGATTGGTGTGATTCTGTTAATCTTTGATGAAATCAAACGAGTTAACAAATAATCAAGGCTCATCACTGATCATGAATTCACTACAAGGTAAAAAAATACTCTTAGCCATGTCTGGGGGTATTGCTGCATTTAAAGTAGCTGAATTAGCGCGCTCACTCATCCAAGAAGGTGCAGAAGTGCAGGTAGCAATGAGTGATGCAGCAACTCATTTCATGACACCAGTCACCATGCAAGCCCTCACAGGGAAACCTGTTTATGTAAGCCAATGGGATGCACGCATCCCCAACAACATGGCCCATATTGAGCTTTCTCGTCAAGCGGATGTCATCTTGATAGCTCCTGCTAGCGCAGATTTAATGGCTAAGATTGCTTTAGGATTAGCTGATGATTTAATCAGCACGATTTGTTTGGCTAGAGAGTGTCCATTGATTGTTGTCCCTGCTATGAATAAGCAGATGTGGGAAAACTCAGCAACTCAAAGAAATGTAACCCAATTACAAAAAGATTCAGTATCTGTTCTAGGCCCTACTAGTGGCTCACAAGCATGCGGTGAAAACGGCATGGGTCGAATGCTAGAAGCCCATCAAATCCTCGAGGGTGTCATTGCATTCTTTCAGCCTAAAGTGCTTCAGGGTAAAAAAGTTTTAATCACAGCCGGCCCGACCTACGAGGCCATTGACCCAGTTCGTGGTATTACCAATAAGAGCTCTGGCAAGATGGGCTTCGCAATTGCTCAGGCCGCATTAGAAGCAGGTGCAAATGTTGAATTAATTGCAGGTCCTTGTCACCTTGATACACCGCTTGAGTTTTCAGGCAAGATCACCCGCACCAACATCACCAGCGCACAAGAAATGCATGCTGCAGTGATGTCTAAACTAGATTGCGATGTTTTCTTTTCAGTAGCAGCTGTTGCTGATTGGAGAGTTAAGAATATCAGCGCAGAAAAGATTAAGAAATCGAGCGCAGGGTCTCCTAGCTTAGAGTTTGAAATGAATGCGGATATCTTGGCTGAAGTGGCAAAAGTTTCTCAAACCAAGAAAAAGCCTTACTGCGTAGGCTTTGCGGCCGAAACAAATGATTTAGAGCGTCACGCTCAAGAAAAACGCGCCAAGAAAAATGTACCGATGCTAGTAGCTAATATCGGCCCAAGCACATTTGGCCTTGATGAAAATGAACTGCTCATTATTGAAGATGGCAAGTCAAACAAATTGGCAAAATCTGACAAACTCAATTTATCACGTCAATTAATTAGTCTTATCTCTAAAAAAATCTAATATGAAAAAACTACAAGTAAAAATTCTTGATGAAAGAATGAGAAACAATTTGCCACAGTACGCAACTGCTGGCAGTGCAGGTTTAGATTTAAGAGCCTGTTTAGATGAGTCCATTACGATTGAACCAGGTCAAACCGTTTTAGTTCCAACGGGTCTCTCTATTTATTTAGATGACCCAGGATATGCCGCTTTGATTTTGCCAAGATCAGGACTAGGTCATAAGCACGGAATTGTTCTTGGTAACTTAGTGGGATTGATCGATTCTGACTACCAAGGTCAACTGATGGTGAGCACCTGGAATCGCGGTCAAACAGCTTTTAAATTAGATCCTATGGAGCGTTTGGCTCAATTAGTGATCGTGCCCGTTGCTCAAGTGGAATGGGCGGAAGTAGAAGAATTCACCGCCAGCGAAAGAGGTGCTGGCGGCTTTGGAAGTACCGGTCGCGCTTAAATTTGTTCTGTTTCAGTATTACCTGTTGATACCTTCTTAACAGCAGGTCTTACTGGAGCATCAAAATCTAAGAGCACCTTATCATCGGCATCAATATCCACAACCACATGGCCGCCATGGGCCAATTTGCCAAACAGTAGTTCATCCGCCAAGGCTTTTCTCACAAGATCCTGAATCAAGCGCTGCATTGGTCTTGCGCCCATCAATGGGTCAAAGCCATGTTTAGCCAAGTAACTTCTGAGAGCTTCAGTAAAGCTGGCATCCACCTTCTTCTCATGCAACTGCTCTTCAAGTTGCATCAAGAACTTATCAACCACGCGCAAGATAATGCTCTCATCAAGAGACTTAAAGCCAACAATCGCATCTAAACGGTTGCGGAACTCTGGTGTGAATGTGCGCTTGATGTCACCCATCTCATCACCAGCCTGTCGTGCATTGGTAAATCCAATAGATGATTTTTGCATCGTTTCAGCACCGGCATTAGTGGTCATGATGATGATGACATTTCTAAAGTCAGCTTTGCGACCATTGTTATCAGTCAAAGTACCGTGGTCCATCACCTGCAACAAGATGTTGAAAATATCTGGGTGGGCTTTTTCAATTTCATCTAATAGAAGAACACAGTGTGGTTTTTTATTAACTGCTTCTGTTAATAAACCACCCTGATCAAAGCCTACATATCCCGGAGGTGCACCAATCATGCGGCTCACAGCGTGACGCTCCATATATTCAGACATATCAAAACGAACGAGTTCGATGCCCATAATGAAAGCTAACTGCTTAGCCACCTCAGTTTTACCAACACCCGTTGGGCCTGAGAATAGGAATGAACCAATTGGCTTATCGTCTTTACCCAAACCAGCTCGTGACATCTTGATGGCAGAAGCCAAAACTTCAATAGCTGGATCCTGACCGAAGACAACGCTCTTCAAATCGCGATCAAGCGTTTGTAGTTTGCTACGATCATCAACAGATACTGATTGCGGTGGGATGCGTGCAATCTTTGCCACAATGTCTTCAATCTCTTGACGACCAATTGTTTTCTTTTGTTTAGATTTAGGCAAAATTCTTTGAGCTGCACCGGCCTCATCAATCACATCAATCGCCTTATCGGGCAAATGACGATCATTGATATAGCGACCTGACAACTCAGCTGCTGCGGTTAAAGCAGCTTGCGCATACTTCACGCCGTGATGCTCTTCAAATTTAGATTTAAGGCCGCGCAAGATTTGTACAGTCTGGTCTACGCTAGGCTCTAGAACATCAACTTTTTGGAATCTTCTAGAAAGAGCCGCATCTTTTTCAAAAATCCCGCGGTATTCATTGAAAGTTGTTGCACCAATACATTTCATTTGGCCGCTTGAAAGGGCAGGCTTCAGTAAATTGCTTGCATCTAAAGTTCCACCAGATGCAGCACCAGCACCAATCAATGTGTGGATCTCATCAATAAAC
>JACCEC010522902.1_pt1 | contig 11339 bp, 9 predicted proteins | sample 7450121 | NCBI WGS metagenome assembly JACCEC01 (sample SAMN15323455, study PRJNA562643) | freshwater metagenome | isolation source: river surface water | place: USA:Blue River Watershed | collected 2017-08-18 | reverse complement strand
GAGTGAGCGAAGCAGTGCTGGCGCTCGCGGATGGTTCGACCTTCCGCGGCCAATCGATCGGTGCGACAGGGAATACCTCCGGCGAAGTCGTTTTCAATACCGCGTTGACCGGTTATCAGGAAATTCTTTCCGACCCGTCATACTCGCGGCAGATCGTCACTCTCACGTATCCCCACATAGGCAACGTCGGTACCAACGACGACGACATGGAGTCCATCGCTGCGTATGCGGCGGGGCTCGTGATCCGCGATCTGCCACCGCGACTCAGCAACTACCGCTCCACGCGCAGCCTGCCTGACTTTTTGATTCACCACGGTGTCGTGGCCATCGCCGACATCGATACGCGGCGCCTGACGCGCATCCTGCGCGAGAAGGGCGCGCAGAACGGCGCGATCGCGACCGGCGCCGCGAGCAAGTCTGGCGATGTCACCCAGCTCGAAGCAGCCGCGCTCGAAGCGGCGCGGGCTTTCCCAGGCTTGAAGGGGATGGATCTTGCCAAGGTCGTCTCGGTGCGCGAGCGCTACGACTGGACGGCCGGTTCGACTTTCGATGCTCCGCCCGCACGCACTGGCCACAAGCCGTTTCGCGTCGTGGCCTACGACTTTGGCGTGAAGCACAACATCCTTCGCTTGTTGGTCGATGCCGGCTGCGCGGTCACCGTCGTTCCTGCACAGACACCGGCGAGTGAGGTGCTGGCGCTGAACCCCGAAGGTGTGTTCCTCTCGAACGGCCCCGGCGACCCGGAGCCTTGTGATTACGCCATTCGCGCCATCCGCGAGATTCTCGAGGCGAACGTGCCGATCTTCGGCATTTGCCTTGGTCATCAGTTGCTCGGGCTTGCGAGCGGTGCTCGCACGACGAAGATGAAGTTCGGTCATCACGGCGCGAATCATCCGGTACAGGATCTCGAGAGTCGTCGCGTGTTGATCACCTCGCAGAACCACGGCTTCGCGATCGACGAGAGCAGCCTGCCGGCCAATCTCGTGGCGACGCACCGCTCGTTGTTCGACGGCACCTTGCAGGGTGTCGCGCGCCTCGACCGCGACGCGTTCAGTTTCCAAGGGCATCCGGAAGCGAGTCCGGGTCCTCACGACGTCAGTCATTTGTTCGATCGCTTCACGGCGGCCATGCAGCGCCGTCGTTCGGCTTGATCGAGAAACCGAGTCCGCCATGCCGAAAAGAACCGACATCCAAAGCATCCTGATCATCGGCGCAGGTCCGATCGTCATCGGCCAAGCCTGCGAGTTCGACTACTCGGGCGCGCAAGCGTGCAAGGCGCTACGAGAGGAGGGCTACCGCGTGATCCTGGTCAACTCGAACCCGGCCACGATCATGACCGACCCCGGCATGGCCGATGCGACCTACATCGAACCGATCAATTGGCGCACCGTCGCCCGCATCATCGAGAAGGAGCGCCCGGATGCGGTGCTGCCGACGATGGGTGGTCAGACCGCGCTCAACACAGCGCTCGATCTCGTGCGCGAGGGCGTGCTCGAGAAGTTCGATTGCGAGTTGATCGGTGCTTCGCGTGACGCCATCGACATGGCCGAAGACCGCGAGCTCTTCCGTAACGCGATGCGCGAGATCGGACTCGAGTCGGCTCAGTCGGCGGTTGCCAAAAGTTTGGAAGAGGCTTTCGCGATCCAATCGACGCTCGGCTACCCCTGTGTCATTCGACCGAGCTTCACGCTCGGTGGCTCAGGCGGCGGCATCGCGTACAACCGCGAGGAGTTCGAGTCGATCGTATTGCGCGGTCTTGACGCTTCGCCGACCAGCGAGGTGCTGATCGAGGAGTCGATCCTCGGTTGGAAGGAGTTCGAGATGGAGGTCGTGCGTGATCGCGCCGACAACTGCATCATCGTCTGCTCGATCGAGAATCTCGATCCGATGGGTGTGCACACCGGCGACTCGATCACTGTCGCACCGGCACAAACATTGACGGACAAAGAATACCAGCGCATGCGCGACGCCTCTATCGCGGTGCTGCGCAAGATCGGTGTCGATACCGGTGGCTCTAACGTGCAGTTTGCCGTGAATCCGGAAGACGGTCGCTTGATCGTCATCGAAATGAACCCGCGCGTATCGCGTTCCTCGGCGCTTGCCTCCAAGGCAACGGGGTTCCCGATTGCCAAGATCGCGGCGAAACTCGCCGTGGGCTATACGCTGGATGAGTTGCGTAACGACATCACGGGTGGCGCGACGCCAGCTTCGTTCGAACCGACGATCGATTACGTCGTCACCAAAATTCCGCGTTTCACTTTCGAGAAGTTCCGCGGTGCCAACGATCGTCTCACCACGCAGATGAAATCGGTGGGCGAGGTGATGGCGATTGGTCGAACCTTCCAAGAATCGCTTCAAAAGGCGTTGCGCGGTCTCGAGACGGGTCTCGATGGCTTGTCACCCGTCACCACGCTGCCGCTCAGTGAAGAAGCGGCTGCCACACTCGCACACAATCTGCGGATGCCGGGCCCTGATCGTCTGCTGCAGACGGCCGACGCCTTCCGAGCCGGTTGGACTTTTGATCGGGTGCATGAGCTCACCCGTATCGATCCCTGGTTCCTGGCGCAGATCGAAGAAATCGTGACGCTCGAGGGCGAGGTTGCCAAAGGCGCACTTGCAGGTCTCGATGCTGCACGCTTGCGATATCTCAAGCGGCACGGCTTCAGTGACTCGCGCTTGGCAAAACTCGTCGGTGTGACCGAGAGCGAGATCCGTGCGCGTCGTCAGTCTCTCGGCATTCGTCCCGTCTACAAGCGCGTCGATACCTGTGCTGCGGAGTTCTCCACGTCGACTGCCTATCTGTACTCGACTTATGAAGAAGAGTGCGAGGCCGAGCCGTCGAATCGTCGCAAGATCGTTATCTTAGGTGGTGGTCCGAATCGTATCGGTCAAGGCATCGAGTTTGACTATTGCTGCGTGCATGCGGCCCTCGCGCTTCGCGAAGATGGTTTTGAGACCATCATGATCAATTGCAATCCGGAGACGGTCTCGACTGACTACGACACGTCGGATCGTTTGTACTTCGAGCCGCTGACGCTCGAAGATGTGCTCGAGATCATCGACAAGGAAAAACCCGAGGGTGTGATCGTTCAATACGGCGGTCAAACACCGCTCAAGCTGTCGCGAGCACTCGAGAAGGCGGGCGCGCCGATCATCGGTACTTCGCCCGAGTCGATCGATGTGGCCGAAGATCGCGAGCGCTTCCAAAAGTTGGTGCAGGCGCTTGGGCTTCGCCAACCGGCCAATGCTACGGCTCGCACCGAGTCGCAGGCGCTCGCGCTCGCTCGAGAGGTGGGCTTCCCGTTGGTGGTGCGTCCTTCCTATGTGCTCGGTGGTCGCGCCATGGAAATCGTCTTCAACGAGGATGATCTGCGCGCTTACATGACCGATGCCGTCAAGGTTTCGAACGAGAGCCCAGTGCTGCTTGATCGATTCTTAGACGATGCGATCGAGGTGGACGTCGATGCTGTCTGCGATGGTCGTAACGTGCTCGTTGGCGGCATCATGGAGCACGTCGAACAGGCCGGCGTGCACTCGGGCGACTCCGGTTGTTCGCTGCCACCGAATTCTTTGTCGGCCGAGCTTCAGGATGCGCTGCGCGATCAGACCAAGCAGCTCGCCCTGGCGCTCAACGTAGTCGGACTGATGAACATCCAGTTCGCGATTCAGAATGGCGTGATTTTCGTACTCGAGGTGAACCCGCGCGCATCGCGTACGGCGCCCTTCGTGTCGAAGGCGACCGGGCTTCCACTCGCGAAGATCGGTGCTCGCGTGATGACCGGGCGAACGCTGGCATCCTTGGGCGCCACGAAAGAACGCGTGCCGCCCTATTACTCGGTCAAAGAAGCCGTCTTCCCGTTTGTGAAGTTCCCCGAAGCCGATCCCATGCTCGGCCCTGAGATGAAATCGACGGGCGAGGTGATGGGCACGGGTCGCAGCTTCGGCGAAGCCTATGCCAAGGCGCAGGCCGCCTCGAGTGTGGTGTTGCCGCGCTCCGGCACGTGCTTCTTGAGCGTGCGCGAGCGCGATAAGGCAGGCGTGGTGCAACTGGCGCGTCGTCTCACCGAGCGTGGCTTTGATCTCGTGGCTACCGAAGGCACCGCCGCCGTCATCGCGGCAGCCGGTATACCGGTGCGGAAGGTGAACAAGGTGCGCGAGGGTCGGCCGCATTGCGTCGATATGATCAAAAACGGCGAAATCGTTTTGATCGTCAATACCACCGAGGGTAAGCAGGCGGTGCAGGAGTCACACTCGATTCGACGTGAGGCCGTGCAGCGACGCGTGACCTACTACACGACGCTGGCGGCGGCGCTCGCAACGTGCGAGGCTCTCGATTCGGTCGATCAGGTCGACGTGAACCGACTGCAGGATTTGCATCAGGAGATGCACGCATGAAGCGTAATCCGATCACTTTGCGCGGCGCCGAGATGCTGCGCGCCGAATTGAAGCGCCTCAAAAGTGAGGATCGGCCCAACATCATCAAGGCGATTGCCGAGGCGCGCAGCCACGGCGATCTGTCCGAGAACGCCGAGTATCACGCTGCACGCGAACAGCAGGGCTTCATCGAGGGTCGTATCGCCGAACTCGAAGCGAAGCTATCGACGGCTGAGATCATCGATGTCGCCCAGCTGACGCCGGGCGACAAGGTCGTCTTCGGTGCGACGGTCGATCTTGAGGCCGAGGATGACGGTAGGCGCGTCACGTACACCATCGTGGGCGATGACGAGGCCGATATTCGTGCTTCGCGCATCGCGATCACCTCGCCGATCGCGCGCGCGCTGATTGGCAAGTCCGAGGGAGACGTCGTCGATGTGACCGCCCCCGGTGGCGTTCGCTCGTACGAGATCGTCGCCGTTCGTTACGAGGGCTGAGGGGCGAGGGTCGGGCGTGGCTCGATGGGCCACGCGCTCAGGGTTGTGCGATCAATCCGGCAGGACGATCTTGCGCAAATCGGCGCGCGGCTTGTAGAGCGTGGCGACGTGCCCGATACGACCGACTAGGGCGCTTTCGCATTGAGTCGCGAGTGCCTCGAGCGCCGCGTCGCGAGCCTCTCGATCGGCACCGGTCATTCGAACCTTGATCAATTCGTGATCATGCAGTGCCCGCTGCGTCTCGGCGACCACACCCGGGCTCACCCCGGCGTTGCCGATGAGGATGACGGGTTTGAGGGGGTGGGCGAGGCCGCGCAGGTAGCGGCGTTGTTTTTCTGTTAGTTTCACGACCGCCATTCTACCCCTTCGATCATGGTTAAACGTACGCAAAGCAGCCGCGAGTGGCTGAAGGAACATTTCACCGACCCGTTCGTGAAGCGAGCTTGGGCCGAGGGCTGGCGCTCGCGCGCCGTCTTCAAGCTCGAGGAGATCGATCGCAAGGAAAAACTCCTGAAGCCGGGCATGGTGGTCCTCGATCTCGGCTCAACGCCGGGTGCTTGGAGTCAGTACGCCAAGCGACGCGTGGGCAAGAACGGCACCCTGATTGCGAGCGATATCTTGCCGATGGAGCCCATTGCCGGTGTGGACTTCATCGAGGGGGATTTTCGCGAGGAGTCCGTGTTCGACGCGATCCTCGCCAAAGTACCGCCGGGAGGCGTCGACGTGGTGCTCTCGGACATGGCGCCCAATCTCTCGGGCGTGGATGCGATCGACAAGCCAAAGTCGCTGTATCTATGTGAATTGGCACTCGATTTGGCCAACCGGGCCTTGAAGCCGGGCGGTGACGTCCTCATCAAGACCTTTCAGGGCACGGGTTTCGATGTCTTCGTGGCGGAAGCCCGAAAACATTACACCCGAGTCAAGTTTGCCAAGCCTGCAGCCTCACGCTCTCGCAGCCCCGAACTTTACTTGCTCGCACGCGGTCGAAAGGCGGTATAGCGACTGTTTCGACTGGTTCGGCGGCCCCTGTTCGTGTAGTTTGATCGAGGCGGGGCGAGGGAACGCGCCTTTGAGGTATCGGTAATGAACGATCTGATGAAGAATTTCGTGGTGTGGGCTCTGATCGCGCTGGCGGTCTTGGTGCTCTTTAGCCAATTCATGCCCCGCTCGGGCCCCGTCGCCGAGATCAGCTACTCGACCTTCTTGAGCGAAATCCGCAACGGTCGGATCGAGAGCGTCGTGCTGCAGGGCGATACGATCATCGGCACGCGCAAAGACAAGTCGACCTTCGAGCTCTACAACCCCGAGACGGATAACACCGCGCTCATCGGTACGCTCGCCAAGTCCGACGTGGCCATCATCGGCCGCGCACCCAAGCAGCCGAACTTCCTTGCCCAACTGATTCTGCAGTTGGCGCCCGCGTTGTTGTTGATCTTGGTCTTTGCCTGGATGCTTCGACAGATGCAGGGCGGTGGTAATGGCCGCGGCGCGATGTCTTTCGGCAAGAGTCGTGCGCGCCTGTTGAGTGAAGATCAGGTTGCCGTGACGTTCGCCGACGTGGCGGGTGTTGACGAGGCCAAGACCGAGGTCGGTGAGATCGTCGACTTCTTGAAGGATCCTTCCAAGTTCCAGAAGCTCGGCGGCAAGATTCCGAAGGGCGTGCTCATGGTGGGCAGTCCCGGTACCGGCAAGACCTTGCTCGCTCGCGCCATCGCAGGCGAGGCGAAGGTGCCGTTCTTCACCATTTCGGGTTCCGATTTCGTCGAGATGTTCGTGGGCGTTGGCGCTTCGCGCGTACGCGACATGTTCGAGCAGGCTAAGAAGCACGCTCCCTGCATTATCTTCATCGACGAAATCGATGCCGTCGGTCGTCATCGCGGTGCGGGTCTTGGCGGTGGTCACGACGAACGCGAGCAGACTCTGAACCAGTTGCTGGTCGAGATGGATGGCTTCGAAGGCAATGAGGGCATCATCGTCATCGCTGCCACCAACCGTCCCGATGTGCTCGATCCGGCGCTGCTGCGACCGGGCCGTTTCGATCGTCAGGTCGTCGTGCCGCTGCCGGATGTGCGCGGTCGCGAGCAAATCCTGAAGGTTCACATGCGCAAGGTTCCGCTCGGTGAAGACGTGAAGCCGGCGCTGATTGCGCGCGGCACGCCTGGGTTCTCGGGCGCCGATCTCGCCAACCTCGTCAACGAAGCGGCGCTGTTTGCTGCTCGTGCCAACAAGCGCATCGTCGGAATGGAAGAGTTCGAGCGCGCCAAGGACAAGATCATGATGGGCGCCGAGCGGCGATCCATGGTGATGACCGAGGAAGAAAAGCGCATGACGGCCTATCACGAAGCCGGTCACGCGATCGTCGGTATCTCGGTCCCTGAGCATGACCCCGTGTACAAAGTGACGATCATTCCGCGTGGTCGCGCTCTCGGTGTGACGCAATTCCTGCCGGAGCAGGATCGTTACTCCATGAGCAAGCGTCGCATCGAGTCGAGCATCACGACGCTCTTCGGTGGGCGCATCGCGGAAGAGATCATCTTCGGCGTCGATTCGGTAACGACCGGTGCTTCGAATGACATCGAGCGTGCGACGGATCTGGCGCGCAACATGGTCACGAAGTGGGGTCTCTCGGACAAGCTCGGTCCTCTGACCTATTCCGAAGAGTCCGGTGAAGTCTTCCTCGGCCGCTCGGTCACGCAGACCAAGCAGGTATCGGACGAGACGGCGCATGCAATCGACCAGGAAGTGCGTCGCGTCATCGAGAGCAATTACCAGCGCGCCAAGGACATCCTGCAAACGAACCTCGACAAGCTGCACGCGATGGCCGATGCCTTGATGAAGTTCGAGACGATCGACGATGGTCAGATCAAGGACATCATGGAAGGCCGCGCGCCGCGTGAGCCCTCTGGCTGGGATGATTCCGCGTCGAGCGGTCCGACTGGGGGCGATACGCCGCCGCGTCCGGCGCCGTCCGGTGGAATCGGCACGACGCCAGCCGGTGAGGGCAGCGCCGGCTGATGTCGCTTCGCTGCGCAGATCGAGTTCTCGATTTGCGTCTCCCGAGGGTCATGGGCGTGCTCAATGTCACGCCCGATTCCTTTTCTGACGGCGGTCGCTTCGTCGACGTTGCCGCAGCGGTTGCTGCGGCCGAGCGGATGCGCGCCGCCGGCGCCGACATCATCGACGTGGGCGGCGAGTCGACGCGACCCGGCGCGGCCGAAGTCTCGGCCGATGAAGAGTGGCAGAGAGTGGAGCCCATCTTGCGCACCTTGCTCGAGCGCGGTGCCTTGGTTTCGCTCGATACCAGCAAGCCTGAGGTCATGCGCGCGGGTCTCGCACTTGGCGTACATCTCATCAACGACGTCTATGCGCTACGCCGACCCGGTGCAATCGAGGCGGTGGCTTCGAGTAAGGCGGCCGTATGCCTGATGCACATGCAGGGCGAGCCGCGCACGATGCAGCAGGCTCCGCACTACGTTGACGTCGTCGCCGAGGTTCGTGATTTTCTTGGCAAGCGGCTGCAGGCCTGTCGCGCTGCGGGCATATCGGATGATCGACTGATGATCGATCCGGGTTTCGGTTTCGGGAAAACCTTGCCGCACAATCTCGCTTTGCTGCGGCGCCTTGACGAACTTAAGACGCTCGGCGTGCCGATGCTCGTCGGTTTATCGCGCAAGTCGATGCTGGCCGCTCTGACGGGTCGGCCGGTGGAGGCGCGGTTGGCCGGTAGTCTCGCGTTGGCGCTCGCCGCATGCGAAGGCGGTGCGCGTATCATTCGCGTCCACGATGTTGCCGAGACCGTCGATGCGCTGAAGGTTTGGCGCGCGTTCCGCGATGAGACGACATCCGACTAAGTATTCAACGCGTTCAGGGAATCGGGGCTGATACAAAACATGGGTAGACAATACTTCGGTACCGACGGCGTACGCGGCACGGTGGGGCAGGAGCCGTTGACCGTCGATTTCGCGCTGCGCTTAGCGAGTGCTGCGGCGCGTGTACTTGCCCCGCAGGGTGGTACCGTTCTCATCGGCAAAGACACACGGCTCTCCGGTTATATGTTCGAAGCGGCTCTCGAAGCGGGCTTCATCGCCGCCGGGCTCGATGTGTTGTTGATCGGGCCGTTGCCGACGCCCGGCATTGCCTTCATGGCGCGCCATTTCAATTGTCGTTTCGGTGTCGTGATCAGCGCGTCCCATAACCCGTACTACGACAACGGCATCAAGTTCTTTGATGCCGAGGGCGGCAAGTTGTCGGACGAGGCGGAGGAGCTAATCGAGGCCGAGTTGGCTAACGGAGCCACCACCGTCGAGTCGGGACGTCTCGGCCGTGCCGTGCGCGTCGACAAGACTCGAAAGGCGTACCAAGATTTTTGTTGTGCGACGTTCCCGGCGGGCAAGAGCCTCAAGGGCATGAAGATCGTGATCGACTGTGCGCACGGCGCTGGCTACAAAGTTGCGCCACGCATCCTCACCGATCTCGGTGCCGAGATTGTGCCGATCGGTTGTTCGCCGACAGGTCGCAATATCAACGAAGGCTGCGGATCGACCTCGCCCGAGTTGTTGCAGTTGACGGTGCCTGGCGTGAAAGCGCAGGTCGGAATCGCACTCGATGGCGATGGCGATCGCCTGGTGATGGTCGATCACTTGGGTCGCAAGGTCGATGGTGATCAACTGCTCTACGTGATTGCTCTGGCTAAGCACGCAGCCGGTACGTTGCGTGGACCGGTCGTCGGCACACTGATGACGAATTTCGGTCTCGAGCGTGCGCTGCGTGAGAAAGGCATTGGCTTCGAACGGGCGGCGGTGGGTGATCGCTATGTGCTCGCCAAGTTGCGCGAGACGGGCGGTGTACTCGGAGGCGAAACCTCGGGGCATTTGCTGACGCTCGATCAGACCACCACGGGCGATGCGATGATCGCAGCGCTGCAGGTGCTCGGTGTCATGTGCGATACCGGCAAGTCGCTCGCCGAATTGACGGCCGGTCTGCAGTTGTTGCCGCAGGTGATGATCAATGTACGCGTCAAGGAGCGATTCGATCCTTACTCGCGTGATTCGGTGCGGCAAGTGGTCGATGCGGTCAACGCCGAGCTCGATGGCCGCGGTCGGGTGGTGTTGCGAGCCTCGGGCACCGAGCCTTTGATTCGAGTGATGGTCGAGGCGGAGGAGTCGGCGGCGGCGCGAAGTCTCGCTCAAAGAATCGCCGATGCGGTACAGGCAGGGGTATGACGATGACACGTAAGCCATTGGTGGTTGGCAACTGGAAGATGCACGGTTCGCTCGCGGGTAACGCCGAGTTGCTGCTCGGGTTGCGAGAGCTACTGCCGACGAGTGCCGTCGAACGTGTCGTCTGTCCGCCCTTCGTCTATCTGCCCTCGGTTGGAGCAGCTCTTGCGGGCAGTACGATCGAGCTCGGTGCGCAGGATGTTTGCGAGCAGGTCAATGCCGGCGCCTACACCGGCGAGGTCTCGGCATCGATGTTGCGCGAGGTCGGTTGTCGCTACGTCATCGTCGGTCACTCCGAGCGTCGGGCGATCTATGGGGAAAGCGACGAGCTGGTGGCGCGCAAGTTTGCGGCGGCTCTGGCTGCGGGACTCGTGCCGATACTCTGCGTCGGCGAGTCGTTGCAGGAGCGAGAGTCGGGTGCCACCGAGGCGGTCGTGATTCGCCAGCTCGAGGCGGTGATCGGTGCCGTTGGGGTAGGGGAAGTGGGTCGCGGCGTGCTGGCCTACGAGCCGGTTTGGGCCATCGGAACCGGCCGAACGGCTAGTCCGGAGCAGGCGCAGGAGGTTCATGCCTGCCTACGTGGTCGACTCGCCTCAATCGATGCTACAATTGCCGGCTCCGTGAGGGTCCTCTATGGGGGCAGCGTCAAGGCGGGCAATGCGAACGAGATTTTCGCGATGCCGGATGTCGACGGTGGCCTGATAGGCGGAGCCTCACTGAAAGCAGCCGAGTTTGCAGCGATCGTCGCTGCGGCCGCTGCAAACGGAAAGTGAACATCACATGCTGTTGACCGCCCTGACCATCTTGCAAGTGTTCGTCTCGATCGCGATCGTCGCGCTCGTGCTGTTGCAGCGTGGCCGCGGAGCCGATGCAGGTGCCGGTTTCGGCGCAGGCGCTTCCGGCAGCGTATTCGGTGCGCGCGGTGCAACGACGGGGTTGTCGCGTTCCACGGCGATTTTCGCCGCGATTTTCATGCTCAACAGCTTGGCGCTGGCGTGGCTGGGTACGCGCACCACCGTTGAGACTTCACAAGGCTTGCTCGGCGAATCGGTCGAGCAAGTGGCGCCTGCGAATCCGGCGCCCACATTGTCTGACGCACCGCCGGTGGCGCCAGAGCAGGGTCAGTAAGCCTGACAACGACGTTGCGGTCGTGGTGGAATTGGTAGACACACTAGCTTGAGGGGCTAGCGCCGAAAGGTATGGGAGTTCGAGTCTCCCCGACCGCACCAAACTCGATTCATACCCTGCT
>JACCEC011244105.1_pt1 | contig 11340 bp, 9 predicted proteins | sample 7450121 | NCBI WGS metagenome assembly JACCEC01 (sample SAMN15323455, study PRJNA562643) | freshwater metagenome | isolation source: river surface water | place: USA:Blue River Watershed | collected 2017-08-18 | reverse complement strand
TCGAGTTACGGACTTCATAAAAGTCCGCAACTCGTTAATAAAACTTTATGCTGCTTTTAGGATAACAACTTCGCCAGTTGACCCGTTTACTTCAATCAAATCACCTGTCTTGATAGTCGTACTTGCTGAACCTGTACCCGTAACGGCTGGTAAGCCATACTCACGACAAACGATAGCTGCGTGCGACATCATTCCACCAATATCGGTTACTGTAGCCTTGATTTTACCAAATACTGGGGCCCAACTTGGAGCAGTTACACGAGTAACTAAGATTTCACCTAATTGTAGCTGCCCTAACTCATCTGGACTATTGATAACTCTTGCGATACCCTCTACTTTTCCAGCCGAGGCAGCCATTCCTTTCAGTTGATTAGAAGTTTCACCGCTATTGAGCCAACTCTGAACGCTATCAGTTGTAATACCCCAAAGCATGATGGTGAATGGCTCAGTAACAACTGCTGGTGGCTCATTGAAAGCTGGTTTTGGAGCAGCGGTCGAGAGAGCATCAACAATTTTCTTACGGCGAGCAATTTCGTTTGGCAAGTAGTCTGGGCCAATTGAAGGCACACCCATCGCCCAACCACGACCATAATCGAATAATAATTGGTGAATTTCTTCTCTACGGAAATAGAACATATCTTAAATATTGTCGTAGAAACCAGCTTGTACAAATACATTACTCAATTCACGCATTTTTCTCCAGAAAACGCACATTGCCCAGTGTTCGATGTAAAAATTATGGTTTTCAACGTACGGGAATACCACACGAGCTAAACCTAATTTGCCATCGAAAGCCGCTTGTGCTTCGGCACTCGGAATAGAGTCACGGTATTCTTCCGTAATTCTATCTCTTTCGGCTGCGATTTCTTCGGTTGGACGGTCGATATTTTCACCGTTTACCAAGCGGCCTACGTAGTCTTGAATATACCCAAATGGAATATCAAGGTTTTCTATCCAATATTTATCAGTTGAGTAAAAACCGTTTCCTGTGGTAAAGTTAAACCAAGGATATTTGGCACCTTCCCAAGCTTCAATCCATTGTTTTCCTTCGGCTGACGCTCCCAATGCTACTAAAGCGGCATCAAGACTATTACTTGAAATAATATCTGTCAGTTTTAATTCAACCGCTAATTTTGATAACTTTCTTAACTCTTCATCTGGTCTGAAAAGGTCAACTTCTACCCCTTGCACCATCTTGGCAATTGAAAGGTCAGGAATACCTGGGAAAGTTTCTTTACAAAAACCAAAGAAATCGAGGTATGCTGCATAACCTAAGTTTAAGAACTCGAAGTGATACATCCAGGTCTTGTAGCAAAGGTCAATCATTTTATCATAATTCTGAATCAAATGATAAGTTGGGTCGAGGCCCACACCATTCTTAACCCATTCAATATCAATCACTTCGGGAAGTGGCTCAAATTTTACCGCTTCCATTTCATCAATCACACCCTTTACTTTTACGTGCCAATTATCAAGGAGCGTATTCCAATTTTGAAAATAAAAACCTGCTCTTTCTAAAAATTGTGGCACACGGTCACCGATAAGTTCGGGAGCAACCCCTACTGGACTCATGTAGCAATAACCGTTATGAATCTTAAAGTCAATACCATTGGCTGGTGGAATTAACCACTGACGAGTATTATATTGACCTAAACATTTTACCGCAAACTCAACGGTAATTGCATCAAATGGCTTGAAAACATTTGGCCAGTGTTGTGAATCGCAAAAAAAGAACTTATTTTCTTCGGTTTCTTTCAAGTTATCTTGAAAAACCATGTAATAGGGATACAATTCTTTCCAACCTTCGGCTCCAGCAGGAGCTTTGTGGTCGTAGGGGCTGATGAACTTTTGTGACATTGTTTAATATTAGGTTTTGGTGTACTTATTTTTTCGCACTAATAGGATTCATTAACGTATTCAAGATGCCCTCCATTCCCATCTTGATTCCAGTGGTTTCAACCTTCTTTTGCGACCAAACCGTTTCAGGACGGCTTTGCAGTAAAGTAAAATTATGGCCAGCAGGGAGGTCGGCATCAATTGCCCATTCAATATCTTGCGGACAACCGTAGTGTTTTTCTATCAACTTAGCAATTCGGCAAAGCTCTTTGATTTCTGTCTCACTAATACTCGCTTGTGTTGCTCGTTCATCCGTAATTTCTCGAGTTAAAACTTTGCGATTTTCTCTATCAGGAACATGCTCAATGTGCTTATTTTGAATATTGCTTTTTATCACTTGAAGCATAATTTTATCTACAATAAAATTATCAGGGGTTACCTCGCCCGAAACTACTGCCTCGCCAAGTCCCCAAGCAGAATCAATCACAATTTTCGAGCGGTCGCCATTAGTTGGGTTTAAAGTCATAGCTACCCCTGCCGTACGAGCATTTACCATTTTCTGGATAACTACGCACATTAACACTTCATCTTCGGCAATTTTTTGGTCTTTTCTGTAATTGATAGCTCTTGAAGTAAATAAGCTCGCCCAGCATTTTCTTACGTGTTCGAGTACTTCATCTTCTCCAACAATCCACAAATAAGTATCTTGTTGTCCCGCAAAACTGGCATCGGGCAAGTCTTCTGCGGTAGCACTCGAACGAACCGCCACGGGCAAATCGTTTTCATAGCTACATAAAATACAAAGTTCGGCGTATGTGTTTTTAATAGACTCTTGAATTTCAGCAGGGATTGCCATTTTCATGAACATCTCTCTGATAGAAGCCGATACACGGTCAAGCTCATCTACTTGATTGAAATCTATTGAATCAACCATTTGCATAATTTCATGCTTTAGACCTGAAGCATCTAAAAACTGCTCATAAGCGTGTGTAGTTACGCAAAAACCAACAGGTACAGGCATATTTGCTACGCTCATACTCGCTAAACTTGCTCCTTTTCCACCTAAATATTGGTAGTCTGAAGGTTGAGCTTGATTAAAAAACAAGGTATATTTCATGTTGAATGACGAAGGACGTTTACGTTTATTAGGTTTGATTGTATCTTTTAGGGTTTATACATCCCATTCTACTTCGAGAGCTACTGGAGCTCTAAAAGAGGTATTTTGTGCAAAAGCAAAAGTTTGTTCAGGTGTCAGACGAAGCGATGGTAAGCGTTTAGTAAGTTCTTCTAAAACAACTTTAGCTTCTAATTTAGCCAGTGGTGCTCCCAAGCAGAAATGAATGCCACTTCCCATTGAAAGGTGCTGATTAGCATTCTTTCTTTCAATATCAAAGGTTTCTCCGTTCTCAAATTGAGCTTCATCTCTATTCCCAGAACCCATTACCAAAAGAATATTTGAGCCTGCTGGAATCGTAACACCTCCTACCGTTGCTTCTTCGGTTGAGCGGCGTCTCCACGAGACAATAGAAGGGCTATAACGTAGTACTTCTTCAACCGCATTAGGAATCATTTCATGATTTGTGCAAAGAGATTCCCAACTTTTACGGTGAATTAATAGCTCTCTGATACCATTCCCCAACAAAGAAGTGGTTGTTTCGTGGCCAGCAAATAATGCACTATAACACATAGCTGCAATCTCACGGTCAGAAATCTCGTAGCCTTCAGCTTGATAGCGAACCAAATCACCTGGAAGGTCGTCAGTTGGATTTTCTTTACTTTTGGCTACTAATCCTTGGCAATAATTCCAATATTTCACCATATTTTGAGCGTGCATCAATTGGTCATCTTCCGATAAATCGCCCCAAGTGAGTAATAAACGGCTTTCGGCCCAACTTTTTACTTGTTGTACTTCCTCGTTTGGCACTCCCAGCAACATAAAAATGACATAAGCAGGTAAATCATACGCTAAGTCTTTTATAATGTTGGTTTTACCTTTTGCCGCAAAATCTTCAATCATATTGATTGCCAACTCTCTGATTTTGGGTTCAAGCTTGCGGAAACGTCCCACATTAAATGCCATGCTCACAATGCGACGGATACGAGTATGGTCAGGTGGAATTCTACCTGAAAGGCCCGATAGTCCGATAAGGCCTCCCTCTTCCATTAATGCTTTAGCTTTTGGAGCGATAGGTTTAAAAGGCGACTGAGCATTTTCAGAAGTAAATACTTTCCAATTACCAAAGATTTCTTTAATATCTTGAAAACGTGTAACTACATAATAACCGAGCTCTTCACTAAAAAAAATAGGTTCTTCTTCTCGTGCCTGTTTGTAGAACGGAAAAGGATTGGTGAGGTCGAAAGGTTTAAACGATTCGCTCACTTTATGATACGGACATCCAATCGCAGTGTTCATGTACTTATTTTGGTTTTTAATTGATTCCGTAACAAACTTAAAAACCTAATCTTTGGTTTTTCTTTGGTTTTATTGGTAATATTTTAATTTTTTCTTGAAAGATTCAAATAAAGCTTTCGCATATCTTCAGAAGGTTGTCCGAGGTTAAATTTTTTGAGTGATTCGCAGTAAATTCGATATTGGCGATGCAAAGCATCGAAGCGTTGGGAAGCAGCTAAAGAAAGGAGTTTTTCTCGGTGGGCAGGCTCAAGGCTTGGGTCTTCGGCTAAAACTTTATCACAATACTTAATAGATAAAGCAAGATTACCCAATTGACGATTAATATTGGCAAGGCTATACAGTAATTTATGATACATTTCACGGTACCAAAAACGCTTACTCCACAGCCAGTCGTTTTCGTTATTATCAATATATTTTTGGGGAATATCATTGAATAAATCGCCCGTATAAAGACGTTCGGCCGACTCATAACAAATTTTCACTTGTTCGAGGTTATTTTCTTTTAAATGCTGGTTGCCTTTGAAACATAATTCCTGAAACATCGGCAAATCAATCCAACTATCATAGGGCAAACGCAGGTAATAATGCGAACCTTGATGCGTAATAAAAGCAGATTTTTGTTTTTCGGCCTTTTCGCCTTCTAAAATGAGCCTCAAATATCGAATAGCATGATAAAGTCGATTGACGGCTTGGTCGGTACTATCGGCATTGGGCCAAAGTAAATCGGCTAATTCTTCGGTACTTGCCCCACGGTCGCCACGAATGAGCAAAAAAGCAAACAGTGTTTTTAGTTTTCGAGTAGAACCCGCTTTAGTATTCCACTCAATTAGCTCACCATTTTCTCGACGAATACGCAATTCGCCCAAACACCTGATTTTCCAACGGCCTTCATTCGTTTGAGCAATGGGCGAAGAAAAAGTTTTTTGAAGTGGATAGTCACTTTTATCTTCTTGCGATACCTCGGCAATTTGATTTGAAAATGCTTTGCGTTCGGGAATTAGTTTATTTAAGCGATAATTAAAGCGTAGTTTAATTTGATTTTTTTGCAGAATGTTTGGCGGCAAATAATAGGGATTTTCGATGTATTCATTGCCCGCATATATATAAGGATGTGAATTTAAAGACAACATTAGTTGCTCATCGAGCAAAATAGACTCATTATACAAACAAACAATAGTTATAGGAAATTGCGTTAGAAACACTTGAAATGCTTCATGAAATTCTCGTAGATAAATATCTCCTGATGGCGTTCGTACGGCCCAAGTCATTTCAATAAAAATGACAAGCTGCTCAGGTAAAAGTTCTTTAATTTTATCTTGTAAGGAAGAAATAACTGGTTTGGCTCTCACGACTTGCTCACGCAAAGCAATATCATCCGAAGACATTACCTCAATTTGTATATCGTTCAGATTAGTTTTGGCTTCAGAAATGGTGTGTTCATCAGTAATATAAATAGCTTCTGAAAAACTATTTCTGAGAGAAACTACCGTTTGCCAAAGGTCATTTTTCTCATGAAAAAAGTAGCCAATGAAGTGATTTTGTACTAAGCTCATCGTTGGGGTTCGAATAATGCTACTAATTTAAGCAGTTATCAACAACAATGCTTAGAAATCTACACCAAATGAGCAGGATTTTTAGAAATACATTCGTTCGGCCAATCGGTAGGTATTACAATGAGCCTCTACAATATCGGCGATTCGGGGGGAATAACCTCCGCCCATCGAAACAACAATGGGTAATTTGTGTTTAACGGCTTGCTCGAAAACAAACTCGTCTCGACGACGGCAACCTTCCATCGAAACACTCAATTTGCCCAATTTATCAGAAGCCAAAATATCAACACCTGAAATGTAGAACAAAAATTCAGGTTTTTCATCTTCGATTAAACGTGGCAAAGTCTCATACAAAGTATTAAGATAATATTCATCTTTGCAGTACGTGGGTAGTTCAATGTCTAAATCTGATATTTCTTTTTTGAGTGGATAATTTTCTTTCCCGTGCATCGAAAATGTAAAAACTCTTGGCTCTTGCTGAAATATTACGGCCGTCCCATTACCTTGATGCACATCTAAATCTATGACTAAAACCTTTCTAACTATTTGATTTTCAAGCAAATAGTTAGCAGCAGCTGCCACATCATTTAGCAAACAAAAGCCTTCTCCTTTGTCGGCGTAAGCATGATGAGTTCCACCAGCTATATTCATTGAAATCCCGTACTCTAAAGCATAATGACAACAATCAATCGTGCCTTGTGTAATGATAAGTTCACGCTTGACGAGCATTTCGGAAATAGGAAAGCCTATCCGACGTTCCATTTTGGGGTCAATGCTGAGGTTCAGTAAATCATTGAAATACTGCTCGTTATGCACGCCCAACACCCAGCGTTTATCGACTTCTGTTGGCGAAAAGAAATTTTCTTGCGTACACGTTCCTTCATACAATAATTGCTCAGGAATTAATTCATATTTCATCATCGGAAAGCGATGACCTTCGGGCAGTGGATGGCGGTAAATTGGGTGAAAGGCAATTTTGAGCATCACTTAAATAGCTTAGCATCAACAGAATAAGCTCCTGCACCAGTCAAGAAAAGACTGAGATAGGCGAATAAATACAACAATGCGTGTTCTTTGTCGCCGAGTGGGTCAGAGCCATGAATCGAAAAGCTAATGATAGTCATACACCCAAGCAAAATCACAAGGGCAGGGCGAGTAAATAAGCCTAAAACAAAAAGAATTGAGCAGAAAAACTCCGCAAAAACTGTCAGACCGTGCGAAATCATGGGAGAAACATGCAGCGGGTCAGGAAAATCGGCAGAGTTTCCTTTTAAAAATTCTTGCATTTTGTCGTAGCCGTGCGGAAGCATCAAAAAACCAAAGCTGAGGCGTAAAATTAAAACTGCCAAACTTACTTGGTTTGGCAGAGCAATAGGCTTTAAATATTTTTTTAACATTATTCGTTTATTTTTGAGCAAGTTTAACACTTGCTTTACTTAACTTCTTCGTAATCAACGTATTGTCCACCTTCAAAACCTTTGTTTTTTGAGTTTGTTGGCGGAGTTTTCACTTTGATTTCGCCTTCTTTGCCACGCTCTTTCTCCATGAAATCGTTGTAGCGTTTTTGTTGTTTGGCAATCTGATTTCCTACCAAAATCTCGAACAAAAATCGGCGAATAGCAGGTACAAATGCAATTGCCAATAGAATTAATATGATATATTTCATTGAATCTGAATTTTAAGAAAACAAAGTTATACAAAAAACTTATTCCATTAACTTCAAAAGTAAATCTAAAGTTTCAGGACTGCTCGGGCGTGGTGCATCTGGACGCACAATTGTGCCACTTTTATCAATAATCATATAACGAGGAATACTGTTGATTTTGTATTTCTGACACACAGCCGATGCCCAACCTCCTTCTGAAAGTCCGTGGTCACCGTTGTCAAGTTTCAGAGCATCAATCGCACTTTTCCAATTATTTGGGTCTTCATCAATCGAAACGTACAAGAAAACAATGTTTTTCTTTTGTTTTTCGGTTAGGCCATCGTGAATTTTCTTCGAAAATGGAAATTCCGCACGGCAAGGCCCACACCAACTTGCCCAAAAATCTACGTAAACTACTTTACCTTTATATTTGGCAAAATTAAATTGCTTACCATCGAGTCCGACTAATACTGGGTAGTCGCTTGTGCCAAGTGGGAGTTTATCTTTGCTATCGTCTTTCTTTTTGGCTACTTCTTCTTTTTTGTTGAGGGTTTCTTTGCAGTGATTTAAGAGCATATTTCGGTAATCATTGGCCACAATTTGACTAATCCAAAACTTGGCCGATGATGCCGTAAGCTTTCCGCAATTGTCGTAGAGCAATTTGGTAAGTGTATAATCTAAAACTTGCCCTTTTAGGTATTTTTGAGCTAAATTTCCTTTATCAGAAATAGCCTTTACTTGGTCGGAATATTTAACAAATTTTTGTTCTTGCGAATTGAAATACGTGACAAAAAACGGCAGAAAATTGCGGTAACTTTCAACCATCATTAGTTTTTCATCATTTACTTTTGCAGGGTCGAGTTCTTCGGTCATTACGGCAGGCAGCGACACCACACGTGTAAGTTTTGTATCAATATTGCTACGAATAATTGAATATGCAAGGAGCAAATGCCAGTAATTCCATTTGATATTGGCTTCGACCAATGACTGAAATTCGGGATTTAGTTTGGCAAGATTTGGGTAGTTTTTGAGGAAATTAAGCTGACTTTTGCGGTCGTCATAAAGTTTCATTTCCCAATCATCGACGTTTGCCGAAATCAGATGAACATAGCGAATATCTTTATCGAATGTATTCGGGTATTTTTTATGAAACTCCGTCAGAAATGCCTGTGCATCTACATTTTCGATTAAATCAGTGGCTTTTTTGAGAATATTTCCATCGCCGTATTCTACAAAAATATCGGCACTGTCGGGCATCGAAAAACCAACTGTTTTTTGTGCAAATGTAATGACAGGAAAAAGTAATAAGAAAAATAGAAAATTCTTCAACATAGTTTTGTTTGTTAGAAATTACATACAAAACTAACGAAAATCTATGCCAAAGAATTTCAAAATATTTTTTTTTACCACTGAGGCACTAAGATTCACCAAGTTTCACTCAGAAATACCTCCGTGCAACTCTGTGCTCTTTGTGCCTTATCGGACCGCCGATGCGGTGGTAAAACTATATCATTTCCATTTTTATTTCCACAACCTTAAAATCTTTTTTATCGGCTTCGCAAGTTGAGCAAGTGTAAGTTGTAGGGAGTTTTGAAAATGGCACTCCCGCTGGAATATTATTTAACAAATCGCCAAACTCTGCATCATAAATGGTGAAACAATGCTTGCATTGATGTACTTTCTTTTTGCTTGGTTTTTCTACTTCGGTTTCTTTATGGTCGTCTCGCAAGCCAGCCGTTTTAATGGCATTTTCGGCAATCATTTTATTGTATTTCAATACATTTCGGCGTAATTGTTCGGCCAAATTGAATCTCAAAACAGCTTTTTCAAAAAACTTTTTGGTACGCCCATTTGGGTTGAAATCTTCAGTGTATGAAATATCATAAACATAATGAAACGGAATAAAATTAAGGAGTTTGAAACGACGACGTTGCACCATAATCGAAGCATAAACTTCGGTTCGTGGGCGAGTTTTTATACCGAAACACAGCCCAAAGGTTCGTAAATCTTGTTCGTCGAAAGATTTCACTAAATCAAGTTTTAGTTTTAATGCTTCGTCAGAATCATCTTCTACTTGCCAGTTTAATTCATTGGCAGCATGACGCACATTGATATTAAATTCAGAAAGTAGATTACTCCATTTGTTTCTACTTTGCTCATCAATTCCTTTGATAATCAATGACTTAAAAGGAGTTAAGCATATTTCTCCGATTTTGGTTTCTTGGCAGAGTTCACAAAGTTTTATCAAGAAATTAACATCGAAAAACTCATTTCGGCGGTAGATTCCAAGCCACGATTTTTTGCCATAACGGTTGAACCCCTCGTAATAAGGCAAAGTAAATTGAGCGGGTTCGAGTTCGGTTTCTTTATCGAGTGAAATGAATGATGGCATTTCTGAATACAATTCCTCTATATTATCGACAAAAAATGCTTCCTTACCCGAAATTCTTTGCTCTAAAAACTTACAGAGTTTTGGAATTTCATTAGAGAAAATGAGTTTATCGAAACTGTAAATTTTGTTAGTTTTTGGTAAACGAATGTACAAATACCAAAAATTAGGATTGGTTGAGGCAATAAAGTTGAGATGTCCCGAAAAATAAGGGGTGAAACTCTGCTGATTATCAGAAAGATTAATTTTGAGTTTTGCTTCATAATCAAACAAATCAAGGATATCCTTGTAAATACCTTCAGTCAGCCAATTTCCTTTCTGAAAAACTTCTTCGGCCACGTATGAACTGATGATATTCGGAAAAACATTATCATCTGACTGGAATGCAATTTTTTGCTCATTCATCTTTTGCTCAAAACTACGAGCAAATGGATGGGGCAAATGAAAAATCAGTTGTTGACGCAAACCAAAACGCACTTCATTGACTTGCGAATCTTTGGCTGATTGCAAAATATATTTCAACTCTCCAGGTGAAACAATGCCACCTTTGAAGTTTATTCTGACTGTGTAAAAATCTTTCATAATACCACCCCACCCGAATCGTCGGACCGTCCCTAAAGGGGAATTAAAGTTTTATAATTTAATTACATTTTAAACCTCTACCAAAGCCTCTTTCTCTGCGTTTTCTAAAATCATTCTTACTTCAGGGCGGCAACTTCCACAGCCTGTGCCTGCTCCTGTTTTTTGGCAAAGTTGCGTAAAATCTGAGCAGCCACCTTTGATAGCATTTTCAAGATTTCCTTGCCCAACGTTGTTGCACGAACAAACTAATTTACCTAAAACTGGTTCAGATGTTTTACCCGAACGTAGCAGAGCCAAACGCTTCTCTGAAAGTTCTATTCCATTGGCGATTAAATCTCTAAATTCCAAAAACTCTGATTTATCACCAATCAAAATGGCACCCACTAAACGGTCGTTGTGAATAATACATTTTTTGTAATAATGCTTGGCTTTATCAATAAAAGTTACTTCTTCGTAGTCTGTTGCTCCTGCTGGAATTTCGACTAATCCTAATGAACACAAATTGAGTCCGTGCATTTTCAGAATATTCATCGAAAGACTTCCTTTATAGTAATGAGCTAAATCACCCGCTAAAAATTTGGCCACTACTTCGGCTTGTTGTTCGGCAGCGGCTGTTATTCCCCACATTTGTTTTTTCCACTCAGCAATTTCTCCACAAGCAAAAATATCAGGGTCAGAAGTTTGCATATAATCGTTTACAACTACTCCACGATTGCACTCCAAGCCAGCTTCTTTGGCCAATTGTATGGTGGGCACGGTGCCTGCTGTTACTATCAGTGCATTACATTTTAGCTTTTGTCCTGATTTCAACCGAACACCTTCGATTCTTTCACTTCCATAAAATTGCTCTACCTCATCATTGTAGAAAACATCTATACCACGTGCAATAATTTCTTCATGGAGAATATCGCTTCCGAGTGGG
>JACCEC010526387.1_pt1 | contig 11344 bp, 2 predicted proteins | sample 7450121 | NCBI WGS metagenome assembly JACCEC01 (sample SAMN15323455, study PRJNA562643) | freshwater metagenome | isolation source: river surface water | place: USA:Blue River Watershed | collected 2017-08-18 | reverse complement strand
CTGCTGCATTGCTCTCGTCGGGTGGCCCCTCCTGATTGTGGCTGTCAGTGCTCAGGATGTGGGGCGGCTTGTCGGGGTTGGGCGTGTGGTAGAGAATGAATGTGGCGTAGAACAGGATTTGCGTGATGTAGGCCACGTGCTCGACGATGTAGGCGTTGCGCGTGCCCCCCTGCCTGGCGTGCTGCCCGCTGTTTTCCTCGACCGCCCACAGAATCACAAAGGTCCCCACCAGGGCCAGCGTGGTGAGAAGCAGGAACCAGCGCAGGGCCTGGTGCAGCCCCCTCAGGTGTTCGTGCGTCCTCCCCGCCAGCCGCAGAAACGCCATGGAATACATGAGGGACCCCAGGCAGAACAGGGCCACCCCGCTGAAGTGGTTCGCGTTGTCCTGGTGCATCACCAGCCAGCCCCTGCTCGCCGGGTCATGAATGGGTTATCGCAGGATTATTCCACGTGAGTAAAATTCAAAAATCAAGGCGTGAAGCACTCACCATCCGAAGAGCGTGATGAAGATCCCCACGAAGCCCGTGTACTCCCAGACCGGGAACACGTCCTTGTAGCGGAACAGGAACATGACCCCGCCCAGCATCCTCAGGGCCAGGGTCATGGTCAGTATGATCGCGTACTCGGGCGTCGAGAACAGCGTGTCGGATATCATGCTCTGCGTGTCCAGCTCGTACACGAACATGTAGAACAGGAAAAAGCCTAGGTCGAACGCGCACACCGCCAGGAAAAACAGCTGCAGCCCGTCCAGCTCGTGCGGCGTGTGCGCGTGGGGATGGTGGTGCCTGTGCATGGTGCCGTGGATCTTCAACCGGTTTGGCGTGGGTTTTATACGGGATCGGGGCGGGTCTCTCATTTGCACTGTGACATTTGTTCATGGGGTGTGTATTATGCTTGCGTGTTATTTAAGCTGATCTTCAACTTAATCAAGAATGAGCAGAGAGTGGATCTCTGGGTTTCTGGTGTTGACTTGGGCCTGCTCAAGTGAGGCTGCCTTCTCTGTAGAAATTTACTGTCCTACAGTGCTGACAGTGGACACGTTAGGGTTCGGTCGCGAATGTGGGGGAATTTTCCAGTCAGTGAATTTTTGTCAAAAAAGTTGTGCCTGTCCCCCTGGGTATAGGTATTCCATGTGGACATCTCTTTACCAAATTGTGTACGAAGGATGCCTTCCCTGTTTAGCGGGCACTTACTCCAATTCATGGAGTCCCTCCTGTGCTACATGCGATTTTTGTACAGGATACTCAGAGCTTATCTCCGGATGTGGGGGTATAAGTGCTGGATCATGTCTTGTTTCATGTATTGGGATCAATAACTGGGCTATCTGTGGTAACCAGGTGTGTGGATGTGCGTGTCCAGAGGGAACATCATTGTACTATCGTCAAACGCTAGATAATTCGTATTATAAAGAAGGATGCTTCAATTGTGACACATGCCCTGCCGGTCAGTATAGATCAGGCTGCGCTGGGGTTTCAGCTGGAACGTGCGTGACCTGTGCTGGGTGCCCTGCAGGACAATTCAGAGTTGGATGTAGCTTTACAGACCCTGGCATATGCTCTCTGTGCGAAGGATGCAGCGGAGGCACGTACAAGACAGGATGCAGCGGGACCTCGGCGGGGGTTTGCACTGCCTGTCCTACGTGCCCTGCTGGGCAATACAACAGTGGATGCGGGCGATTCAGCTCTGGTACTTGTACTGCATGCCCATCGTTCACATGCAATGCTGGGACGTACAACAGCGGGTGTTCTGGCACCTCGCCGGGTGCATGTCTCGCTTGTGTTTCGTGCGTGTCTGGGCAGTACAACAACGCATGCGGGGCAACCTCCGCTGGTGGATGCACCGCATGCCCCTCCTGTTCCGCCGGATATTACAGCAGTGGATGCTCTGGGACCTCGTCTGGGGCGTGTGTGGCCTGCACCACGTGTGCTGCTGGAAAGTACGTGAGCGGTTGTTCTGGCACCTCTCCAGGGACCTGCGTGGATTGTGACGCTTGCCCGGCTGGACAGTACAACAGTGCCTGCGGGGGCTCCTCGGCTGGCTCCTGTGTGGCTTGTGCAGTGTGCCCGTCGGGTCAAACACGGAGTGGGTGTGCGGGCGTATCGGCTGGCTCCTGTCTGGCCTGCAGCGGGACAGGGATCTGTAATGGCAGGGCCATGTTCCGGTTCGACACGCGCTCTGGGGATTACCAGTTTGGGCCGGACGGGTCCGTGCAGTACACGGGAGCCGCTGCCATGCCTGCCGTGCTTGGCACTGTGACGGTCTCCTCCGGCACCACCACCGTGAATGGCCAGACCGTCCCCCGCGGCATGCAGATCTGGACGGTCGGGACCACGGGCTGGTACGAGATCGTGGCGGGCGGGGCGGGCGGTGGCGATGCTCTTATGCAGACGGGAAGTTTTTATGGTGGACGTGGTGTGGCTGTGAAAACCAGGTATTTCTTGACGGCTGGAGATCGCGTTGTTGTCTTGGTGGGCATGAAAACTTCCGGCTGTTGGGTCACAACCCCTTTTCCAGCTGGGTTGTTTGGGTCTGGTGGAGGATCGTTTGTTTCCAAGTATAGTGCATCAGCATCCTTTTCTAGCCAGGCCCAGCATAGTCTAATACTAGTTGCTGGCGGGGGCGGTTCAGCTGGACAGAACGCTGGTCTTGACGGCACTACAGCCACCTCAGGCCTTCTGTGCAGGAAAACTCCTGCAACCTCTGCTGCTACAAACGGTGGGGGTGGTGGCGGGGCGTCTCTCAATGGCGGGAATGCAGCAGCAGGGACATCCACCACCCTTGGAGGCAGTGGTGCTGGCGGCGGAGGGTTCATCGGGAAAGGAGGGGACATTGACACCACTACGACAGGAGGTCTCTCGTTCTTGGCTGGAGGAAGCGGAGGGTATCTCCTCGGCCTGACACGATCCACCACTGCCTGTGATACCCCCAATATACCATCTCCTGGGATTAATAGACCCCCTGGAGGCTTTGGTGGAGGTGCTGGAGCCTGGAATGCTGGAAGCGGTGGTGGCGGGTATAGTGGGGGGCAGGGCTGCTCAGCTGGAACAGTTGTCGCTACAGACAGACTTGGCGGCGGCGGGGGCGGCTCGTACGACTGGAACGGGCCGGGGAATGCGGGAACACTGTATTCTTCATGGGACACGGGGATGTTTGGCGCCACACCGACGGGATACAGCAGCGGGTACATGACAGGGAACGGATCCGTCGCGATAAGCCTGCTGAACTGCCCAACGAACATGCATCCAAACAGGGACTTCACTGCGTGTTTAGCCAATGCTGGCTATTACATCGGGAGTTCTGGCGTGCAGTTTCCCCCCTCGCCATTCATGTCCGACTATACGATGACCACCAGCGGGGGCGAGACCTTCACGGCGTCTGCGTCCACTGTTTTTGACGTATATCATCCCTGGCAGGCTTTTGCCATGGTGTTCAGGACCAACGTTGGAATAACTAGTTACTGGAATCCAGATAAATCGGGTTATCAATATGCACCAGCATATGGAGTAGTTACTGGTACACAGAGCACGGTGGTGGATGGGGCCTCAATATTTGGTGAATGGATTCAACTCCAGTCCACCAGCATGCATACCCTGGGATCCTTCAGCATCAGGGTAACCTATGCTGGGGCCTACTTTGGTCCCAAATCATTCGTTTTGGTTGGATCTAATGACGGCAGCACCTGGGTTTCTCTCAAGGATGTATCGGGGGAGGTCGGGTGGCTCGCTAATCAGGTCAGGTCCTATACCCTAGCGCAGACTCTTCCGTTTTCCTACTTCAGGCTGATTGTGACGCAATTAGTCGAAATCGGGGCCTGGCTGGAGCTGGACGAGCTGATGCTGTACGACAGCCAGATTATGGGGTGCGCGGGTACGTGTCTGTCCGGCACCAAGTTCTGCTGGCCAGATGGGACTAACTTCTCCTGCTGTAATGCCAGTCAGTACTTCATTCCAGGTGTGAGCACGTCCTGCACAAACTGCCCGGCCAATTCCATGGCTGATACTGTGTACCAAGAAAGATGCGTGGCCAACGCCGGCTACTTCGGGCCGACCCTGTACATGTTCGACGGCAGCCTGGGGACCTACCAGAACCTCGGGAGCAAGACGAGCCACACCGTCACCCCCGTCGGCTGGCGGCCCACGTTCGGCACGGTGGGCTCGCGGTTCGGGGCCTACTTTGAGTCCTCGGTGAAAGGGAATTACTACCGGGTCAAAAATGACTACAGTATGATTACTGTTGCGTTCTGGCTGTACCTGAGCGGGACCTACACGACGGGCACTGTCACTCAGTTCATGCCCTTGCATATGCGCTCGGATACCAGCCCTACAGAACCTCGTGGTTTCAACTTTGGACTAGGGCCTAGCGCGTCTGTTGCAGGAGCTGGCTATTTCTACGTCTGCTGGGGGGGCACCTGCCTCAATGCTGTTTCCAGCACTGGTGTTTATCCTGCGAGCACGTGGCTGCACGTTGTACTGGTCATTCCATCTGGCACCACTCGGTTGCAGCGACAGTACGTCAATGGGGGTAAGATGGCCACTGCATCTGGATCCCCCTCGGTTGATGTCTCGAATTTCCAAACTCTTTTCGTTGCAGCAAATTTGATTGATGGTGTGTACTACAAGGGCTACCTCCAGCAGCTGACCATGTACAACTACGCCATGTCGGACGCCGAGGTCACATCCTTGTACAACTCCGGAGCGCCCAATGTCTTCGTGCCCTGCGCGAGCACCTGCTCCACGGGTTTGATCCGTCACTGCTTGACCACGGGAACCACCGTCTGCTGCCCGCCAGGCACGTTTTTCCGGGAGGAGACGGACACGACGTGCCAGGTCTGCCCTGTGGGGACGTACTCAGGGACGTCTGCCAGCTCGTGCACGCTCTGTCCGGCCGGGACGTTCAACACGAGGACCTCGCAGATCCTGGCCAGCGCGTGCGTGGCCTGTCCTGCTGGTTCCACATCCAACGCCACCAGAACGGGCTGCGTCGCGAATGCCGGCTTTTACGATCTGGAAATAAATCTGCTTGCGTATTACCCGTTCAGGCCCGAAAATATCTACATGGATGCCAGTTACAACGGCTACGGCCTGACCGACACGAACGGCGCGTCGTACAAGCCCCAGTCTGACTTTAGCACGGGACCGTTCCCGGGGGCTGGCGTGGCCTTTTTCAACAATCCTGGCGTCAGTTACGCTGGAGTTACTATCAGTCGAGCAGTTGGAGCAGCAGCCCAGACCTTTCGAGTCTCCGTCGGGTCAGGCCTCAACCTTTACCCATTTATGGGGACCGCTTTCACTCCTGGGCCTGGTTTTACATGGTGCTACTGGCTGAGGGCAGCAGATGGAGCTACTGCTGGCACCGTGAATAACATCCAGTATCCCAATATTTTTGGCTTCTTCAGTGACTTCACGAGCAATCCTGTGCCCAATATGTTCTGGGATAGCAGGGATTCAGGAGTGGGTGATACCTCCACTGTGGGCATGAACGCCTATATTTCTGGCACTGCACGAGGGGGGGTGTCGTCAGCTGGGGTGTACACAAGGAATTGGGTCCATTATTGCGTGTCAATACAGGGTAGATCCATGAAGACGTTTGTCAATTGTGCATCTAGCTCGTGCACACCAATCTCTGTGTCTTTGATAACAGACCCGATCAGCGTGAACATGCTGGTGGTCTTGATTGGGCAAGGCACCTGGTCAACTGCATTCTACGGCTGGTTCTCCGACGTCCGGCTCTACAAGAAAGCCCTCACCCCCGCCGAGGTCTTCGCCGTCAAGTCCTACGCAGGCACCACCTCGTTCAGCGTGAACGGGGACCCGAGTCTGCTGGCGTATTACCCGTTCAGTTCCAGCAATATCTACGCCGATGCCAGCGGGAACGGGTACGCCCTGACAGCCACCAACGCTGCGTATCCTCCAGCCAGCGATAGCTCGACAGCGCCATTCACAGGTGCTGGTGTGGCCCTACTGGACAATAATAACGTCTTGGACAGCTCAAACACTGGGCGCAGCTTCCGGGTCACTGTGGGGGCTGGACTAGATTTGCGTAATCAAATAGGAACCAGTGCCTCGCCTGGACCAGGATTTTCTGTCTGTCTCTGGTACAAGGGAAAGGATGGGTCAGGCACTCCTGGAACCTTGAATACAGTTGATTACTTGCAAATCATTACTTTTGCACGCTTCAACGTGCAACAGGCGAGCTCTCCTTATGCCTACAATGACAGAGTCAGATTTGCTCGTGATGTTGGGTCAGGAACCACGTTGTACTGGGATATTTTCCCTCCTACCACTAGCGCTGGCAGTACTATCTCTAGTACTGGAAATTTGAACAGGTACTGGACCCATCACTGTGCAGTTTTTTCTGGGCGAAGCATTTCTACATACTTTAACTGTTCTAGCGCTTCCTGTGCTCCATCGACATCCAGCTTTTCTATCGACTGGCCTCAAATAGCGTTTCCTTATGTTTTTCTTGGACAATCTGGTACAGACAAGTCATTCTATGGTTGGCTCTCGGAAGTCCGTTTCTACAAGAAAGCCCTCACAGCAGCCGAGGTCTTTGCAATCAAATCGTATGACGGGACGAACCCGACGGCCGTGAACAGCGTGAATGCAGGACTGTTGGCGTACTACCCGTTCCACCCCAACGCGTTCCTGGTGGATGCGTCGGGGGTGACTGGCACGCTCACAAACACGGGCTCCGTCGTGTCCCAGGCAGGCAGCCTGACGGACCTGCAGAATGTGGCATACATGGCCCAGGCGAGTGGGCTGGCTAAGAACAGTGCGACGCCACAATTCTTTACGATTCCGTCGATCACAATCGGGGCGTATTTCTCTGTCTGTATGTGGTATAATCCGGATGTCGTGTCTGGGAACGGCCCCAGGTTGATCGAGTTCAACACTGGCAGCGTAGGGGACAGCAACATAATGCTGAGACGGAGTGCAGTTGACGGGGCTAACCTGGTCGTGGAAATAAGGAATGGGGCGACGTTTCTCCATGACTATGTCCCTGTGTATCCTCAGACATTCCAAACGGGGGTCTGGCAGCACGTTTGTCTGACTGTTTCTGGAATCAATGGAGCACTTTACTACAACTCGATACTTCGACAAAATGACATGTCATCAACTCAATTCACGCTGATAGCACCCAAAACTTTGACCACGTATTCCAGCTCGTTTCTTGGGAACACGCCGTACTCATTCGACCTCTACCGCGGCCAGCTGGACGAGGTCCGGATCTACTCCCGGGCCATCTCGGCGAGCGAGGTCACGTCCATCTACAACTTCAGGGGCGACACGTACACGCCGGATATCATCTTGCAGTGCCAGGCAGGGACCTTTACTAATGATAACAGGGCGACAGCGTGCACGGCCTGCGCAAACGGGACCTTTGCCAGTGCTGGCGCCTCCGTCTGCACTGCTTGTTCAGTCGGGACGTACGCCACCGGCCTTGTTTCTGCCTGCACCACCTGCCCGACAGGGAGCTATTCTGGAACTGGGGCCTCCGGCTGCAATCCTTGCCTGGCTGGGACCTCGGCTTTGGCCAACGGCTCTGGCTGCACCCCCTGTGTGGCGGGCAGTTTTGCTGGGGCTGGGGCCTCTGCCTGTTCTCTTTGCCTGGCAGGAAGCTATGCTGAAGCAGGGGCGTCAGCCTGTACCCCTTGCGCCGCTGGGACTTATGGCGTCAACACATCCCTGCCAGTCTGTGCTCCTTGTACTTTTGGGACCTTTTCATCAACTAATGCTTCCGTGTGCACCAACTGTCCAGCGGGCAGTTATTCGTCGAATCTAGCCTCTGCGTGTTCCCTGTGTCTGGCTGGTACTTACATTGGCTATTCCAAGTCCGACAGCTGTAAATCATGCCCTTCCAATTCTTGGTCTTCTGCTGGGGCTAGTGTCTGTGTGGCAAATGCAGGATATTACAATCTGGACCACCCAGGTGCAAACTTGAAAGCCTACTATACATTCAATCCAGGAGAATTTCTGCTGGATGTCTCGGGTGTAACAGGCTCTCTTTCCTCTTCCGTGTCTTCGCCCATCTCACAGACGTCAGGTCCATTCGGAGAAAACTCGTACAGCGCGTTCCTAACAGGAACCAACAGTCAGTTCTTCACACTCCCTTCATTGAGCCTTCCAGATGGCCTGTCTATTTGCTCCTGGTTTTTTATCTCTCCATCGATCACTAGACTTAATAACAGAATATTTGATTTCGCAGATGGAAGCGGCTCGAATAGAATCGTGGCATCAATTTCGGGAACCACCAATTATTTGATCTCTCATGTTTTTGTTGGCAATGTTGCTATAACTGGTGCATTTGGTCAAGCCAACGTTGCAACTGCGAATTCGTGGAAACATGTATGCATCACAATCTCAGGGACGGCAGCAGTAATGTGGATCAATGGGATATCTAGCGTTTCCACTATGACGACTTCAAGACCCTCAAATACTGCATACATTTCTAATTATATTGGCAAAAGCCATGTTGATGGAGATCAGTATTGGTACGGTGCGATTGACGAGTTCCGCATCTACCACAAAGCCCTGACTCCTCAGGAGGTGTCTGCCCTTTACGCCTTCAGGGGAGACACGTACTCCCCCATGATCTTTGTGGCGTGTCCTGCAGGGACCTACTCGACCACAGCCGGGGCGTCCGCCTGCATCCAGTGCAGTGCGGGGACCTATTCCGCTGCTACGGGCGTGACCACCAGCTCCGCGTGCATATCCTGTTCCGCAGGGACGTTCTCGGCTGCCGGGGCGGGCGCCTGCACCCCTTGCTCTGCGGGAACCTACTGGCCCTCCACTGGGGCCAGCGCGTGCACCCCGTGTCCGGCTAATTCGTGGTCCTCCAGCGGGGTTAGTATCTGCACTGCTAATGTGGGCTACTACAACCTGGATGCCAGCGCAAACCTCAAGGCTTACTATACCTTCAACCCTGGCGCTCTCCTGCAGGACGTCACGGGGATAACCGGCTCCCTCACTGCCTCCGCGTCCTCGCCCACCGCCCAGGCGTCGGGGCCGTTTGGGGCCAGCTCGAACAGCGCTTTTTTGAGGGGCAGCGCTAGCACTTCGCCCAGCAGCAATCAGTACTTCCAGCTTCCATCACTAAAGCTCCCCGATGACATGACTTTATGTAGTTGGTACTGGATTTCTGCATCCATCACACGAAGCTGGAATAGGATCTGGGACTTTGGGTTGGGTATGGACAACGAGAATGTACTCATGTCCATTGATGGCAGTTCAACCACATTACGCGCAACTGTGAGAAAAGGAGCAACATCCATCACAATCGCAGATACATCTCGCGCTAATGCAGCCCCTGCAACCACGTGGAAACATGTCTGCTATTCGATTTCTGGAACAAGTGGCAACTTTTGGATCGACAACTCTCCCCAGGCTTTTACCATGAGTAATACCAGGAACTTCAACACACTCTTGACATCGAATTACATGGGGAAATCGAACTTTCCAGCGGATCTCTATTGGTACGGCGCATTCGACGAGTTCCGAATCTACCACAAGGCCCTGACCAGCACGGAAGTCGCAGCCCTGTATGCCTTCAGGGGTGACACGTACGCGCCCATGATCATCCTGGCGTGCCCGACTGCATGCCCTGCTGGCAGCTACGGGGGGTGTGCTAGCGATGGAACAGCGGTGTGCACGAATTGCGCGAGCGGCACGTACAGCACGGGGACTGGCATGACCACGCCAGCAGCGTGCACCAGCTGCCAGCCGGGAACCTACTTCCCTAACACAGCAGGCTCCAGCTGTGTTTCATGTGATGCGGGGACTTATGCAGCGGATGCAGGCCTCACCGCCTGTGTCTCATGCGTGGCAGGCACCTATTCGACAGTGATTGGGGCCAACAACAGTGCCATGTGTACCGCTTGCCCTATAGGATCATTCTCAAACGCTTCTAAATCCACAGGGTGCACTCTGTGTCAGGTGGGCGCGTATGTGGCGACCTCTAGGGCCTCTGCGTGTCAACCATGTCCTTCCAACTCGTGGTCTTTGTCCAGTGGATCCAGTATATGCATAGCAAACACTGGTTATTACAATCTGGACAGTGCCTATTATCTGAAAGCCTACTACCCTTTCAATAACGGGGGATTCTTACAGGACATCACTGGAATCACAGGCCCCCTCTCAGCATCTGCGTCCTCTCCCACGGCACAAAACTCTGGTCCATTCGGGATTGATTCCTACAGTGCTTTCCTGAATCCAGGCAGCAGTCAGTATTTTTCGCTCCCTTCTTTCAAACTGCCAGCAAGCATGTCAATATGCACGTGGTTCTGGGTTTCTTCGTCGACTGTACGTTATTTTAACACGCTTTTTGATTTGGCACAAGGGGCTCAATTGGATAATGTTATTGTAAGGTTTTCAAGTGAGTTGGATTTCATAGGCTATGAAATTTATAGAGGAGCTAATATTTTGAAAGGGGATATGATAACCTACAATAGTGTTGTATACAATACATGGAGGCATCTATGCCTAACAATATCTGGTACCACTGTACTTCCTTGGGTGGATGGCATACCTTACATTAGCAGAGAAATGGCCAATACACGAAACAATGACGCACTCCTTTCGTCAAATTTTATTGGGAGATCTAATTGGGCGCAATATAATTACTGGTATGGCGCTATAGATGAATTCCGTATCTACAGCAAGGCCCTGACCAGCACAGAGGTAGCTGCTCTGTACGCCTTCAGGGGAGACACGTACGCGCCCATGATCATCCTGTTAAACCCGATTCTATGCCCTGCTGGCAGCTATGCGAGTTATACAGATCAGGGAACAGCCACGTGCACCAACTGCACTCGTGGCATGTACAGCACCGGGACAGGGATGACCACATCAGCAGCGTGTACCAGCTGTCAGACGGGAACATTCCTGACTGCCGAGGGGGGCTCGACTTGCACCAATTGCAGTGCAGGGACCTACTCTGGCACAGTTGGGGCCAGTGTATCCAGCGCCTGCATCCCTTGCAGTGCAGGAACATACACTAATGTAGCAGGGCAGTCCGTCTGCACCTCTTGCGGTGTTGGTATCGGCACCTGCGCGGCCGGCACCTTTCCTCGGTGCGCGACCAATGGGGCCTTCCTCCGGTGCTGCGGGGTCAGGCAGTACTACAGGGAGAATACAGACACAGACTGTCAGAACTGCACTGTCGGTGGGACTGGCGGAGATGGGTCTGGCACTGCCTGCAGTGCATGCACGTATGGTCTGGTCACAGTCACCGGCGCCACCACCTACATGGACGTCCTGAACAGCAGGGTGTACCAGTTCAAGGCCAGCGGCACTGCAACTTTTTCTCGAAGCATGAACGCGGACGTCCTCTTGGTTGGTGGGGGTGG
>JACCEC013100496.1_pt1 | contig 11353 bp, 7 predicted proteins | sample 7450121 | NCBI WGS metagenome assembly JACCEC01 (sample SAMN15323455, study PRJNA562643) | freshwater metagenome | isolation source: river surface water | place: USA:Blue River Watershed | collected 2017-08-18 | reverse complement strand
TTCCAGAGCCGGTCGGCGTGGTCGAGATACTGCGCCCAGTCGTAGGGCGTGATGTCGTGTTTGCCGGTGCGGAGGTGATACGCGAGCCCGTCGCCCAGCACCGGCCGGTTCACCGCCGGCATGTCCGCGACACCGAGTCCTTTTCGGCCGAAAAGCGCGTAGACGGGCTCGGCGTTTTTCGCCGCCAGAAACTCTCCGCGCGGATCCGCCCAGCGGTCCTCCAGCGCGCTCGCGACGTGCACCGGCCGCGGTGCGATCAACGCGATCAGCTGGTGCTGGTCCACCGGCAGCGCCGCCGGCCGGCTGTTGTAGGCGCGGAAATTCTTCGCGAACCAGAAGGGGAACGAGGTGTTGATGCGCAGCACCGTCTCGCCGTAGTCGCGTTTGCTCAGGGCCGCGCCGCCCTCGCCCGAGTTGTTGGAGATCACCAGCGCGAACCGCTCGTCCTGCGCCCCGGCCCACAGCGCCGCCTTGCCGAGCCGCGAATGCCCGTGCACCGCCACCCGCGTCGCGTCGATCTCGGGATCGTTCTCGAGGTAGTCCAGGGCGCGGCTCAGGCCCCAGGCCCACTGCCCGATCGCGCCCCACTCGTCGCCGGCGCGCGCCTCGACGGACCGGGTGCCGAACAACGCACCCACGCCGGCCGTGAGTCCTTCCGCCCGGTCCTCGCAGATGTCGCCGTAGTAGACCGTCGCGGTCGCGTAGCCGCGCGCGACGACGTTCTCCACGTCCCAACGGTCCGCGTGGGCGCCGCGCGTCCCTTCGGTGGCGCGGTTGTTCACGATCTTGACGTCCGCCGTCGGCCGCATCCAGGCGGTCGACAGCGCGATGCCCGGATCCGCGTTCACGCAGTTGTTGCCGTAGTAGTTCAACCCGAGAAACGCCGGCCACTTCGCCGCGCTTCCGCCCGCCGGAGACACCGGCTGGTAGACGAGCAGGTGCATTTTGGGGCCGTCGTCGCGCGCGGTGAACCAGATCGTCACCTGCTTGCGCACCGCCTTGCCCCCGAGCTCCGCCCGGTCGACCGAGGTCACCTTCCAGCGCATCCCCGCCGGCCGGCCGCCGGGAGTCCGGCCATACACTTCCCGGGCAAAGGTCTCCCGCAGCGCCGCCCGCTCCCGCTGCCAGGCCGCGGCATCCGCGATGCGCTCCCCGCCCGTCCGCACCAACGGGTCGGGCAACGGCAGCGCCCCGACCTTCGCCTCGTCGTAGTTGATCGGTATCTCCTGTTTCTTGGGTTGGGCGGCGGCCAGCGCCGCCAAGGGAAATGCCAACGCCAGCAGGGCCGCCGGGGAACGCGATATCATGACCGCGAGTCTGGGTCGTCCGTGCCGATCGGCGCAAGTCGGGCGGCGGCACCGGCGGCAGATTCCGGTGGGCAACCGCCGGCGGCGCGCTACGGTCGCCCGTCCATGTTCCCGCGCTCCGTTCGGTCCGCTGCCCTCTCCGTCGCCACGCTGCTGGCGCCGGCGGCGCACGGGGACGTCGCGCCCGCCGCGCTCTTCGCCGACGGCGCCGTGCTCCAGCGCGACCAACCCCTGCCCGTCTGGGGCCGCGCCGCCCCGGGCGAACGCGTGTCCGTCTCGTTTGCCGGCCAGACCATCGCCACCGTCACCGGCGCCGACGGTCGCTGGATCGTCTTCCTCGCCCCCCTCGCCGCCACCGCGACGGGCGCGGACCTCACCATCAGCGGAAAAAACACCGTGACCGTGCGCGGTGCCGTCGTGGGCGATGTCTGGCTCTGTGCCGGCGGCGCCAACATGGAGTTCACCGTCGGCGCCCGCCCGGCGCCCGCCCCGGTCCGCACCGCGCCGGCACCGGCCGAGGCGGCCCTGCCCGCCTTTCCCCTGATCCGGCAATGGCGTCCGCCGGCGGCGAGCGCCGCTCCGGACACCGCGGTCTGGCAATCCGCGGTGCCGCCGGCCGCAGCTGCGTTTACCGCCGTGGGCTTCGCCTTCGCCCGCGAGATCCACGCCAAGACCGGCGTGCCGATCGGTCTCGTCCTCGTCGCCGCCGCCGGCACCCCGATCCAGCGCTGGTTGCCGCCGGCCCCGGACGCCGCCGCCGGCCCCGACTTCTCCGCGCGCATCGCGCCGCTGCTGCCGGCCGCGCTCCGCGGGGTCCTTTGGTATCACGGCGAGGACGATGCGGGCCGAACCGCCGCCTACGACCGCGCCTTCACCGCGCTCATCGCCGGTTGGCGCCGGCAATTTGCCCAACCCGACCTGCCGTTCTTCTGGGTCAATCTCGCCGCCCACGCCCCCGCGACCGACCACCAGGCGCGCGGCCGGAGTTGGGCCCGCCTGCGCGATGCCCAGACGCGTGCGCTCGCCCTGCCCCACACCGCGCAGGCCGTGGCACTCGATCTCGCCGATCCCCGCTCCGTCGTCGCCGTCAACCACGCCGAGGTCGGCCGGCGCCTCGCCCTGCTCGTCCGGCGCCGGCTGCTCGGTGCGACCCTGGACGATTCGGGTCCCGTCTTCGTGTCCGCCACCCGGGAGGGCCCGGCGCTGCGCGTCACCTTCGCCCACGCCGACACGGGCCTCATCGCCCACGGCAAACCGCCGAGCGCCGTCGAAGTCGCGGGGGCCGATCGCGTTTTTCACCTCGCGCAGGTGCGGCTGGAACGCGACACGCTGGTTGCCTTCTCCCCCGCCGTCCGCGAACCCGTCGCCGTCCGCTACGCCTGGTCCAATGCACCCGAGGCCAACCTCTTCAACGGCGCCGGCCTGCCGGCCTTGCCCTTCCGGTCCGACGACTGGTGAGCGGCTCGCCGCTTCGCCGTCCGGACATCCGCCGGGGCCGGTGCTCCGCCACCGGGTCCGTTGCAAATCCCCGCTGCTGCCGTAGGGTTCGACGCGCCGCATGTTTGCCAACCTCGTCCAGCTCATCACCGGCCGGCCGCCGTCTCCCGAGGTCGACCGCCACGCCTTTGTGCAGGACGTGCGGGTCGACGACCGCGAACTGCGCAACGCCCGGGTCGAACGTCTCATCTGCGCATGCTGGTGGCTGATCGCGCTGAAACACGTCCTGATCATCTGGGCCTGCCGCAACTACCCCGTTCCGTTCCACCAGCTCTGGGTCAATGCGCCGACCTGGCTCCTGGGCGTGCTCGGCACGGCCATCTACTACGCGCGGACCCGCCCCCGCCCGCGCCCCTGACAGTCCCCGCTAAGGGCCCGCGGTGCGCCCGTCGCGCGCGGACCGGACCCGCCGCAAGACTTTGTCGAGCGCGCCCAGTTCGAGCGGTTTGGTGAGATATCCGTCCAGTCCCGCCTCGAGACCCTGCAGGCGCTGTTCCTCGCGGGCATCGGCCGTGAGCGCGACGACCGTCAGCGCGCGCGCCGCCTCGCCCGCCTCCCCGCTGCGAATCGCCCGCAACACCGTCAGGCCATCGGCCTCCGGCATGTGCAGGTCCAGCAGCAGCACATCGATTTCGGCCGCTCCCGCCCGCACCGCCTCGAGCGCCTCCCGGCCGTTGCGCGCGACAGTCGACCGGCAGCCGAATCGCTCGAGCACCCGCGTGATCAGGCGCCGGTTGACCGGGTTGTCCTCGGCCACCAGCACCCGCAACCCGAGCTGGGCCAGCGTCGCCGTCGCGGCGAATCCCGAACCCGTCCCCGTCAACAGCGCATGCAGCGGCCGGTGGTGGATCGGCTTGTTGACCAGCAGGCGGAAGCGCGTGCGCAGGCGTGTGCGCAAATCGTTCGGCAGCGAGATCGGCACGAGTCCGATGCTTTGTTCCGGCGGCACCGGCGAAGCGACGGTCTCCGGGTTCTCGAGGGCCCGGGCATCGAGATCGAACAACGCCAGGTCGACCTCGGCCGGATCTATCTCCATCGGCAGGTCGCACTCCGCCACCCCGCCGCCCCAACCGCGCAGCAGCGCGGACAGTTCGCTCCGCAAGGGACCGGGCCGCATCACCAGGCCGATCCGGCGCCCGTCGAGCCGGCACGGCGCCGCATCGTCGGCCCCCGTCGGCACCCGGACCGTGAAGGTGAAGGTCGACCCCCGGCCGGCGCTGCTCTGCAGCCCGATCGTGCCGTCCATCAGCTCCACGAGATTGCGGGAGATCGCGAGTCCCAGGCCGGTGCCGCCGTAGCGGCGCGTGGTCGAATCGTCGACCTGCGAGAACGCGCGGAAAAGCTTCGCGTGGTGCTCCGGCTCGATCCCGATGCCGGTGTCGCGCACCGCGAACTCCAGCACGCAGTCGTCCGCGCCCCCCCCGATGCGCCGCACCGCGATCTCCACCTCGCCGCGTTCCGTGAACTTCACCGCGTTGCCGGCGAGATTGACCAGCACCTGCCGCAGGCGGCCGCCGTCCGCCACGATCGTGCCGGGCACGTTGTCCGCCACCCGGTGCAGCAGCTGCAGGTCCTTCTCGAAGGCCTTGGCTGCGACCAGATCGAGCGCGTCCTCGACGCAATCGCGCGGGTCGCACGCCGCCGGGTTGAGCTTCAGCCGCCCCGACTCGATCCGCGCGAAGTCCAGGATGTCGCCGGTCAACTGGATGAGCGTCTCCGTGCTCATGCGGATCGTCTGCACGTATTCGCGCTGCTCCGACGAGAGCGGGGTGTCGAGCAGCAGGCTGGCGAAGCCGACGATGCCGTTCAGCGGCGTGCGCACCTCGTGGCTCATCGTCGCCAGAAACTGGCTTTTCGCCCGGTCGCCGGCCCGCGCCGCGTCGATCGCTTCCCGCAGCTCCGCCTCCCGGCGTTTCGTCTCGGTCACATCGTCGAACACCGCCACGAAACACGCCAGTTGGCCGTCGCGCCCCCGCACCGGCGTGACCACGCCCCGGACCGGATAGGTATCGCCCGACTTGCGCCGGTTGAACCACTCCCCCTCCCACGGCCGGCCCGCCCGGACGGTCGCCACCAGATCCGCCAGCGTCGCCTCCGCCGTTTCCGTCACCTGGAAATCGCGCCACTTGCGCCCGATCAGCTCCCGCCGGTTGTATCCGATTTGCTGACACAACCCGCGGTTGGCGTATTCGATCCGGGACTCGAGGTCCACGATCATGATCGCCGAATGCGCCTGCTCCATCGCCTCGGAGAGGTTCCGGATGACCTCGTTGCGCTCGCGCTCCCGCCGGCCCACCCGCCACGCCGCCAGGGGGATGCCGAGGAAGAACCAGGTCAGCAACGCGCCCTGCAGCCCGGCCGAGAACAGGTCCGCGCGCCAGCCCGACGCGTCGACGTCGATGCCGAGCACATGGCGCGGCGCCGTCGCCGGCGTGCCCGTGTGCCAGGCCTCGATCGCCGCATAACCGGTGATCCACGTGCCGAAATCGTCCGCCAGCGGGCCCTCGGTCGCGGGCTGCCCGTTGCGCAGGATCTGCTGGAGCCCGGGCGAATCCTTGGCCTGAGGATAGTCGTCGCCCGGCAGCGATTCGTCCTTCGCCCCGCGGTCCGCCGAATCGCCGATGAACACCGCTTTGCTCCCGTCCGCCGCGCACCGGAAAACGTAGACAAACCGCACGTCCGGGTCGACCGCCTTGAGGCGCCGCAGCTGCGTCTTCAGCAGCTCGAAGTGCGGCTGCGCGAGGTCGCTCCGGTTGCCCGCGAATCGGGCCACCAGGTCGGCGGACACCGCCAACGCCGAACGCCGCGCGTCCGACTCCAGCTGCTCCAGCTTCGACCGCTCCCGGGCACGCCACGCGACCCAGCCCACCAGCGGACCTGCCGCCAGCAGCACCGTCCAGTAGGCGATCCGGCGGAGCAGGTGCTTCGAACGGGGGGGCATGGGGCGGATAGAGCGCGACGCCACCGCGCCGGCACGACGACGAGCAAGCCGCACCCGTGCGCCCGGGGCAATAGGCAAACCCGCCGGGGATTACCTACCCGGGGCCGCCCGCCGGCACCCGTCCCCGCCGGGCGAAAAAAAAGCCGCCGCGAAAATCGCGGCGGCCGGGAAAGAGCCGGGAACGCTCAGGAGAGATTGTTCGAGACCAGCTTGGTCATCTCGAACATCGAGACCTTCGACTTGCCGCCGAAGACGGCCTTCAGCTTGTCGTCGGCGTTGATCTGGGTCTTCACCTTCGTGTCCTGGAGCTTGTTCTTCTTGATGTAAGCCCAGAGCTTCTTGGTCAGCTCCGTGCGGGGGAGGGGGGCGGCACCGACGACAGCGGCGAGCTTTTCGTTCGGCGTAACCGGTTTCATGAACGCGGCGTTCGGTTTGCGGGCGGGCTTGGCGGCAGCTTTTTTGGCCATGTGATTTATGGGTTTGGAGTGTGTTGTTCCTCTGAGACGAAGGCCCTACTAGAGGGAAAACCGCCGCTTTGCCTAGGAAAATCTGCAATTTTCAGAGGGAGAACGGAAAGTTGTTCACAGGGAAATTCACACTTTACTCACAGGATTTTCCCCGCTCGGAGCCGCCTCGTCGACCTGCACGAACTGCCGGTGGAGGGCCGCATAGGATCCGCCGCGCGCCAGCAATTCGGCGTGCGTGCCGCGCTCGATCACGCGCCCACGGTCGAGCACCAGCACGCAGTCGGCATGGCGGATCGTGCTCAGGCGGTGCGCGACCACGAAACTCGTTCGCCCCGCCAGCAGCCGGAGCAGCGCCGCCTGCAGGCGCGCCTCCGTCAGCGCGTCGATCGCGCTCGTCGCCTCGTCGAGGATCACCAGCCGGGGATCCGCCAGCAGCGCCCGCGTGAAGCACACCAGCTGGCGCTCGCCGACCGACAGCGCGGCCCCGCGCTCGCCCGCGTCGGTGTCGAACCCGCGCGGCAGCGCATCGAGGATATCGATACAGTCCAGTTGCGCCGCGGCCGCGCGCACCTCCTCCCGCGTCGCCTCCGGCCGCGCCGCGCGGATGTTCTCCAGCACCGTGCCGCTGAAGAGGAAATTCTGCTGCTGCACCATGCCCATCTGCCGGTGCAGCGATCCGCCGGTCAGGCCGCGGATTTCCCTGCCGTCGATCCGCAGCTCCCCCGCCGTCGGCAGGTAGAACTTCGCCGCGAGGTTGATGATCGAGCTCTTCCCGCTGCCCGTGTGTCCCACCAGCGCGATGGTCTGCCCCGGTTCCGCGGTGAACGACACGTCGTGCAGCACCGGCCGCGCCGGGTCGTAGCCGAAGGTCACGCGGTCGAACTCCACCCGCATGCCGGAGGCCGCCGGCGCCGGTCGCGCCGGAGCCCCGCCCGGACCGGGGACGCCGGGAGCGCGCGGATCCGGCAGCGGCACCGCGTCCGGCGCATCCTCCCAGTCGGGCTTGGTGTCGATCAGCTTGAACACCCGCTCCGCCCCCGCCATCGCGACCAGCGCCTGGTTGTATTGGTTGCCGATGATCGCGATCGGCGCGAAAAACTGGTTCGCCAGCAGGAAAAACGTGATCAGCGCGCCGATGTCCATGTGCCCGTGCACCACGCGCCACCCGCCGAACATCAGCAAAATCGCCACGAAGAACTGGCTGTTGAGCTCGAGCAGCGGCGTCAGAATCGCCGACGTGCGCGCCAGCGCGATGCTGAAGAGCGAGTGGTCCGCCAGCAGATGGCGGAAGAGCCCCGCGTTGCGCTCCTGGCGCACGAACCCCTGCGTCACGCGGATGCCGTTCACCGATTCCGCCAGCGTCGCCGTGATCCGGCTGAAGCTGTCGCTCGCCGCCCGCGAATAGTGGCTCAGTCGCGTGCGGAAGTGCCGGTTGATCACCCACAGGATCGGCGCCAGGCCCAGCACGACGAGAAACAGGACCCGGTCCGACCACGCCATCACCGCCGCCGCGAAGATCATCTGTCCCGCCTGGATTGCGCTCACGAACAGCACGTCCTGGATCCCCACCCGCAGGGCCTCCACGTCGCTCGTCACGCGCCCGATGATGCGGCCCAGCTTCACGCGGTGGAAAAAACTCATCGGCTGCCGCTGCGTGCGCGCAAAGACCTCCGCGCGCAGGCCGTTGACCACCGTCTCGCCGATCTCGAGCGCGTAGCGCTGCCGGAAATGGAACAGCCCGTCCGTCGACAGGGCCAGCAACGCGAAGCCCGCGATGCCCCACCCCAGGCCCGCCGGATCGCCCCGCGCGATCGGCCCGGTGATGATCAGCGAGGTCATCCACGCCAGCGCCGGCAGCTGCGCCGCGCGGATCAGCGTGAACACGCTCAGCCAGGTCAGCTTCCGCCGCACCGGCGCCGCGTAGGTGAACAACCGCCGGATCAGCGACCACTCCAGCGGCCGTTGCAGCTCCAGATCCTCGTCGTCGTCGCGCGCGCGGTGCACCAGACCGACGTCCCGGATCGCCGGGGGCGGGGCGGCGGGCGTTTTCATGCGGCACCCTCCTTCGCCGGCAACTGCTGCAGCCCGCGGTTGTCGACCAGCTGCAGACTCGCGACGTGCAGATACGGCCCCGGCTCCCGCATCAGCTGCTCGTGGGTGCCGCGTTGCACGATCCGGCCCCGCTCGAGCACGATGATGAAGTCCGCGCGCCGCAGCGTGCTCAGCCGGTGCGCCACCACGAACGTCGTGCGCCCCGCGATCGCCCGGTCCAGCGCCTCGAAAATCTCGTGCTCGGTCTCGCTGTCGATCGCCGCCGTCGGATCGTCGAGCAGCAGAATCGCCGGCTCCAGCAGCACCGCCCGCGCGATCGCCAGCCGCGCGCGCTGGCCGCCGCTCAGGCCGTTGCCGCTCTCGCCGAGCACGGTGTCGTAGCCTTTCGGCAACGCCGCGATGAAGTCGTGCGCCGCCGCGATCCGCGCCGCGCGCTCGATCTGCTCCCGCGTCGCGTCCGGATGACCGAACGCGATGTTCGCCGCCACGGTGTTCGAGAAGAGGAAACTCTCCTGGAACACGACGCCGATGTTGCGCCGCAGATCGTCGAGGTCGATCCGCCGCGCATCCATCCCGTCGATCAGCACCCGCCCCGCCGTCGGGTCGAAGAACCGCGGCACCAGGCTCATCAGCACGCTCTTCCCCGCCCCCGTCGCCCCGAGGATCGCCACGCATTGTCCCGGCCGCACCTCCAGGTCGATATCCCGCACGACCGCCTCCGCCCCCTCGTAGGCGAAGGACACGCGCTCGAACTTCACCGCGCCCTCCAGCCGCGGCCGCCGCACCGCGTCCGGGGCGCTCTTCACCTCCACCGGCGCGTCGAGGATCTCGAAGACCCGCCGCGCCCCGATCAGCGACTGCTGCACCGAGTTCACGATCGTCGCCACGTTGTTCACCTGCCCGGAAAACTGCTCGAGCAGGCCGGCGAAGACCACCAGTCCGGTGCCGAGCGGCAGCTCCCCGTGGATCACCAGCCAGCCGCCGTAACCGAGCAGCACCATCATGTTGATCCGCGTGATGAACCCGATCGCCGGCGAAAACAGACTCACCCGCCAAAAAATGATCCGCTGCTGCGCGAGCACGGCGTTGTTCGCCGCCTCGAACCGCGCCCGGTCCTCCGCCTCGCGCCCGAACGCCTTCGTCACCGCGATGCCCTGCAGGCTTTCCACGAACGTCTGCACCATCTTTTCCACCAGGGTCCGGTTCTGCGCGTATTCCGGCTGGGTCTTCCGCGTGTGCCACGCCGACAGCACCCAGAGCAGGGGCGTCGTCGCCAGGCACGCCACCGTCAGCGACGGACTCAGATTCGCCATATAGACCACGTAGACCGTCAGCGATGCCGCCATGATCACGCTCTGGATCAGCACCTGGTCCACGAACATCCGCACGCTCTGCACGTCGCTCGTCACCCGCGTGATGATCGAGCTCGTGTTGTTCGCGTCGAAAAACCGGAAGCTCAGCCGCTGCAGCTTCTCGTAGACCTCGGCGCGCAGGTCGACCACCAGGCGCTGCTGCACCAGCCGGTTGACCGACACCGCGTAGGTGAAGTTGAGATACGCCCGGAGCAGCGCGAACAGCAGGATCGACCCCGCCAGCAGCGCCAGCACCTGCCAGTAGTCCCAGGTCGCCGGCAACGAAAGCCCGCCCGCGTGGCCCGCGACCGGGGTCCCGTCGATCCGGTGCTTGAGGTAGTCGATGCCGACGCCCGTCAGGCTCAGGCCCCCGATGCCGAGGGTCAGCAGCACCAACTGGATCGTCAGCACCTGCAGGCAGTGCAGACGATAGCGCCACGCGAGCGCGAACAACCGCCGCACGAGCGCCGCGTTGGACGGCCCGGTCGCGGTCGACGGTGGCGGCGCGGCGGACATGGACACCGGGACGCTACGCCCGCGGCGCGGATCGGCGCGACGATTTTTCTCCAACGGATTCCCGCCCGTCGCGCCGGCGGCCGTGCCGCCCGCGGACGCCGTAACCGCTCAACGATTCCCCGGCGGGGGCGGCGCGATGTTCTGGGTCGCCGTCGCGCTCGGACCCGGCGGGGGCGGCGCGGCGTTCGGCAGCGAGTTCGCCGCCTGCTCGCGCAGCGCCCGGCGGCGGGCCACTTCCGCCGCGACCGCTTCGAGACGCCGCGCCTCGTCGGCGGGCGTCGGGTTGACGACGACCGACTGCGTCACCGCCGGCGCGACGTTCGCCGGCGGCGGCGGCGCCGGCATCGCGGGCACCATTTGCGCCGCGCTTCCGCCCGAAATCACTTTGCCCTCGCGCAGCGTCAGCGTCAGCGGCCGTCCCTGGAATTCCACGTCCAGCCTCCGGTCGCCGTCGAATTTCTTCACCACGACGTCCAGCTCGGAACCTTTTTCCCCGACCTTCAGCCACACCCCGGTCTTTTTGGCCGGCTCCACGATGCGGAACTGCGCCCCGTCCCCCGCGTCCATGAAGGCACGGAACTCCAGCTGCGTGGGCGCCGAGGGTGCCGCCGCCGCCTGCATCGCCTGCGGCGGCGTGAACGGCGTCTTGCCCGGCGCCTGCGCGAACCCCGCCACGCCCAGGACCGATCCGCTCGCGACGAGGGCGAGCGCACGGAGAAGGTGGCGAAGGGGCGTCATGACGGGTCCGAAGTAAGGTGGCGCCGCCGGGTCGCGTCAAGTGACGCCACGGTCGCCCGCGGCATTCGACGCGTGTTTCGCGCCCGTGTTCCGCCCCGCCCCCTCCCTCGCCGGCGCCCCTGCACCGGACCTCCGTCCGGTGTCCCGGACCGGCGGTCTCGCCCGTAGCCCGACAACGGGCTTGACCACAGGAAACTGAAAAACCTATATCAGTTTCCTTGGTTTATGACGTCCACCGCACCGGCCTCCGCCCCCCCAGATCTGCCCGCCGGGTCGGCGCTTGCCTCCGTCGATTCCGTCGAAACCCGCATCCTGCTGCAGGCGCGCGCCGACTTCTTCGCCCACGGCTACAGCGCGTTCACGATGGACGCCCTTGCCGCCGAACTCGGCGTCAGCAAAAAGACCCTCTACGTTCATTACCGCGGCAAGGACGCGATCATCGCCGCCGTCATCGACCACCTCGCCGCCGAGATCCGCGCCGAG
>JACCEC011944053.1_pt1 | contig 11355 bp, 13 predicted proteins | sample 7450121 | NCBI WGS metagenome assembly JACCEC01 (sample SAMN15323455, study PRJNA562643) | freshwater metagenome | isolation source: river surface water | place: USA:Blue River Watershed | collected 2017-08-18 | reverse complement strand
GTTTTGCAGAACCAGCACGCAGAAGGTGAGCAGGCCCAGTGCCGGATTTAACGGCTCAGGCTGTGGTTGCTCAAATTGTGGTTGTTCCACCACGTAATCCATCACTGCACAGCGACTGCCTTGCAGTGCGGTGAAGTAATGAACTTCCTTGATGTTGGCTTCCACCATGTCCGGGGTGATGCGGGGTGCATTCAGCCCTTTTTCCTGGAGCATCTGCTCGAACTCACGATCAGTGGGGTTTGTCATTGACAGTCTCCTGTATCGGATCAGGGGTAACCGTGAATGGCAGTTCTTCGAACAGGCTCTTGGCCAGGATCAGGCCGGCACGGAAGCCCTGTACCTGTTCCGGGGTCAGGCTGATTTCTTCCTGACCTTCTTCCAGTACGGCCACGATCTGAACATCGTCCGGAACCTGAGAGGCCTGGATCAGTTGTTTCATGCGGTTCTGGTGCCAGTTGGCAACGAAGAAGGCGAAGTCATCGATCGAGTTGATCAGCACCAACTCTTCTTGAGGGGTTTCAGGTTGACTCACAGGCGTGTTCCTCTTAACAAAAAAGGCCCCGAAGGGCCTTTTAGGGTCAGCTGTCGATTAACCGAACAGACTGGTGGTCGGCTTGGCAGTGCCATTGGCAGCCGCCTGGCCAGGTGCACCGGCAGTGCCGACTTTCTTGGAGGTCTTGTCCTTGGTCTGACCGGTCCACTTGGTGGCCCAGGTGTCAGCGAACACGGCTTCCGGAGCCTGAGCACGGATCTCAGCGGTGGTCTTGCGGTCCGAGGCACGGAACAGCTTGTCGATCTCGTTTTCGTCACGAGTCTCGCCGGTCGGTACGTAGTTACCCGCAGCGTCCTTGGCAGTCTTATCGACGGTCTGCTTGATCAGGCCAACCAGGATGTCCTTGCCCAGCAGATCGGTGAGCATTTCCACCGGAGTCGGGACTTCGGCTTTGGCTTCCGAGGAGTAGACGTTGACGACTTTCTTCTCGGTTTCGACCTGGCTGATTTCCTTGCCCAGGGTGAGCAGGGTCAGGGCATTGGCGTGCAGGAAGCCCGGCAGGTACTGCTTCTCGCCTTTCTTGTCCTCGTAGTAGTTCTTGCAGCCCTTGGCAGTGCCGGAGGTCATCCACAGGGTCTGGCGAACTTCACGCTTGTCACCAGCGTCCAGGGTCAGGACCAGGCCGATGGCACCCCCGGAGGACTTGGTCAGGTAAGCCAGGGAAACCTTGGCTTCGTACAGGCCGGATTCGAGAATGCGGCTGCCACCACCTACGGAATCTTTCTCGTCGGCAATGGAGGTATCGGTAGTCAGAGTAGAGAGCAGAGACATGGTGTTTTCCTTTTATGGGGAAGGATTTGGATCAGGCGTAGTAGGTGTGCAGACGATCCAGGATCAGCTGCATGTTGTTGTCAGTGAAGGTTTCACTGGTGTCGAACAGGCCCAGAGGGCCACGCAGACGTTCGGACACGGTGTCCTTGGTCAGCTTGGTTTGGAAGACATACTTGAAGCCCAGGGCCTCTTCTTCCGGAGTGATGGTCAGCAGATCCGACTGGTAGTCCTTGAGGGTCTTCAGCGGAACTTTCTTCGACGCGATGATGGTGGAGAAGTACGACTCAACGCCGTTGTTCTTCACCGAGCCTTTCACCGGTACGTAGGTTTCCATGACCATCTCGGACTCATTGAGATCCGACTTGGTGTGGGCAATGAAGATGACGTTCTTGGTGGACTTGGCCACGAACTGCTGCATCATCGTTTTGAAGTACTGAGCGAAATCGCCCCAGGCCTTCATGGTGTTGGTTGAGTTCACCACGTAGATGGATTCGTACATATCCATGAGGTAAGTCAGGGAGTCGATCACGATGGTGTGGATCTGCGGCTGGGTCTCAGCCCAGGTAAAGGCTTCGTTGATCTGCAGCGGATCGGTGACCACCTTCTCCATGAACTTGCTGCGGAACGGCAGCTTCTTGCCGGCCTCACAGTTCAGGTACAGCACACCTTCCGGGTTCTTCAGGCCCATCAGGGACGCTGATTTGCCGGTGGCTGACTTGCCACAAAGCAGGATCAGGTTGTCGTTGACTTGGGTTTGCACGGTCATGGGAATTTCCTGTTGGATTCTCACCAAGTGCCGGAGGCACCTGATTTCACTGGATCAATTGTCGAACCAGAAAACGATTCGCTGATCTTCTGGGTACGCATCCGGCCACAACGCCTTCAGGTCATCGATGGTTTGCTGCAAACGGGCAATGTGGTGATCCACATGCTCGATGCGCAGCTCCCTGGGATCACGAGGGTTGATCAGCATTTCAGCCCGGAGCTGAACCAACTGGTTCAGTTTGTCTTCCAGCTCTTTGCGGGTCAGCCAGCTATGGCTGTGGCCATCGTCATCCCAGTAATCAATGGCTGCCTGGACTTCCAGGGAGCAGGTGCCTTCAGGGATTCCTTTAGCTTCAAAGGAGTATTCCCATTCAGTACGCACCTGGTTGCTGAGCAAGCCGAAGAACCAGTAATCCCGCTCATGTCCTGGGAAGTCGTCCATCTCGGGATAGTCCTGACCTCCTTCGTAGTCAGCGGGAATCATGTTGAAAGAGGCTGCTTGGTCGCAGACCCAGTTACCGGAGTCCTCTCGGTGTTCGGAGTACCAGTGAATGTCACACCCCATAGGGGTCTCCTGAAAAAGTTTGGGTCCATACTTCCGGAGCTTGTACCGAAGCTCCGGACGCATGAAGGCATTGATGGAATTAAGCGGCGGCACGTTTGGCCAAGGCCTTGCCAACAGTGATCATGATGGAACCCATGATCTCGGCTTCATCGAGCTTGTCAGCCAGCTTGTCGTTGAGTGAGGACACGCGAGAGCGCACACCTTCGAAGTCGTAGCCGGCGTCTACCAGAATGAAGGCGTACTTCATGAGCTGGTTGTTGCGGTTGCCATCTCCGGTGTTGTTGATGACCCAGCGCTCCAGGTTGTCCAGCGATTGCTGGCTGTTGAGCTGGTTCTTACGGTCTTCGTTTTTGCTGGTCTTTGGGATGAAGGGCAGCACGTCAAGCAGTTCGCCATCGGTGTATTCGAAGTGGCCGGCATGGCTGAGCCATTTCCGGCTGACCTGACCTGTCGAGCTGTCTGCCGGGAAAGGCAGCCATTCGTGCAGGTTGGCCATGAACTCCTTGTAGTCCTTGGCGTCGAGCTTCAGCTCGAAGTTGGTCGGCAGGATGATGCGGAAACGGTTCTCTGCATCGGTGTGCCGCTTGGTGGTGTAGAACAGTGCCTTGTAGTCCTTGAGCAACAGCTTGGCTGTGCTGAGGCTGACACCCCCATCCACGTCGATCACCACCAGGTTGAAGCCAGGAATGGCATTCTCGCCGTTGCGGTAACCGTCCTTGAGGTGATGGGCAACCCAGTGCATGCCTTGGGCCTGGGTCAGCTTATGCAGCTGATCAAACGGGGCATACTCGTTGTTGTAGCCCACCGTGATGTCGCTGCTGTAGCTCACGATCATCTTGGACAGGTCAGTGGGTTTCAGGCTTTCGCCACGGAGGAACTCGATCCCATCGTTGAAGGCTTTCTTGATGATGATGTTGTTCTTGTACCCGTAGGCAATTGCCAGAGTCAGCATCTCCTGCTTCTGGCCAGCCGGTCCTTTGTAGAACGGCAGGTCTTCCACCAGATCAGCCTGGGTCACTTCCTTGTCCACGGCAGCCAAGTACTTGGCCAGTTTCACGTACGGACGGTCACGCGAAAGCATGCGTTCAAAGGCAGCTCCTGACTCCTCCACCAGCTTGATGGCGTTGTATAGGTGAGACTGCATCAACTCCGGAGAGTCATCGATGAAGGCATAGGCCCCAGCCAGCTTGAGGGCTTTGAAGTACCGGTGGCTCAGCTCCGCTTTACGGATCTCGAAGTGTTCCGGCAGGTCTTCCGCCAGACGCTCACACTGCAGCTTGTACTCGATCAGCAGCAGGCTGGTGTCCTTGCTCATCACCAGACGCTTGTTGGCGTTGATGATGTTGGCCAGGGCTTCCAGATGATCCGCCAGCTGTTCGATGAACTGATTGTTCTGCTGGCTTGTCATCGTGTCGAAGACTTGCTCAGCGGTCACGTTCAGGTTCTTGCTGGCTCCCTTGAGGTAGCCGAACAGGCAGCGACGGGCATAGCCGGTGTCGAGCATGGCGTACAGCTGTTGCTCAGTCTGGGCCCCGTCAAACAGCTTGGAGGGGGTACCAAACAACATCATGTTGGTCGGAGTCGCTCCCCGGATCTCTTCGATCCGGCTGTTGTCGGAGGTGGACTTGACCAGCTTGGTCTTGACCTTGCCCTTGTCGTACAGCTCAAGGAACGTGGTCAGTACCTCGGTATTGCCCACCAGGTTCAGACCGATCTCATCGATCTCCAGGTTGACGGCACCGGCATTGGCCATCAGCAGCTTGTGACGCATCTGCTTCACGGCAGGGGTGGTACCGGAGTCGAAGCTGAACAGCAGGCTGCCCAGGCTGTCGAACTCCTTCTTCACTCGCTCCAGCTCTTCATCTGGATCAGACTGCTTGCGGATCGCACGCTTGTGAGCCAGCTGAGGCAGGTTACGTTCGGCCATGAGCGGGAAGGTTTCTTCCAGGAACCGTTCACGGAACTGGTGAATGACTTCGTCTTCGATGATGCCGGTGGAGTGACCTTTACCGGTACCGGACGGGGACAGGTTCAGGGCATACACGTTGACCGGAATATCACCCCGGTCTGGGGTGGCAATCTGGCAGCGCATTTGTGCGGCTACGACACCGAAGTAGTAGGCCACCAGCACCCTGAAGAACAGGGGTTCGGTGTTTTGCGTCCGGGTACAGAGCAGCTGAACCAGCTGCTCTGCACGGGGATGGTGTTCCATTTCAGCAACAGAGAGCATGGCTCCTCCTTAGATATCGAGATCGCCTGCATCTTGCAGGGCCTTGGCCTGTTGGCAGACCGGGAAGGCTGGGCAGTATTTGCAGGCCACTGCTTTGCCAGGTACTTCAACGACTTTGCCGACGTTGCCGTCTTGGGCCATACGCAGGTAGGCCTCTTGCTTGTTGTCGAAGTTCTTGGTGCTGCGGGCAGTGTTGTTGGGGTTTTTGTAGTACTTCCACTGCGGCTCGGATCGCCACAGTTGCTCATCGGTACAGGCCGGGATGTGCTCCTCGGGAGCGTTCCAGAGGGTTTCCACCAGGCGGATCTTCTGTTCGATGAAGTGCTGGGTCTCATTGACCGACTTCAGCGGGAACAGCTTCTGTACCGTACGGGCTTGGGGGTACTTGGGATTGCTGCGGGCCTGGGCACCGGACCAGTCGGTGAACAGGAACTGGATGGCCATTTCATTGGCCGTGATGATGTCTGGGTTGAGCCAGCGGTAGATGCTGCCTTGCCAGACGTAGTCATCGTCCTTGGTGTTGTTCATCCAGGTGAACACGCTGGTGGACTTGAAGTCTTCCAGCCGGCCTTCACCCACAAAGTCGAATTTGCCGGATACCGTCCAGCCACCCAGGGTTCGCTCGGAACGACGTTCCAGGTACACCGGGATGCTGTCGGGTTTGAGTTGGTCCGGGGTGGGGTTGACCACAATGCGGTCAATGACCTTCTGGGGATACCCCAAGGAGGCCAGGGCTTTGGTGTGGCCATTGGTCCAGGCACGCTCAATACCATCGTGGATCGAGCTGCCCATCCGGGACTGAACCAGAGAGACCACTTCGACCAGGCCCATTTCCTGAGGTACACGGGCACTCAGAATCAACTGCTTGATGGGCTTGAGCAGGGAAGTGGCAGAGATGGTTTTGGGATCGCTGTTGTAGTCATAGTTGTCAGTTGCCAAATAAACAGCAAGCGACAACGGCACACCGGAGTTATTGGTGTAACGGCGCATGTTGGAAGTTCCTGCAGAAGTTCAGTGAAGTGGTGGTCTATGGCTAACGCTGGTGAACAGAGCAACACCAAAGAAGTTGAAGTACTTCACGCGAAGGCAGGCCCGTTTGGGATCGACATACTTTTCCGAAGGAACCGGTATGGCGTACTTCTTTCTTGAAGTCGTATCGCGTGGATCATCCAACACTACAAAATACTCCGTCATGAACCGAGGAAAGTAGCGTTGGATAATCCGCCACATATCATGCCTCAGTTTCAGATGGAGAGTTAATCTGGAGCCAGCGAGTTAAGGTATCGCGGGCTTCCTTGATATCGTCGTACTTGGACTTTCCACCCGTGCGAACGCCGGACAGCAAGAGCTTCTTGCTGGCATGGTGAATACAACCGCTGGGGTCTTGAATGCTGAAGCGATGATGCACGAGATATACATCGGCATCGTCTACACCACTAAAGTCCTTGTAATACTTCGGGTACAACTCAGCCAGTGAAGACTGGCTTACTGCAACAAGCTTGTTTTCCAAGTGTTCCTCCGAACACTCCTGGCAAAAGTCTGCGGAATCCAACGTGGGGATAAGTGAGGAACAGCCGATCGCCTTACAAGATTTCATGTAATGCCTTGGTCTCAAAGTTGAAAGTGGAAGTTATACCGCTGTGCTTCCAGAAGTTCGAGCTAAATGTCGTTGAATCATCATCATGATTAACTTAACCGCCTTGATGTATTTCTGTGCTTGGCGGATTTCAACGTCCATCAGTTTCATCACTTCGCGTGTGTTGATCATCTCAACGCACTGCAGAATGTTGTATATCCGGGAAGCACTCAGCGGGATGCTGTTGCCGTGATCCAGACGAACAACTCCTTGAATGATGTCGTCTACCCAGCAACCTGGAGTTCCAATCTCCCGGTCCTGCATGAAATCAATCAAGGTGTTGGGGATGTTGCGGGAGCGGTGTAGCGGGGTTGGATCAGCCAGGCTGGCGTAGCGAATCCGGTCAACTCTGGCTTTACCCAGATGAGCTGAAAAGCTCGGCATATCGTCTATCGGATACATCGGTGGTACGGCTCCTGCCAGCGACGATCCAAAACGTCGCATTATCTACTGAAGATCTCCTGCCCCCTTCCACTAGGGGTTACAGCTTCCCCAGAGCGCGGGGACCGCGCCTGAGCTACCACTGACCCCGGAGCCGTAAGGACCCAGGAGCGAGCGCACCTGGAGGAAGCCGTAGTGCCGGAGGGATCGGCGCGAAGCGCCGCATGCCCGACAGGCACGGATGGCTGACGACAGGTGCTTATTTCCTATCAGGTGTAAAGGAGATGCAACATTCTACAGGGAGATGGTCGGCCCTCCCAGCACCTACCGTGTCTGTCGCGTTCGCAAGCTCACGCTCGGACACTTCGGTGCTGGTCGGTCCTCCTCACTTCCTGCCTGTGAGGCAGCCCTTACAGAGGCAAAGGCCACCCCAGTCCACCTCACGGTGTTGCGGCAGGGCAGTGAAGCACCAGCAGGTTGCCTTCCCTTGGCTGATCTCGCACTGCACCGGAGTGGAACACTCCGGGCAGGAATGCGTGACCGACCGGGAGGGCTCCAGCTTGCGTTGCAGATCCCGGTGCTCCATTACTTCACCTCACAACCGCCCGCCCCACAGGCAATCTCACCTGTCAGGTCGGTGTTGTCGTCAGACTCCACCACACGGGTCAGGTCCACTGCAGTGAGGGTGCCGATCAGCTCTAGGTAACGCTCTTCGGTGATGTCCTCGAACGGTGCCTGGATGTAGGTGCCTCCGTCATACGGCAGTACGGAGATGCCATTGAAGTGGTTGCGGTTCTCCCACATCCAGTCGGTCACCAGACCCCACTCGTGGTCTTTCACCGAGATGGTGCAGCTGACGTTGTGGGTGTTGTCACCGTCGCGGTGACCCGCACGGACCCATTCCAGGTTGAAGCGACGCACGCGATCCAGCAGATCAGCTGGCGACTCGCTACGCAGGATTGCCCCTTCCGGTGCTTTCTGCGGAATCGAGATCACGGCTTGGTCCTGGGGACGGAAGTACTCGTCTTCTACCAGTTCCGGGTGATGCTCAGCCAGGTACTTGTAGATCGCCTCGTTCTTGCCGACACGGATGCGACGCATGTAGTACGGGGCATGCCACGCATGGATGCCCGAGGCACTGCCCAGTACCAGGCTGGTAGTACCTGCTGGTTTCACTGTGCTGGTTCGTGCTGCCGGGTTGATACCGATCTTTGCTGCTACGTAAGCATTGGTGCCTTTCACCACTTGAGCAGCTACTTCCAGATCGAGACCCAGAATGGCACCGCTGCCAATGCCCGTGATGCCGACCCCGATCAGAGCATCCTTCTCGGTAGTCTCACGCCAGATGGGACGCAGGTAGTGGAAGTCGGTGTACCCGGCCTGCAGCGTACCGATGAAGGCAGCTGCGTGAGCCCGCATGTTAAGATCTTCCTGATCGACCAGATCGTCAGCGTTGATCTCGGTCAGGTTGCAGAACTGGTTTGGTCGCAGACCAATCTCACAGCAGGGGTTGGTGCCCCAGTCGAGGTTATTGGTCCAGTACACGCCAGGCTCACCGGCACCACTGTCTTCCACGATCTTCATCAGGTCACGGAATTCAGTCTCGCTCACTGCACCACGCAGCAGGTTGGCACTGTTGTTGGCACGGCCACGCTGCGGCTCGAACAGGTACCAAGGCAGTGCACCCTTTTCCTTCAGCTCAGCGAGCTGCGAGGAGTGCAGGATGACGTTGTGGTAGTCCTTGCCGTTGAGGGTGGTGGTTAGGTCGCACTCGTACAGTTCAGCTTCCTGGTTCACCAGATCCATGCGCTGTAGGGTGCAGGCCAGGTTGGATTTACAGGTCAGCATTTCCTGATCGGCACGGTCGAACAGCACGATCATGGCAGCACGGCGAATGCCTCCGGCCAGTACCGCATCGGCGATGTGGCAGAGCATGTCATGCGCTTCGATCGGACGCAGACGAGTACCGGTACCACGGGCCAGGGCACGTTCCAGTACGGCCTGCAGACGCTCCAGACAGTCCTTCAGTGGCTTCGGCCCGGGAGCCTTGCCGCCAGAGGTGATCAGGCGAGCACCCTTCGGACGGATACCAGAGAAGTCGAAGCGGGGTAGCGACTTGCCCTGGAAGTAGGCCTTGAGCAGGATCTTGACCGCATCAGCCCAGCCTTCGATCGAGTCGCTGACCAGGAAGCGGTAAGTGCCTGGGGCCGGCTCCGTCAGACTGGGCAGCTTGTTGACGTGTCGGGCCTGGACCGAATAACCCACACCGGTGCCACCCAGCAGCAGGAACATGGCCTCGCTGAACGCAGCGGGGTGATCCAGGGGCATGAAGGCACAATTGAAGATGCGGCTCTCGCTCAGCTCGATGGGGGTACCACCGAACTGCAGAGAGCGCATCGAAGGCAGGACTTTCTTGGTGCGGACAAACTGGTTGTAGACATTTTTGATGTCTTCCTTCAGCTGCGGGTACCGCTTGATGTGCATGGCCACGTTACGGTCACAGAGTTCGTCCCAGGTTTCACGGCGGGAGATTTCCGGGATGTGGCGCGCATATTTCATATGGACCGTAATGTCCGAAAGTATGCCTACGGATACGTCTTTCATGGTGACTCCTTAATCAACCAGAGCTGCCCAGCTCACGGGGAACAGGGGGCGAATGATGGTGTCGATCTGAGCGAACAGATCCTGGCTTTCTTGCTGGGCATGGCTGTCGCTGCGGGCGATGTAGGCCTGAGCGAAGGCATAGAGAGAACCTGTCCAGACCCAATGCACTTCAATGCCCTGGATCAGGAAGAAGCGGGCTTGCTCAGGGCACATGCCGTCTTCGATTGCTTCGAGGTACAGGTCAATCGAATGCTGGGCATGCTCGGTGTACGCCGCTTTCCACAGATCACTGTCCGGGTGCGCACCACCACTGCCTTGTTTGACGTTCTCGGCCTTGGCTCGGAAGTGTTCTGGAACAAAGAACGTCGGCTTGCTGCTGATGTAGCGACGTGATTCTTCTGACTCCACATAACCAATCTTGTGCTTGAACGCCTGACGGGCAATAGGCACCGGAGCTTCCATACGCAGCGTGATATGCGGGTGACCAAACGGAACCCAATGTTCCGGGATCTTGCGCAGATAGCGAGCAAGTTCTTGGGCCTTCCGATAGTCAGAAACATCGACCATCTTTTTGATCAAACTGTCCCAGTCCCCGGACTTCATGCCGCGAGCCAGGAATTGGATGAGGTTATTGTTTTGCGCTTCCGTGAAGTTATCTGCCAAGTCGGCAAAAGACTGACGGGCGTAGTTAGCTACATCGCGGTCAGCCAGGTAATGGTTTTCATACAGTGCGTACATGCAAATACCTGAGTAGGGGTGATAAAAAAAGAGCGCATTGCGCTCTCTCTGGGGACGTGTCTCCACAAAAGGGCGGAGCCCTCTAAGTTGACCGGAGGCACTATTCCACTTCTAATACTTCAATGCAATTGAAGAGAATTCGGGTATGTCTGAAGTCATTACCAAAGATGGCAATTTCATTGTTCTGGGGGCTACCGATGTGGGTAAGTATGTCCGCATCGTAGAGCCCGGCAATGTCATGATCCGGGTAGATAACTTCACTCCCCAAGTTGGGGATGTCATTACCGTTGAACACATGAGCCTGGCTTCGGTGGTATTCGATGTCATTAACGGGGCTCAGCTGTTGTACATGAGCCGCTTCTATCCACAGATTCTGGATACCTATGGGGTAGTTACCCTGACTTGTGTGGGCACTAATCAGTGGAATCTGTGTGGGGCACTAAAGCCTAAGCCGGAGTGGCAGCTGGATGTGGATTCATTTCCTAACTTGAGTTATGGCCTGAATCCTGTGGTGAATGTGGATTGGGAAACTCAGCTGGCTCAGCTGGAAGAATCACTGGCCCTGATTAATAGTCCTGGGTTGCCGGTGATCTCCTGCACGGTGACCTATCCGTGAGCATTCCCATCTCGAATAGCCAGGTATGGCTAAAGCGGGAGGTGATGGATTTACAGCCGGTAGTACGTACCTCTAAACCTTATCCTGTAATTGAAGGGGATGAGTGTTTGCTAACCCCGGCTATTTTGATTTCTGGTCTGCATCGGCTAGTCATTGCCAAGGTTCCCCTTGAAGAGGGTACTCAGCTTACTCCACCTTCCATAGTGGGAGGTGTATTTAGAGCTTCTGTACTTACTAAACTTTATACAGAGGGGGTAGATGCCTCCCTTGTACAGTTAACTGCTGTAAACTTCCGACGAATTGTGATTGATCCAGGTCCTCTGATTGAAGGGACCCAGCTAAGTTATCCAGTCCTTGTTAGTGGTATCCTGGATCGTAATATTATTGAATATTCAATTCCTGAGGCTTCGGGTAAGAACATACAACTCAGCCTCCCAACACTCATTGGAGGTTCCTTTGCAAGACCTTAAAAAACCCTTTCATTTTGAAGTCGCTG
>JACCEC011333928.1_pt1 | contig 11356 bp, 14 predicted proteins | sample 7450121 | NCBI WGS metagenome assembly JACCEC01 (sample SAMN15323455, study PRJNA562643) | freshwater metagenome | isolation source: river surface water | place: USA:Blue River Watershed | collected 2017-08-18 | reverse complement strand
GGTTTGACGCAGGAACAGATAGCGGCAGCATTGGGTATTAGCGAGTCGACATTGCATAAAAGAAAGCAAGAAAATACAGAATTTACAGCCGCTATTAAAAGAGGAAAAGCCAAAGGCATTGCATTAGTGACCAATAAACTAATGGAATCAATCAAAGGTGGCAACATGACTGGCATGATTTTTTTCTTAAAGACGCAAGCGGGTTGGAAAGAAACTAACGTGCAAGAACACACGGGCGCGAATGGCGGCGCGATAAACCATTCAATCGAGGTTACTTTTGTCAAAAGTGCAGGTAACGTTTCCTGATAAACTTGATTTCTTGTTTGACCCGTATCGCTATAAAGGCGCGTACGGTGGCAGGGGGTCGGCAAAGTCTTGGTCATTTGCTAAGGCACTGCTAATTCTTGGTGTTAAATCGCCTGTCCGCATTTTGTGCGCTCGTGAAATTCAAAAATCAATCAAACAATCAGTCCATAAATTACTATCCGACCAGATACAGGCTTTAGGCTTGGGCTATTTCTACGAGATATTAGAGACAGAAATACGCGGCAAGAACGGTACAGAATTTAGTTTTAGTGGCCTTGCATCACACACAATTGATTCGATTAAATCGTTTGAAGGCTGTGATTATTGTTGGGTAGAAGAGGCTCACGCAGTAAGTAAGCGGTCATGGGATGTTCTAATCCCGACTATTAGAAAGCCTAACTCCGAAATATGGCTAACATTCAATCCTGAGCTGGAAAGCGACGAAACATATCAACGCTTTGTAGCGAATCCACCAACCGACTCTAAGATGGTTCACATGAACTACAATGATAATCCGTGGTTTCCTGATGTTTTGGAGCAAGAGCGGCTTCACTGCGAAAAAGTAAACAAGAAGGAATATAACAATATTTGGCTAGGATTGTGTAAACCTGCGACAGAGGGCGCAATCTATTTTGATGAGGTGCAAAAGTGCGAAGAAGATAAGCGCATTTGCAACTTGCCTTACGACCCGATGTTAAAAGTTCATGTCGTGATGGATTTGGGATGGAATGATTCAACGGCCATTGCTTTAGTTCAGCGCACGTTATCAGAGGTGCGAATTATTGAGTATATTGAAGACGACCACAAAACAATTGATTATTACAGCGCGTTATTGCGTGAGAAAAAATACAACTGGGGCGTGATGTATTTGCCGCATGATGCGTTTCATGGGCAAAGACAGACAGGCAAAACGGACGCGGATATATTTAGGCGGCTTGGTTGGGACGTTAAACAGACTCAAAACACATTAGTAGAAACAGGTATTCGTAACGCTCGTTTGATGTTCAATCGTCTATACTTTGACAAGACAAAAACGCCACGGCTTATTGAATGTCTAAAGCGTTATAAACGGGCAATCAATCAGCAAACAGGCGAAGAATCCGCACCCTTTCATGATGAGTTTAGCCATGGTGCTGACTGTTTTAGATACATTTGTTTGAATGTGGATAAAATGTCGAATGAAGATTATAGTAATATGACACCAATTTACCAAAATACGCAGGATGAAAATGGACTCTACTATTAGCTATAAAGATGCTGGTTTATCTAATCAGTTGAGTTCTCAGTTAGAGAACTGGCAGAAGTCACGCGACAATCAAGAGTTGACGATGCGTAACTGCTACGCCGACGAGATGAGAATACCGCGTGATGATGACACCAAGGGCACAGGACAAGCACGCACAAAGAAAACAAAGGGTGTGTTTGTTGGTGTTACTCGTAACAAGATCCGAGCGGCTAAGGCTAAATTGTGTGACTCATTATTCGGTACTGGTAAGATGCCGTTTGATGTTGAACCGAACAAAGAAGAGTTAGAGAAATACGCGACTTGTGTGGAAAAGATTGTCACTGAACAGTTGTTACTTGGCGATTATATTCATCAACTGCGCGGAGGCGTTCATCGCTTATGCACTTATGGCACGGCTCATGCCTTCGGGCCCTTCGTGCGTCAAGAAGAAAAGACAAGTCAATCTGTTGATGTGTCGCTAGGATTTAGCAGAATTGTTGAGAATAAAATATCCTTTGACCTGCCCTACTTTGAGTTTGTGAATCCGCTTGACGTTTATCCTGACCCTAACTGCGCAAACATTCAAAAAGGTCAAGGCGTATATTGGGTGACGATGGAATCGCCAGTGGTTGTCAAGTCATGGTCTAAAGACGAAAACTATAAAAACATTGATGATGCGTTGAAAGTCTTAGACGACAACATAGACGGACACGGCAGCGACCAAGCGCAACAGCTTCGCGGTAATAATAACTTTTGGCGTGAGAAGGGGCGGATTAAAGTTGCCCGTTACTTCGGCATTGTCAAAGAATCGGCATTAGGCGACGACAATAAACTGTTGTCTATGATGACGGGCGGAATGGAAAATGAGGTGGTAGAGGCGCAAGAAGTCACGGATGATGATGTTGAATGCTTAATCGTTATCGCTGGCGGTGTTGTTGTTCGTAAAGACAGGTCAGAATACAAGAAGCGGCCAGTCTATCCGTGTGTCTATGAAGCTGTACCCGACGAACAATGGGGCGTGGGTATCGCTGAAAACAACATGGCGCATCAAGCACTAACCAATGCGGCTTTTAGATTGTTCAACGAGTCTAAAGGTATGTCATTGCTTGGTACTAAGGCGGTTGACCGTTCGTGCTTCTTGCCGACCGAAGATTTTAAGAAGTATCCAGGCAAAGTCTATCAGTTCAAGCCAAACCTAAGTGCAGACGAAAAGAAAGCGGCCATTATTGATTTTGTTGACACTGATATATCTAGCGGTTGGCGCGAATTAATCGAGATGTCACAACAGTTTAGCGACGACGACACAGGCATAACGAAATACACGCAAGGTGATGATGCTAGCCATTTAAACAAGACAGCAACAGGCATTAGTATGATTATGGGCGCGTCTGCATTGCCGCTCAAAGACGTGTTATCTAACATCGACGCTATGTGGATAGAGCCAATGATTGAGGCATTAATCGACTGGAATCTACGCTTTTTAGAGCCTGAAACAGTTCAAAAGATGTTAGGCGATGAATGTGCAGAAGATTGGGCAGCGGTAAAAGATTATGGCAAGTCTAGCTTCATGTCATGGCGTGCAACGGGTGCTAGTACGTTTATGCAAAAAGAGGTATTAGCCAACAAACTACAAGGTTTTATCGGTTTAGCTAGTCAACCGATGTTTGCAAACCTGGTAGATTGGAAAGAGATGTTGTCTCAATCGTGGGATGTACTGCAAATGGGATTAAAAGACCCGTTCGTTAAAGATGACAAACCACAGATACCGCCTGAGATTCAACAGCAAGCTGAACAAGCAATGCAGCACATTCAAGAACAAGACGCTAAGATTAAAGAGCTTGAAGAACAATTGAAAGAAGCTCAAGATAAGTCTGAAATTGACGCTTACAACGCCGAGACTAATCGCATGAAAGTCTTGCAAGATGCCAATGCTATAGACCCGCAACAACTCGCAATCATGGCCGCTCAATTGGTTATGCAGTCTTTGCAGAATCCAATACATAAAGATGAACAGCAAGAAATGCCGCAACAGTTTGAAGAAGAGCCAATGCCTGAGCAAATGGAAATTATGCCCGAAGATATGGGACAACATCAAATGCCTGACGGTGATATGATGCAAGATGATGAAATAATGGGTGGCGGTGAGATGATGCCACAAGAGCCGATGGGCGATTTAATCAATCCTAGTGACGATGAATATGCAGTCCAATAACGTACGCTCACGCATTACCACAATCACCCAATTACTAGACGCGCTGCCTTCTATTTGGCCTTTATTGACAAGCGAAATAGAAAGACTACAATATGATTTAGTACAGTCATTGATAGCTGAAAACAACGAGCAGAAGCGCGGCATGATTAAAGCCTTATCAATGATTAAAGAATTACCATCGTCGCTTGAATCTGAGCGACAGGTATTAAATGACGGACTATCGCAAGACCCGTCTTAGTTAACTGGACTATCGCAATTGCGACCCAAAAAGAGAGACGTTAATGAACGAACCAAGCACCGAACAGCAAGAATATGACTCTGCTTATGATGCAGAAATGGAGCGGTTAAACTCGACCGATTCAGGTACTAATACACCTGAGCCGACTATCGAACAACCACAAGCCGAAACTGAACCTGTTGCACAAGTAGAAACTCAGCAAGAAGTTGACTACAAGGCAAAATGGGAAGAAGCTCAAGCGGCCATTGCTGCAAAAGAAAAGGCGTTAGCAGATACCCAGCGATGGGGACATGAAAACGCTAAGAAAGTGAAAGAGTTTGAGCGTTCGCAACGTGCGCGACCTGCTTTACTTGATGATATTCCTGAGCTTGCAGATGTTGTTAATTATGCGATTGAAGATTTGTATAATCAACACCAAACGCTACAAGAGCAACAGATACAACATTTAGAGCAACGCCAACAGCAAGCATTGGATATTGTTGTAGAAGCCATACCCGATGTACCTGCATTGTTGAATGATGAATCGTTTAAGAATGCAATGATTGCGCGACGCGATGCTATCGGTGCTGAGAAATTCGACACTAACCCGTCGATTATGATTCGTGAAATTAACGCTGAAAAATTAGCTAGATTTCAGGCACAACAGGAAGTAGCAATTAACGCGGCTAAGGCCGAATTTGCGAAAACTCAAAAAGCTAAATCTAGTATGAGCATGCCAACAGGTGCGATTGCATCTAATAAAGCAAGCTCAAAAGATATGTCCTATGCCGATGTTATGAATATGTCTGATGCCGAATTTAAGGCGATGCAAAACAAAACATTAGGCTATTAACTTTTAATACTTTGGAGTCATTATGAGTACAACTACTCTAACTCAAGTTCCACCAGGCACAGCCGCCTTTTACGACCGTAACCTTTTAGAACGTGCTGTCCCCGCCGACATTCATGGCCGCTTTGGTCAAAATCGTCCGTTATCTTTGCGTAGCGGTAATCAGATAAAATTCCGTCGTTATACTGCTTTAACGCCTGCAACCACTGCTCTGACTGAGGGTGTAACACCAAGCGGCAGCTCATTGTCTGTTACTGACATTACCGCCACCATCGCCCAATACGGTGATTTTGTTACTATCACTGATATGGTTGACATGGTTAATCAAGACCCTGTTTTAACCGAAGCAGGTAAGATTCTTGGTGAGCAGGGCGGTACAACTATCGACCAGGTGCGCCGTGATGTTTTGGTTGCTGGAACTAACGTCATTTACGCTAACGGCTCTGCCCGCACATCGGTGAACACTGTTATTGACGCAGGCGACCTAAAAACCGCTATTCGTACACTTGAGCGTCAAAACGCCAAGACCATCAAAGAGATGTTAAAACCATCTACGGGTATAGGTACAGTTGCAATTCGCCCTGCTTATATTGGCTTGGTGCATCCTGATACTGTGGCGGTGCTTGAATCTATCACTGGCTATACGTCTATTGAAAATTACAGCTCTCAAATGGACTCCATGCCTGATGAAGTTGGCGCATATCGTAACATTCGCTTTGTGAAGTCAACTAATGCGAAAGTGTTTACCGATGGCGGTGCAAGTGGTGGTTCTAACGTAATCAGCACAACAGGCACAAACGCTGATGTGTACGCGACTTTGATTCTCGCTGCTGATGCCTATGGTGTGATTCCATTGGGCGGAAAAGCAATGGAAAACATCGTAACGCCTTTAGGTTCGGGCGGCTCTGCTGACCCATTGAAACAGCGTTCGACTAGCGGCTGGAAAGCTCAAACAGCTACCAAGATTTTAAATGATGCTTGGCTCGTCAGAATTGAGCATTGCAACACATCCGCTCTTTAACCTATAACCACGCCCTGCTAAGTCGGGGCGTTTGGAGTTTGAAACATGGCTACAAATACTGATTACACGTTAGCTTCTAGCAATTCGCAGGGCATTGTTAATAAACAGCATGGTTATGTGACAATGCCTGCAACGGCCATTACTGCCACTGATTCTGTTGTTTTTACAACTGGTTTTCGTCCGCGTAAAGTTGTTGTTGAAAATGTGACTGACCGTATCCGCATTGAGTGGTACGAAGGCATGGCAGATAATAGCTGTATTAAAACTGCTGCCAATGGTACGCGCACATTAGAAGTAACGGGCGGTAACGGCGGTATTACTGTCTCTGCTAATGGTTTTTCTGTCTTGCAAAATGCTACACTGGCAGTCGTGGTTGCATCTAAAGTCTTGGCTTTTGAAGCGATTGCATAACTAACCAACATCGGCAAGGACGCTGATTTTATGAGGATTGCGAAATGGCTATTGTTGAAAAAGAAGTGGCAAAGAAAGTTAAAATTAAAATCCTATCTACTCAAGACGGTGATAACTCCGATGTGTTTATCGGGGTGAACGGCAAAACGCTAAACATCAAGCGCGGTTGTGAAGTTGAAATCGGTCAAGAGTTTCTTGACGTGCTAAACAACTCAATCATTGATACAGTCATCCAAGACAATCAAGCAGATGGCACTAAAATCACCCGTCGCGTACAAATCCAGCGTTATCCTTATCAATTGGTGTAAGTTATGACAACATCTTGGACGCAATCAGCAAGCGAGATAATCCGAAGCGCACTTGAGCATTTGCAAGTCATTGACGCGGTGCAAACAGTAAGCCCCGAAGACCAGTCTATTTGCCTACGCGCCCTCGATGGTTTGTTAAAAGAATTACCCGCTTTCGGATATGTTTGGCCTGAGTACAAAATAGACCAATCTGTTAGTTGGTCTAGCGGTACACCTTCTTATGTCACATTGCCGACTGACTTTTTAGCGTTTCCTTTTGTAAGACGTAGTGATGGTGTGCAATTAGTTGAATTTGACACTACCCAATGGCTAGGCTTGACAACTGGCGAGCGAGCTACTACGGCTGAAATGCCGACTCATTTTTATCTATCAGGCTCTACCCTGCTTTTATACCCTATCCCGACTGCCGACCCTGTTATTAAGCTGTCGTATCAGTCTAAAAATGATGATGCTGGCGGTAGTTCCGTCCCTGATTTTCCCCAATACTGGATAAATGCTTTGCCGTGGGGTGTGGCGTATGAGTGCCGTCTCAAGTTTGGTGTACCAATGGACGTTAGGGCTGAGGTTAAAAGCACATGGGGAGAGAAGCTAGACAAATTGCTCAAGTTTTCCACGCCATTAAATGAAATTAGCTTCGAGGTGCGCGACTAATGCCTGAACTTAATCTCATTACAAGCGCGGTTAAATCACGGTCTGTTGTCGCTAGTGGCGGCAATATAAAAAACTTGTTTGCAGAGATTAATGAAGACCAAAGCATTACTTTGTACGGCACTTCAGGCAAGGTTGCGATTGCTAACGTTGGTTTAGGCGGTGCGATTCGTGGCCTATTATCAGCAAATAGTCGGCTTTATGTTGTTTGTGAAAGTACAGTTTATAGCGTTGACACAGGCTATGTTGTGACAACAATCGGCACAATCAGCACGTCTAGCGGCTTAGTAAGCATGGCCACGAATGGCTTGGATTGTATTATTGTAGATGGTACTTACGGTTATTTAGTCAATTTTGGCACTAATACACTAAGCAGAATATTGGCGGCTGATTTTCCAAACGGCGTTAAATACGTCGATTATCTAAATGGCATTTATCTTGTAGCAGGCAATGAAACACAAAACTTTTACGGTTCTGCACGTTATGACGGCACGTCTTGGAATGCGCTAGACGTTGGTATTGCTGACTATAAGCCAGATAAACTCATTAGGCCATTCGTTAATGGTAGCGACTTATTGAATTTTGGCACAATATCAATTGAATACTGGAGTGATACAGGAGCGGCTGACTTCCCGATTGAGCGTAGCGGCAACGCCTTTTTAGATGTGGGCGTTTTGGCTGCAAATAGCATTCATCGGCTTGGTTCGTCTGTTTTGTTTTTAGGCCAAACATCACAGGGTAATGGTGTTGTTTATCAGATTGATGGTTATTCGCCTAAGCGCATATCTAACCATGCTATTGAGTATGCCATTGGTCAGTGGTCAAGTGCTGAAACGGCTTATGCTTGGGCGTACAGTGAAGAAGGCCACAATTTCTATGTGTTGTCGTGCATTGGCTGTCCTGAGTCTTTGGTTTTCGACATTACAACTAATATGTGGCACACGCGGACATGGTTTAATGATGGCCAGCATTACAGCGATAGAGCGAACACTTACGCCTTTTTTAACGGCAAGCATATTGTCGGCGACTTTGATAATGGCAACATTTACGAATTAAGCCTTGATGTTTATGTTGATGATGTTTACCCGATTGTCCGTGAGTTTACCTCGCAACATACAGTGACTGGCAAACGTGCGTTTTACAGCTTAATAGAGTTACGCATGGAGTCAGGTGTCGGCTTATCGAACGGACAAGGTAGCGACCCGCTAATAAATCTAAGCACGTCCGAAGATAATGGGCGTGTATGGGGTAGTGAAAGACAAGCAAGAATAGGCGCGTTAGGTGAGTACCTTAATCGGATTTATTGGCCTCGTGTTGGTAGTGGGTTTAATAAGTCTTTTCGCATTAGAATGTCTGACCCTGTAAAAGTGGCATTAACGGGAGCAAGACTGGAGTACTCACAATGAGTTTAGACTTATTCCCGCCACGCGCCATTATCGGTTATGTAAATATGAATGGGCAAAAATTGCCTGTAGAAATATCCCCAGAGTTTTATAGGGCTTTGCGCGCATTAGTTGCAAGGGGTGGCGGTGCTGCTAGTAATGGTACTATTAACCCTATCAGTGATTTATTCGCGCCATTTATGCAATCGGCTGACTCTTTGTTTTCTGACATTGTACAACCGATACAATCACCTGTTTTATTAGCCGAAAGTTATCAAACAGTAAACGATAACAGCTTTGCAAACGAGACTACTTATGCTTGATAGTGAAGTTACATTTGCTCAAACTAACGGGCAAAGCAACGCAATAACACCTTACACTGTGACTACCCCTGCTTCATTATCGGCATTTACGGCAGATAGAAAAATGGGTCTTGTTGTGAGTGGCGGAACGGTTACTTTATTGAGATTTTTAAGGGGTAGTGTTTATGTGACATTGCCTATTATTAGTGGTATTTTAGAGTTAAATTTAGGCGACAGCGTGGAATTTACTTACGTTGTCGCGCCGACATTAACTGTTATTCCGAGATAATTATGCAAAGACTACCGAAACGAATAGAAGCACAGACTATCAGCGTAGTCGGCACTCCGACTACAATATGCACTATCGGAGCTAATGCCAAAGGCACTATTTCCGCATTGTCATTTATTAACACTGATACCGTATCTCGTACAATCACTGTGCATTTAGTAGCAAGTGGTGGTTCTATTTCAGCGGCAAATATGGTTGTTCCAGCGCGTGGCCTAGCGGCTGGTGAAATATGGGTTTGCTCGCCATTAATTGCCGCAACTGCTGACGCAGGGGCAACAATCCAATGCTTTAGTGATGTTGCAAGCAAGGTTAATGCCGTGGGTGCATTTTACGAAACGACGGTCTAAGGTGGGCTATGACACGCGAACAGACACTAATACAGCACTTCAAAAGCATAGGCTTATCAGAGCTTGGCGCGTCATGGCTTCTTATTTTGTGGGAAATGACTCAAACGCTTGATGATATTGTTGATGGTGATGAAGTCACGCGACAAGAGAAAGACTCTCTCATTTTTAATGCCTTAGTTTTATTCCCGACTCACCCCTATTTTATTCAACATTCTGCAAACCTTGCGCCTGTTATCGCTACGTCCATTTTCAAGTGGCAGGCGAGCGATTTAGCAGAGCGTAGCGGCACGCACAATCACTATTCTTTCGTGTGGCGTTCGGCTTTTTATGATGTTATTTTGATGGTGATGTGTTTGGATTGTGGTCACCAATATGCAATGGAAAATAGCCACTTGGTTATGGCAATGATTGGCGAAACATACACAGATTACAAAGCGGAGTTTGATAAATGACTGACCCAGTAAGCAAATATTTACAATCAAGGTCTAGCGATAAAGCAGCATCAGCACAAAAAGAGGCGGCTCAAGCAGGCCAAGATACACAATGGCGTATGTATGAACAAATCAGAGCAGACCAATTACCGTGGCTCACGCAAGGTAAAAACAGTCTTAAGCAGTTGGGCGGCATGATGGGTAAAGACGGTTCTTTAATGAAGCAATACCAAAAATTTAAGCCTATGGATATGGCTACGTTTAATGCTGACCCGTCCTATAATTTTAGGCGTAGAGAGGGTATTCGCGGCATTGAAAACAGCATGGCAGGGCGCAGCGGTTTTGGTGGCGGAAATATGCTCAAGGCGTTGGCGCGATATGGTAGCGATTTAGCATCCACCGAGTACGGCGCGGCCAATGATAGATATAACCAAAATTTTGCAACTGGTTATAATCAATTTAACCAAGACCAAAATACTATTTTTAATCGATTAGCGGCTTTGTCGGGTACAGGCCAAACTACTGCGGCCAATCTAGGCAATGTTGGACAGAATACCGCTAATCAGGTGGCGGCTGGCCAGTCTGACTATGGCGATGCGGCGGCACGTCGATATATGGGACGCGCAGGTGTTTACAAAGGCATCGATGAAGATTTTACAAAAGCGGCTGGCATTGTTTTGGGTAGCAAATTTAAGTAAACGGACGGTGTAAAAATGGCTTATAACTATTTGCAGGATATGCCCAAACAAGGGTCGATGGATTCATTAATCCAAGGCTATGACATTGGCCAAAAATACCGACAAAATCAGATTGTCAAAGACGACAACAAAGCACTAGCTGATATTTTGCGCGGTGACACTAACGCTATTACTCGTTTACAAAGTCCCGAGTTAATCCAAAAAGCACAGAATCACCTACGCGAATTAGAGCAACGCAAGGCATTACAAGGATTTTACACACCTGCAACTAAAGACCAATACCAAGCCAATGTCACACAGAATCCGATTGCAGCGATTATGGATGGCGGTAAAAAGCCGTCTAATTTAGTTCAAGCTCAACAACCTAGCTTTCAAGAATCACAAGCCCCGACGATGTTGGATATGCTACAAACAGGCAAGATAGAAAGCGGTAAACCTGCAAGCTATGACATTGAGGGCGCGGGTAATTATTTGATGGGTCAAGGTGATTTTGACCAATTAGGCAAGCTGACTGATTATCGTAAGGCTATTGCGAAAGACGCTAACGACTTTTACGACGGCTTGACTGAGGGTATCGACCCAAAAACTGGACAGCCTGTTTTGTTGGCAATGACTAAAACAGGGGCAGTGCCTAGCGGTTATGCGCCAAGACAAAAGGATGGTAAGGCCGTACCAGTAATGGAAAACGGCAGGCCGAAAACAGTGCAAG